>Ga0070741_10018490_pt1 | contig 11280 bp, 10 predicted proteins | sample Coa_R1_4_FD_66440 | JGI IMG/M metagenome (GOLD analysis project Ga0070741, IMG submission 66440) | Surface soil microbial communities from Centralia Pennsylvania, which are recovering from an underground coalmine fire - Coalmine... | ecosystem: Environmental > Terrestrial > Soil > Unclassified ...
CAGTACGGTGGACCGCGGAAAGTAGCTAATAAGCCATGCACCTGGCGCGGCCTGCCGTAGCTCTTCCATCGTAGTAATTGTGTGCGAACCATCAGTCATTGCGACTCCATCGAACCAGGCGACCGGGAACCAGATTAGGCTGCGGTCCCCCAGGTTCATGTGGGTCCACTCCAGCGCCTCGCCAAGACTAAGATGTGCGTCAAATACAGCGATGGCTTCGCCCCACGGGCGCGCACCTACCAGAATTAGGAGCGCACAGCAAACAGTGGCCTGAACATAGCGGCGCCCAAACCGTGATGCCAGCCAAACGATGCCCAAACTCGCCCACAGGAATAGGAATGGTTGAAGCACGGAGGTTTGCCGGAAGAATACCTGGCTGCCTGCTAGACATAGATATAGGCCGGCCAGCAGGATGCTTAGGCCCAGGATGAGCCGATTGGTCCGGCTCTGACTGCAGAACTGACAGACGCGCCGCAGGTAAAATATCCAGCCCGCGCCGACGGCTATCAGCAACGGTACACCAAATTCTGTCAGGAATATCTCTGCCCAGATCGAGGTGTTCTCCGCAAGAGTAAACCCCGACTGGTGCTGATCACGCAGATTCAATCGATCCAAGGTTGGCATATGTTCCCAGGGAATGCCGACTACAGAGTAGCTTAGGTAGTCGATAATCGCTTCTTGCCAAGCGAGGCCCACCACGAAACAGCCGAGGGCCAGCCAGTAACTGGACTTACGCCAACGGCGGTAGAAGTGTACACTCCAGAACGCGGCCGAGAATGGAGCGGTTAGATAGAATGACGTGTGATGCATCGACTGTGACAGCCCGAAGAACGACCCAGCGACAAAATACAGGCTTGCCGCGCTCCATGTCGATAGCCTATCGGGATATGGCGCGTGTAGGAGAATCCATATTCCCATGATGATGAATGGCAGTCCTACCAAGCGGGTATCAGGGAGGGGACTCCACAGGGCTAGCATGGGTGAGGTGGCCAACAGTAAAACAGAGAGCGCCGCCACCAACCGGTTACTAGCAAGGCGTGTGGCGAACCACGCCCATAGTAGCACGAGCGTTGCATGGAATAGTGTCGTGTACAGCAAGAAGAAGCGGAAGTAGCCAGTCTCACGACCGAACATCGGCAGCTCGTAAGATGGTAAGGCTAGCCCGAGCCTGAGTGGGAGATAGGAGAACACAAAATTGTATAGATGATTGAGATTGTAGTAAGAGAATGCCCACCGCCAGTCGTTGACCGATGCCTTTCCCTTTATGAAGGCGATCCTATCATCCATGATCCAGCCATAGATATGGCTAAAGTGAAGACCCCACAGCGCCAAGTAGGCAAGAACGATTGTCCCGACGGCTAGCCAATAAGCGCGACGGCTGATATTCAGCAATCCGCTGCGGTCAATCATGGGGGCGGGCGGGTGACTTCGAGTAACGTCGGAGGGAACCGGGGTAGTGTGCGATGGTGGGCGGCTGGAGACAGACACTAGCACTCCGTAATCACGTGTCTCGACGCGACAGTGTGACCGTGCGCGCGCAGCGCTGGGCTGCCAGCAGGCGGATGTCCCCGCATGTTTCGGACCGGTGCTCTCGCACTGCCATGGTGCCAAGTGGCTGCCACCGGCGAAAAGGCGGGCGGAGCGGGGGTGCTGGCAGCGCGTGGCCGGCGCGGAGAATGCGGAGTCGTCAAAGCCGTGCAAGCCCGCGCTCTCAGAGGACTCATGATCTCGATTGTGAGAACGATCATTGGTAGCGCCAACCTGACGGCCAACGAAGAGCACCATCCAAGGCGCGGAACTCGGGCGCCGGCCGCGCGCCCGCAGGCAGGCAGTGCGAGTGCCCAAACGACCTCGCCGGCGCGTCCCCGCACAGCTGTCCCCCAAGAGAATCAAGGCATGATAACAGTGGTTTGAGAGAAAGGCAAGGGTGAGGGCCGGGCGCAGGCTGCCCAGCCGGGTCGCTGCACCGGACTTGCCGGGCCTGCGCCGCGGTTCTGTGCATAGCTGTGGCGAGCGCCCGTTGGCGTAGCGAGCTAGAGGGCTCGGGAGGCGACGACCACGTGAAAGTCGGCCGCGTACCCTGCAGGACGCCGGGGAACTGTCTGAACCGCCCCGAGTTTTGTAGAGACTCAGTTCATTGGGACGCTGCCTGAGGTAATGGCGCGGCCGGGCCGGTCAGGAGCGCTTCGAACTCGGCCGGTGGGCGCATGCCCAGCTCCCCGTGCCGTCGGCGATGGTTGAACCAGTCCACGTACTCCAGGGTGGCATACTCGACGTCGTCCAGGCCACGCCAGGGCCCTTGGTGGCGGATCAGCTCCGTCTTGTAGAGCCCGTTGAACGATTCGGCCAGCGCGTTGTCGTAGCTATCGCCCCGCGCGCCGACGGAGGGCACGACCCCGGCCTCGGCCAGCCGCTCGGTATATCGAATGGCGAGGTACTGCACGCCTCGGTCGGAGTGATGGATCAAGCCCGCCAAGGACGCGGCGCGCCGGCCCCAAAGCGCCATCTCCAGCGCATCGAGCGCCAGGTCCGTCCGGAGCGACCGCGCCGCCTGCCAGCCCACCACGAAGCGGGAACAGGCGGCCACGACGCAGGCGACGTACCCCCAGCCGCTAGGCGTCTTCACGTAGGTCAAATCGGCCACCCACAACCGATTCGGGGCGGGGGCCCGGAACTGGCGCGCGACCAGGTCCTGGGGCCGCTCGCTGGTGTCGTCCCCGACCGTGGTGCGGACGCTCGGCTTGCCGCGGACTACGCCTCGCAGCCCGAGCTCCCGCATCAGCCGCTCGACCGTGCAGCGCGCGACCGCGGTCCCCTCGCGGTTGAGCTGCGCCCACACCTTATCGGCGCCGTACACCTGCCGGTGCTCGTCCCAGACCCGCCGGATGGCGACTTTCAGCTCCGTGTCCCGTTGGCGGCGGGCCGAGGGCGGCCGGCTGATCGCCGCATAGTAGCTGCTCGGAGCGACCTGCAACACGCGGCCGATCGGCTCGACTCCCCAGCGCAACTGGTGCTCGGCGATGAACCTCACCGTATCGGCCAGCGCGGGTCGCGCTCCCGCGCGAAAAAAGCCGAGGCCGCCTTCAGGATCTCGTTGGCTCGCCGCAGTTCGCGGTTCTCCCGCTCCAGCTCGCGGAGCCGCTCCCGCTCCGCACTCGTGACACCGGAGCGTTTCCCGTGGTCTACCTCGTCCCGCCGCACCCAGAGCCGTAGCGTCTCAGCGGTCATCCCGAGCTTGCCGGCGATCGCCGGGAGCGCCGCCCACTCCGACGGATGCTCGCTCCGATGCTCCCGTACCATGCGGATCGCCCGCTCGCGCAGCTCGGGTGGATACCGTGTTGCCTTGCTCATGACCCCATCCTCTCAAAGGGTGGAGTCTCCACGCTACCCGGGGCGGTTCAGTCCGGGAATAGGAATTTGCGCTCGCTGAGACTTGAGTGTAATATCTGACTCGCCCGGGCACGGGCATCAATCCAAAAGCGGCGCATGGCCGACGGAAGCCGAGTAGGCAGCTATGTAGCCGACTGAGACGGGAGGGCAATAGTGGAAGTGGTTCGTTCCCAGCACACGGCACCGCGCGCCGCGCTTAAGCGCCGCGGGCTCATGGCAGCCATGGCTACCCTAGGGGCCGCAGCGCTGAGCAAAGTTGTGGGCCCGGCGACTCCAGTGGCGCTGGCGAACAGCGACGGCCAATCGTTGACCATCGGCCAAGGAAACACCGAGTCCGGCTCGACCGTTCTCGTCCGGTCCGGGTCCATCAACCAGCGAGCACTACAGGTCAACAACAACAACGGGCCGGCAATCTACGGCAACACCACTGGCTCGCAGGATCCGGCGCTATTCGGTGACGCGCCGAACGGGATCGGACTCCAGGCGTCAAGCACATTCGGGTCGGGTGTCTTCTCCGGATCCGACCAAAGCGTCGGCGTTTACGGCCAGTCAAATCGGTATCACGGTGTGGTGGGGCTCGGAGGGGATATCGGCTACGGTGTGCTGGGACAGAACACAAAGGGTGGCATCGGCGTCTATGGCTACTCCACCACTGGTGCCCAGGGCGTGATCGGCTACTCTTCGAGCGGTCGCGGCGTGGAAGCTCAGTCGGGGAACAATATTGCTCTCTTCGCATCTTCTCCGTACGTAGCGGCGTGGGTAGAGAGTCCCGCGAGCTTCGCGCTTTACGCCCGGGTTCCTGGGGCAGGCACGGCGATTACCGCCGACGCGCCGAGCGGCACCGCAGGGTCGTTCAACGGCCCGGTGTCGATGACTAGTAACTTGATCGTTGGCGGGAGCCTCACCGTTGCTGGCAATCTTGTAGTCAACGGAACGAAATCCGCCGCCATACCCGACGGCGAAGGCGGCTACCGGCTTGTGTTCTGCGTAGAAGCGCCCGAGAGCTGGTTCCAGGACTTCGGCAGTGCGCGGATAGTGGGCGGCCGCGTAACGGTGCCGCTCGACCCCAGGTTCGCTAGCGCCGTCCTGACCGACGAGTACCACGTGGTACTTACTGACTACGGCAACCAGAATAGCGGGCTGTATGTATCTCAGCGCACGCCCACGAGCTTCGAGGTTCGGGCGACTGTGGACAAGGACCAGGTGACTTTCGGCTATATGGTTGTGGCTAAACGCAAGGACGTCCCCCAAGGCCGGATGCCACGCGTGCCGGCTGATCGGCTCCGCCCGACCACGACGGGGCCGTCAGGAGCGGATCGTCAGCACCCCGCCCCGGTGCCTCCGGCTGATCCTCCTGCGCCGGTCCGGCGCCCGTAGGTTCGCACATCAAGACGGGCCGGCGGCGCCGGAGAGTCATCCGGCGCCGCTGCTTCCGCTGGGGCGGTCTTGGCCAGCATGCGTTGCTTCGGCCGTCGAAGTGTCCGCGCCAACGGGTTCGCCGGCGAATACCACTTCCTGTATCCCAGCGAGTAGCGACGCACGGTTCCCCGGGTAGCTGCGGCGCACCACGACGGCCACAGCCGCAACGGGCTGGAGGGGCCAGGCAACTGGGATGACCTGCTCCGGGCGCAGCATCTCGCCTTCCCTGACAGGCTCCCAGCTGTTATCGTTCCGTGTTACGGCTCGACGACGAATTCCAGGCGGTTCGATTCGCGAGTGCCCTGCTGGAGATAGACCTCGTGCCGCCCGGGGACCGCGAATAGCTCGGGCGGCACGATCGCGGTAAGCAGGCTGGCGCCCCCGTAAGCAGTGTCCAGTGGGATGCCATCCCACATGATCCGCGTGCCAGCTACCGCGTTCTCCGTGTCCACGCTCAACGCTACAGCCCCATCGGGCTGCACGCCGAAGGGGACGCCGGCTTGCGTCACGCTCGGCCGCAACAGCACAAGCCGCAGTCGCTCGGCCGGCCCCTCCGCCTGCGCCGTCGCCTGGTCGGACCGAGCGGGGTAGGCCAGAAACTCGTTGTCCAGGTCGAAGACAGGGTTCCGCTCGTCGGCCGCGGCCGCCCGGGCTGGCAGCTCGGCGCGATCCGCGAAGCGGACCTTGAGATCCGGGCGGCCGAGTCGCTCGGGCAGCATCGGCCCCTTGAAGTCGCCCATCAGCGTGTACTCCCAGAATGGGCGCTGCGCCGTCACGAGCGTGAGTGATTCCAGCGGCGCCCCGCGATAGAGGCCCACAATCGCCTGATCGGCCAGCTGTGCGCGGCTCGCCACGAATTCCCAATGGTACAGCGAGGCATAGTTGTTGATGGCGCCGTTGAGACCGATCAGGCAGAGCGTAGCCACCCACGTGTGCAGCAAGCCGCGCGTCGCCTGCGCCAGGCACATCCCCAACAGCACCGCCGCGCCAGCCAGCGGCTCGTACATGTAGTAGAGCTGGATGTTACGCGTCAGTAAGGTAGGCCCAAAGTAAGCCGCGATCCAGACCAGCGGGAACAGTAGGGGCCACCCTACACGACGTCCTCGATACAGTGTCACGATCACCATCCCGAGAAAGCCAACGTACAGGACCGCGTCGACCCACCTCCCATCTAGCCCCATCTGCCGCAACGCAGGCTGCACAGCGTACCCGAGCCCACCGGCGCCCGTCGTACCGCTCCCGCCGAAGGAGAGATTGGCCATCGTCGAGGTAAAGATGAGGAGCTTCAGGCCAGTCAGCCAGCCATCCAAAGCCGGGGTGTACGCCGGGTTAGCCAGCCCGGTGCCGGGCGTCGGCAGCGGGCCCACGATCTGCAAGCGGGCGCCCAGGTACAGCAAGACCATCAGCGGTAGGGGCGACAACCGCACGGTCCACCACCGTACCTGGGAACCCCAGTCGGCCGGTGTCGTGGCCACGAAGGCGACCAGCGCGCCCACGACGACCACCACGACGAGCCCGTAGTCCTTCGTAAAGATGGCGAAAAAGCAGAATACCAGCCCAGCCGCATAGTCGTACCAACGCCGCTGGGCCGCGTACCGCAGCCAGAACAGCACCGTGAGGAGCAGCAGCATGAGGCTAATAATCGAGTCGTAGACGTTGATGTAGCCGATTGCCACCAGGTGCGCCTTGGAGAGCGCGAAGAAGAACAACGCGAGCGCCCGGGCCCACGCACTGGCCACTAGGCGCACCAGCACCCGGTGCAGCAGTGCTAGGTTCAGGACGGAGAAGGCGAAGTTCCGGACATGATGCGCCAAGGGGTCGAGCGGAAGCACCATGTGCCACAGCAGGTTGGTGGCGGAGAAGACCGGACGAAAGAAGATGTTGTCGGTCGGGCTAAGTACGGCCGTCCAGAAGTCGTTGCCGTGCGCCCGGAGCTGGCCCAGGTAGAGAAAGTCTTCGCCGAAGAAAAAGTAGCCAAAAGCCGGCTGCGCCATAGCGAGCAGCACGAGCGCAGCGACGCAGACGATCAGCCCGGTTTCCCACCATAAACCGTGCAGGCCAGGGACAAGCACTCGCGGCAGACGGGACGGGGAGGCTGTGAGAGTCTCAGCGTATCGCATCCCTACGATGACTACTCCTGCGTCGCGGCGACGCTCCTCTGCCGGGGCTGGCGCAGAGGCTGTCCAGTCTAACCGGTGATCGGGCCGATTGCGGCGAGCGACCGACGGCCAGGTACGGAGTATACGCCCGATCTCCCCGCCGCTGCCACGGTAACGCAGAGCGGGCGGCGCAAGTCCTTGCTCGGGCGGCCGCGGGAGACCGTCTGGCGATGCCAGCTAGCCGGCGCCTTACGGCGCGGGCCCAGCGTCCCGCTCGAAAGCGCACTGCGTCGGGAAGCGCATTAAGGTATCCATGGGCACGTCACCCGTGATCTCAAGCGTGACGGCGTGGTCGATCCAGTCACTCGTCGTGGAATCGGGCGGTTCGCCATAAGTCACCATAACGGTGAAGGCGTAGTAGCCCGGATGGAGGCGTGGCGGCTCACAGACGAACCGTACTGTGTATGTGTCGCCCGCGGCGGTGGGCGGCAATTCACAGCCGGCCCGCGCAGTGCTGGCACTAGCTAGGATGGTACCCAGACGGTCGCGGAGGATCCACCCCACTACGGGCCGGGCCAGCGCTCGCTCGAAGCGCACGCGCACGCGCAGCTCAATTGCCCGTCCGTGCAGCACACTTGTGACCGCGCGGCCGGCGCCATCGAAGACCCCCACGCCCACAACTCGTGCGGCCCCATCCCCAACGCGCCGGTCCACGTGCGGTGGCGGCAGAGGCTCGTCCGGCACCGTTCCTAGGCGGTCCTCCGTGCCCAGTGCGACCGCTGCTGCCTCGCAGGCATCTTCGCCGGACCCGAATAGCGACGTCAGGTAGCCTGCCACAACACGCTCCGGTGGTCCGTCGTCGGCGACACGGCCGTTCGCAATCCACAGCGCGCGCTGACACAACTCCTGTATTGCGCCGACATCGTGCGAGACAAGGACGATGGTCACGCCGCGCGCCTGTAGCGCCGCCATCCGCTGCAGGCAGCGATACTGGAAGTACGCGTCGCCCACGGCCAGTGTCTCGTCCACCAGCAGGATGTCGGGATCGACGTTGATCGCAGTGGCGAACGCCAGCCGGACATACATTCCACTCGAATACGTCTTGACCGGCTGTTCGATGAACTGGCCCAGCTCCGCGAACGTGGCGATGGAGTCGAAGCGCCGGCGCATCTCGGCCGCTGGGATCCCCATGATCGCGCCGGCGAGTAGGACATTCTCGCGCCCCGTGAACTCGGGATTGAACCCGGCGCCTAGTTCGAGCAGGGCGGCTACCCGCCCATGTAATTTCACGCGACCGCGCGTTGGCTGTAGCACCCCCGCCAGCACCTGGAGGAGCGTGCTCTTGCCGGAGCCGTTCTCCCCGACGATGCCCAGTGTCTGGCCACGCGGTATACGGAAGGTAACGTCCTGCAGCGCCCAGAAGTCGTGGTGATAGGGTCGCCGCAATACGACTTCTTTGAGGCGGTCCGAGGCACGCGTGTATAAGCGATACTTTCGCGAGAGGTGCTCAACGACGACCGCATCGGCACTCACCGGACCAAGCTCCGACGCGGATGACGCCAGAGCGCCGCACACGGCTGCTCGGCCCTGGGCCGCTCCATATCTCGGGGCTTCCTAGAGAACGTCCGCGAAGCCGTACTTATTGAGCATGAACCACACGTAGCCGCCATAAGCGATCAGGGCTGTTCCGAGCGTCCAGAGCAGCCACGACTCCCACGGGAGCACCTCGTTCCATAACAGGACACCCCGGAACATCTCAACGATCGGTGTGAGAGGGTTCAATTTCAAGTACGGCTGTAGCCAGGCCGGTACACTAGAGAGCGGGTAGAAGATCGGGCTCAGAAACATGAGCGCCTGGATGATCACGGTGACGCTCTGGCCGATGTCGCGAACGTACACACCTATGGCCGCCAGGAACCAGCCGACGCCCAGCGCCAAGAACACGAGCGGCAGGTAGGCCAACGGCAGCAGGACCGAGGTAGGCGCCAGGCGCCCCTCGAACACGGTGGTGGCGGCGAGCAGCACCACCACGCTGATGAGCGACTGCACCAGCGCCGAGCCGGCTTGCACCAGCGTCAGCACCTCCAGGGGAAACACTACCTTCTTCACGTAGTTCGGGACGCTGACGACAGCAGTGGGCGCCCTGCTGACGCACTCAGCCAACATGTTGAATGGTATGAGCCCGGCGAACAAGATCAGCGCGAACTGGACGGTGGAGGCGGCCGGCGCGTCCGTGCCCCAGCGCGCCTGGAAAACTATCGAGAACACGAACGTATATGCCATAAGCAGAAGAAACGGCGTGAGGAAGGACCAGATGATACCGAGATAGGAGCCGCGATACCGCTGCTGGATGTCACGCACGACAAGTTGGCGGATCAGCTCGCGGTGTCGCCAGAGGTCGCACAGCGGTGCGTTCGGCCATAGGTAACGGGCGCGCCGCACCCGAAGCGCGTAATCGCCGACTCTTAGCATGCGGTCATCCCATCGTTCCCAGCAGCCCAGCGCTCACGCGGAGCGTCGCGATCAATAGATCGGCGACGGATGCGCGGCGCGCACCTCGAGGACTAAGGTTCAGCATACACGGTGTCCGCGGCACACGGCCACTGTTCGCATGGGTCGCTCTGAGCGACCGCATCTTGTTACTGCTGCGTTCCTCAACTTGTGATTTAACCCCGGCGGGCGGCGCGGGGTACCGCCGCAGTTGACCGTGGTTCACGAGGCCACCGCCAAGGGTGGCGGTGGCGCGGTGTTGGGCGGTCGGCCCCGGCGCTTCGGGGGCACCCAGGCCGGCAGGGGCACCTGGTAGCGAAGCAACTCGTGCATCGTCCAGGGGTGAGCGGTGAGCCCGGCCGCCGTCGCGGGGGGCCGCTCTTGCCACTTCCATCCGTGCCCTGCGGGTGCGAGCACGCGAAGGCTGCCGGGAGGCCAGCAGAAGTTGCAGGCGCAGCCGACCGGGTACATCCCGGCGGTCAGGGTGTCGACCTTCCGGGCGAGCGCCCGGCCCCACTGCACCAGGGGCGCGAGGGCGCTCCGCAGCGTCACGTTGAAGCGCCCGATGTAGGCGGTGTGGATCCCATGCCCGGTGTCGGGAGCCGCCAGCACGGCGGCAATCGCCCCGGCCGTCCCGTACCGGACGCGCTGCTGCAGGCGGACCGCGCGCCACTTCGCGTCCTGCTTGACCACCTGGCCCAGCAGGAAGCCGGCCACCAGGACCAGCCGTGGCCGGCCGCGCCATCCCGTGTAGACCGGGGTGCGGAACCCCCGCCCGAACGCCGTGACGTAGCTGGCCAGGCCATCAACGCAGACCAGCAGGGCCAGGCACCGGGCGCAGGCGCGCACCTGCTGCACCAGGCCGGTGATGAGGACCAGGTCGCGCAGGGGGCTGATTCGCCCGCCCAGCCACTGGCGCGAAGGGATCGCCCGGGCCAGCGCTATCCAGACCCGCTGGCCCACCAGCTTCACCCACAGCTCGTCGGCCTGGACGTGCTGCAAGTCGACCTGGCCCTGTTGCACCAGTTGCTGGTGCACCTGCTGACAGTGGCTGCCGGCCTGGGGTAGCCAGCGGGCCACGGTGCGCTCGTCGACACCAAACGCCGCGACGACCGCCTGCACCGGACAGCCACGGCTCAGCAGCGTGAGGACCACGGTCACGGTCTCTGCCACTGTGCGCAGGCGATAGAAGGCCGTGCCCGTCGTGGCCGCGAAGGTGCGCCCGCACCGGTGACACACATAGCGCTGCTTCCCCTGGCTATGCCCCCCGATGTTGCCGTGCCCCACCTGCCCTCTAGCCGGGCAGGCCGGGTTGTGACAAAATTGCCCTTGCGGGTCCACGAGGCCGCTCCGCTCTACCGTGTGTGCGAGACACGGCAGCCGAAGCTTGCCTCAGCGGACCCGCCTCTTCAAGTCCCCCAACCACGCTTTAGCGGGGTGGTACCAGGGGGCTGTCGGCGAGGATACCGCCGCGCTCGTGGGCGGGACCCTGCTCAACCTCATCGCGCTGACGATCGAGGCCCAAGCGGCGCGCCCGGCCAGCGAGCGCCGACCGGTGACGCTGCTGATCGATGAGTTCCATACGCTCCCCGGTGTGGACTATGAGGCGATCCTGAGCGAACTCGCGAAGTACGGCGCGAACCTGATCCTGGCCACGCAGAGCCTGACCCGACTGGAGGCGCTCGACCGCGAGCAGCACCGCGCGTTGCGGGCGACCGTGTTCGCCAATCTGGACGGGCTCTTCGCCTTCCACACGAGCGCGGAAGACGCGGCGTATCTGGTCCGCGAGCTGGGCGGGGAGCTGGACGAACAGGACCTCGTGGAGCTCGGCGAGCACCAGTGCTACGTCAAGCTCTCGGCCTGAGGCGAGCGGCTGCCGGTG
>Ga0070741_10018491_pt1 | contig 11280 bp, 12 predicted proteins | sample Coa_R1_4_FD_66440 | JGI IMG/M metagenome (GOLD analysis project Ga0070741, IMG submission 66440) | Surface soil microbial communities from Centralia Pennsylvania, which are recovering from an underground coalmine fire - Coalmine... | ecosystem: Environmental > Terrestrial > Soil > Unclassified ...
GCGACGATCTTCGCGCGCTCGGAATCCTTGACGCCGCGACACTTCAGACCAAAGCCGATGTTCTCGTCCACCGATTTCCACGGGAACAGCGCGAACTGCTGGAACACGACCGCGCGATCAGGACCTGGTTCGGTGACATCGCGGTTGGCGACGCGGACCGATCCCGAGGTCGGGAACTCCAGTCCCGCCGCCATGCGCAGCAGCGTGGTCTTGCCGCAACCCGAGGGGCCGACGATAGCCACGAACTCCTTTTCGGCCACTTCGAAGCTCACGTCGTGCAGCGCCTCGAAGGACTCGCCTCCGCGCTGAAACGTGCGGTTGACCCGGTCGAATACGATGCGACTCATGACTCGCGTCCCCAGTGTCGATTGATGCGATTCTCCAGCATGCGCAGCGCGACGTCGATCGCCACGCCAACGAGCCCGATCGCGATCATGCCCGCCATCACGGTCGGTGTGCTGAGATTGAGCTGCGCCTGCACCATCAGGTATCCGACGCCGCTGGCCACGACGATCAGCTCCGCGCCGACGAGCGACTGCCAGCCGATGCCCGCGCTCACGCGCAATCCGGCGACGATCGATGGCAGCGAGGCGGGCAGCAGCACGTCTGCGACCATGCGCGGACCCGAAGCGCCAAGCGTCTGCGCCGCTTCGACGAGTCGCTGGTCGACGTACTTGGCTCCCCGGTACGCGTTGATGAGGCACGGTGGAAAGGCACCGGAAAAGATGACGAGCATTGGACCGCCGATCCCGGTGCCGAACCACAATCCCGCGAATGGGACCCACGCGATGGGAGCGACGAAGCGGAGGCTTTCGAAGAACGGCGACACGATGTCGTCGAGCCAGCGATACCAGCCCATCAGCAATCCGAGCGGAATGCCCACGGCGGCGGCGAGCAGGAATCCGAGGCCGAAGCGACCGATGCTCGCGAGCAGATGACGCCATAGCGTGTCGCCCGAGTATTTCTCATACGATAGACGCACGATGGTGCGCAGCACGTCGAGTGGACCGGGCAGGAACGCGCGCGGAACGATGCCGCTCATGCTCAATGCCTGCCACAGTGCGAAGAAGGCAACCAAGCCGGTCGTGAACAGCATCACGAATTCACGCCGGGTGGGCCCCTGTCGCCTGTGTGCGCGCGCGATCAGCGCAGCCATGGCAGCGCCTTGGTCTCGATCCAGCCGAGGGACTTGGTCATCAGCGCACCGAGCAGACCGACCCACACCATGGCAAAGAGGATCATGCCCGGATAGATGTCCAGCGTTGCGACCGAGAGCACCTTGCCGAGGCCGGTGAATGCGCCGACCAGCTCCGCCGCCACGAGGGTGGTCCACGAAGCCTGCAGCGACAGGCGCAGGCCGGTGAAGATCATCGGCAGCGACCCCGGAATCAGCACGTCGCGCAGCAGCACCATGCGGCTCGCGCCGTGTACGCGCGCAGCCTCCTGCAAGGTGATATCGACATTGCGCACGCCGCTGAAGGTGTTGATCACCGAAGGCACGAATGCGGCGACCCAGATGACGAAGATCTTCGCGGCATCGCCGAGCCCCAGCCAAAGGATCGCCAACGGGATCCATGCCAGCGGTGGAATCGGTCGCAGCAGCATGAACACGGGACTGACCAGCGCATCCGCCCGCCGGCTCGAGCCCATCAGGAGTCCGAGCGGCACTCCGGTACCGATCGCGACGGCGAACCCAAGCAGCACGAGCCGACAGCTTTGCGCGATGTGATGCCAAAGCGTTCCACCGCCGTAGCCGCCGTCGGTCGAAATCTGCAATGCTGCACGCCACACATCGCTCGGCGTGGGGAAGCGTCCACCGGTCACCCAGCCGGCAGCACTGGCGATGAACCAGACAGCAACGGTGATCGCCAGCGCGATCGTGCCGACATAAAGCCGTCTTGACCCTGTCGATGCGCGCGCCGCGCGGGGTGCGGCCGCAGCAGCGGGGCCGGCGGCAGCCATGCTCGCCGCACCGTTGCCGGTGATGGCGGATGGGGGCGCCATCACGCTCCTCGCGCGTCGCCGCGCGCGAGATGAGTGATGTCCCCAAATCTTCCGGGGTTCATGGATTCATGGCAGCGTTGACAGGACGCGCAGAGTTGCCGGAACATCGCGCCGAAGGCGCTCCAAACACCCCTGACAATAACCGCAGCATACCGGTCGTGCCCCGCGAAGTCGCGGACCGCACCCGGCGCTCATAGCCCCGGAGGCACCATGTCGATCGTCAAGCGTGGATTTGTCGTCGCGTTGCTCGCGACGATCGCACTGGTCGCGGGCGTGCCCGCGATCGCGCAAACGCCGATCAAGGTGAGCTACCAGATCGCGTACTGGGCGCTCCCGTACTATCTCGCGACCGAAAAGAACTGGTGGGCCGAAGTCGGGTTGAAACCCGAGTTCGTCGTGTATCCGGCGGGCGCGCAGCAGATCGCCGGCGCGGCGTCCTCTTCCTGGGACGTCGGTGGCGCGGGCTCGCCGCCCGCGGTGCTCGGGTCGCAACGCTACGACATCATCACCATCGGGATCACCAACGACGAGTCGGTGGCCAACGCCGTGATGGCGCGCAAGGACAAGATCGCGGCGATCCGCGCCAATCCGGCGAAGGAGCTCAAGGGCCAGCAGGTGCTGCTCTCGCCCAACTCGACCGGCGAGTACGCGACGATGGCGTGCCTGCGCAAATGGGGCCTGCAGCGCAGTGATGTCACGATCGTGCCGCTCGCGCCGGCGCAGCTCGTGTCGGCGTACACGGGCGGCAACGGTGTTCTTGCCGGCACCTGGGCGCCGAATCTGTATACCTTGAACGACCAGATGGGCGCCGAAGTGATCTGCAGCGGCAAGGATGCAGGCGCCGCCGTTCCGGGCGCGCTGATGGCGCGCCGCGCGTTCGCCAAGGAGCATCCTGATCTTGTCGCGAAGTATCTCGCCGTGTATCTGCGCGCGATCAGCTATCAGAAAGCGCATCCTCAGGAGTTCAAGGCCTATCTCAAGAAGTTCTTCGATGCGAACGCGGTGAACCTCACCGACAAGTGGCTCGCGGTCGAAACGGAGCGGCCGATCTACACGCTCGACGAGCAACTCGGATTGCTGCGCCGTACCGGCGGTGGCAAATCCAAGGCGGACGGCTGGTTCGAGGAGCTGTCCGGCTATCTCAAGAGCGTGGGCACGATCCAGCAGGTTCCGGATCCCAAGACTTACATCAGCGACGAATACCTGCAGCTGGTCGACAAGGATCCGAAGCTGAAGGCCTTCGCCAACCGGACCGACTGAACCCCTGCGCATCACGGCACCTGGCACGGTACGCACACGATCAGGCGCGCAGGATGGGCTGATCGTGCGCGCGTGCCGCCGCCAGGCGCCACGCTTCGTCCAGAAACGCACACGCCTGCGCATGGGCCTCGCGCGCCCGAGCGATGAAGCCGCCCATGTGGAAGAAGCTGTGCGTGAGCCCGGCGTGATCGTCGAAGCGCACGTCCACGCCCGCGTTGGTGAGCGCGCCGGCGAGCGTGGCCGCGTCATCGTGCAGCGGGTCGCATTCCGCAGCGACGATCAACGTGCGTGGTAACGCGGCGAGCGTTCGTGCGGCAACGGGCGCGAAGCGAAAATCCGCATCGACGTCCCGCTCGCGCGCGTACTGGTCGTAGAACCACTCGAGATCGCTGCGGCTGAGAAAGAATCCTTCGCCGTACTCGCGCTTGGAATCCGTGTCGCGCCGGCCGACGGCGGTCGGGCAGATGAGGAGCTGTGCTGCGGGAACGGGCAGCGCGCCATCGCGCGCAAGCAGCGAGGTGACGATCGCAAGGGTTGCTCCTGCGCTTTCGCCCCCCACCGCGATGCGAGGCGCGGCTTGCGGGCCGAGTTCCTCGAGCAGACCGCGGTAGGCGGCGAACGCATCGTCGACCGCCGCCGGAAACGGATGCTCCGGCGCGAGGCGGTAATCCACGGATACGACCGTGCAGTCGCACGAGGCAGCGAACATGCGGCACACGATATCGGTCGTCTCGATGCTTCCGACGACGTAGCCACCGCCGTGGAACCAGAGCAGCACGCGCCCGGCGAGCGCCGCGTGATCCGCTCCGCGATACAGGCGCACCGGCACCTCTGGTCCGCCTGCGGCAAGTTCGCGATCCTCCGTGACGATGCTCTTGTCCGGTGCGATGTCGAGCATGCGCAGGCCCTTGGCGTAGATGCGCCGCGCGTCCTCGATCGAGCAGCTCGACAGCGGCGGCGTCTTCGCGCGCCGGATGCCGTCGATGACGACCTGCGCTTCGGGGTCGAGCGTCGTCATCGGGTGCGATCGCGATCGGCCTGCATGGGCGGGCTCAGCTCGTCATTCGGCCTTCTCGACCCGGCAGACGACGCCGCCCACTTCCACGATGTCCTCGACCTGGGCGACGATTTCGACGAGCTTGCCGTCGAACGGCGCCGGCACCTCGTGCGCGACCTTCTCGGTCTCGAACGCGTAGAGCAGGTCGCCCTTGCCGAACGTGTCGCCCTCGTTCTTGTACCAGAGCTTGATGGTCGCCTCTTCCATGTTCATTCCGACGCGACCCAGCTTGAGCTCAACCATGCGTCACTCCTTCGGGCTGTACGACGTCCTGCACCGCGGCGACGATGCGCGCCGCGTCGGGCAGCACCGCCTTCTCGAGCACGGGTGAATAGGGCATGGCGACGTCCTCGACCGCAACGCGTCGGATCGGCGCCTTGAGCGATCCGAACGCGCGCTCGACCACGCTGGCGGCGATTTCGCTTGCCATGCTGCACGTCTTGCGGGCCTCATCGACGATGACGAGCCGCCCGGTGCGCGCGACCGATCGCAGGATGGTCGCGTAATCCATCGGCACCACGGTGCGCGGGTCGATCAGCGTCGCGGCGATGCCTTGCTTCGCGAGCTCGTCGCACGCGCGCAGCGCCGGCTTGACCATGCTGCCGATGGCGACGATCGTGACCGCATCGCCGCTGCGCAACTCCGCGGCCTGGCCGAGGGGCAGGATGTAGTCCTCGTCGGGCACTTCGCCCGCTTCGCCGCCGCGACCCGCGGCCTGCAGGAAGAAGGTCGGCGAATCCGCTCGCAGGGCAGCCTTGATCATGCCTTTCGCATCGTACGGCGTGGCGGGCATCGCGATGTTCAGCCCGCCGAGATTGGCGAGGATAGGATGCATGCTGTCCGAGTGCTGCGCAGCCACCGAGCGCCCGCCGCCTATCATCGCCATGAACAGGATGGGCAGCTTCACCTGACCCCCGAGCATGTAGCGCAGCTTCGCGGCCTGATTGGCGATCGCGTCGAAGCCGGTGTAGATGAAGTTGCCGTAGAACAGGTGACAGATCACGCGCGATCCCGTCGCGGCCGCGCCGACCGCCATTCCCGTCATCACGGTCTCGGAGATCGGCGTGTTGAGCACGCGCGACGCGCCGAAGCGCTCGATCAGGCCGCGGGTGTCGCCGATGGGACTGATGTGCACGTCCTCGCCGAACAGGATGATGCGCGGATCACGCTCCATCTCCTCGGCGATGCCTTCGTTGATTGCCTGCACCATCCGTTTCTTGGCCATCGCGTGATCCTCAGGCGAACATGTGTTGGAAAGCCGTGGCGGCGTCCGGCCACGGCGAGCTGGCGGCGTACTCGAAGGCCGCATCGACTTCGGCGCGCTCGCGCGCTTCCATCGCTGCGACGCTCGCATCGTTCACACCGCAGTCGCGCAGCAAGGAGCGGGCACGCAACAGCGGCTCCTGCGCGCGGCGCGCCTCGACCTCCTCTTCCGTGCGATAGGTCTTCGCGAGGAACGTCTTCTCGGCCTCCACGTGGCCGCGCAGGCGATACGTGCGCATCTCGAGCAGCGACGCGCCATCGCCGCGCCGCGCACGCTCGACGGCCTCGCCCGCGGCGCGGTACACCGCCACGATGTCGTTGCCGTCGACCGGCTGCGACGGGATGCCCATCGGCGTGCCGCGCTTCCAGATCTCGCCCGCCGTCACCGTCTCGCTCGGCGAGAATTCCGAAAAGCCGTTGTTCTCGCACACCAGAATGAGCGGCAGCTTCCACAGCGCCGCGACGTTGAGCGCTTCCATCAGCACCCCCTGATTGGCGGCGCCGTCGCCGAAGAATCCGACCGACACCGCACCGCTGCCCCGCGTCTTCGCGGTGAGCGCAGCACCGGTGGCGAGCGCGATGCCGCCGCCGACGATGCCGTTGGCGCCGAGGATGCCCTTGGAGATGTCGGCCACGTGCATCGATCCGCCCTTGCCGCCGCACACGCCGGTGGCGCGACCGTAGACCTCGGCCACGAGCTTGGGCGTCTCGCGGCTCTTCGCCAGGAAATGGCCATGACCGCGATGCGTGCTCGCGATCCAGTCGGTGTCGGTGAGATGCGCGCACACGCCCACCGCGACCGCTTCCTGGCCGATATACAGGTGCACCGGCCCGGGCAGCTCGCCCTCGGACTGGACTTGCGCGAGCCGTTCTTCGACCAGCCGAATGCGCAGCATGCGCGAGTAGAGATCGAGAAGCGTGTCGCCGGAGAAAGGCAGTGACGCGGACGGTGCGCCGCTCGGCATTGTGGACAGCGTTTCGGCAGTGGTCATGGTGTATGCGATGTCCTCAGAAGGGAACGAGCAAGCTCACGCGGGCCGCGCCGTCGAATCACGAACGATCAGCTCGCAGTCGAGGCGCACATGGTGCGGGGTAGGCTTTCCTGCAACACGGGCGATGAGGTAATCCGCCGCATGCTGGCCGATCTCCAGGGCCGGCACATGCATGGTGGTGAGCGACGGGGTGAGATGAGACGACAGCTCGAAGTCGTCGAAGCCTGCGACCGACAACGCCTGCGGTACGGCGATGCCGCGCGCCGCGCATTCGCACAGCGCGCCGAAGGCGAGAATGTCGTTGCCGCAGATCACGGCGGTCGGTCGCTCGCGGTGATCCATCAGCATGCGCAGGGCGCTGCGGCCATCGGCGATGGTGTAGGGCCGCTCGATGATGCGTTCCGGCGGGATGCGGATGCCGTTTCCGGCCAGCGCGTCGAGCATGCCGGCAAGGCGCTGCGCCGCGCGGTCATTGCCCTCGGTGATCCCGGCGATCATGCCGAAGCGGCGATGACCGAGATCGATCAGATGGTTGGTCAGCCGGCGCATCGCCGTGCGATTGTCGAAGCCGATGCAAGGCGTGCTCGTGTCGGCGTCGTAGATCCAGATATTGACGTAGGGCGTGCGCGTCTCGTCGAGCAAACGCGTCACCTCGATGTCGTGGCTCCCGCCCACCAGCACGATGCCGTCGACGCCGCGCTCGACCAGCGACTGGAGCTCCGAAGCTTCGCGCGTCGCCTGGTAATCCGTGCTGGCGAGCAGCAAAGTGTAGCCGGATGCATTGAGGCGCGACTGCAGCGCGTGCATCGCCTTGGCGAACATCGCATTGTCGATGGTGGGAACCACGGCACCGATGGTGTTGAACCGCTTCGACACCAGCGAACGCGCGGCACGATCGGGAACGTAGCGCAGGCTCCTGGCCGTCTGCTGCACGTGCGCGGTGATCTCGGCGCTGATGCGACCGGGATTGTTGAGCGCGCGCGACACCGTCGCGACCGACACACCGGCCACCCGGGCGACGTCCTTGAGGGTCACTGCGGGGCGTCGCGAACCTTTGGCAACTGATGGCAAACGTTTACCAGATCGAGGGGTTCAACGAGTCGGAGCATTATGCCATCCTGGTCCGCGCATGACGAGTCGCCGCTCTCGCGTTGTGCCCGGGTGCAGGCGAGGTTCCCTCTTGGCAATGCACAGGCAAGTCGGAGGCGAGGCTTGACTTGGCCTATCGCGTCTCCTAATCTCTTCCTGTGGCAAACGTTTGCCACAATGCTGCTTTCTGTGTGCTCTGGAGGAGGAGCTTGGCACCTCTGCGCACTTTCCACCATCCGTTCGTGAGGATGCTTCGCGAACGCGTGCCGCGTGATCGCGAAGACGCGACAACGTGCACGATCGCCCAATGAGCGGCGCGCAGCGCAGCGTGAACGATCTTATCGTGCGTGCGCACCACGCCGCCGTGTGCGTGCAGGACTTCGATAGAGCACGCGATTTCTACGTCCAGGTGCTCGGCTTCGAAGTCGAAGGCGAGATGGATCGGCGCTCCGAGCCTGCGCTCGGCGAAGTCGTCGGATTGCCGGGCGCGGTCGTGCGCTGGGGCATGCTCGTGCGCGACGATTTCCGGCTCGAGCTGTTCAAGTACTACACGCCCGAAGGCCGCGCTGTTCCCAATCGCCAATGCGACGCGGGTTACACCCATCTCGCTTTCGAGGTTCGCGACGTCGACGAGGCGTACCGCCGGGTGATTGCGGCGGGCTACAGCACGACCTGTCCGCCGCAGGTGCTGCGCGGCGGTCGTACGAAAGTCATCTACCTGCTCGCGCCCGAAGGCAGCGTGGTCGAGCTGATCGAGTTTCCGCAGCGCGCGGCCCCCTGACTCGGCGGTCTCACCAGGCCTCATCGCAATGGCGGCAAGCACGCAAGCGTCGCTCCCGGTCGCCAGGCGCTCGGCCCGGATGTACATGAAGCCGTGGCTCATCGGCAGCATCTCGGTGATCGCGTTGCTGGTGGTGTGGTACGTGCTCACCGAGGCCACGGGCATCGTCACGGGCATACAGTTTCCTTCGCCGACCGATGCCTGGGATTCACTGACCCAGCTGCTCGGTCCTGGCTATGCGGATGGCACCCTCGCTCGGCATGTCGCGTCCAGCATGACGCTGGTGTTGATCGGATTCGCGATCGCGGTATGCACGGGCGTTCCGCTAGGCCTGCTCATGGCGCTCAATCGGGTCGCGGACGCGTTCTTCAATCCGGTGTTCCAGCTGTTGCGGCCGATTGCGCCGATCGCGTGGATTCCGCTCACCATCCTGTGGTTCGGCCTCGGCACGCCAGCGAAGCTGTTCGTGATCTGGCTCGCATCGTTCGCGCCGGCAGTCATCAACACCTACACCGGAGTGCGCAACATCGACCCCGTGGTGATCGCCGCGGCGCGCGTGCACGGCGCGCGACGCAGAGACATGCTGTTCGCCGTGATCATCCCGGCTGCATTGCCGACGATCTTCACCGGATTGCGCCTGTCGCTGCAGGCGTGCTGGATGGTGCTCGTCGCGGCCGAGCTGGTTGGATCGATCACCGGCCTCGGCCACATCATGATCATCGCCACCCGCGATTTGAACCCCGGCATGATCTTCATCGGCATGGTCACGGTGGCCGTGCTCGGGGTCCTGCTCACGCTGCTGCTCGCGTTGATCGAACGGCTGGTGATTCCATGGCGACGGTAGAAAGCCTCCGCGCGCTTCCGAGGCGGCGCCTGCCGCGCAACCGTCCGCTGGTCGAGGGCTTGGCATCTGCGCTCGGCATTGCGACATTACTCGGCATCTGGTTTGCGGTGACGCTGGGCGGATTCGTTTCACCGCACTTTCTGCCGAGTCCGATTGCTTTGCTCGAGCGGGTGGCCAATCTGGCGCAACAACCCTACGCCGGCTCGGTGCTGCAGCAACACCTGTTCGCAAGCCTGCAGAAATTCGGCATCAGCTACCTGCTTGCGGTGGTGATCGGCGTGCCGCTGGGTCTGATGATGGGTCGCTTCCGCGTTCTCGACTGGGCGATCACGCCGTTGTTCGAGATGTTGCGCTTCATTCCGCCGATAGCGTGGGTGCCATTCTCGATCCTGTGGTTCGGGACCGGATTCCTGGCACCCACGCTGGTGATCTTCGCCGGCGCGTTTTCGCCATGCGTGCTGAATGCATACCGCGGGGCGCGCCAGATCGATCGACCGATGATCGAGGCCGCGCAAACCTTGGGCGCGGGTCCGTGGCACATGATCAAGGATGTCGTGCTGCCCGGTGCGCTTCCGCACGTGGTCGCCGGCCTGCGCGTCAGCGCGGGCTTCGGCTGGCAATCGCTGATCGGCGCCGAGCTCATCGTGGGCACCACCGGCCTCGGTTACCTGATCATCCAGGGCGAGAGCAATATCGAGCCAGCCGTGGTGGTGGCTGGCATGCTGACGATCGGCGTCGTGGGAGCATGCATCGACTACGTCATGCGTGCGCTCGAAGAATGGATCCGGCGCGACTGGGGCTACTAGGCAAAGGGCCGAATCAGCGGCGGTGAAGTTCAACGCATCATCAACAACTCGAGGAGGAGACGGTGAAGGAATATCGGATGTCATCCAAGATCTCGGCGGCACTGGCGTTCGTCGTGGCGGGCACCATTGCAGGCAGCGCCATGGCGCAAGCCGGCAAGCCATTCCCGATTCGTGTTGCCCAACAGCCACAGCGCTGGGCGGTCGAGTGGTACATCGCGACCAAGAAGGGCTGGTGGGAAAAGATCGGCCTGCAGCCGACCATGTCGACCTTCGCATCGGGCGCACCGGAAGTGGCGGCCGGCGCAGCAGGCTCGTGGGATGTCGGTGCGGCAGGCAGCATTCCATCGGTGCTCGGAGCGGGGCGCTACAAGCTGCAGACGATCGCGATCGCCGACGAGGAAGCGGCGATCAACACGATCATGGCAACCAAGGACAAGGCCGACGAGTATCTGAAGAATCCGGGCCTGCTCAAGGGCAAGTCGATTCCGGTACCGCTCAACTCGACGGGCCATTGGGCCGCATCGGTATGCCTCGAAAAGAAGTTCAAGTTGAAGCCCGGTGAGTGGACCTTCGTCAATCTCTCGCCCGCCGAGATCAATGCGGCGATCAGCAGCGGTCGCTATGACGTCACGGAAGCATGGGCGCCGAACACCTATCAGCTCGAGTCGACGATCGATGCCCGCATCATCTGCAGCGGGCGCGACGTCGGCCTGCCGATCACGAGCAACCTGTTCGCACACCCGCAGTTCGCGAAGGACCACCCGGACATCGTCGCGAAGTTCCTCGCCCTCTATTTGCGCGTGATTGCGTGGGAGCGCGCGCATCCGAAGGAAACCGAGCAGTATCTCGGAGCGTTCTATACCGAGCAGGGCGTCAACATTCCGCCGAAGTATCTGGCGCGCGAGCTCAAAGATCGGCCCGCGTTCACGCTCAAGGAGCAGCTCGACCTGTTCAAGGGCGCGGGCACGGGCAAGTCGAAGGCCGACGACTGGCTGAACCAGGTAGCGGAGTTCATGAAATCGGTCGGCACGCTCAGCAAGGTGCCCGACAGCAAGGAATACGTCACCGACAAGTTCCTGCTGATGATCGAGCGGGACCCGGCGCTCAAGAAGTTCGCCGAGGACAGCAGTGACTGATCCGACGTGACGCAACACGACACCTACGACTACATCGTTGTGGGCGCC
>Ga0070741_10018492_pt1 | contig 11280 bp, 12 predicted proteins | sample Coa_R1_4_FD_66440 | JGI IMG/M metagenome (GOLD analysis project Ga0070741, IMG submission 66440) | Surface soil microbial communities from Centralia Pennsylvania, which are recovering from an underground coalmine fire - Coalmine... | ecosystem: Environmental > Terrestrial > Soil > Unclassified ...
TCGGCAACGGGACGAGCGCCGACGCCGACTGGACCTCGTTCTTCGACGTTCAGCCCGCGTACGAGGACCGCTAGACCGGGCGTCCCCGGCCCGGGCGTCCCCGGCCCGGGCCTCGCGGGCGGCGCCCTACACTCGCTCTCGTGAAGGGCACCGTCGAGCGCGCGAGAGACGCGCTTCGCAGTCGCGACTTCCGGCGGCTGTTCGCGATCCGGCTCGTCAGCCAGTCGGCCGACGGCCTCTTCCAGGCAGCCCTGGTCGCCTCGGTGGTGTTCTCCCCCGAGAAACAGAGCACGACCACGGGGTTCGCGGTCGCGACGCTCGTGGTCGCTGCGCCGTTCTCGCTCATCGGCCCGTTCACCGGCGTGTTCATCGACCGATGGTCCCGCCGCAGGATCCTCGTGGTCGCCCCCTGGCTTCGGGCGGCCGCCGTCTGGCTCGCGCTGTTCGACCCCCACACGGCCCCGGTGGCCTTCTACGGCGGCGTGCTATGGGTGCTGTCGGTCAATCGCTTCTACCTCGCCACGGCCGTCGCCGTCGTCCCTCGGCTCGTGCCCACCGAGGACCTGCTGATGGCCAACTCGATGGCCACGGTGGGGGGCACGGTCGCCCTGCTCGCCGGCGTGTTCGTCGGTGGATGGGTCTCCGACGTGCTCGGCAACGGCCCGGTGATCGTCGCGACCGGCCTCATGTGGATCGCCGCGTCGATCCTCGCCGCGAGGATCACGAGCAGCCTGACCCCCCACCAGCTCCCGGAGGCCCCCGTCCGGGACGAGCTGCAGCGCATCGCGCGGGAGTTCGCCGACGGCATCCGGCGACTCGGGCGGACGCCCAGGGCGCTCGGCCCGATCACGTCGATCACGCTCGACCAGATGGGTCAGGGGGTCGTGCTGGTGCTGTCCCTGATGGTGTTCCGGGAGCGGTTTCGCGAAGGCGTGGGGTCGTTCTCGAACCTCATCGGCGCCGGGGGCGTGGGCGTGTTCCTCGGGATCCTGACCGTCGGCAAGCTCGAGGAGCGGTTCGCCAAGGAGCGGATCGTCGCCGGCTCGTTCCTCCTCGGCGCGCTCGTCCTGCTAGCGGTCTCGACGCACATCGCCGGCTGGTCGGTTCTGCTCGCGAGCTTCGCGGTCGGGCTCACGTTCGCCTGGAAGAAGGTCCCGATCGACACGATGGTCCAGGAGGCGATCCCCGACGGCGCCCGCGGTCGCATCTTCGCCGTCTACGACGTCTTGTACAACGTCGCCCGTATCGTGGCGGCGTTCCTCGCCATCCCGATGCTGCCCCACCTCGGCCCCGCGTGGTCGGTCGCGATCATCGGCGCCGCCTTCCTGCTCTGGGCCCCCGTCCTGCCCAGGTGGGTGGCGCGAACCCCCGAGGTCGCCATCCGCTTCTACGAGGGGGGGCGCGCCGAGGAGTGGCCGAGGGCCGTTCGATGGGGCGGCGTCGAGGAGCCGGTGCAGGTGGAGCGGAGCTGGCTCGAGGAGCGCGACGGGGAGCGCCGGACGTGCTACCGCCTGCTGCTCCAGGACGGGACGGTGATCGAGGTCTCCCGACCCCACCCGTCGGGCGCGTGGCGGATCGACCGGGAGCTGTCCTAGGCCGTCAGCCCCTCCCCAGCCGACAGCTCTGGGTCGGTCGACCCCGCGCCGGCCGCAACCCCCACCACCTCGCGCCGCCGGCCCGCGACCGCGCGCCGGAGCTGGTGGAGGCCCATCCGGCCGAGCGTCCACAGCCCCGCCAGCCCGGTCGCGATCGCCACCACGCCTCCCAGGGCCAGGCTCGCGCGCGGGCCGAGCTCGTCGGCGAGCCAGCCTGCGATCGGGCCGCCGAACGGCGTGCCCCCGAGGAACACGATGCCGTACAGCGCCATCACGCGTCCGCGCATGTCGGGCCGGGAGGTGAGCTGCAGGGTGGAGTTCCCGATGATCATGAACACCATGCTCGCCGCCCCGAGGGGCACGAGGGTGGCGAGCTCGAGCGGGAGCGTCTGGGCCGCGGCGGCGATCACGGTCGTGAGGCCGAACGCCCCCGCGGCGGCGGCCAGGCGAGCGGGGGTCGGACGCTTCTGCCGCGCCATCGCGAGGGCGCCGAGCATCGAGCCGGCGCCCATCACCGACAGCAGCGTCGCGTACAGCCCGACGCCGCCGGCGAACGTCCGCTTGGCGAGCAGGGGGAACAGGACGGAGAAGTTGAACGAGAGCGTGTAGACGACCGCCATCCAGATCAGCGGCAGGCGGAGCTCCGGCGTCCTCCACACGTACGCGAGGCCCTCGCGGATCTGCCCCTTGCGCGCCTCCGGGGCCTCGGTCCGGTGCAGCTCCTCCGGACGCATCGCCACGAGCCCCGCGATGACCGCGAGGTAGGAGAGCCCGTTGAACAGGAACGAGGAGGCGAGGCCGATCGTCGCGATCAGGACGCCGGCGAGCGCCGGCCCGACGATCCGCGTCCCGGTCACGACGGCCGAGTTCAGGCTGACGGCGTTCGTGAGATCGGCCTGCCCGACCATCTCCGCGTAGAAGCTCTGGCGGGTCGGCATGTCGGCGGCCGTGACGACGCCCTGGAGCAGGGAGAGCGCGTAGACCATCCACACCGTGACGACGCCGGTTGCGACCAGGGCCCACAGCGCGAGCGCGAGCACGGCGAACGCGCTCTGCGTGGCGATCAGGATCCTGCGCTTGTCGCGCCGGTCGGCGAGCAGGCCGCCCCAGGCGCCGAGCACGAGCATGGGACCGAAGTTCAGCGCCGCCTGGACTCCCAGGGCCGTCCCGCTATCGGTGAGCTTGAGGACCAGCCACGCCAGGGCGACCGACTGCATCCAGGTGCCGGTGACCGACACGATCTGCCCCACGAAGAACAGCCGGAAGTTGCGCGAGTGCGAGACCGAGTGGAACGTCCGGTGGATCGCAAGCCCGACCCTGGTCACGGCGCGCCCTCCACGAGTCGCTCCAGGATGCCGGCCGCCCGTTCCAGCAGCGCCACCTGCTCCGGCTCGAGCGCGCGGATCCGTTTCGCGAGATAGGCCTCCTTGCGGCGTCTGCTGCGCCGGACCACACGCTCTCCCTCGGGCGTGACGCGGACCCACGCGATGCGCCGGTCGAGGGGGTCCGGGCTCCGCTCGACCAGGCCGGAGGTGACCAGACTCGCCACGACCCGGCTCATCGTGGGGGGCTGGACCTGCTCGTGGGCGCAGAGGTCGCCGATCGTCATCGGTCCGTGCGCCGCGATCGTCGCGAGCGCCGCCAGGCAGGAGGGCGTGATGCCGGGCTCCGCCTGCTGGCGCAGCCTCCTGGCGAGCCTCGTGATTCCGAAGCGGAGGCGCGAGGCAAGCTCGGCCGTGTCCGCGACGCTCCCAGTCCCCTGCTGCATGCCGCCGAGTATAGTTCGCATCGCTAATTAGTGTCACGAACTATCGGCCGAGCGGGGCCGAGCTCGCGGGGGAACGGTCCGGCCGGGAACCTCGGACTCGGGTCGCCGGTCTGCGTGAGCATGGCGTGTGGCAGACTCCGAGCTCGCCCGATGTCGACGCGACGCGCCCTCGCCGTCCCCGCCGTCCTCGGCGTCCTCTGGGTCGCCGTCGCTCGCGCCGGGCCGGCGGCGGGCGACGGGTCGAACCCGGGAGTCGGCGCGTTCGCCGGAGGCGTGGCCTCCGTGGCCTTCGAGGCACGAACCCTGCCGATCCCCCCGCGCCTGGAGCGGCGCATGCGGGGCACGACCTGGCACGAGGGGTGCCCGATCCCGATCTCCGGGCTCCGCCTGCTCCGGCTCCCCTACTGGGGCTTCGACGGGAGAGTGCACCGCGGACCGATGGTCGTGAACGCGAGCGTGGCGGGCGACGTGGTGGCCGTGTTCCGGGCGCTGTTCGCCGCGCGCTTTCCGATCGAGCGGATCGCCCTCGCCCGCAGGTTTCGCCCCAACGCCGATCCCAACACCACGAGCGACGTCACGGCAGCGTTCAACTGCCGCCCCGTCATCACGCCCGCCGGACCGCAGCCGGTGCTCTCGATGCACGCCTACGGGCTCGCGATCGACGTGAACCCGCTTCAGAACCCGTACGTGGCGGGCGACGGCTTCGTTCGGAACCGGTACGCGCGCCCGTACGCCGATCGCTCGAAGGACCTGCCCGGGATGATCCACCCTGGGGACGTGGTGGTGCGCGCGTTCGAGGCGATCGGCTGGGTCTGGGGCGGCACGTGGAACGGCGGCCGGGACTACATGCACTTCAGTGCAAACGGCCGGTAGCCCTGGGGGCGAGTCCGCATGCGGACGAGCGGATCTCCCGCTCGCAGTGCCCCGAGCCCTCCCAGCCTCCGTCCGCCTCCCCCCCGGACTAGTCCGTTACAGACTAGATGAACAGTTGGATCGCGGACTCCTTCATCTCGAGGAGGGCGGTGGCCGCCCCGATCGGTTCCTCGAGTCCGTCGATGAGATCGTCCTTGGTGAGACCCATGAGATCCATCGTCATCTGGCAGGGGATGAGCCGGACGCCCATCTCCTGCGCGAGCCCGAGGAGCTCGGTGGGGTGGGGGGTCTTGTACTCCTTGGCGATCCGGCCGAGCATCCACGGCCCAAGGCCCGCGAAGTTGTAGCGGGAAAGCTTCGCCCTGGCCGTCGAGCCCGGGTTGAGCGCCGACAGCATCCTGGTCATCCAGTCCTTGCCGGTGATCCGCCGCTCGGGCCGGACCAGGGCGAACAGCCCCCAGAACGTGAAGAAGACCGACACCTCCATCCCGGAGGCCGCCGCGGTCGTGGACAGGATCAGCGTCGGCCACACTCGGTCCAGATGACCGTCCCACGCGATGATCGTGATCTTGTTCTTTGCGTTCGGGCCGTGCCGCTCGCGCTCCTCCAGGGCGGCCTCGATCAGCCGGGTGAGCTCGTCGGGGTCGGCGTTCGTTTGCGCGCCCATGCCCTCCCTCACCCCTTCCTGATCACGTAGCGGTACACACCCTGCTCCTCGGTCGCCTCGAGCAGCTCGTTGCCCGAGAGCTCCGCCCACGAGGGGACGTCCGACTTCGAGCCCGGGTCCGTGGCGAGCAGCTCGAGCAGGTCGCCGGAGCGGGCCTCCTTCAGGGCGCGGTGCAGGGTGACGAGCGGGCCCGGGCAGGACTGGCCCCGGGCGTCGACGGTGGTGGTGACGGTGCTCATGATCGGTGCCTCCGAGTGGGTTGCGGCGGGAACGGCGGGGGGCGGTGCCGGGACGGCGGCCGTCAGCGGCCGGCGCCGGGCACCCGAGGACAGCAGCAGCGACAGGGGATCATCGCCCCCACGAGCCCACGGCACCGCGTCCTGATCATTGCAGGTGCAAATGCTACCTCGGAACTGGAATCCGGGGCAAGGTCGCTCACAGGCAGCTCAGAGGAGGCGGCGTCGGGAGGGCGGCCACCAGACGAGCAGGACCCTCGCCCTCACGAGATCGGTCCGCACCGGCCCGAAGTGCCGGCTGTCGGTGGACTCGTCGGGGTTGTCGCCTTCCACCCACCACTCGTCCCGGCCGAGGATCCGCCCGTCGGGGGTCAGGTCGCCCTCCGCTCCGGTGATACGCTTCACCATCTCGAAGCCGGGGCGGTTCGGGTGCTCGACGACCACGACGTCCCCCCGGCGCAACCTGCCCGGACGCACCGCGAGCGCGTAGTCGCCGACCGCGAGCGTGGGAGCCATGCTCGGACCCTCCACCTCGACCCGGAACGGCCTGGTTCGTACGAACGCGTAGGCGACGGCGACGCCCACGGCAACCGCAGTCACCGCGCGCCGGAGGGCGGGGGCGATCGGTCCTCGACCGCGGTGATAGGTTTCAATGCTGTCGTCCCTGTCGTCGGGAGTCTCAGAAGGAGGCGGGATGCTGTCCACACTGGAAGCTTTGCTCAAGCCCCGCCGAGTCGTCCACGCGCACTGCGACCTGCCGTGCGGCGTCTACGACCCGGCCCAGGCCCGGATCGAGGCCGAGTCGGTGAAGGCAATCCAGGAGAAGTACCAGGGCAACGACGACCCGGCGTTCCGGGCCCGGGCGCTCGCCATCAAGGAGCAGCGGGCCGAGCTCGTGAAGCACCACCTCTGGGTGCTGTGGACCGACTACTTCAAGCCCGAGCACTTGGAGAAGTACCCGCAGCTCCACGAGCTGTTCTGGAAGGCCACCAAGGAGGCCGGAGCGGCCAAGAAGTCCGAGGACCCGGGCCAGGGGCAGAAGCTCCTGGACGCCATCGACGAGATCGCCAAGATCTTCTGGGAGACCAAGGCCGCCTGAGCCGGGACGGCTCCATCGGCGTTCGGATGCGAAAGGGCGGGGCCCGGAGCCCCGCCCTTTGCCTTCGCGACCCCCGTCGCGTCGTGCCGTGCTTGCCCTCCAGATATCGGCTCGGGAGGCCGTCCGGCACATCGGACGAAGGTCCTCGCCCGGGCCGGCCGCTCCCGCGGCGCTGATAGGCTCCGGCCGTCGTGAAGGACATCGGCCTGGTCGGACTCCCGTTCTCCGGCAAGTCCACGCTCTTCACGGCGCTCACGCGCGCCGGGGCCAAGGGGGGGCACGCGAACCAGGCGGTCGTGCCGGTACCGGACCCGCGCGTCGACGTCCTGGCCGAGATGGAGCGATCGCGCAAGCGCGTTCACGCGCAGGTCCGGTTCGTCGACGTGCCGGGCGGCACCTCCTCGGCGCAGGGGATCGCCCAGCTCCGCGAGGTCGACGCGCTCTGCATCGTGGTCCGCTGCTTCGGCCCGGACCCGCGACCCGCCGCCGAGCTCGCCGAGGTCACCGCCGACCTCCTCCTCGCCGACGCCGCCGTCATCGAGTCCGCCCTGTCCCGCGCGGAGAAGCGATCCCGGGGCAAGCCTGCGGCGGACGTCGAGGCGCTTCGGGCGGCGGCGCGGGCCCTCGAAGCCGAGACGCTGCTGCGAGACGCCGGCCTGTCGGAGGAGGAGCGGCGGGAGCTCCGGGCGATCGCGCCGCTCACACTCAAGCCCTGGGTCGTCGTCGCGAACCTCGAGGAAGGTGGCGACCTGCCCCCCGAGCTCCCCGCGGGAACCGTCGGGGTGTGGGCCGAGATCGAGGCCGAGACGGCCCAGATGGACCCCGAGGAGGCCCGCGCGCTCCTGGAGGAGTTCGGCGTGCGTGAGCCCGGCCTTTCCTCCGTCGTGCGAGCCGGCTACCGGGCGCTCGATCTCATCACGTTCCTCACGACCGGGGAGGACGAGACCAGGGCCTGGGAGGTTCGGCGCGGCGCCCGCGCACCGGAGGCCGCCGGGGTCATCCACTCCGACCTCGAGCGCGGATTCATCCGCGCCGAGGTGATCGGCTACGAGGAGCTCGTCGCGGCCGGCTCCCTGGAGGCCGCCAGGCACAAGGGGCTCGTCCGGATCGAGGGCAAGGACTACGTCGTGCGCGAAGGCGACGTCCTGCACGTCCGCTTCGCCGTCTAGGTCGCCGATTTGCGCCGCCGGCGCGTCCGTGCTTGTATCCGACTCCACAGAAATCAACGAAATGCCACGGAAATCCACATGATCCCCGAGGAACGCCGGCTGGAGATCATCCAGGAGGTCCGCGCCCGGTCGCTGGTCCGGGCCGATGAGCTTGCGGACCGGTTCGGCGTCTCCGGCGAGACGATCCGCCGGGACCTGATGGCGCTCGAGCGAGAGGGGCTCGTCCGGAGGGTTCACGGGGGGGCCACAAGCTCGGGAGCCCGCGGCTTCGAGGCCTCCTACGAGCAGCGCCGGGCCACCAACCTGGAGGCCAAGCGCGCGATGGCCCGCGTCGCAGCGGACTTGATCGAGCCGGGAGACACCATCGTCCTCGACATCGGGACCTCGGCCGCGGAGGTCGCCCGCGCCCTCCCCCCAGCCCACCGAGGCCGGGTGCTCACCAACTCGCTGCTGGTCGCCATCGAGCTTGCGGGAAGGGAGGGCGTCGAGGTGCTCACGTCCGGGGGCCGGGTGCGGGCAGGGGACCTCGCCTGCTCCGGCACCCAGGCCGAGACGTTCTTCGGAGATTACTTCGCGGACAAGGCGTTCCTGGGCTCGGGGGGCGTCCACCCCGAGGTCGGCCTGACCGACTACTACCCGGACGAGATCGCGTCGCGCCGGATCATCCTCGAGCATGCGAGCGAGCGATACGTCCTGGCCGACTCCTCCAAGCTCGGCCGAATTGCCCTCGCGCGGGTGTGCGGTCTCGATCAGCTGACGGCGGTCATCACGGACGACGGGGCGGACGACCGGGTCGTCGAAGAGCTCGAGCGCGAAGGGCTGCGGGTGCTCGTCGCGTCAACGGTCCCGACCAACGGGCAGGCGCCTATGGCCTGACGGCCAATCGCCATGAGGGAGGGTGCCCGCAGCAGACAGGAAAGGACCGCCATGGCTAGCGTGCAGAGCAACGAGGATGCGCTCCTCGAGCGTTTCGGCTACAAGCAGCAGTTCGAGCGAACGCTCCACCGCTTCGAGTCCTTCGCCGTTGGTTTCTCCTTCATCTCCATCACGACGGGGATCTTCACGACGTTCGGGTTCGTCCTTGCCGTCGCGGGGCCGAGGGGGATCTGGACGTGGCCGATCGTCATCGCCGGGCAGGCCCTCGTGGCCCTCGTGTATGCGGCCCTCGCGGCGAAGATCCCGCTCGCGGGCTACTCGTATCAATGGGCCTCACGTCTGGCCAATCCCACGGTCGGCTGGGCCCTCGGGTGGTTGTCCTTCGCGTTCCTGTCGATCGTCACGGTCTCGGTCGACTACGCGTTCGTGCAGGTTGCGTGGCAGCCGCTCATCGGCCAGGCCTACACGCCCGCCAGCGCCGCGCTGTGGACCTTCGCCGTCCTGGCGCTCCAGTGCGCGCTGATCATTCTGTCCACGCGCATCACAACGCGAATCAACAACGCCGCCGTCGCCACGGAGATCATCGGCATCGTCGGCCTGTCGATCGTGCTTCTCGCCGTCGTGCTGTTCGGCAACCACGGGAGCTTTTCCAACGTAGGGTCGACCGGCGTGGTGGGGGGCGCCGGCTGGTACGGCTGGCTCGGACCCTTCATGCTCGCGACCCTGCTCGGCGCCTACACGATCGTGGGCTTCGAGTCCTGCAGCAACCTCGCAGAGGAGACCCAGGACTCCAGACGGATCGTGCCCGGCGCGATGTGGCGCTCGGTCGTCTATTCCGGCGCGATCGGGATGGTGTTCCTCATCGCCCTGGCGGCCGGCATCGATAGCGTGGCCAAGGTGAGCAGCTCGGCAACGCCCGTGGCCGACATCATCCGGGCCGACATCGGCGGATGGATCGAGAAGATCTTCCTCCTGTTCATCTGCTTTTCCATCTTCGCCTGCGGACTCGTCATCATGATCACGAACAGCCGGCTCATCTTCGCGATGTCGAGGGACCGGCGCTTCCCCGGTCACCAGCTCTGGGCCCGCGTGCCCGCGTCGACGCGGACGCCGGCCTTCTCGGCGCTCCTCGCCGCCCTCGTGAGCGCCGTCATCCTGGGGGTCCTCTACAACAACTCCACCGCGCTCGTGAACCTGTTCACGGCCTCCACGCTGATGCCGGCTATCCTGTACATGGCGACCGTGCTCCTCTACGTCTTGACCGCACACCGGTTTCCTACGGAGCGCGGCTACTTCCACCTCGGGGCATGGGAGTGGCCGGTCATCCTCGGTTCGCTGGTCTGGCTCACCTACGAGCTCATCATCCTGATCGTCCCGCACGACTTCCGGACCGCGCAGCTGTACGCGCTGGGGGCGCTGGGCGTGGGCGTGGTCGTCTATCTCCTGATGCTGGCACTGGAGCCAGCGGCCATGAGGCAGGAGGTCGGTGTCTCTGCGGCCGGCCTACCGGAATCGCGGTGAGCCAGGCCGGATCGGTCCGGTGAACGTCCTCGCGATCGACCAGGGAACCTCGGCCACCAAGGCCCTCGTGGTCTCGGAGCGGAACGAGGTCCTGTCGGAGGTCGAGGTTCCCGTCCACCCGCGACCGACTCCCGACGGCGGCGTCGAGCAGGACCCGGAGGAGCTGTGGCGCTCGGTCCTCGAGGCGGGGGCCAGGGCCATCGAGCGAGCCGGGGTGGAGGTTGGCGCCGTGGGGTTCGACAACCAGGGCGAGACCGTCCTCGCCTGGGACCGACGCTCGACGGAGCCCCGGTCGACGGCGATCTCGTGGCAGGACGCTCGGGCTGTGGAGGTCTGCCGCCGGCTGGCCGGGCGGGCAGAGGAACTTCGAGCGATCACGGGGCTTCCGCTCGACCCGTACTTCTCCGCGCCAAAGATCGCCTGGCTTCGCGACCACGTGACGACGGAGGGCGTCGCCACGACGACGGACGCGTGGCTGCTCGCCCGGCTGTGCGGCGCCTACGTCACCGACCCTTCGACGGCCTCGAGGACCATGCTCCTCGACCTGGACGGGTGCCGGTGGTCGGCCGAGGCGTGCGCGGCCTTCGACATCGACCCCCGTTCGCTGCCCGAGATCGCGCCAAACGCGGGGGTCGTCGGATGGACGTCCGCCTTCGGTGGACGCCTACCCGTCTCGGGGATTGCCGTCGATCAGCAGGCGGCCCTCTTCGCGCAGGGCTGCCATGGCGCGGGTGAGGGCAAGTGCACGTACGGGACCGGAGCCTTCCTTCAGGTGAACGTGGGGGAGGAGACCCCGAGGTCGCGGTCGGGACTCCTCACCTGCGTTGCCTGGGTCCTGGACGGCGCGCCGAGCCGCCTGCTCGAGGGACAGGTGTACACCGTCGGCGCGGCCGTGACCTGGCTTCGGGAGGTTGGCCTGATCGCGCGGGCCAGCGATCTCGACGACCTGGGGGGGACCGTCGAGGACTCCGGTGGCGTGACCTTCGTCCCGGGACTGGCCGGGATGGCCGCCCCCTTCTGGCGGCGAGAGGCCCGCGGGGCCTTCACGGGGCTCTCACTCTCGACCACCCGGGCGCACCTCGTGCGCGCCGTCGTGGAGGGAGTGGCAGCCGCCGTGTCATGGCTCGCCAAGGGGGCGGCCGACGACCTGGGCACGCCTCTCCGGCGGCTGCGCGTGGACGGGGGGCTGACGCGCTCGCGGGTCCTCATGCAGACCCAGGCGGATCTGCTCGGCGCGCCGGTCGACGTGTATCCCTCACCCAACGCCACGGCACTCGGATCTGCGGCGCTCGCCCGACTCGGAATGGGGGCGGCGTCATCGCCTGCCGAGGCGATCGGCGATTGGACGCCGGCGGCGACGTTCGAGCCTCGGGCGAGCGCTGAGAGCGCGGAGCGACGGCTCGGACGGTGGCGCGCGGCGGCGGCGGCGACGATCGAGCTCGGGTCGTGACCGGGATGCCCGAGCGGTCCTTCGAC
>Ga0070741_10018493_pt1 | contig 11279 bp, 9 predicted proteins | sample Coa_R1_4_FD_66440 | JGI IMG/M metagenome (GOLD analysis project Ga0070741, IMG submission 66440) | Surface soil microbial communities from Centralia Pennsylvania, which are recovering from an underground coalmine fire - Coalmine... | ecosystem: Environmental > Terrestrial > Soil > Unclassified ...
CTGATCTGCCATTCGAATCCGGAAATGCGTTCCCTTCCCCTTTGCGGGAGACGTAAGCCAAGTGCGCAGCACTTGGCAGAGAACGGGGCGCACACGTGCGATCATTTCGCACGCGTCGTATTTGGTTGGTTCGAAACAACTGTCGCCTTCTCGCAGGCTGCTGCAGAGCGGCTGTCGTAGGAGCGAGCCTGCTCGCGACCCGGGCGTCTCTTCAACTTGCACGATCGATGCAAGCTCCGGCTTGATCACCGAGCGGATCGCCACCATCCTGTAATCACGCTCGGCACGGATGCCTGATTTGATCTCAGTTCCGGAAACCCCAATGCCCAACGATATCCAGGAAACCGTAATCACCCCGCAGACCGATCTACCCGTCCTGCCGCTGCGCGATGTGGTGGTCTATCCGCACATGGTGATCCCGCTGTTCGTCGGCCGCGAGAAGTCAATGAAGGCGCTGGAAAACGCGATGGCGAGCAACCGGCAGATCCTGCTGGTCGCGCAACAGCGTCCGGAAACCGACGATCCGGCGCCGGCCGATCTCTATCAGATCGGCACGGTCGCAAGCCTCTTGCAGTTGCTGAAGCTGCCCGACGGCACAGTGAAAGTGCTGGTGGAGGGTCAATCACGCGCGCGCGCGACGAAATTCCAAGAGCAGGACGGAATGCTGCGCGCCCAGATCGAGACGATCGAACCCGGTTATCAAAGCGCGGGCGCCGAACTGGAAGCGGCCGTGCGCATGCTGGTGTCGCTATTCGAGCAACTGGTGAAGCAGAGCCGCAAGCTGCCGCCGGAGGTGTTGTCCAGCTTGTCGGGTATCGAGGATCCCTCGCGGCTTGCCGACAGCGTGGCCGCGCACCTTTCCGTGCGCCTGTCGGACAAGCAGAAAGCGCTGGAAACCGCCGAAGTCGGCGCGCGCATGGAACTTCTGATCGGGCTCGTGGAAAGCGAACTGGACGTGCAGCAGGTCGAAAAGCGCATCCGCGGGCGCATCAAATCGCAGATGGAAAAAAGTCAGCGCGAGTACTACCTCAACGAGCAGATGAAGGCGATACAGAAGGAACTGGGCGACATGGAGGAAGGCGCCAGCGAGATGGACGAGCTGGGCCGCAAGATCGACAACGCCGGCATGCCCAAGGCGGTGCTCGCCAAGGCGAAACAGGAATTCAACAAGCTGAAGATGATGTCGCCGATGTCGGCGGAAGCGACGGTGGTGCGCAACTATCTCGACTGGTTGGTTGGGGTACCGTGGAAGAAGCGCACCAAGGTGCGCAAGGATCTGGCGCTCGCGCAAGCCGTGCTGGACGAGGACCACTTCGGCCTGGAGAAGGTCAAGGAGCGCATCCTCGAATATCTGGCCGTGCAGCAGCGCGTCAACAAGATCAAGGGTCCGATCCTGTGCCTGGTTGGCCCGCCGGGCGTGGGCAAGACTTCGCTGGGCCGGTCGATCGCACGCGCGACCAACCGCAAGTTCGTGCGTCAGAGCCTTGGCGGTGTACGCGACGAAGCCGAGATCCGCGGCCATCGGCGCACCTACATCGGCTCACTGCCCGGCCGTGTCATCCAGAACATGTCCAAAGTCGGCACGCGCAATCCGGTGTTCATGCTGGACGAGATCGACAAGATGGCGATGGATTTCCGCGGCGATCCTTCCGCGGCCTTGCTGGAAGTTCTCGATCCCGAACAGAACCACGCTTTCAACGACCACTACCTCGAGGTCGATTTCGACCTCTCCGAGGTGATGTGGATCGCGACGGCCAATTCGATGAACATCCCGGCGCCGCTGCTGGACCGCATGGAGGTGATCCGAATCCCCGGCTACACCGAGGACGAGAAGGTCGCGATCGCGCAGAAATATCTGCTGCCAAAACAGGTCAAGGCGGCGGGTTTGAAGGACGACGAGCTCGCAGTAACGGAGGCCGCGCTGCGAGACATCATCCGCTACTACACGCGCGAATCCGGCGTGCGCAATCTGGAGCGCGAGCTCGCCAAGATCTGCCGCAAGGTGGTGAAAGAGCTGACGCTGGCGCAGGCGGGCAACAAGGCCAACCGCCGCAAGGTGAAGGCGCTCATGGAGCAGGGCGAAGTCAAGCAAGCCGTTGCGGCTGCAAAGACATCCAGGAAGAAATCCGCCTCGCGTGTCAAGGTGGATTCGGACAATCTCGACAAATACCTTGGCGTGCGCCGGCATAACTTCGGCCGCGCCGAAGAACAGAACGAAATCGGTCTGGTGACGGGGCTTGCCTGGACGCAAGTCGGCGGCGATCTGTTGAGCATCGAGGCCACGATAATCCCGGGCAAGGGCAAACTGATCCTCACGGGACAATTGGGGGACGTGATGAAGGAGTCCATCCATGCCGCGCAATCGGTGGTGCGTGCGCGCAGCGAGCGGCTCGGCATCGATCCGGAATTCCACGACAAGCACGACATCCATGTACACGTGCCGGAAGGCGCCACGCCCAAGGATGGTCCCAGTGCAGGCATCGCGATGTGCACCGCATTGATTTCCGCGTTGACGCGCATCCCGGTGCGTTCGGAAGTCGCCATGACGGGCGAGATCACGCTGCGCGGACGCGTGCTGCCGATCGGCGGGTTGAAGGAAAAACTGCTGGCCGCGCACCGCGGCGGCATCACCACGGTGATCATCCCGGAAGAAAACGAGAAGGACCTGGCTGACATTCCACAGAACATCACGGGCGCGCTGAAGATTCTGCCGGTACGCTGGATCGATCAGGTGCTGGACCTCGCGCTGGAACGTCCGCTGCCGGCCGCACAGTCCAAGGATGAACCGCGCACCGCGACCGTCGAAGAAGTGGTGCACGAAAGTGCGCATGACGGCAATGAGGACAACGCGCCCGTTCGACCGCATTAGCATGCAATCGCCCCTGATTGCTACTTCGATCACGATCACGGGACCTGACAGCCAGCGGCATTCTGGGAGTCCAAAAGCGCGCATCCATGTGCGCAGCATGGTTTCTGCGATCGTCCGTGACCGGTTGGCTGGTGCGATCATCCCTGATCGCTCCTTCGAGCGGCAGTTTTGCTTGACGAAACGAGCACTGCTCGGACACTTCAAAAGCGGCCATCCCTGGCCGCATTTCTCAACAACAGCATCGCAATAGAATCGATTGCTGCAGTTGAATTACAAACGACGGGTTGCGTCGACAACTGTTTGTGCGCACATGATGCGGCGCGCATTTCGTCCGGTGGAAGATTTCGCACGCATGGCATGCGTCGGCACGTCCCGTGCTAGCACGCGCGGACTCGCATCAGCCGGTTTTGCGAATCGCTGAAATCCGCGCCCCGCCTTTATTGCACGGGCATAAGGGCACTGGTATAAAGGCCCGGCCGTGCTGCGCGCGTTGCATGTTTCGCGCGTCACGGGGAGCGCAGCGCATCCCGATGGGGGCCCGACGCCGGTGTAACAGGATGCGCTCCTTTGAAACCTGACCGAACAATCCGCGGGCCGCACGAACCTTCAATGAGGGAATCTCCATGAACAAAGCTGAGCTGATCAATGCCATCGCCGACAACGCCAACCTTTCCAAGGCCGACGCCGGTCGCGCGCTCGATGCCACCACCGAAATCATCCGCAAGGCGCTGAAGAAGGGCGACGATGTGTCGCTGGTCGGTTTCGGCACCTTCGTAGTGCGCAAGCGTTCGGCGCGCACCGGCCGCAATCCGCGCACGGGAGAAAACATCAAGATCAAGGCGTCGAAGGTTCCGGCATTCAAGGCCGGCAAGGCGCTGAAGGATGCACTGAACTGATTATTGACCGCGCGGTTTTGGCCGCGCGGCGAGTGTCCACCACGGCCGATGCGCGAGCATCGGCCGTGGTATTTTGGAGCCTGCGCGCAGTCTCTCCCTCACCCCTTGCGCTCTCTAGGCTCGGCATCCATGGTCAAGGCGTTCGTCGGCTAAGCGCGCCGACTTACCCGCAAGCGGAAGATGGGGAGTGATAATCGCGCTGCGCGCGATGGTCTATTGATTGAAGCACGGGTGCTTAGCTCAGCGGTAGAGCGTCTCCTTTACACGGAGAGGGTCGGGGGTTCGATCCCCTCAGCACCCATTTATCCATGCGATCATCCTTGATCGCTCCTTCGGGTTTCGTTGGGGCGAGCTCAACTTCTTCGGCTTCGAATATCCAAAAGCGGACATCCATGTCCGCACTTCTCAACAAAAGCCGACTTCGATGGAGCGAATCGGCAGGCTCTTCAAAGCGGTGCTTGCCTTATAATCGCCCGCTTGTACTGGCGGCGATCCGATCCCCATGCTGCAACAAATCCGCGAAAAGCTCGGCGGCTGGCCGGCGAAGGTCATCTTCGGCCTGATGGTGTTCGTGTTCTCGTTCTTCGGCATCGAATCCTACTTCGTTGCGCGCAACGAAACCTGGGTCGCCAAGGTCGATGGACACGAGATCTCGCAGCAGGATTTCCAGAACAGCTTCAACCAGTACCGCCAGCAGCAAATGGCGCAACCCGGCAACACCATGGATGCGTCGGATTTCGAGAAGCCGGAAGTCAAACGTGCCGCGCTGGACCGCCTGATCAACCAGCAATTGCTGCTGAATCTCAACGAGAAGCTCGGCGTAGTGGTGCCGGACTCGGCGGTGCGCGCCCAGATCGAGCAGGTGCCGCAATTCCAGGTCGACGGTCATTTCAGCCCGGATGCGTACCTCGCCATGCTGTCCGCCAACGGCAAGACTCCGCAGCAGTATCAGGATGAAGTGCGCAGCAGCCTCGCGGTCAGCCAGTTGCCGGAACCCATCATCAACACCGCGTTCGCTACCGACGCGGAGATCGATTCCTACCTGAAGCTGCGGATGCAGACGCGCGATTTCCACTACGTCGAGCTGCCGTTGCCCCGGCCGGCCGACAGCAACGTCACCGATGACGACATTGCTGCGTGGTACAAGTCGCACCTCAGGGAGTTCATGACACCCGAACAGGTTTCGCTGCGCTATATCGAGGTCAATGCAGCCGACATGAAGGTGGGGCCGCCCGACGAGGCCGATCTGAAAGCGCGCTACGAAAAGGAGAAATCGAGATTCGGCGCGCCGGAAGAGCGTGAGGCCGCACATATCCTCATTTCGGTCCCCAAGAACGCCACGCCGGCGCAACAGAAGGCGGCACTGGCCAAGGCCCAGCAGATCGACAAGCTGGCCAAGGCTCCGGGCGCAGAATTCGCCCAACTAGCAAAACAGTATTCGGACGACCTGGGTTCGAAGAACCAGGGCGGCGACCTGGGCTGGCTGCAGAAGGGCGACACCGATCCGGCTTTCGAAGCTGCGTTGTTCGCGATGAAGAAAGGCCAGATTTCCGATCCGGTGCTTTCGCCCGAGGGCTATCACATCATCGATCTGAAGGACGTCCGCGGCGGCCAGGTGCAATCTTTCGAGCAGGTGCGCGATCAGCTCGCGGCCGAAGCCGAAAAGAGCGAGCGCGAGAGCGAGTACAGCGACGTCGCCGGCAAACTCACCGACCTTGTGTATCAAGATCCGAGTTCGCTCGAGCCCGCCGCGAAGGCGCTGGGACTGACTGTGCAGACCACGCCGTTGTTTCCGCGCACCGGCGCGCCATCCGGCATCGCCGCAAACAAGGCGGTGGTGAAGGCGGCCTTTTCCGATCAGGTGCTGGCTCAGGGCAACAGTTCCGATCCCATCGATCTGGGCACCAACCACATCGTGGTGATCCACGTTGCCGACCACGAACCGGCCAAGCCGAAACCTCTGGATCAGGTGCGCGATGCCGTGCGCGCGGACATCCTGCAAGCGCGCGCCGACCAGGCCGCGAAAAAGCAGGCCGACACGCTATACGCCCAATTGCAGAAGAGCGGTGATCTCGAAGGGGTCGCGAAATCCGCGGGGCAGGCGGTCAAGCCGGCGACCGCGGTCGGGCGCGATTCCAGCGCTTTCGATCCGCAACTGCTGGACACGGTGTTCCGCATGCCGCGCCCCGCGGCGGGCAAGACTTCATCGGCTCTGGCTCCTCTGCCGAAGGGGCGCTATGCGTTGGTCGTCTTGAATGCCGTGCATGACGGCGGCCCGTCCAGCTTGCCCAAGCAGCAACGCGAGATACTTCGCAGCCAGATGGCGCAGGTGTTCGGCGCACAGGACGTCGACGGTCTGCTCGCCGCGCTGCGTACGCACGCGAAGATCGAAATCGCGATGGATAGGTTGCAGTAGGAGCCTGCCTGCAGGTCGAACATGCAGCGCTTGCGATCTGCCTTGAATGGCAGATCGCTGCATGTGACGGTGAGGGCATGGATGCCGATCGGAATGCGCGCCAAGGACGGCTGCTTGTCGTCGGTCGCGAGCGCGCTCGCTCCTACATTTCCACACCCGCCATCCCGACGATGTTGTACCCGGCATCGACGTAGGTCACTTCGCCGGTGATGCCGGAAGCGAGATCGGAGCAGAGGAACGCAGCGGCGTTGCCTACCTCGTCGATGGTGACGTTGCGCCGCAAAGGCGCTGCGTGTTCGACGTGATCCATCATCTTGCGCAAACCCGCCACGCCTGATGCTGCGAGCGTCCGTATCGGCCCGGCCGAAATCGCGTTGACGCGCGTACCTTCCGGCCCGAGGTTGTAGGCGAGATAGCGCACGCTCGCTTCGAGGCTGGCCTTGGCCAAGCCCATGACGTTGTAGCTTGCCAGCGCTCGCTCGGCGCCCAGATACGTCAGCGTCAGAATCGCGCCGTTGCGGCCCTTCATCAGCGGGCGCGCGGCTTTCGCAAGCGCGGAAAGCGAATACGCGGAGATGTCGTGGGCGATGCGGAAATTGTCGCGGGTCAGGCCTTGCAAAAACTCGCCGGCCAGTGCCTCGCGCGGCGCGAAGCCGATCGAGTGCACCAGAATATCCAGGGCATCCCAACGCTTTCCCAGACCTTCGAGCATCGATTCGATGTCGGAATCGCGCGAAACGTCGCAAGGCAGCACGATATTGGAACCGAAAGCCGACGCCGCTTCATCCACGCGCGCCTTCAGCTTTTCATCGACGTAGGTGAACGCCAGTTGCGCGCCTTCCCGGTGCATCGCATTGGCGATGCCCCAGGCGATCGAACGGTTGCTGAGGATGCCCGTGATCAGCGCGCGCTTGCCGTGCAGGAAGCCCATATCGTTCTCCATCGTGATGACGCGCAGCGGCTGCAGCGCTCGCGAGCGGCAGATTGTAAGCCAAGCGAAGGAGAGAGCGGATCAGTCCGGCGCGGAGAGCAGCAGCGATTGTCCGGTACGCAGATTGTCGCTGGCCAGCGCGTTCCAGGCGCGCAGGTTGGCCGGATCGATCTTGTAACGGCGCGCGATGCTCCACAGTGATTCGCCCCGCGCGACACGATGGCGAGACACACCATGTTTGCCGGTGGAAGCCAGTTCGATGGGGACTTCCGCCGGCGCAGCTGCATGTTTCGAAGCCGAGCGAGGCTGCGCAAGGGCCAAAGCGCTCGCACCTTGCGAATCCAGAACCGCACTCAAACGTTGCGCATTGTCCTGCGGCAGCAACAAATGATGCGGCGCATCTGCGGGCATGCGCGCGCCGCGATATCCAGGGTTGAGTGCGCGCAATTGCGTCAGCGAAAGATTCGCGGCACGTGCGGCGCTCGCCAGTTCCACCGCCTGCGGCAATTGCACCAGCGTCAGATGCGCAGCGTCTTGAGCTGGAGGCAATTCCACTTCAAAGCGTTGCGGATCGCGCACGATGCAGGCCAGCGCCATCAGTTTGGCAAGGTGATTCTGCGTGGTCGACCCCACGCGCAGGTGCGGCACGTTGACGGTTTCGGCATCGCGGTCGCCCAGCAGCCCGGTGATCTTGTACTCGCCGGCATTGAAGGCCATGTCCACCAGCCGCCAATCGTGCAGCTCGCTGCCGTATTCCTTCAGCATCGCGAGCACCGCCTGTGTCGATGCCGCGGGGTCCAGGCGCCCGTCGTATTCGCGATCGACGGTCAAACCCAGGGTGCGCGCCGTCTGTGGCATGATCTGCCACATGCCGGCGGGATCACCGCGTCGACCCGGCTCGGCGGGGTTGTAGCTGCTTTCGAGCAACGGCAGCAGCACGAACTCCCCCGGTACGCGGGCACGCTCGGCCTCGGCCTGCACCCAAGTCATCAATGGCAGCGTATCCTGCAATTGTGCGGCAAACTGCTGCGGACTGCGGGTCAGGCGCCGCGCCCAAGCCTGTGCGTGCGGGTTGCCGCAATCATCCAGCACGAAATCTGCGCGCAAGCGCGCCCACATGTCTTGCGCAGGCGGAGCGGGCGGCAACGGAATGGCGACAGGCGCCGGCGAAGTCGGCGCCGCGATGGCGACGGAAGCAGATGCGGGCTGGCGGGAAGGCTGTGCGGCGCACGCGGCGAGCAGCGCCGCTGCGGTGGTGATGAAGGCGAGCCTGAGCGCTTGCGCCTTCATGCGCTGAAATTATCCTTGGCGGCGCGCAGCGCGGCGAAGCGCGCGACGCGGTCGCCCTGTGGCGCCGCTTGCAGCAGCGGTTGCTCTTCGGGCAATACATCCACGCGCAAGAAGGGATTGGCCGAGCGCTCCTCGCCAATGGACGACGGCAGGGTCGGCCGGCCGGCTTCGCGCAACGCCCGCGCCTGTTCGGCACGCGCGTGCAGGGATTCGTTCTCCGGCTCGATCGTCCGAGCGAACGCGGCATTGGCGAGCGTGTATTCGTGGCCACAGCAGAGCTGGGTGTTTTCCGGCAACGCGGCCAGCCGATCCAGCGACGAGAGCATCTGCGCCGGAGTACCTTCGAACAGCCGCCCGCAGCCCAGACTGAAAAGCGTGTCGCCGCAAAACAGCAAGCCCTCGCCGTGATAGGCGATGTGCGTGCGCGTGTGGCCGGGCACTTCCAGCACCTCGAAACGCGCGCGCGGTGAATCGACCTCCACATGATCGCCTTCGCTCACGCGCCGGTGCGCGAGCGGAATGCGATCGTCGACCGGTGCGTAAACGCGCGCCTGCGGCGCGCGTTCCAGCAGGGCCGCCGTGCCGCCGATATGATCGGGGTGATGATGGGTCAGCAGGATCGCGCCGAGCTGCAATCCGCCTGCGTCCAGCGCATCCAGCACCGGAGCGACTTCGCCCGGATCGACGATGATCGCCGTACCGCCCTCCGCATCGGCCAGCATCCAGATGTAATTGTCGGCCAGCGCGGGCAGGGGGGTCAGCGACAGCATTACGATCCCGGAGCTCGAGGAAGCCGCGACTGTAACAGTCGTGTTTGGGGGTGAAGTTAGCAACCTGTTAACGTGAACCCCACCGATCATCGACAATATCGTGCCGTGGGACCATCGTCACACTCGAGTTGTTCCGACCAGGTCGCCGCAAACACCGATGCAGCAAGCCGAGTCCAACCCGCCGCGCGATCCGATCCTCACCGCCTTGGCGAACCGCACCGCGGCTGAATCCTTGTCACGCCTGGCGCGAATTGCCGGCACGCACGCGCTGCTGCTGGATGCGATTGGCGGTCCGGCGCCGCAAACCGCCGGCCTGGGACGCTGGACCGCCTTGGAGCTGAGCGGACGCGGCGATCTCGGAGGACCGTTGCGCGCCGCACCCGACGCGCTGCCGTTCTGCGACAACAGCTTCGGAGCTGTTTTGATCCGGCACCTGACCGGAGCGGGAGTTTCGCCACTGCAGGTCGCGGCTGAGGCGGCACGCATACTTGCGCCGCACGGTTTGCTGCTGGTGATCGAATGCCATCCCCTGTCTCTCTGGCGGCCTTGGTGGGCCGCGCGTCGAAGACGTGGAGAAGTTTTCCTGCGCGCCGTGGCGTCACACCGCTGGAGAAGCGCGTTGCTCGACGCCGGACTTGCCGTGGGCGAGCCGTCGCGGTGCGGTGCGGCGTGGCCCAGTACGCGCAGCATGCCGCGCTGGCTGGAACGTACTTGCGGAGAAGCATGGGTGCTGCCGGCGCGCAAGCGCGACGATGCGATGATCGCGCAACGCATGCAACCGCGGCGGAAGCGCGCCGTTGCCGAACATGCGCCCTGGATGCCCGGCGCACATCGCTCATGAGCGGCCCGCGCGTGGAGATCTTCACCGATGGTGCTTGTCTGGGAAATCCCGGGCCGGGCGGCTGGGCGGCGCTGCTGCGCTACGGAGCGCATGAAAAATTGCTTGCCGGCGGCGAAGCGGCGACCACCAACAATCGCATGGAATTGTATGCGGCGATCGCCGCGCTCGAGGCATTGAACCGCGCATGCGACATCGAGCTGAGCACCGATTCGCAATACCTGAGGCAAGGGATCGAGGAATGGCTGCCGCGCTGGCGCGCCAATGGCTGGCGCACCGTCGGCAAGAAGCCGGTGAAGAATCAGGATTTGTGGGAACGGCTCGCGGCAGCGGCGCCACGTCATAAGATAAGCTGGCGCTGGGTGCGCGGACATTCCGGTCACGTGGAAAACGAAATCGTGGATCGCGCCGCGCGCCAGCAGGCCAAACGCTTTCAGGAGGAACAGACGCCTTGACTCGGCAAGTCGTGCTCGACACCGAAACCACCGGCCTGGAAGCCGGGCGCGGCCATCGTGTCATCGAAATCGGTTGCGTGGAACTGGTGGAACGCCGTCCCACCGGCCGCACGTTCCATCGTTATCTCAATCCGGAGCGCGCCAGCGAAGCGGGTGCGCTGGCGGTGCACGGCATCACCGACGAGTTCCTGGCCGACAAGCCGCGCTTCGCCGAAATCGTGGAGGAATGGCTGGAATTCATCCGTGGCGCCGAACTGCTGATCCACAATGCGGCCTTCGACGTGAGTTTTCTGAATGCGGAACTCGCGCTCTGCGGCGCGCAGCATGGCCGCGTGGCCGATCACGCGCGCGTCGTCGATACGCTGGCGCTGGCGCGCGAAAAATATCCCGGCCAGAAAAATACCTTGGACGCGTTGTGCAAACGCCTTGGCGTGGATTGCAGCCACCGCGAGCTGCATGGCGCGTTGCTGGACGCGCGCCTGCTGGCCGATGTCTGGTTGGCGATGACGGCCGGCCAGAGCGCTTTGAGCTTCGCCGTCGAGTCCGTCACGGCGGTTATTGCGCCCAGCATCGAAATCGTCGCGGTGGCCAGGACGCGCGTGCTGCGCGCGGATGCGTATGCGCAGGCGGCACACGCGGCACGCTTGGACGTGCTCGATCGCGCCAGCGCCAATGGAAGCTTGTGGCGAAAACTGGAAAGCGAACCGGCGATCGAAGCGGCGGGTTAGCGAACGCGGACCAGTAACACCGTCACGTTGTCGCTGCCGCCGCCGTCCAGCGCGGCCAATATCAGATGTTCGACGCACTCCTGCGC
>Ga0070741_10018494_pt1 | contig 11278 bp, 11 predicted proteins | sample Coa_R1_4_FD_66440 | JGI IMG/M metagenome (GOLD analysis project Ga0070741, IMG submission 66440) | Surface soil microbial communities from Centralia Pennsylvania, which are recovering from an underground coalmine fire - Coalmine... | ecosystem: Environmental > Terrestrial > Soil > Unclassified ...
GCCCCATTGCAACAACTGTCCCAAATCTTTTCGGCGAAGAGATGCGCTGCCTGGGTACACCGGTTTGGCATATCAGGGATTTTTGCGCAGACCGTATAGGCAGAGGGTGTTGCTCTTACTCCTGTTCCTGAAGTGTCTCGCCTGCCTGGCGCATGATGTAGGAGGCCAGCACCATCCACTTGCCATCGTTGCGCAGCCCTTCCAGATCGGTCTCCAGGCATCGCTTCCCTGCAAAGACGATCTCCTTGCCTACCAAGCGCAGCCTGCTGATTGTGCCGGAGCGGAAATCTTCGTTGGCGGCCAGAAAGTCCAGGGTCATCAGGTCGCGAAACAGCCCTTCATCCAGAACCAGTCCCTCTCCGAGCATCTCAGGATGCTGCTTCGCCAGAAAGAAGAGCGGCAGCAGTCTTCGCGCCTTCCCCAGAGCCGGGTGGCTATCTTTCAGGCGCTCGAACTGCGCCGCGCTCAACCGGGTGAAGAAGGCCACCAACTCTTTCGGCCCCATCAATCTATCTTTGCAGTTGCGCCAGATACTCAGGACTTCGTAAGGCAGCGTGTCCTCCTCCTCCACAAAGTAGGCCGGATAGTTGATCAGCAGGATCCCGTTGCGCCACTTATAGAGGGGTCGGTCTCGGAGACGATCAAACGTGTCCAAAACCGCCTGCACCTTCGCGTTCTGTATGCCTGGCAGCGACTTCCCCGACGAAGATTGAGGCAGCAGGGCCAGCATCGGCAGGGCGGCTCCGGTGGCGAGTTGAGCAAGCCGCCATCGGAAGAGGCTGGACGGCATGACCACCATCTGTCTGCCGGAAGGCATGGTGACGGTTCGCAGCGGAGGCGGGTCTTTTTCCATCTGGCGGGTTAAAGCGATGGTCTTCTGCGCGGCGGGATCGTCGGTGTGGTCGCCTGGGAGCATCCAAGCGGCTCGGATGACCTCGATATAGTTGAGGCAGAACATGCCTGTGTCCAGCATGGACAGAGAATACTTATCACCATATCTGCAGTAGACAAAAGGACACAGTTCTCGATCCCCCCCGGGTCTACCACGGGTTGCGTAGAGGGAGAATTTGTCAGGAAGGGTATTATCGTAGGGAGAATAGTGGTGACAAATCGCCTGAAACAGAGACTTTGCTTTTGGTGAGAGGTTGTCCAGGGAAAACTCGAAACGAGCCTGCCCTCTCAAAAGCTGCGTCTGCTGTTCGGGAGCGAGCAGTGCCTCAAGTAGACGGTATTCATTCCATAGAACCTCACTATCCTTGATAAGGTCATCAATGTGGACGATGTAATAGGAATTGTCTTTCATCCTGAACGTTTTCTGTATATCCCGGCGGTGTTTCTTACGCTCCTCCGGTGTCATCATGGCAAAGCGAGACATGGAGGCGACGAACTCTTCCAGCGCGCTCTGTCCGAGTGACTGAGCAACAAGGTGCTTGTTTTTGTCCGCCTCTCTCTGGAAGAAGAGGTAGGAGATTTCTCCATGTTCCGAGGCCTGGATCAGATGCCATTCGCCATACTTGCAACTGAGCAGGGAATAGAGGGCGTCAATGACATCGCCGACGGAGACTTTGTCGAACTTTGCCAGCAGTTCCAGACCGGAAGCAGGCGCGCGATTATCGAGTTTGACCTGCACCCCTGTCTGTTGCTGTAGCTGTTTGAGCAGTTCGCTCAGATAGATACTCTGTTCCGAGAGAGTAACAGGCTTGGCTAACCGATTGTCCGCCTGTCTCATCTCGGCGGTGACCCCAGCACAGAGCGCATTGTTGAGGAGGAGAAACGTCAAGGCCAGGATGAACAGGGGAGAATACAGATACCGCATACCACTAACCTCCAATCACTGCAAAGCAGTGAGTGTTACGATTTCCTGCACGAGCGGATGAGCGGGGAAATTCACGCAGAATAACGTGGTCTTGGATCCCTGCGTTGAATGTTGTGTCCGACTTTCCGTTCCGGGCCATCAGGTCACAGTTCAATGAGTAGATCCCTAAAGCATGGAATAACTATCGAAGGGCTTGAAGCGGCCTAAAGGAAATGCCTTCACGGTACCACCGAGAACGGTTCCAGTAGTGTTGGAGCGTTATCACCCTCTCCTGTCTTGATTTCTTCCACGAAAGCGTTTCCTTGAGCCGCGTAGCTCCCTAAGCCTAACTGCCTGGAGGTTGATACCTCATCATGGACATCACCCCATTTCATGCCGGCAGGCAGAACCATCACTCCGGAATTATGGTGCGAGGAGTTGCTTGACAGAGTGTTGACCCCTTGTATTATCGCGGCGAGAGTCCCGTAGCTGAACTCGCAGGTCTTGGCTACACCGGAGATGTTGGTCGCCGAATAGATCGCTTCGGACGTACAGGCGCACAGAACGGTCTGCGCTCCGTTCAGGTGATAAAGGTCATCAGCCGGAGGAGCGCCTTCTTCAAAGGTGATTTGAACCGAAAAATCGAAAAAGTCTGCGCGGCACTCCAGACAGGACACCGTCAAGAGGCAGACGAACAGAAGAAGGTTGCCAACAATCTTCACAAACATTTTCCTGATCCTCCATCACGTGAATTTCCCCGATCCATTCTATAGTGCCACAGTCATGTTATGTCCATGTTATGTGAAAGTTAAAATCATGTTAAGTTTCAATTGCCAGTCTGCTCCCTTCACAAGCGCGCCTGCCTCGCCAGTGAAGAATCGTGTTTCCATTCTCACCAGGCTTGCCGGGCTATCTTTCAGACGCCGTGATAGTAGCAGCCTGTCAGCGCCAGATCGCTACCGCCGCGCGCAGGGGCTACGCAGCAAAACCAGAGGCCGGTCGCTTCCGTCTATGGAGTAGCAACGCCAGACACAAGAGGAGGAAGCGACATGCCGGAGACACAGACAGACCGCGAAACGAGAGGGCCGGGGCCGTGCGTCCTTCTGACCCAGCGGCCTGGCTGCTCATCGAGTTCGTGATTCCCGCCGTCGCGTTCCTCCTCTACTGGCTCATTCGCAGGATGCTCTCGCGGGCCGTCAACGATAAGCGCGACTGTCAGGGCCGTTTGCTTCGCTCTCTGTCCTGGGGAGCGTTCTGGGCTTCCCTCTATACAGCTCCCCTGGCGCTCCTCGTCTGGGCGCTCCACCTCGTCCTGCGACATGGCGCATAAATGCCGCGATTCCTCAATTGCCTCGCTTGCACTTCGCCTTTCGCCGGTTCTTCAGGCCATCCTATAGAGAATTTCCGCGAACTTTCCGACAATCCAATAGTGAGTTAGACCGGCGGTCTAGCAACCTAGGATTGACAAGCAGCCTCCCCCTGTATCGCCATAGCGCCCTGTCATCGCGACGTTGACAGACTCCAACCAACTCGGTCTGTAGGCTGCCGCAGCCACAGCCGCCGGATCACCAGAAGCTCCCACCGCACCCGGCGACGGCCGATGCCTGGGATCGGTTCGGTTTGCCATACTTTAAGGAGAAGGATGAGACGCATCCTGAGGACTTGAGGAGAATTTCTTGATGCTTACGGAGTACATTCAGCATTTTGGCCTGACGGAAACCCCGTTCGCCCGTAACCACGACCCGAAGTGGCTCTACCTGTCTACCCAGCACAAGGATGCGGTCGTCAATGTCCGCTGGACCATCCAGGAACATGGCGGACTGGCGCTGGTGCGCGGCGACGTGGGACACGGCAAATCGTTCCTGATCGAGTACCTGATGACGCTGTGGCCGCATCAGTACGGCTGGCGCTGCGCGAAACTCCAGAACACGGGAACCATCACCTCGCCCCGCACGCTGCTGGCGGAAGTGCTGGCGGCGTTCGGCCTGGAGCCTGGAACCAACGCGCGCGAGATGGTGACCCGCCTGGAGACCTGGCTGCTGTCCAAAGCCTACGAAGAGAAACAGACCATCGTGCTGTTCATTGATGAGGCCCAGTCTATCGCCTCGCGGGCGTTCCCGGTCATTCGCGACCTGCTGAACCTGCAAACGCGCGAGAGCATCCTGCTCCAGATCGTCCTCTCGGCCCAGCTCGGCATTGACAAGAAGCTGGCCTACTATCCTGCGCTGCTGAGCCGCGTCGCCTCCGTCTCCACGCTGGAACCGCTCTCCGAGGAAGAGACCGGCAACATGCTCCTCCACCGCTTTCAGCGGGCCGGGGCGCGCGATCCGTTCTCCCTCTGCCCGCCGGAGACCATGCAGGCCATCTATCAGCATACGGGCGGCGTTCCCCGCGATATCCTGGTCGTGACCGAAGGAACGATGAAAGAGGCGTTCCTGCACGACAGCCCCCAACTCTTGCCCGAACACGTCGAGAAGACCGTGCGTGGACTCGGATGTCGGCGGCCCAAACTGGCAAAGGCAGCGTAAGATGGAAGACCTGCAACAACCCCTCGATCCGACCATACGCCGCAGAAAGCTGGATGAGCTATTCGCGGACGAACCGTATCTCTCGCCGACGATGAAGGCGCGCAGCCTGCATCAAAAGCTTGAGCAGGCCCATGGCAAGCCGGGAGCGCACGCCGACCTTACCCTGCTGACCGGCCTCCCCCCGTCGCCCGAACCGCGTCTTTCCCGCCCGGATATGGCCCGGCCTCTCGCGGTAGAGGCGGCTCCGCCGAGGAATGGCGCGGCTGTGGAGCCGCCGCGTCCCCATCGCCTGCTTAGCCTTATCGAGGCCGCGGCCTGCCTGCGTCAGAGCGCCGCCGGAAAGGGGAAAGCGCCTGGCCCCGATAGCGAACGCCTGCGTCGTTTCCGCGAGAATGTCCTCTTGAAATGGCTCTCCGCAGCGCCGGGACGGGAGAAAAAGGGCTAATCCGGTATTCCGACCTTGTGGGGACGGGAGAGGATCAAGGAATGAGAGATAGGGCCCTTCCTGCGGCAGAGGTTTCTCCGCCGCGCCGGGAGGCGCCGCCACTCGCCCGCAAAGGAATAGCGAATGCCCCTGAGAAACACGGACGTGGGACCGAAGAGAAAGGGACGATATGTTCGTCTATGCGATAACCAGCCACAAAGGCGGGGTCGGCAAAACCACCACGGCGGTGAATCTTGGCGCGGCGCTGGCGCACGAAGGCAAGCGCGTGCTGCTGGTTGATCTGGACCCGAAAAGCAGTTTGACGGCGGCCGTCGGCCTGACGCCCAGCGGCCTCTCTCTCGGAGAGGCGCTGCTGGAGCCGGGATGTCTCCCGGAGGCGATCCGTCCGTGCGTGGGCGGAATGGACTGCGTCACGGCGACCGCGACGCTGGCGGTCGTTTTTCTGGAGTTGGCGATGACGGAGGGATCGGCGTTCCGGCTCTCCCAGGCGCTACAGTCGGTGTGGGAGCGCTACGACTACGCGCTGATAGACTGCCCGTCGTCGCTGGGCAGCGCCCTGACCAATGCGCTGACCGCCGCCCATATCGCGCTGGTTCCGCTGCAGTGCGACTATCTCTCGCTGCGCGGGCTGGCGGATACGCAGGAGATGGTCATCGCGATCCGGGAGACGACCAACCCTCTGCTGCGCCTGCGCGTGGTCGGCACGATGTTCGATCGGCGCATCGCGCACGCCCATGACGTTTTCGAGGCGGCCAGCGCCGCGCTGCCGGGCCAGGTCTATCAGACCATCATCCCGCGCACGGTGCGCCTGGCCGAAGCGCCCGCCACCGGGCAGACGATCCTGGAGTATGCCTGGGGTTCGCTGGGCGCGCAGGCGTATCGCCTGCTGGGGCGCGAAGTTCTACAGGAGGTAGACACGTATGAAACGACGCGACGATATTCGGATCGCGATGCGGAGCCTGCTCTCTCCGGTAGCGCAGCCTGAAGCGGCTATTCTCGGCGAGAGCAGCGCCTTGCCTTCCGGGGCGGAGAAGGAATCTCTGCCCCTCTATGGCGGCACGCTGTCCCTCTCCGAGCCGCCGATGCCCCTCTTGCGGGAACTGCAATCCACGCTGCGCGAGAACGGCATCCAGGCCGAGCCGATGGAGATCGTGCAGGCCATCGTCGCGGCGCTCTCCGACCGCCCGACCCTGTGTCGCGGACTGCTGGCAGCCTACCTGCTGGATTCCTGATCGGGCGGCCTAGTAGACGCGCTGTCTCCTCCGCAGCAGCGTCCCAGGCCGCCAGCCGCCTTCCTCCCCACTGTCCCTCCCCGTTGACGCCTTCCGCCTCAAAACCGATCGCAAATTCTCGCCTGGCCTCCCTTGTACAGAACTTTCGACACGCTGGCCCGGTTTTTGTCGGGAACGGCATTGCTTTTTGCCCTGATTCGTGCTAAACTATGGCGTATCGGTGCAAAAGGAGGTCGTTTCGGCAGTGCCGCTTAAGAAAGAGATCAAAACCAGTGTGATCACGGATCACGCCACCCACGAGGGCGACACCGGTTCGCCGGAGGTGCAGGTCGCCCTGCTGACGGCGCGCATCAATCAACTGACCGATCATCTGCGCGAACACAAGCAGGATTTCCATTCGCGGCGCGGTCTGATGATGATGGTCGGTCGCCGCCGCCGGATGCTCAACTATCTGAGCAAGAAGGACATCGAGCGTTACCGCACGCTGGTCGGACGCCTGGGCATCCGCAGCAAGCTTTAGGTTCCCGCCGGGCCGCCAGACCGCCCGGCCTGTTGACACGTACCCGCTGTCTGGCGCGTTCGGCCTGAACAGGCCCTCCCGCGCCGCGCGGAAGGCAGTCGGCATCTCCCGAAGAAGAGTCGCGTACAGCAGAACACAGGGTTCAGGGTAAGCGGATTGCTTTCGCGTCCGCCCCGACCGAGGGAAGTCCGCTTTCCCTGACCCCTTTCCTTCCACTGTACGCCTCCGGACTTCTCCTTCGGATTGCCGACTGCTCTGGCACATCCAGAAAAACAAGGAGGAAGGCTGAAGGATGAAGGATGAGGCAGGCTCTTTTTCCTCCTTTCTCCTTCCGCCTTCCTCCTTGTTTTTCATGACCCCGTAATATCTGTAGGAGAATACCTTTGGTTCACTCTGTCGAACGCGAACTGGCAGGGCGGACTTTGCGCCTGGAGACGGGCAAAGTCGCCAAACAGGCCGGGGGCGCGATCTGGCTCACGCAGGGCGATACGGTCGTAATGGCGACCGCCACGATGAGTCCCGAAGTCCGCACCGGCATAGATTTCTTTCCGCTCACCTGTGACTATGAGGAGCGCAAGTACACCGTCGGGAAGATCCCCGGCGGCTTCGTCAAGCGGGGAGGCCGCCCCAGTGAAAAGGCCGTCCTTACCTCCCGCCTGATGGATCGCCCGATCCGTCCTCTGTTTCCCAATGGGATGCGCAACGATGTCCAGATCATTGCGATGCCCCTCTCCGTAGACCACTCCAACCTCCCCGACACCCTCTCGATGCTCGCCGCCTCCGCCGCGCTGATGGTCTCCGACATTCCCTGGAACGGCCCCATCGGAGCCGTGCGCGTCGGGCGCATTGACGGCCAGTTCATCATCAACCCCACCCTGGAGCAGATAGACGAGTCCGATCTCGATCTGGTCGTGGCGGGGACGAAGCAGGCCGTCATCATGATCGAAGCGGGCGCGAAATTCGTCAGCGAGACGGACATGCTGGCCGCCATTGATGCCGCGCACGAGGTCATCAAAGCGCAGTGCGACCTGCAGGAGGAGCTGGCGCGGCTTGTCGCCCGGCCCAAGACCGAGGTCGGCCTGCATCTGCCGAATGAGGGGATCTTGCAGGCCATCCGCAGCCAGATGGCAGGCGAGATCCGCGCCACCATCCAGAACCCGGACAAGGCCGCCCGCGAGAGCGCCATTGACGACCTGAAGAAGGACATCGTGGCCCGCCTGCTGTCGGAATACCCGGAACAGGAGTCCGAAGTCGCGGAAGCCGCCGAGAAGGCTGTCAAAGAGCAGATACGCGCCCTCATCATCGAGGAGCAGGTGCGCCCCGACGGGCGCAAACTGGACGAGATACGGCCCATCACCTGCGAGGTCGGGCTGCTGCCCCGCGTGCATGGCTCCGGCCTCTTCACGCGCGGCCAGACCCAGGTGCTGACCGCCCTGACCCTCGGCACGATGAGCGAGGCGCAGGTCGTGGATAACCTGGAAGAGGACGGCACGAAGCGGTACATGCACTACTACAACTTCCCGCCCTATTCGGTCGGCGAAGTGCGGCCCCTGCGCGGGGCCGGACGGCGCGAGATCGGACACGGCGCGCTGGCAGAGCGGGCGCTCGTGCCGGTGCTGCCGCCGGAAGCCGACTTCCCCTACGCCCTGCTACTGCAAAGCGAAGTCCTGGAGAGCAACGGCTCGACCTCGATGGCCTCGGTGTGCGGTTCCACCCTCGCCCTGATGGACGCGGGCGTGCCGATCTCGGCTCCCGTGGCGGGCGTAGCGATGGGGCTGATGACCAGCGGCGACAAGTTCGCCGTCCTTACCGACATCCAGGGCATGGAGGACTTCTCCGGCGATATGGATTTCAAAGTCGCCGGAACCACCGAGGGCATCACTGCCATTCAGATGGATACGAAGATCCAGGGCATCCCGCGGGATGTGATGATGCAGGCATTGGAGCAGGCCCGGCAGGGCCGCCTCCATATCCTCGGCAAGATCACCGAGACCATCGCGGCGCCGCGCGGGCATCTCTCGGCCTATGCGCCCTCCATCTTCACCATCGAGATCAACCCGGAACGTATCGGCGAGGTGATCGGCCCCGGCGGCAAGATGATCAAGAAGATCACCGCCGAGACGGGCGCGCAGATAGACATCCAGCAGGACGGCAAGATCTTCATCGCGGCGGTGGATCAGGCGGCAGGCAAGCGCGCCGCCGACTTCATCCTCAACATGGTCGCCGAGGTGGAGGTCGGCCAGGTCTACACGGGCAAAGTGACCCGCCTGATCGGGATGGGCGCGTTCGTGGAGATCCTGCCGGGCAAGGAAGGTCTGGTGCATGTCAGCCATCTGCGCGTGCCGCCGGTCAGAAGGCCGGAAGAGGCGGTCAAGCTGGGCGATGAGTTGAAAGTGCGCGTCATCGAGGTGGACAGCCAGGGCCGGGTGAACCTGTCGGCGATCAACCTGGATCAGCCGTTCGATCCGAGCATGGCGAAGCGGGCTGACGATGGACGCGGTGGTGGCGGCCGCTTCGGGGACAGAGATCGAGAGCGCGGCGGACGCGGCGGCGGCTTCGGCGGTCGGGATCGCGGCGGGCGCGGGCCTGGCGAGCGAGAGCGTGGCGGTCGCCCGGAGCCGATAGCGGCCAGCGCTGCGGACGAGGAAGAGGAGGGCGCGGAGAACCTGAAGGCGCGGTTCCGTCCTCGCCGGTAGATAGCCCTCACAGATAGGAACGCTTAACAGGCGCACGCTGCCAACCTTGCAGCGTGCGCCTGTGTTTGTAAGCACAGCGTGAGAAGGCTTCTACAGGGATTGTCACGAAACTGTAACAAAAATGTCACAGGACTATTTGACAAAACTGTTGAGTCCGGTTATGCTAGTACAAATGCTTGAAAGCGATGGTGTTCTGGCAGTCCCGATTATGTAGGCTCATAGTGTAGAATAAGGAGCGATTCATGTGCCGATCTGCTGTAGCCCAACTGCTCTGCCTTCTCTGGTGTCTGATCTTGAGCCTGGGAGGAACGGTTCTGGTCGGAGCGCAAAACGGCATTCCCTCCCCGCCGCCCACTCCGGGCGCGTCAGGCTTCCTGCCTCCGACAGACGCTACCTATGTCGCCTCCGCCACACCTGAGCAAACATATAATGGCGCGGCCACCTTCCTAGTACGTCGGGCCAGCAACACCGGTTCCACCAGCGGCAATGCCTGTATCTATCTCAAATTTGCTCTGGGAAACCAGTTCATCACCACTGCTTTCCTCAACCTGCGCGTGGACTCTTCCTCTGCTCCGTCTACGGGCCTGGAAACCGTCAAACTCTACGCTATCCCCGATACCACCTGGACTGCCGACACGCTCAAATGGAGCAATGCCAGCACCCATAACCTGAATACCGGGGCCAACTGGGGTAGTACCGGCGGTTTACTGTTGAGTCAGCAGAGCGTCTCTCTACAAGGCGGAACGGCCGTCAGCTTCGATGTGACCAGCTATGTACGCACGCACCAGGGACAGACTATCGCGTTCCAACTCATTGACGAAGCCAATCCCCCGGACAACAGGCGCTCTACTTCAAGAACAATCAGGTCGTTAACGGCAGGCTGGTTTTTAACCTGACGCTGAACATGACCTATGGGCCGCCAGAGACAGTTCCCGCCTGGGCGCAAGACATCGTACCCACCGACTCGGTTCCCATTGACGGCAACGGCCCCTCCTCCGCCGATGCGGTCAATCTCGCCACCGGCGCAGAGGAGCATACGCCAGACCCAGACATCGTCGTGCGCAACCCGAACGGCCCGAAAGTCGTCTATGCCCGCCAGTATCGCAGCACCCTGGCAAGCGTGGGCATGTACGCGCCGGGACTGTCTCCGGGATGGACCGATAACTACAACGTCTACCTGGACAGGACGACCCCTTATACCACCGGAACCTGGGGCAAATATCTGCTGACCTATCCCAACAGCGCCCGCGAACTCCTGACGCCGGTTCTGGACGCCAGCGGGAACCCGACCGGCCAGTTGACAGCGCCCTCGGGAGCGCCCTATGCCGCTTCCGGCAGCCCGAAACAGGGGCAGCCCGGTCAGTGGAACTCGTTCACGCTCACTTTCAAGGACGGCAGCACCTGGACGTTCGTTCCGAGCAGTACGGCCAATCGCTACTACCTGTACCAGATCGCGGACTTGCTCTACCCCAACAACACGGCCTATCATACTATCCGGCTTATCCGGGATACGAACGCTGCCAACAATAACCGCATTGATCACATCGAGGACGCAGCAGGCAACGTGCTGCTGCGATTCAGCTACCTTAACGGCTATCTGTCCGCCCTCATGGATGTCGCAGCCTCCAATGATGCGGATAAACGGCAGGTGAACTATACGTTTGGCACCACGCCAACGACCGCTGGCGTGACATGTCTACTGGAGGTTGATCAGATCGCGCCGTATTTGGGCAGTGCCTCCGCACGCTGGATCTATGATTACAAAGCGGCCCCCAACGGCCAGCCTCTGCTGAATTTTGTCAAAGTCCCCGATCCCAATCAAGGCTCCAGCCCACCGAGCCATCCCATCAACTATGACGAGGCCGCGCGCGTCTCTTCGCTGGTGGATGCCAGGGGCAATCAGAGGGTCTATAGCTACTCCAGCGGCGCTACAAAGGTGGAGATTAAGAAGAGCAGTGGGCAGATCGTCGAGTCCTGGTGACATGACTCCCATATTTTAGGCCAGTCGGAAAGTTAGACTCCGGCGGTCTTGGGCTGCTCCGACAGCCACTTGTGTTTGAAC
>Ga0070741_10018495_pt1 | contig 11277 bp, 9 predicted proteins | sample Coa_R1_4_FD_66440 | JGI IMG/M metagenome (GOLD analysis project Ga0070741, IMG submission 66440) | Surface soil microbial communities from Centralia Pennsylvania, which are recovering from an underground coalmine fire - Coalmine... | ecosystem: Environmental > Terrestrial > Soil > Unclassified ...
GACGTGCTGCAGGAGCGCGGCTACGTCAAGGACGTCACCGACGAGGCCGGCCTGCGCCGCGCCCTGGAGCGGCCCATCACCTTCTACGCGGGCTTCGACCCGACGGCCAGCAGCCTCACTGTCGGCCACCTCGTGCCCGTCATGGCGATGGCGCAGCTCCAGCGTCTCGGCCACCGCCCCATCGTCGTCGTCGGCGGCGGCACCGCGCTCGTCGGCGACCCCTCCGGCAAGACCGCCACGCGCGCCGTCCTCACACCGGAGCAAATCGAGGCGAACCTCGTGCCCATCCGCGCCCAGCTCAGCCGCTACTTCACCTTCGAGGGCGGCCGCGCCCTCCTGGTGAACAACGCCGACTGGCTCGCGCCGCTCCGCTACATCGAGTTCCTGCGCGATGTCGGCCGCCACTTCAACGTCAACCAGATGCTCCACCACGACACCTACCGCGACCGCATCGGCACGGAAGCCGGCCTGAGCTTCGTCGAGTTCAACTACATGCTGGTGCAGTCCTACGACTTCCTCCACCTCTACCGCGAGCACGGCTGCGTCCTCCAGCTCGGCGGCAGCGACCAGTGGGCGAACATCGTGGAGGGCGTGGGCCTCATCCGCAAGACCGAGGGCGCCGAGGTCTACGGCCTCACCTGCCCGCTGATCCAGACCGCCTCGGGCGCCAAGATGGGCAAGACCGAGGCCGGGGCCGTCTGGCTCGATCCCGAGCGCACCTCGCCCTACGACTACTACCAGTTCTGGATCAACACCGAGGACCCCGACGTCGAGCGCTTCCTCGCGCTGTTCACCTTCCTGCCGATGGACGAGGTGCGCGCGCTCGGCCGCCGCGAGGGCGCCGACCTGCGCGAGGCCAAGGAGCGCCTGGCCTACGAGGCGACCGCGCTCACCCACGGCGAGGCGGCCGCGCGCGAGGCCCAGGCGGCCGCCCGCGCGCTGTTCCAGGGCGGCCGCCGCGACGGCGGCGACGGCCTCAGCGCCGCCGCCCTCGCCGCCGTGCCCCAGACCGCCGTACCCCGCGCCGAGCTAGCCGCCGGCCTCGAAGCGGTGGACCTCTTCGCCCGCTCCGGCCTCTGCAGCTCGAAGGCCGACGCCCGCCGCCTGATCCACCAGGGCGGCGCGCACGTCAACGAGCAGCCCGTCGCCCGCCCCGACGCCGTGTTCACCGTCGCCGACCTCCGCGACGGCGCCCTCCTGCTCCGCAAAGGCAAGAAAGGCTACCACCGCATCGTCCCCGACTGATACCCGGCGCGGCCATCTGGTTCGCGCTAGCCCTCCGGCTCGTCAGAGTGGGTCACGTGCCCGCCCGCCACTGCCGAGCCAGGCCAGCGCAATGGCGCCGGCCCTCACGCGCCACGCCGGGCGCCCAGACCGCGTGGACTCCCACGCGCCGTTGCTAGGCACCCGGCGTCGTAGGGGCGGGTCTCGTGCCCGCCCGCGGCCGTCAGGCCGCCCGGCCCTCACGGCCCGCCATCATCCCACCGCGCGCCTACTTGGCCCCGCCAACCTGCCCGCTCCCCCCGGACGACACGCCTCCCAGAATGGTGCTCCTTAGTAGACACCCCGCACCGCCGCGCGCTGACGGGCCAGGAGAACTACCATGCGCCCAGCGCCATCACACCGTAAGGCAGCGCATAAGCAGCCACGAGCAGCCCGACCAGGCGGGCGGACATGTTCAGCGCGACGGCCAGCGCGGGCGCGCCGGGGGTTCCGGGCCAACCCCTTGCCTCCGGCCGCATTCTGGCTCTCGGGTAGTGTACGCTACGGTCAGGGGGCGCACCACGCGGCGCCCCGAGGATTCGACGGGTGGGGAGCAGGATGCGGTCACAGTTCGAGATCGGCTGGGAAGACGTGGACTACGCGCGCGTGCTCTACTACGCGCGCTACTATTTCTTCGTGGACCGCGCCTTCAGCGCCTGGATGCACCAGCACGGCCTCTACTACCGCAAGATGCACGAGGAGTGGAGCGTCGCCACGCCCATCGTCACTTCGCACTGCCGTTACCGCGGCCCGCTGCGCCTGGAGGACCGCGTCGAAGTGCGGCTGGCGCTGGACAACCTGACCGACCGCGGCTACCGCGTCAACTTCCACCTTATCCGCCTGCCCGACAACATCCTCGTGGGGGAAGGCTACACCGAGCACCGCTTCGTGGACCCGGCCGCGCGTCGGCCTTGCCCGCCGCCCGCGCCGCTCGCCGCCGCCCTCGAAGCGATGGCCGCGGAGAGCCGGGGCAACCTGGCCGCGGCGGAGTCTGGCGCGTGAGAGCGCGCACGCCCGCCCCGGCCGCCGTGCCCGCGCCGCCCCCGCGCCTGCCGGGCGCCGGCCCGCCGAGCCCGGCCGCGCTGCTGCGCCGCCTCGGCCTGCGCCCCCGCAAGGGGCTCTCGCAGAGCTTCCTGGTCGACCGGCGCGTCTGCGCCACCATCGCGCGCGCGGCCGAGCTAGGGGCCGCCGACGAGGTGCTGGAGATCGGCCCGGGGCTGGGCGTGCTCACCGCCGAGCTAGTGCGCCAGGCGCGGCGGGTCGTCGCCGTTGAGCTGGACCGCCAGCTTGCCGCCGCCCTGCCCACGCTGCTCGGCGCGCCCGCGAACCTGGAGGTCGTGCAGGCCGACGCCCTCGCGGTGGACCTGAACGCGCTCTTCGCGGACGGCTACAAGCTCGTCGCCAACCTGCCCTACCACATCACCTCGCCGCTCCTCATGCGCGTCCTGCAGGCGCCGCGGCGCCCCACGCTCGCCGTCGTCATGGTGCAGCGCGAGGTCGCCGAGCGCATTGCCGCGCCACCCGGCGCGCTCAGCTACCTGGCGGTCGCCGTGCAGCTCTACGCCGTCCCGCGCATCGTCCGCATCGTACCCCCCGGCGCGTTCTACCCCCGGCCCCGCGTGGAATCGGCGGTGCTGCGCCTTGACGTGCGCCCCGCCCCGGCGGTCGTGCCCGCGGCGCCGGCCGTCTTCCTGCGCTTCGTCCAGGCCGGCTTCAAGCAGCCGCGCAAGCAGCTCCGCAACTCGCTGGCGGAGGGCCTCGGCTGCCCGCCGGCCGAGGCCGAGGCCGTCCTGAAAGCAGCGGCTATCGCACCGACGCGCCGTCCTCAGACGCTCTCCCTAGACGAGTGGGCGGCCCTCTACGCGGCCTCCCGGACCGCGCGCCCGAGCGCCGCCGAAGCCCTACCCGCGCCGGCCGCCTCGGACCCGGATGTGGCATATGATGATCGTACTCAAAGCTAGTGCCGTGAGGACCGAGCCTTGACTCGCCAATCCCCGATAGAAACGCCGCTCCACCCCGGCCACGCCGTGCAGGTGCGGGCCTACGCCAAGGTCAATATCGTGCTCGAAGTGCTGGGCCGGCGACCCGATGGCTACCACGAGATCTGCTCCATCCTCCAGGCCATCGGCCTCTACGACGAGCTGATCTGCGAGCCCGCGCCCGACCTGTCGCTCGACGCGCCACCGCTGGCCGACGCCGCGCCGAACCTCGTGATGCGCGCGGCGTCGGCGCTGCAGGAGGCGACCGGCTGTCAGGCGGGGGCCGCTCTCACTCTGCGGAAGGGGATCCCCGTCGCCAGCGGCCTGGGCGGCGGTAGCGCCGACGCCGCGGCCGCGCTCGTGGCCCTGAATGCGCTTTGGAAGCTGTATCTGGAGCCGGCCGAGCTGGCACGCATCGCCCCCGCGCTCGGCTCGGACGTGCCCTTCTTCCTCCTGGGCGGCACGGCGCTCGCGCGGGGCCGCGGCGAGCAGCTCGAAGCCCTCCCGGACCCGGTGCCGCGCTGGCTGGTGATCCTCGTGCCCGAGTCTGTCCTGCCCGAAAAGACGCGGCAGATTTACGGCATGCTCGACCCGCGCTGGTACACGGCTGGCGGCTTCGTGCTCACGCTAGCGCAACGCCTCCGGACGAATCCGGCGACCTCCTGGCGACCGCTCGGGAACGGGCTGGAGCCGACGGCCATGGAAGCCTTCCCCGACCTGCGGGCCGCGCGCAATGCGCTCGTGGAGACGAGCGAGCAGGCGTGGCGCGAGTTCCCTGCGCCCGCCGGCGAGGATGCCGAGCCCGACTGGAATCTCTCGGGAGCCGGCCCCGCCCTGTTCACCTACTTCGGCGACCAGCAGGGCGCCGAGCGCTGTCGCGCCCTGCTGGCCGAGCGTGGCTATCGGGCTTACGTCGCGCCGACGCTCTCGCGCCTGGCTTGCCAGGAAGCCATCGGTCTCGCGCCGCGAGTGGCTGCCGGCGTGCGAGGGTAAGGCTGGCTGCCCGTGATCCAGAGCGATCGCCGCCGGCGCCCCGCCTGACCAGCGCCGTGTCGGCCGCTTCTCTTCCAGCCCATGGCGGTCGTGGAGCCCCATGCGCCGTCTCCCGAGCGGCATTTGCTTGCCGAGAATCGCTTTGACGCCGTGCCCAGCCGCTGGCCGTGATGTCCGTTAAGGTGGACGACCACGACGGCCGAGCGTGTGCGAGGGACCAGCGTGTCCTGCTAAGAAGTCGTGCGGCCGCCGCGGGAATGAGGAAGAGGCGGGGCTGGCCGCGGCACGCTAGGACCCGGGGGTAGCCGGCGGCGCGGCCTCGGCTTCGCCGTCGCGCCGGCGGGCGACGACGGCGCGGAGCAGTTTGCTGAGGTCGTCGTTGCCAAATACGCCATAGTAGCCCTCGCTGCCTTCGACCACGACGGTGCGCCGCGTGACCACAATGCCAAACGACTGAGCCGGCTGCTCGTCCAGAATGCTGCCTACGGCGCGCAGCCGCGTCTCGTAACGTTCGGTCGCGGTCGGATCGCTGGGCGTCACTCGACCGCGCAACGCCGTGCGCGCGGCGATCTCCTGCAGCAGTTCCCGCGGGCCGAGTATGAGATGGCTTACGTCCCCGAAGGTTTGCACATGGACGCCTTCAGGCTCCGTCACGATGTACGCCGCGCGCGCCAGAGCGTCGTCCAGCCCGCCCCCGATGGCACGAAGCGCCTCCGCGAGCGGCGGCATCGGCTCCCGGACGGCTCCAGACCGGCCCTTGAGCCATGAGCGCTGCAACAGCCCCGCGGCCTCGGCGATACCAACGCGCGCGTCGCTCGCATAGCGCGCCAGTAGCTCGTTGAAGACGGGCGCGCTCGGATTAAGCTCGATGAAATAAGTCAGCAGCATCTCCAGGTCGCCCGCCTCGGGACCCTCCACCTTCCGCTGGACCAGCGACGCGAGGATGCGGCGACACCAGGCCTGGGGATTCAGCGGAGCTTGATCGGGGATACTCAACGATTCCTCGCCTCGGCGAGAGCGCCCGGGGCCACCACCGGTCGGTGTGGCAACGTGGCCGTATCGCAGCAACCGGGCCATGGCAGTTCTCAGCATAGCAGGGCGCCCACCGCCTCGCCAACCGCCAGCGCTGCCGCGGCCGTGGACGCGGAAGGTTCATCCTGCGTGATGTGGTGCTTTCGTGACCTGCGCGGCAGCGTTCGAGAGGGATACGTAACGTGCCGACGGCTACACTGCAGGCGGCAGGCCACAGCCTCCCGCGGCAGGCACCTCCGTCGGGGCTAGCAGAGCTGTGGTGCACGGGAGGGAGAATGCCGCCGATCTTCAACAAGCGCGCGGAGCTGGAAGCTCGCCTCGGCCCGACCCCCAGCGTCCGACGAGTGGAGCCGGCGCCCACGGCCGACGGCCTGAACCAGGAGCCGGCCGCGGAGGCGCCCGAGCCTACCGAGGCGGAGCACGACCCGCAGCCCGCGGAGCCGGCGCCGGCCATCGCGCCCGCCCGGCCGCCGCGTATTTGGGCCGACGGTGAGGGCACCATTCTCGCGCCCGGCACCGTACTCGAAGGCACGCTTCGCGCGGCCGAACCGGTGCGGGTCGCCGGCACGCTGCAGGGCACGTTGGAGGCTGAGGGTCCCGTCACCGTCGAGGCCGGCGGCCGCCTCGTCGCTCGCGTCGTAGCGCCCGAGGTCGCCGTGGCGGGGTTTGTCGACGGACGCGTTCAGTGCCACGGTCGCCTGGAGGTGCGCGCCACGGGCCTGGTGAAAGGAAAGCTGCACGTGGGCACTCTGCGGATCGAAGAGGGAGCGCTGCTCGATGGCCAGCTCCAGATGGCCGGCGCGGCCACCGCGGCGTCCGCCCAAACGGCTGAGCCCGGGGCCGCGCCGGATCCGTCGCGCGCCCGGTCGAGCAAGACGGCGCGCGCCGTGGACGCGATCCTCAGCGAGGCCCTGGAGCCGATCGCTGTCAACGAGTAGCGCGCCGGCGGGACCGAGCGGCCGTCGCGAGGCGGCTTAGTCCAGCCACGTCCTCAAGCAAGCCCGGGCGACCGGAGGCCCGGGCTTCGTGTTACCAAGAGCCAGGCCCCGCCGGTCGTTCGGCGGCGCGCCCAGCCGCCGAACGCCGCCGTGCTCAGCCAGGGCCATGCGTGGTCGTCGGCTGACAGGCTAGACCGGCGCGAGGCCGTACCCCGCGAACTGGTCGAGCCGCCCCGACCTCACCGGCCGTCTGTCACCTTTCCGGGGGCTCAATCGGCGGCGCCTATTGCCCCGCACCCCCCGGCCACCCGCTCGACGCTACGTCCACCTCGGACTCGGCATGGCTAGTCGCGACGCTCCACGCCCGCTGCAGGAGCGGAACGGGCGGGGCGAGCCCCCGCAGGTTTGACTCTCATCCGGCTTTAGTGTAGTCTGTATCATCGTATTAGCCATTACACTAGCCCTGGCGCGCTGCTGTCATAGCTGCCCATGGCACGGTGAGAGCGCGCGACAGTGCGAGGAGAGTTCATCGTGTCTCGTTCGAAGTTCGTCACGGGACGGCTCGCGCTCGCCGGCGCCCTGCTGCTCGGCGTTGTCGCGCTACCGGCCAGTGGCGCTGAGGCCAGCACGGCAGCGGCATCCGTGGCCGCGACCAACGCGCAGGATGCGGCGGCCACGCTCGCGGCAGGCCTGCAGGCGCTCAACGACCTGGCTGCGGCGAGTGCGGCCGCGCTCGCCGCCGGTGACCCCGCCGGCGCGCGCCAGGCCTACGCATCGTTCGACAGCGGCTGGGAGGCAATCGAGGACGGGGTTCGTGAGCGTTCGCGCGACGACTACCGCTCGATCGAGGACGCGATGCGCGAGGTCGACCGTGGGCTTCGCGCCGACCCGGTCGACGCCGGATTCGTGACACAATGGCTCACCGAGCTGCAGAATCGCGTGAACAGCTTCATCGCGACCTTGCCCAGCAGCTAAAGTACGGCCGAGCGCTCGCCGTCGCCGAGGGGCTATCGTAACATCAGGGGCCGAGGAGCCAAGCATGGCGCGCATGTATCAAATTCTCATCGTCGCTCTGACTCTGCTCGTGCTGGTGCTGCTCGGCGGCAGCAGCCGGGCTCTGCCGGTTTCCGCGGCGGACGACGACGCGGCGCTTGCCAGCGGGCTCCAGGCGCTGGTGGCGCACGCCGACGCGGCTTCGGCGGCGCTGGCGCGCGGCGACGTCGCGGCCGCCCGCGCTGCTTACGCCCAGTTCGACAGCGGGTGGTTCGACATCGAAGACGGTGTACGCGAGCGCTCCCGCGACGCGTACCGGGCCATCGAGCGCGCGATGGACGACGTGCAGTTCGGATTGCGTCCGGACCGACCCGATGTGCCGGCCGTGCAAGCCGACCTCGCCGCGCTGCGCCAGCAGGTCATGGCGTTCGTCGCGACTCTTGGGGGAGGCGCTGCGACTACTGCGCCAACGTCAGCGCCCGCAGAGGATACCGGCGCGGCGGCGCGCGAGGCACTGCGGCCCTGGGCGGCGCGCGTTGACGCGGCGCTCGGCGGCCTGGCTGCTGGCGATGTGGCGGGCGCCAACCGTGAGTTCGACGCCTTCGAGGCCGCCTGGCCGGACATTGAAGACGGCATCCGCCCAGTGAGCCGGGCGCACTACCGGGAGATCGAGCACGCGATGGGCAACGCGCGCGCCGCCTTCAAGGCGACGCCCGTGGACGTGGCGACGGCCCGCGCCGCGCTGGAACGGCTGAGCGCCGTCAACGCCGCTTTCCTCGCCGGCGCGCCGGTCCCCGGCGAGGCGGAGGCGGGCGCCGCCGCCCCGACCATTGCCAACCCCACTCCCGGCACGCTCGTCGAGCTGCTCGACCGCGTAACGGCGGCCCTCGACCGGGGCGACGTGGCTGCCGCCCGGACGGAGCTGCGGACCTTCCAGGAGGTGTGGCTCGACGTCGAGGGCCTGGTGAAGGCGCGCTCGGCCGCGACGTACACGGCAACGGAGAACCGGACGGCCGAAGCGGCCGCGGCCCTCAATCGGCAACCGCCCGATACGGCCACCGCGCGCGCCGTGGTCGCCGCGATGCGGGCGGACCTCGCGCCGATTGCGGCGGCGGGCGCCTCCTACGGCATGTGGGACGCCGCGATCATCCTGTTCCGCGAGGGCTTCGAGGCGCTGCTCGTGGTGGCGGCGCTCGTCGCGTTTCTCCAACGGTCCGGCAACGCCGACAAGCGCCGTTGGATCTGGGCGGGGGGCGCCGCGGGCATTGCGGCCAGCGTGGTGGTCGCCATTCTTGCGCAGCTCGTCCTCAACCGCGCGGCCGCGAACGTGAGCCGCGAGGTCATCGAGGGGGTCACGGGGCTTGTCGCGGCAGCCATGCTCCTGTACGTCGGCTACTGGCTGCACTCGAAGGCGAGCCTGGCGGGCTGGCAGGAGTACATTCGCGCGCGGAGCACGGCCGCGCTCAAGCGCAATAGCCTGGTGGGGCTGGCGTTCATTGCCTTCCTCGCGGTGTTCCGCGAGGGCGCGGAGACGGTGCTGTTCTACGTCGGCATCGCGCCGAGCATCAGCACGGCGGACCTCCTGGCCGGCCTGGGCGTTGGAGCCGGCGGCCTCGTCGTCTTGGCGGCCGTCATGATGATAGGCGGCGTGCGGCTGCCAGTGCGCCCCTTCTTCCTCGCCGCGACGGTGCTGATCTACTACTTGTGCATCAAGTTCGTGGGGACCGGCATCCACGCGCTGCAGGTGAGCGGCGTGGCGCCCGCGACTCCCGCGCCCTGGGTGCCGTCCTCTGACTTGTTCGGGGTATTCCCTACCTGGGAGACGACGTTGGCGCAGCTCGGGGTGCTGGTGATCATCCTGGGCTGGGAGCTGGCGCCCCGCCTGCTTCGTCAGAGCAGCGCACCAGCGGCCGCCCGGCAGAGCTGACGCGTGCGCGCCGCGGTGGTCTACCGGACCAGGCGCAGCACCCACAGTCCGCTGTTGATGTCGCTGGCCACGACGAGATCGCCGTCCACGGCCACCCCCCACACCTGGGCGCCCTCGCCCAGGTACGTGCGCACCGCATCCGGGGCGGAGCCGGGCAGCGGCACCCAGGCGGCGATCTCCCGCGGGGCCGCGGGATCGTGGACATCGAGCACGCGCACGCCGTCCGAGAACCAGGAGACGAAGAGCAGGTCTCCCTGGAGAACGGGGTTATGGGCGGAGAACCGACCCGGTTCGCTGGGCCCTTGCGCGGGGTCTACACGAGTGCGCGGCGTGGCGTAACTGGTAAGCGCACGCGGCTGGGACGGATCGACGAGGTCCCAGAAGCGCAGCCCGCCGAAGTCGCCATAGCCGCGTAGGTCCTCGGAGAGCGTCACCGCCACGGACTGGCCGGCTGCGAGTTGAGCCTTGAGCCGCTCGCCGGCGGCGTGCGGGATGCCGAACGCGCCAAGGGGGCCATCGGCCGAATTCGGAGTGATGGGGGTGTCCGCGGTATTGATCACGACGGCCCCCACAGCGCCGGCAGCCTTCGCCCGCTCGAGCTTATCCGCGAAGGGACAGGTGCCACGATCAAGGAGGGCGATGCGGCCGCTGGGGTCGGCCGGGTAGGGATCGGCGACCTCCACCCTGCCCCCGCCGGCCACGCGGCCCTCCCAATCGCCGGCGGGACAGCCCCGCCCCAGGTAGGCCAGCGGCGCGGTCACGCTGGGCGTTTCGGTCCACGGTGGCGCCGGCAGGGTGCCGCCCGCAGGCACCAGCCCGGCGACGGCCGGCGGGCTGTCGACGCGCAGCGCGTGCGACTCGACGTCGAGAATCTCGTCCGCTTCGACCAACAGACGGCCGTCCGGCGCCACGTCCACCGAGTGCGCGTTGCCCTCCGCGTCGGGCGGGAAACGCGTCCGCCCGACCAGTTGGGGCACGGCCGGATCGGTCAGGTCCAGGATCATCACCCCCGCATCCCAGTACGAGATGTAAGCGCGCATGCCGTCCGCGCTCGCCCGGGCGCTGTGGGCGTAGATCAGGGGGGCGTTGCCCTGCCCATCGTACTGGCCGAGGCCGAGTGCCGCGCGCGCTCCCCAGTCGGCGAGCGGCACTGGTGCCCGCGGATCGGTGACGTCCACGACGCGGAAGTCGCCGAGGTGGTCGGGGTTGCCGGCCTCGGAGAACGGCACGGCCAGCAGCGCGAGCACGCGGCCATCCGTCCGCTGCACGAGATCCAGCTCGTGTACCCCGCCGCTTCCCGGCCCGGTGCTGGCGAATCCAAGACGCTGGGGGGCGCGCGGATCGGTCACGTCCCAGAGGTCGACGCCGCGTAGCGCCTCCCCGCTACATGCCTGCAGGCCGACCGCCAGCAGGTCGCCGCGAAAAGCGGGCGTGTCCACGGTTCGCACGCGCAACACCTCGGCCGAGGTGCCCTCGTGCTCGGCGAGCGTGCTCACAACCACCGGCCGGCTCGGGTCCGTCAAGTCGACCACCTTGACCCCGGTGCCCGGGCAGCCGCGCAGCCGGTCGGCGCTCGCCGCCCAGGTGCCGACGTAAGCGAAGCCGCCGTGCAGCCAGATATCGGCGTTCAGCCCGCGGCCTCCCAGGTCGTCGTGCGCGACGACCTCCAGGCGAGGCCCCTGGGCCGCGGGCGCAGCCGGTGCGGGACCCGCCGCCGGCGCGGCCACGCGAACGGGCTCACGAGAGGCTGTCGTGGCCTGCGCGGCGCCTGGCAGCGCGGGAGCCGCCCGCGCCGCCGCGCGCGGCAGGTCGTGCCCGAGCATCGCCCCGAGCACTATTAGCGTGGCCACGGCCGCCGCTGCCGCGCCAGCTCTCCGCATCCGCATGCTTACTCCCCGGCGCCAGCAGGCGCGTGCCCCTTATTATCCGCGCGCCGCGACGCAGGCGCCAGAAAACCGGGAGCGGGGAGGATCGCGGGCGGTCCGGGGCGAAGATCCGTGCCGCGGGAAACAGCCGGTGGACGCTGGAAGATAGCGGCGCCCGCGGGGCCGTGGGATCGTGGCTACCAGCCGCGCGGGAGGCCCGCGCGCCAGCCTGCGCGACTGAGGCGCAGGCGCTCCTGCGCCGCGAGGTACCCGTCAACCGTCCGGGC
>Ga0070741_10018496_pt1 | contig 11277 bp, 13 predicted proteins | sample Coa_R1_4_FD_66440 | JGI IMG/M metagenome (GOLD analysis project Ga0070741, IMG submission 66440) | Surface soil microbial communities from Centralia Pennsylvania, which are recovering from an underground coalmine fire - Coalmine... | ecosystem: Environmental > Terrestrial > Soil > Unclassified ...
CCACCGCGGAGCGCGTCGCACGCGCGCTCGGCATCGACGAGGTGCTGGCCGAGGTGCTGCCGGCCGACAAGGCGGCCAAGGTCGCCGAGCTGCAGCGCGAGGGCCGCACGGTGGCCATGGTCGGCGACGGCGTCAACGACGCGCCCGCGCTCGCCCAGGCCGACGTCGGCATCGCCATCGGCGCCGGGACGGACGTCGCCATCGAGACGGCCGACGTCGTCCTCATGCGCTCCGACCCGCTCGACGTCGCGACGGCGATCTCGATCGGGCGCGGCACCGTGCGCAAGATGCGCCAGAACCTCGGCTGGGCGATCGGCTACAACTCGCTCGCGCTGCCGATCGCGGCCGGCGTCTTCGAGCCCTGGGGCCTGACGCTGCGGCCCGAGATCGCAGCCATCTCGATGTCCGGCTCGAGCGTCCTCGTCGCGCTCAACGCGCTCGCCCTGAAGCGGCTGCGGCTGCCTGCGATCACGCGACGGAGCGCCCCGTCACCCGCACCTCGGGCGAGGCGCGGGTGACGAGAGGCTGAGCACGGCAACAGCTACGTCTTCGGCCTGGAAGCCCCGACGCAGAAACCGGCGACGACGCCGGTCGGCGCGGACCGGGTGAGCCCGACGTCGTCGCGGCTTCAGAGACCGTCGTGTGACGCCGCTGGCGCGCCACGCCGGCCGGATCGGCGACCGGCGTGGTGCCCGCCAGCTCTACCTGTAGGTGTAGGGAGGGGTGGTGTTCGTGGGGGGCGGTGAGGTCGCGGCTCCCAGCGGGTGCAGGACGTGCCAGGTGAAGTGCTGCCCGCCGAAGACGTCCTTGAAGCCGTCGCCGCTCACCTTGCCCGGCTTGTCCAGCTTGAAGCTGTAGAGCAGCTGGCCGTTGTAGGTCACCTGGCGGCCGCCGCCGGGCCGCTTCACCGTGGCGAGCTTCCCTGCGAACGACCCTGCCTTCGTCGGCTTGCCGCTGACCTTCAGCGGCTGCCAGAACGAGAGGCAGGCGCCCGTGCAGAGCACCATGCCGTTTCGCTCCTGATCGCTCCGGTAGAGCGCCCGTCCCCTGGCGTCGACCAGCACCTTGCCGTGACCTGCAACCTGCTTGACCGAGACGGTGGCGGCACCGCCTCGGGCGGAGCCGCTGCTGCCAGCGCTTGCCGCCGTTGCGATCGCGATGCCGGCAGCCAAAGCGGCGGCGGCAGCGAAGGCGGCGATCAGCAGTTGCTTCTTCACGTCGACCTCCTCGTCGGATGGCAGTGCTTTCACTCGCTGACCGACGCCCGCAGAGCTCGATTCCTTCCCGGCGATGTGTGGCCGGGTGGAAGCAAGGGGACCCTCCGGCCGTGGCTCGGATTCGGCGCAGCGCCGGCCCGGGCAGCGGCGAGCGCCACGCCGAGCGTCGCGGGCCCGGCCGCCAGCGCTGCGACGCGGGCACACCCGCCGTGGACGATCGTTACAGCAGCTAGTCCTCTTATCTCGCATGGCCTCGCCCCCAACCCGTGACCGGCCTCCTCCGCGGTCGTTTCCCTGCCGGCGCTGATGCGCGCGCCGCGCCGGCTCGACCCCGACCGCGCGGTGGAGCACCTGCCGCGCCTCTACCGCGCGGCGCGCGCCTGGACGCGCTCGCGCGAGGAAGCCGAGGACCTGGTCCAGGAGACCTACGCCCGCGTGCTCGCCAAGCCGCGCCTGCTCCGGGGCGAGGACGAGCTCGGGTATCTGCTTCGCTCGCTGCGCAACACGCTCGTCGGCCAGCGCCGCGCCGAGCGACGCCGGCCGGTGACGGCGGAGCTCGCGGACGAGGGTCGACTGGGGACGCGCGCGAGCGACGACCCCGCCGCTGCGACCGAGACGCGCGAGGTGTATGCGGCGATCGCTGCCTTGCCTTCCGAGTTCCGCGACGCGCTGGTCGCGGTCGACGTCGCCGGGCTCTCCTACCCGGAGGCGGCGAGGGCGCTCGGCGTGCCCGAAGGTACGCTCACGAGTCGGCTCTTCCGCGCCCGCGACCGCGTCGCACGCTCACTCAGCGCGAACGACGACTCGACGGCCAGCTCGCCAGCCTGAGCAACTCCGCACGCGTCGCCTGGCCGATCAGCACGCAGGTGTGCCCGTCACGGCGCCACGTCACCGCGAGCCGGCCGCTCACCCGCAGCGTCTGATACTGCACGCGCCCGATGGACGTCGCCTGCCCTCCCGAGGGACGGGCGAGACCGGCGCCGGCGACGATCACGTAGCCGAGGCGCCTGCCGTTCCTCCCGTAGAAGACGACCGTCCCGTCGCGGCCGTCGATCCGTCCACGCCGCATGCCGAGCGGGTGCCACCCGTAGCGCGCCAGGTTCGGGAACGCGACGCCCTCGACCGCGACCGCCAGCGTCGTCTCTCCCGCGGGCGCCGGCGCGGGCGCGGTCGGTGCCTGCATCGCCAGCGAAGCGGCGTCGGCCACCGTCGGTGCTCCCGGGCCGCCGCCGAGGACGATCGCGGCCACGACCGCGGCCGCACCAGCGGCAGCGCCGGCGAGGGCGGCTCTCGGCACGAGCCGCCGCGCTCGACCCGGTTTGACGCCGAGGCCACTCCGGCGAGCCTCGACGGCTGCCCGCAGGGACGCCGGGACCTCCTCCGCCGCCAGCCCTTGCGAGGCGAGCACCGCCCGGCGCTGCCGCTCGAAGAGCTGCCGCAGCTCGGGAGAGGCGGCAACGCGCGCCTCGACCTCGGCCCGCCGCCCGGGGGGAAGCGTGCCGTCGGCAAGCGCGGCGAGCTCCGCCATCTCCTCGCTGCTCAGCCGCGCCGCCATCTCGCTCACCGCTTCCTCTTATGGGACCACAAGTCCGGCGCTGCGAGCAGCCGAGCGGCGTCCTCCGCGGCAGCCGGGCCACGGGGAAGCTGCCGAGCGGCCGGGCTCCAGGCGTTGGTTTGCCGGACCTCCTCCATCGCGAACTACCACCGACAAGGACGCCCGGAAGCGTCAACTCTTCCCGCGGGCGCACGCGAGCGGCGTCTGCGCGGCGGCTGCGCCGGGAGGGACTCGCTCGACGTCGGCGTCGGACCTGGCAGCTTCGCGGCGCGGGAGCGTCAGGCAGGGCGGGCGGCGGCCTCGACCATCGGTCTGGTCGGCACCGGGCGCAGAAAGGGGTCGAAGCGCTCGAGCCGCTCGAACGCGAAACCCGCGCGCTCGATCGCCGCGGCCGTATTGCGGTTGAGAGACGACCGCGTCGAAGCTCCCCTCCGGGAAGGGGAGCTCCTCGGCCGCGGCGTCGACGACCTCGACGGGCACGCGGGCGGCCGAGAGCTTCCCGGCCATGCGGCGCCGCATCGCCGGATCGGGCTCGGCCGCGACGAGGTGCCTCGCCGCCTCGAAGTAGGGGAGGCCCCGGACACCCCTCGACCGCGCCGGCCGCGAGTACCTGAAGACCGTCCCGACCGTGCTCTCCACGGCTGCGGCGCAGGAGCGGCTCGGCGACCCGGGGCAGGCGCTCCCCGTCTGCCCCACGACGGTGGCCGCGAGGCTCGGGACGGCGGGGAGGGCGGAGCCGATTCGCCTGGGCCGGCTACGCGCGGCGCGGGAAGCCGCGTCGGATGATCGGGGCGAGGACGGCGGCGTTGCTGTGCTCGGCGTCGCGGGCGCCGAACACGAGCGTGACGGTGCCCGTGCGGGCCCGGCGGCGCAGATCCGAGACGTGCCCGGCGTGGCGACGAAGCTCCTCGGTGTAGCGCAGCCTGAACTCCTCGAACCGTTCCGGCCGGTGCGCGAACCACCGGCGGAGCTCGTCGCTCGGGGCGAGGTCGCGCGCCCACTCGTCGATGCGGGCCTCTCCCTTCGAGACGCCGCGGGGCCAGAGCCGGTCGATGAGCACGCGGTAGCCGTCGTCGGGCGACGGCGTCTCGTAGACGCGTTTCGTGTGGACGCTCATGCCATCGCCGGAGCCGGCCGGCTCCTCCGCTGCCAGACGATCGCTGCGGTCGTCGCCGCGAGCGGCGCGGTCGCGGCTGCGAGCGGCGCTGCCAGCGGGCGGAGCCGTCCGCTCCGGGCGAGCGGGCGGCCCGCCCCGGGGGGCCGGCGACTCTTCCAGCACGCGCCCGCGCGGGTCAGAATCCGGCTGGTGGATCGGCCGGAGGGCGTCGGCGGCGAGGGCGCGCAGGGCGATCGTGCCGCGCTCGCGGTCGCTCTGCCGGCCGGCGAGCGTGCGGCTCGTGGCGTGGCGATCGACGTGCGCGGCCTGCGCAAGACGGTCAGGGGCGGGCGCTGCGTGCTGCACGACGTCTCCTTCTCCGTCCGGCCGGGCGAGCTCGTGGGCATCGTCGGCGGCAGCGGCGCGGGGAAGACGACGCTGCTCGAGGCGGTCGCGGGGGTGCGGCCGCCGAACGCGGGGACGGTGCTGTTCGACGGCGCCGACCTGTCCACCAACCTCGATGCCTTCCGCAGCGTGCTCGGGTACGTACCGCAGGATGACATCGTGCACGCGGAGCTGCCGCTCGAGCGCATGCTCCGCTACGCGGCGCGTCTGCGGCTTCCGGGGTCGACGTCGAGGGCGGAGATCGACGCGGCGGTGTCGCGCTCGCTCGACGCGCTCGACCTGCGCGAGCGGGCGACCGTGCGCGTGGGCGCGCTCTCGGGCGGGCAGCGCAAGCGGGCGAGCATCGCGGTCGAGCTGTTGACGGAGCCGCACGTCTTCTTCCTGGACGAGCCGACGTCCGGGCTCGACCCGGCGACCGGCGCCGAGCTCCTCCGCGTCCTGCGCGCGCTCGCCGACGGCGGCGCGACGGTCGTGTTCACCACGCACTCGGTGCAGGACCTGCCGCACTGCGACCGGGTGGTCGTGCTCGCCAGCGACGGCTACCTCGCCTTCGAGGGAACCATCGACGAGGCGTGCGCGTACTTCGGCGCCGCGCGCGCGGAGGACATCTACGTGCTCCTCGCCGAGGAGGGAACGCCGGAGGAGTGGGCGCGCCGCTTCGAGGCGACGCGCGCAGGCGACGGCAGCGTCGCCGCGGAGCCGGCGTCGGCGCCGCCGCTCGCGCGCCGTCGCGGCCCGGGCTTCCTGCGGCAGTGGTCGGTGCTCACCCGGCGGACGTTCGAGACGCTGGCGCGCAACCCGCTGACCATGGCGATCCTGCTCGGCTCGCCGGCGATGGTGGTGGCGATGTTCGCGATCCTGTTCCGGCCGGACGCGTTCGTCTTCGCGCATCCGAGCCCGAGCGCGATCACGATGATCCTCTTCTGGATCGCCTTCGGCGCCTTCTTCTTCGGCCTCACCTACGGGCTGCTGCAGATCGTCACCGAGCGGGCGATCCTGCGCCGCGAGCACCTCGTGGGGCAGCGCCTCGCCGCCTACCTGCTCGCGAAGGTGACCGTCTTGCTGCCGTTCCTGCTCCTCGTGGACGCGCTCATGCTCGCCGTGCTGCGCGGGCTCGACCGGCTGCCGCCCGCGAGCGCGACGGCCTACCTCTCGCTCGGGGTCACGCTCGCGCTCGAGGCCGCGGCGGCGCTGACACTCGGCTTCCTCACCTCCGCCGCGGTCGCGAACCCGTCGCAGGCGACGCTGGCGCTGCCGATGCTCTGCTTCCCGGCGGTGCTGTTCTCGGGCGCGATCCTGCCCGTCCACGTGATGGCCGGCGTGGGCGCGGCGATCAGCGTCGTCGTCCCCGTTCGCTGGGCCTTCGAGGCGCTCGGCCATACGCTGGGCGTGCGCAGCCTGCTCCTGCACGGGGGCTCGCCGCTCGGCCCGCCGCTCGTCCGCGCCTACGGCAGCGCCGGCACGGCCGCGACGGGCGTCTACTGGCTCTACCTGGCGATCTTCGTCGCCGTCTTCCTCGCCGGCGCCTGGCTCGCGCTCGTGCGCGGCTGCCGACGCAACGCGCGCTGACCCGAGGCGAGCCCGCCTCGGTCGAGCCGGCTCTTGAACGATATCGGCTGTTCCTGATATCATCCTCAACCGATGTCGCTGCTCGAGGCGCCGTTCCGTCTCCCCGAGGCTCCCGCCCGCGCCGATCTGGTCGCCAAGTACTTCCGCGGCTTCGGCGACGCCACCCGCGTTCGGATCCTCGAGCTGTTGCGCGACGAGGGCGAGCTGTCGGTGGGCGAGCTGGTCGAGCGGCTCGGACAGCCGCAGCCGAAGGTCTCCAACCACCTGGCGTGCCTGCGCTGGTGCGGCTTCGTCGAGACGCGGCGCGAGCACCGCACCGTCTACAACCGCATCGCCGACGAGCGGGTGCTGACGATGCTCGAGCTGGCGCACGCGCTGCTCGACGACAACGCCGCGCACGTGGCCGCCTGCTGCCGGATCGACGCACGGTGAGCGAGCGGCGCGGCACGCTGGCGCTCGCCCTGCTCGGGCTCCTCCCGGTCGCCTGCTGCGTCGGCATCTCCCTGCTCGCGGCCGCGGGAGCCGGCGTCGCCCTCGCCGCGTGGATCGGCGGCGCGACCGCCGGCGCCGCCGCGCTGGCGGCCGTCGCGCTCCTGCTCGCGCCGCGCCTGCGCCGCCGGCGAGGCCGCCGCCCTCCCCTGCGTCCGGTCGCGCGAGGGCTCCGATGAGCCGCGCCCGCCCAGCCCCCAGCCGGTCTCACGAGGGCGGCGCAGCGCCGACGGAGGCCCGGCGGCCGCTCGTCGAGATCCTCTACTTCTCCGGCTGCCCGAACCACGAGCCGGCGGTGGCGCTCGTCGAGCGGCTGAGCAGCGAGCTCGGCCTCCAGCCCGAGCTGCGGCTGGTGGACGTCGCCGACGAGCAGGCGGCGCGGCGGCTGCGCTTCCTCGGCTCGCCGACGATCCGCGTGGGCGGCGTCGACGTCGACCCCGACGCGGCCGGGCGCGACGACTACGCGCTCTCCTGCCGGCTCTTCCGGACGGCGGCCGGCATCAGCGGCCGGCCCGACCCGCGCTGGGTGCGCGAGGCGCTCCTGCGCGAGGCCGGCCGGGCGACGACGTGAGCGGCGGCACGCTCGGCTTCAGGACTCGCGGGAGGGCGCGAACGCGTTCTCCCGCCGCTTCGCCTGGCGGCACCCCAGCATCTCCGACCCGCAGGGGACGGTCGCGGCGAGCCCCGGCGTGCCAGGGTTGCCGGCGACGCTCTTCCTCGACCGCGACCACCGCGTCGTCGCCCGCATCCTCGGCGACACGAACCTCGCCGGCTTCGAGGCCGGCTACCGGCGGGCGCTGCGATGACGGGGCGTGTGCACCAGCCCCCTCGCGCCACGCGCGTACCATCCGCGCTGGACGAGCGACGTCCGGCGACACCCCCGAGGAGGTCTGATGCCCGCACCGGTCGACCGCGACGAGCTGCAGCGTCTCGTGCACGAGGAGCAGGCCCAGCTCGTCGAGGTGCTCCCCCCTGACGAGTACGAGGACGAGCACCTCCCCACCGCGATCAACATCCCGCTGCGCACGCTGGACGCCGAGACCGCCCGCCGGCTCGATCCCGGGCGCCCGGTGGTCGTCTACTGCTACGACGGCCAGTGAGACATGAGCCCGCGAGCCGCGTGGCGGCTCGAGAGCCTCGGCTTCGCCCGCGTCTACGACTACGTCGCCGGCAAGGCGGACTGGGGGTCGTTCGGCCTCCCGCTCGAGGGCGCGAGCAGCGGCGCCCGCCGCGTGGCCGCCCACGTGCGCGCAGACGTGCCCACCTGCCGCCTCGACGACGAGCTCGCCGCCGTGCGCAAGCGGGTCGCGCGCGCCGGCTGGGACACCTGCTTCGTGGTCGCCGAGACGGGCGTCGTGCTGGGGCGGCTGGGGCGCGCCGCGCTCTCGGGCGACGACGGCCGCAGCGTCGAGGAGGCGATGACGCCGGGCCCGAGCACGATCCGCCCGAGCGCCCGGCTCGACGAGGTCGTCGAGAGGATGCGCCGGCAGAACCTGGGCAGCCTTCCGGTGACGACCCCAGACGGCCGGCTCGTCGGCCTGCTGCTGCGGGCGGACGCCGAGCAGGCGCTCGAGCGGTAGCCGCACGCGGACGCCGGCGCTCTCCTACGCGGGCGCGGGCAGCCGGAGCTGCTCGCCCCTCGCCGCACGGGCGGGTGCGACGTGCACGGTGCCGTCGAACACCTCCGGGCCGAGGAACGCCCGCATCAGCTTGTCGTGGAAGCGGTGGCGGATCAGCTGCGCCTCGATGTGGACGGCGGCCGCGTACTCGGCCGGCTCGGCGGGGCGCTCCCCCGGCAGCCGGCGCTCGACGAGACGCTCCGCCGCCCACCAGTAGACGGCGTTCGCCGCCACCTCCACCTCGAGCATCCGGTAGGGGACGTACTCGCGCAGGCGCGAGCGCCCGAGCCCCGCCTGGCGCGCCGCGCGCTCGAGCGCCTTGAACTCGCGCCGGCCCTCGTACACCGTCACCACCCCGGTCTCCGGCTCGAACTCCGCCTCCACCGGGGCGTCCTCGTCCTTGCGGGCGATCTCGCGCACCCAGCCGCTGCCGTGATGGCGGACGACGACGACCACGAGCTCGGCGTGGTGGCCGCCCGCCTCGGCGAAGACCGAGAGCTGCGAGCCGGGCTCGGCCGAGACGAGCGCGCGCAGCCTCCCGCTCACGCGCGACCAGCCGCGAGCGCCGGCCTCGGGCACCTCTGCGCGCGGCAGCGAGAGCGACAGGCCGGGGTCGGTTGCGATCTCGATCGGCGTCCCCGCGGGCACGCGCTCCGGGTCGAAGAGGATCGACACGGTCCGCTCCTCGCCCGGATGGAGGCTGACCGGCGACTGCTTGAAGCGCATCGCCGTGTCGAGCCCCTGGCCGGCGGGCACGGCCCGCTGCGGCGGGGCGCCCGCCGTGGCCCGCGTCTGCTCCTCCTCGAGCGGCGGTCGGCCGGTGGGGGCGCCGCCGCGCGCGAAGCCGGCCTGCCCGGGGGCGTCGAACGCGGCGCGCAGCGCGTCGTTGAGCGCCCGCAGGCCGACCTCGTCGCGGGCGGCGATTCCCTTCCCCGCGCGGACGAGCCGCGCGCCCGCCCGCCGTTCCTCCGACTCGACGATCGGCCGCAGGATGCGCTCGAGCGCCTCGTACAGGCGGCGCACGAGCGGATGCGCGTCGTTGAGGCCGCTGCGGTCGACCCGGACGACGACCTGCGGGCGCGGCGCGTCGAGCGCCTCACGCTGGAGCTGCTCGATCGCCTCGCAGCGCACCTCGCCGTACAGGTGCCGCGCGCCCGGCCGCGCCTCGAGACCGGCGAGGGTGGTCTCGTGGGCGGCGCGCCCGGACATGACCACGATGCCGCCGCGCCGGGCAGCACGAGCTGGGTTGAGCGGGATCGGCTGCGCCGCTCGCCGCACCGTCACCCGGGCGGTCACGCCGCGCAGGAGCTCCACGTCCCCGTCGAACAGCACCGGCCGCTCCGGGTCGGGCTCGGGCGCCGCGTAGCGGACGAGCTGGAGCGGCTCGCCCGGCAGCTCGAGCACGAGCTCGCGGCTCTCGTCCTCGAGGATCGGCCGGAGCTGCACGAGGTCGGTGACGAGCCGGCGCAGGCGGGCGTTGGGCGGCAGCCGGCCGTCGGCGAGCGGCACCGTCACGCGCGTCCCCTCGTGCGCGATCCCGAGCGCGCGCCGCACCGCCGACGTCGCCTCCGCGTCGAGGACGTGCACGTACACGTAGGGCTCGTCCCCGCCCGCCGGCAGGAACCAGGACTCCACCGCTCGGCCGCGGCGGACGCCCTGGATGCGCCCACCGCCCTGGGCGAGCCAGACGTCGCGCAGGCCACGCCCGAAAAGGCCGCGCTGGCCAGCGCGCTCCGGTACCACGCCGAGCGCTCCCAGGCGCTGGTCGACGACCGCGGCGTCCACCCCCTCGCCGTCGTCGGAGCAGACGAGCTCGTAGCGCCAGCCGCGCAGCGCCGGCAGCGCGAGCGTGCGCAGGGCGGCGCGCCAGGCGCGCAGGAAGTCCGGGGTCGGCCGGGCCGAGCCGGAGGTGGATGCGCCCGCGCCCCCGCCCCGCGGCGGCGATCGCCGCGTCGGCGTTCGTGACGAGCTCGGGGATGACCTGCGAGAGGTCGATGCCCGCCTGGGCGAAGTTCTCGCGGAAGTACCGCCCCGCACGCGGCCGTGGCGGAGCTGCGAGACGTCGATCGCCATGCGCGCAGGATAGGAGCCGGGGACGCCGTCCTCCCATGCCGGCAGGAGTAGTCCTGCCACGCCGGGAGGAGTACGCTGGCCACGCACTCAACCGAAGGGAGGAGCGAGATGGCCGACTTCGGGCTCTTCGTCGGCTTCGGGTTCCCGGCGCGCGGCCGCGAGCAGGCTTCCGCGAAGGTCTTCGACGAGGCTGTCGCGCTGTGGACGAGGCTGCAGGAGGAGGGCCGGATCGAGAGCTGGCAGCCCGTCTTCCTCGAGCCACACGGCGGCGACCTGGGCGGGTTCTTCCTGCTCTGGGGCGAGCGCGAGCAGATCGCGCAGATCCGGTCGAGCGACGAGCTGTCCCGTCTGGCCCTGCGGGCGGAGCTGGTCGTCGACCACTTCGGCATCGTCGGCGCGGAGACCGGCGACCGGGTCGGCGCCCAGATGCAGCTCTTCCTGGAGAGCTCGAGCGAGCTGGCCTGAGCGACGCCTCACGGCCGCCGCGGTCGGCTACCCGCGCAGGACGACCTCGAGCGCCGTGCCGCGCCCCGGAGCGGTGCGCAGCCTGAAGCCGCCCGCGATCGCCTCCGCGCGGCGGCGGATGTTGCGGAGGCCCTGGCCGCCGGCAGCGCCCTCGCCGTCGAAGCCGCGGCCGTCGTCCTCGACCCGCACGACGCGACGGCCGCCGCGGCGGGAGATCGTGACGACCGCCTCGTGCGCGCCTGCGTGGCGGCGCACGTTCGCCAACCCCTCCTGCACGATGCGGAAGATCTCGATCTGCTCGTCGGGCGCGAGCGCCACGGTCGGGTCGATCTCGAGCTCGACCTCGAGCGCGCCGTCGGCGGTGAGCAGGTCGACGTACCGGCGCAGGGCGGAGTCGAACGGAGCCGTCCCGCTGGCGGACGAGAGCGCGAGCACGGCGAAGCGGGCCTCCTGCTGCGCCGACGCGGCCGCCTCCTTCATGCGCGGCAGCAGCTCCTCCAGCGCGGCGCCCGACTCGAGCATGCTGACGTGCGTCGAGAGCGCGAACAGGTACTGCGCCAGCCCGTCGTGGATCTCGCGCGCCACGCGGGCGCGCTCGTCGGCCACCGCCCGGCCGAACTCCGCCTCGCTGATCGCCCGCCAGACGCCGACGAGCAGGACGCCGTAGGCGAGCAGGCGCAGGAAGTCCCCCTGCAGCACGAACCGGCTCGACAGCACGGGCGAGAGCACGTAGTGCAGGTCGGCGAACAGCGTCAGCGTGAACGCGAGCGCGAGCCAGCTGTCGAGGTC
>Ga0070741_10018497_pt1 | contig 11276 bp, 9 predicted proteins | sample Coa_R1_4_FD_66440 | JGI IMG/M metagenome (GOLD analysis project Ga0070741, IMG submission 66440) | Surface soil microbial communities from Centralia Pennsylvania, which are recovering from an underground coalmine fire - Coalmine... | ecosystem: Environmental > Terrestrial > Soil > Unclassified ...
GTCTGGCAGAAGGCCGTGATCTGGACGCACCTCCTCGAGACCGACCCGCGGCTCAAGCAGGTGAACCACGTCCAGACGAACGAGATCGCCGACCACCTGAACTTCTTCAAGCCCTTGCAGGGTTTCGTGTATCGCCGCGTCCGATAGATTGACCGGCGCGGCCCTGGGCCGCCTTTTCTCTCATGGGCGCACCCACACCCAAGACGACCCTCGTGCTGGGGGGCGGGCCGGCCGGTCTCACCGCCGGTTACCTGCTCGGCAAGGAGGGTCATCACGCGATCGTCCTCGAGGCCGAGGACCAGGTCGGCGGCCTTGCGAAGACGGTCGAGCGCGACGGCTACCGCTTCGACCTCGGCGGCCACCGCTTCTTCACCAAGTCGCAGGAGGTCAACGACCTCTGGTACGAGGTGATGGGCGACGAGTTCCTGCTGCGTCCGCGCATGTCGCGCATCTACTGGAACAACCGCTATCTCGACTACCCGCTGCGCGGCCCGGACGTGATCAAGAAGCTCGGCCCGGTGGAGCTCGCGCGCTGCATGACCTCGTACGCGCGCGCCGCGGCGAAGCGCAACAAGGTCGACAACTCGCTCGAGGACTGGGTGACGAACCGCTTCGGCCGTCGCCTGTTCGAGCTGTTCTTCAAGACGTACAACGAGAAGGTGTGGGGCGCGCCGGCCTCGGAGATTCGCGCCGAGTGGGCCGCGCAGCGCATCAAGGGGCTCTCGTTCTTCTCGGCCGCGTGGTCGGCGTTCTTCGGCAACAAGGGGAACAAGGTCAAGAGCCTGATCTCGGAGTTCAACTATCCGCGCTACGGCCCCGGCCAGATGTGGGAGCGGATGGCCGACGCGATCGTCGATCAGGGCGGCGAGGTGCGGCTCGAGGCGCCGGTCGAGCGGATCGAGCTCGTCGGCGGCCGCGTCGTCGAGGTCGAGGCGGGCGGCGAGCTGTACGAGCTGCCCGACAACGTCATCTCGTCGCTGCCGCTGCGCGAGGTCGTCGAGATGACGCACCCGCATGCGCCGCGCGAGGTGCAGGACGCCGCGCGCGGGCTGAACTACCGCGACTTCCTCACGGTCGCGCTCGTCGTCGACGGCGAGGATCTCTTCCCCGACAACTGGATCTACATCCACGAGCCGAAGGTGCGCGTCGGGCGCATCCAGAACTACCGCTCGTGGTCGCCGTGGATGGTCCCCGACCCGAGCAAGGCGTGCGTCGGCCTCGAGTACTTCTGCTTCGCCGGCGACGAGCTCTGGACGATGAACGACGACGACCTCGTCGCGCTCGCCGCCGACGAGCTCGAGCAGCTCGGTCTCGTCGAGCGGTCGAAGGTGGAGCGCGGCTACGTCACGCGCGTGCCGAAGGCGTATCCGATCTACGACTCGAACTACGCCGGCCGCGTCGAGACGATCCGCAAGTGGCTCGACGGCATCGAGAACCTCACGCAGGTCGGGCGCAACGGGCTGCACCGCTACAACAACTCGGACCACTCGATGCTCACCGCGATGCGCGCCGTCGAGAACGCGCTCGACGGCACCGAGCACGACATCTGGGCCGTGAACGCGGAGAGCGTCTACCACGAGACGCACGTCGAGGACGAGCATCCGTACAAGTCCGTACCGGTCGCGCTCGCCCGCTCCTCGTCCGATTAGAAGGGCGCTCCTTCCGGCAGCGGTCGTCGGCGCCGCCGTCGCGATCGTCGTCCTCGCGCTGCCGAACGTCTGGTGGGGCCCGCTCAACGTCGACGAGGAGCTGACGCTCCGCGTCGCGCAGTTCTCCTTCGGCCACGTCTTCCACATCGTCTCGACGGAGCGGGGCGGCGGCCCGCTGCACTTCTGGCTCGAGCATTTCCTGCTCGGGTGGTGGCCCGGCCTGCCGGCGCTGCGCGTCCCGTCGCTGAGCTTCCTCTGTCTCGCGCTGCCCGCGGTCGCGCTGATCGCCCGCGAGCTGCTCGGCGAGGAGGAGGCGGCCGCGGTCGTGCTGCTCACGGCGCTGTCGCCGATCCCGCTCTCGTACGCGACGTTCGGCCGGCCGCACACGATGCTGTTCGCCTGGCTGATGTGGTCGACGGTGCTCGCGCTCCGCGCTGCGCGCGCCGGGTCGCGCGCGTTGTGGGCGGCGGCGGGCGCGGCGCTCGGGCTGGCGATCTTCGTGCACCCGACCGCGCCGCTCTATGCCGGCACGGCGTTCGTCGTCGCGCTGATCTACGCGCGCCAGCCGCTACGCGAGCTCGTGCGGCAGGCGTGGCCGGGCGCGGTCACGCTGCTCGTCACCTTCGTGCCGTACTGGGTGTCGACGCTGCACGTGCTCGGCGACCGCTACGGCGTCGGCACCGCGCGCGTGGGGCAGCGGACGTTCGACGGGCTGCCGGTGTGGCGCGACGCGATCGAGTACGTCGCTCCCGGCCCGCATGCCGTCAACTACTTCACGGTGCTCGCCGCGATCGGGCTCGTCGCGCTCACGCTGGCGCGGCGCTGGCGGCTGATCCTCTTCTGCGCGGTGACGGTCGCCGTGCCCGTCGTCTTCTTCTCCGTCGTGCCGGCGAACGGCGACTCGGCGCTCTTCTTCGACCGCTACATGATCCCGGTGACGCCCGCGTTCCTCGTGCTGGTCGTCGCAGGCGCGGCTGCGCTCGCGCGCTTTGCGGGCCCGCTGCGTGCGCCGGTGCTGCTGCTGCTGGTCGCGGGGCTCGTCGGCATCCAGCTGCGCGACGACGTCGGCCGGCGCAACCAGACGCGCGGCATCCAGCTCGACGCGGTGACGAGCGCCGCGGCGCGGGCGTCGACCGACGCGGTGCTGTTCGGCTCGACGGGCGGGACGGGGCCGATCTTCGAGGCGTTCGACTACGGCCACCCGCCGAACATCCTCGACCACTACGTGGCGCTGCGCGACGGCATCCCGCTGGTCGACGACGACGCGTGCTCGCGCGTCGCGCCGTTCCTGCTCGGCCCGCAGGCGCCGCGGCACGGGCTGTGGCTGTTCTACGCGTACACGCCGGTGTCGGCGTTCAGCGGCTTTCCGGGCGTGACGATCGCACGGCCGACGCCGAACTACTTCGTCGTGCGCTCGAACGCCGCGCTGCCGCCCCGGCAGCTCGTCGAGCTCGGGCGGCGCCTGCGGCTCGCGTGGCGCGCGTCGCATCCGCAGGACGCGCGGGTCAACGAGCTGCTGATCGCCGATCGCGACGCCCTGCGCAACCCGCGGGACTGCCCGGCGTACCCGGTGAAGGACGAGCTCGGCGATCCGGACATCTCGCCCCACTGGCCGCCGGTCAAGGGCCCGCAGTAGGTTTCGGCAGATTCACCCTTTTGCGCCGTCACCGGGTGCTGACAAGGGTCATGCTTAGCGCCTGTGGCCACGATCCTCGTCGTCGACGACCAGGACCTCGTGCGCGATGTCGTGCGCATCGCGCTGGAGGACGCCGGGCACCGCGTGCTGCTCGCGGCGTCGCCGTCCGAGGCGCTCGGGCTCGTCCGCGACGAGCACGCGATCGACATGCTGCTGGTCGACATCGTGATGCCGGAGATGGACGCGTTCGAGCTGGCGTCCCGCCTGTCGGCCGGCCTGCCCGGCGTGAAGGTCGTCTACATGTCCGGCTATACGGACGCCCGCGAGGAGGGGCACTTCATCCAGAAGCCGTTCTCGCCGTCGCAGCTGGTGGCAACCGTCGAGTCGATCCTCGGCACGGACTAGCCTTTCACCTGATGGCCGAGCCGAAGGGGTGGACGTTCGTCACGTCGCACGCGGTGCTGCTGATCGAGGTGAAGCGGAACCGCAACTCGACCGTGCGCGAGTTGGCCGCGCGCGCGGGCCTGACCGAGCGGCAGACCCACCGCGTCCTCGCCGACCTGGTCGAGAGCGGGTACCTGGAGCGCCAGCGCGTCGGGCGTCGGAACAGCTACCGCGTGAACGACCATGCACCGCTGCGGCACCCCTCGGTGAAGGCCCAGCAGATCGGCGACCTGCTCGAGGCGCTCGGGGCATAGTTTCGGCTCGGCGCCTGCGGGAATCTCCGCGGCGTGCTGGTGGCAGCGGTGCTCACGGGGATCTGCTTCGCAGGAGCGATCGCGGCCGTCGCCTTCGCGCTCAGCGCGCGGTAAGGGTTCGTCCCCTTTTCCGGGTACGTGTTGTAGGAGAGAAAGGGGACAAGCATGGCCGTTATTGCCGCCGCCGCAGGGCTCGTCGTTCTTCTGGCGCTGATCGAGATCCCGATCGGCCGTCGCCTACGGCGCTGGCGCCGCCGGCGGGAGTTGCACCGCGCAGCCGACTACTCGAGCCCGGCTTCGCGCAGCGGCCGCCTGCCCCACGCGAAGTAGCTCCGGTACCAGCCGTCGAACGGCAGCAGCGTGACGCCCTGCCCCGACGACTGGATGAACCAGCCGTTGCCCAGGTACAGCGCGGCGTGGTCGACGACGCTCGGGCTCGACCGCGGTCCGTTGTGCCCGAAGAACATGACGTCGGCCGGCTGCAGCTTGTCGATCGAGATCAGCTTGCTGCGCGGCACCTCGCCGGACATCTGGTAGGTCGTGCGCCCGCGCAGCACGCCGGCCAGGCCCTTCTCGCCCGGGTACGAGGTGAGCTTGTAGACGCGCCAGACGAAGCCGGAGCAGTCGAAGCCCCCGACCGACGGCACGCCGAACTCGACCTCGTGCGTCGGGCTCGTCCCGCCCCACACGTACGGGTAGCCGACGTAGTGCACGGCAGTCGTCAGGATCCGCCGCTGCCACATCGTGAACTGCGGCAGCGTGAAGCTCTGCGCGGCCTGGATGACGGACTGCGTCGCCCACGAGTCGATGTGCAGCACGTGCGCGAACGACCAGGCCGCTTCCGCGCGCGAGATCGGTGCGTTCGGCAGCGTCTCGAGGTAGTCCTCTGCCGCGGGGTGGTCGAGCCGCAGCCCGAGCATCCGCGCGACCGCCTCGTTGCCGGTGCTCGGCGGCGGATTGAGCCCGGCCGCCTTCAGCGTCTGCTGGATCTGCCACGCCGCCTTGCCGAGACCGAGGTAGTTGACGAGCGCCGCGTCGAGCTGCTTCATCGTCACCGGCCGCGCCGGCGACGCGGCCTTGTAGAGGACGGCGCTCGACTGCTGCTCGACCGGCTGCAGCGGCTGCGCCGGAACGGACGCCTTCACGACCGGCACGTCCTGCGGGCCGCCGGGCGCGTACGTCTGGCCGGACGCGTTGTCGACCGTGACGTTCCACACTGCGATCGCGTAGCCGCCGTTCGCGAAGTGCACGTTGACCGCGAGCTGGTGCGTGCCGTCGGGAAGCTGTGTCGTGTCGAGGTCGTACTCGAACGGCGCGACGTTCAACGTCGTGCGGCCGACGTTGTCGACCGCGACGTCGACCGAGGCGACCTGCTGCCCCGGCGCGTCGACGACCAGGGGCTCGACGCCGCCGATCGTCGCGTCCGGCCCGATCGTCGAGGTGACCTCGATCGGCGCGGGCGCGGGCGGCGGCGGCACCGGCGGGTGCTGGATCGCGTTCGTCGTCTTGATCGCGGTGGCGAGCGCGCTCTGCGTGAGCGCGGCCGTCGGCCGGAAGGTGGAGGGGGACGTGCCGAGGACGTGCGCGGCGGTCACCTGCTTGATCTCGGGCGCCGCCCAGCTCTTCGCCGCGTTGCCCGCGGCGAGCGCCGACGGCGCCACTGCTAGGGCTGCAACCGAGACTGCACCTACAAATAGCCCCCGCATGCAGGCGAAGGTAGCTTGCAAACGCGCCGCCCGCCACACGCGTTCGGGGTAGGACCCGACCCCGTTTTCCTAGCCGTTCGTATGGGTCCAGTAGGACTTCAAGTTAGGTGCTGGGGACCTATTGCCCTTTGTAAGGAAGGCGTGCATGATCGTCCCTCACCCTTTTGCGGGGGTGCTTCGGTCAAGCTAGGGAGAGGGCGGTACGAGCGGCATGAATGCCAGCAGCGGCGACGCGCATGGCGCAGCCAGCCTGCGCGACTACCTGAACGTAGTCAAGCGGCAAAAATGGATCATCTTGCAGGCGGTCATTCTCGTGCCGCTTGTTGCGCTCCTGTACTCGTGGCACGAGACGCCGATGTATCAGGCATCCGCCACCGTGCTTCTCTCGCGGCAGGATCTCGCCGACCAGCTCAACGACATTCAGAACCAGTCGGCGAACAGCAGCACGTTGGTTCCGACTCAGGCGGCCGTGGCGCGCGTCCCCGACATTGCGCGCCGGGCGATCGCGCAGCTTGGTCTCCGCACGATGACCGCACAGCAGTTTCTCGGCGCGTCGTCGGTGACTCAGTCGATGAACGCCGACACGCTCGGCTTTGAGTTCCGGAGCACCGATCCGGCGCTCGCAGAGCGTGCCGCGACCGCGTACGCGAGCCAATACGTGCAGTACCGCCACGCGCTGGACACGGCATCCATCGAAAGTGCGCGGCGCGAGGTCGCCAGCCGGCTGAATCAGCTAGTTGCGGCCGGAGACGCCCACGACGCCCTTTACGCATCGCTCGTCGAGCAGGAGCAGAAGCTGCAGACGATGGAGGCATTGCAGACATCGAATGCAACCGTCGTTCAGGCTGCGCAGACGTCGGTGAAGGTCTCCCCGAAGCCGACACGAAACGGGATCCTCGGGCTGTTCCTCGGGCTCGTCCTCGGCATCGGTCTCGCATTCCTGCGGGAGACGCTCGACACACGCGTACGGAGCGCACAGGAGATCGCAGACCGGCTCGATCTGTCGCTGCTTGGCCGGGTGCCGGAGCCGCCGAAGCACCTGCGGGCCGCAGACGAGCTCGTCATGCTCGAGGAGCCCTCGAGCGTGCATGCGGAGGCGTTTCGGGTTCTTCGCACCAATCTCGAGTTCGCCGCGCTTGGTCGTGAGGTTCACAGCGTGATCATCACCAGCGCCGTCGAGCAAGAGGGAAAGTCGACAACGATCGCCAACCTCGCTCTCGCGGCTGCTCGAGGTGGTCAGAAGGTGATTCTCGTCGACCTCGACCTAAGGCGGCCGTACCTGGAGAAGTTCTTCAGGCTGCAGGAGAAGCCCGGCATCACGCAGGTCGCGCTCGGCCGTGTGCCACTTGCTGAGGCTTTGGTCGAAGTGCCGATTGCACCAGCGACCCCGAGCGCCCGGCTGCGGGCCCGTTATGAACTGTCCGGGTCGACGAATGGGAATGGCAACAGCGGGATCGGCCAGCTGCTCGTCCTCGGTGCGGGGCCAATCCCGCCCGACCCGGGCGAGTTCGTGGCATCGGCCGCGTTGTCAGACGTTTTGGCGCAGCTCGAAGAGCATGCCGATCTCGTACTCATCGACTCGCCGCCAACCCTCCACGTTGGAGATGCGATGGTGCTGTCGGCGAAGGTGGACGCTCTGCTGCTTGCCACACGGTTGGAGAAGGTCCGGCGCCCGATGCTGAACGAGCTCAACCGGCTCCTCTCCGCGATGCCTGCGAAGAAGCTTGGCTTCGTGGTGACTGGCGCCGAGGCAGAAGACGGCTACGGCTACGGAAACGGCTACGGCTACGGCTACTCCTACGCACCTCGAAGCGATTCGCGGATCCACGACGACTCCGAGCCCGTCGGTGTCATCGAGTCGACCGTTCGTTGACGTTGGTGCGTTCTTCGATCGATATGGCGGCGGTTTCGATTGAGGCTAGGCCGGGTTGTCTGCGGTAGCGCCAGCGATCCTCGAGCTAGTCGACGGTGACACGCGCGAGCTGATCGAGCGGCGGCGCCGCATGCCCGCAATCAGGCGGCGCGGGTGGCTCGTCCGCCGTGCGCTGCTCACGGCGGACATCGTTGGCCTAACGGTCGCCTTCGTTGTCGCTGAGGTTGCATTTGGCGGGGAGGCGAGCGCAGCGAACAGGCTCGGCTCTGGCGGGGAGTACATGCTGTTTGTGCTCGCGCTGCCGGCGTGGGTTCTCGCTGCCAAGTTGTATGGCCTTTACGACCGCGACGAAGAGCGGACGGACCATTCGACCGCAGACGACTTCGCCGGCGTATTTCATCTCGTCACGATCACGAGCTGGCTCATCCTCGTCGCGGCGAGAGTCAGCGGCGTCGCCGACCCGGGGATGCTGAAGATGGTCGCTTTCTGGATGCTCGCGATCTGCGGAGTCCCCGCCGCGCGGTCAGCTGGACGAGCCTACTGCCGTCGCCAAATCGAGTATCTGCAGAACACAGTGATCGTAGGGGCGGGAGCGGTCGGTCAGTCGCTGGCCCGCAAGCTCCTCAACCATCCTGAGTACGGGTTGAACCTGGTGGGGTTCGTTGACGCGGATCCATGTGAGTCGCCGGACGACCTTGCGCATCTCGCGGTCCTCGGCGGCCCGACGGACCTCCCGGCGCTCGTCAAGCTGCTCGACGTCGAGCGGATAATCCTCGCATTCTCGAACGAGTCAGATATCGACACGCTTGAGCTCGTGCGAGGTGCCGGCGACCTGAATGTCCAGGTGGACATCGTGCCGCGCCTCTTCGAAACGGTCGGGCTCAATGTCCAGCTGCACACAATCGAAGGCCTGCCGCTTGTTGGCCTCCCACCGCTTCGCCTTTCGCGGTCGTCGGCCGTCATCAAGCGCATGCTGGACATCGTCCTCTCGATCGCCGGAATTGTCCTCTTGGCTCCGCTGCTGTTGTCGATCGCACTCGCCATCATGCTGGACTCCCGCGGATCGGTGCTGTACCGGCATGAGCGTGTCGGACGGAACAAAAAGAGGATCGAGGTACTCAAGTACCGCACGATGCGCATCGAGGCGTGTGCTGGGGATCGTTACGGGGGGCGCGAAGCCGACGAGCTGTTCGCCGATCTCATGGCGGACCCGAGCTTTGCGGCTGAGTTCGAGCGTGGCCAGAAGGTCCAGAACGATCCGAGAGTGACCCGCGTGGGGCGGTTCTTGCGGGCATCGAGCCTGGACGAGCTCCCACAGCTTTTCAACGTCCTCGTCGGCGACTTGAGCCTGGTCGGTCCTCGCGCCATCACACTCGCCGAGCTGGTGCGGTACGGAGACGATGTGGAGCAACTGATGAGTGTCCGCCCGGGAGTCACCGGTTACTGGCAGGTCAACGGCCGCTCCCGCCTCGCCTACGAGGATCGCGTACGGCTCGACCTCTCATACATCCGGGGCTGGTCCCTTGGGCTCGATCTGACAATCCTTGCGCGAACCTTCCGCGTGCTCGTCTCGCACGGTGACGCGTACTAGGAACGGCGTGAATCCCGGCCCAGGCATTTCCGTACGGGCTGCAGCGCCCGGTCCGTCGGTTTGCGCCCACGGAGGCATCGACGCGTGCCTGTAGGAGGTCTGGGCAGCAAGCTCGCGCGGCTCCGTTTCGTGAGTCGCGCCGATCTGGTCCGTCAGACGGGAGCGAACGCCGTTGCCACGGCGGGACCGCAACTGTTCCTGCTTGCGATGACGCCGCTTCTGGTCTCGCGCCTCGCCCTCGGCGGCTATGGGATCTGGACGTTCTGCCTGGCGACGATTGCAATCGCATCGAACGTCGACGGTGGGCTTGGCCCAACTATCAGCCGTTACTTCGCGCTCTACCGTGGCCGCGGCGACGAAGGGGCGCAGCATCTCCTCGCCACCTTCGCGACGCTCTCGATGCTGCTCCTTGGCGGCTTGAGCGCACTCGTCCTGCACGAAGTCGGCGGAGCGATCGCGAGTCACATGCACGTTCACGACGCGCTGAGGTCGCAGGCCCAGGTCGCGGTCCGCGATGCTGGGATCGTCGTCGGTCTCGGGCTGCTCGGGAATGTGTTCTCGGGTTACTTGCGCGGCCGCGCGAGCTTCGGTCTCGTCGCCGTCGGCGCCTTTGCAGGGATCGGGGGCTTCCTCGTGTACTGGGCGGTCACTCCGGAGTCGAAGGCGAACGTCGCAACGTACATTCACTGCGCTGCCGCGCAGAATGCGTGCACGCTCGTCGTCTGGGCGATCGGCGCCGTCATCGGCGGCATGCGGTTCGCCCCGGCCGTCCCGGCGTTCCCTGAGATCCGCGAGATCTTCGGTTTCGCGTGGCGATCGCAGATCGCGTCGGCTACATCACTGGTGAGCCTGCAAGCCGACAGCCTGGTGATCGGTGCTGTCTGCCCGGTCCGCACCCTCGGCATCTACGGCATCGCGGCGACTGTCGCCACGGCGTTCCGCAACCTGCCGTTCTACGCGCTCTTTCCCATCAGGGTGCGCGTCACGACGATCTTCGGCGCGTCTGCGCTTCAGGGCGCCAACCGCGCGCTTTCCGAGCTCGAGAGGCGCTGGCGGCCGATCATCGTCGGCTACTCCCTGATCGCGGCGCCGGTCGCTGTTGCCATCGTCTACTACTGGCTCACGCCGCGCGTCGGCGAAGCAGTGGTGATCCTCTTCTTCCTGCTGGTCGCGTACGCACCCGATCTGGCAGCCGGCGTACGAGTCGCGTATGCAAACGCGGTCGGACAACCGGGATTGCTCGCACGCCTCGGCGTGATCGCGCTTGTGATCAACGTCGGGCTCACCGTGCCATTGGTGCTCGTGATCGGCGCGTACGGCGTCGTCGGCCCCACCGCGATCGCATCCCTCGTGACGACCGTTTACATCTTCGTCGTCACGCCCTTCGGTCAGAGCTCAACGATGGGGCGGGTCGGCACCCTGCGGGAGGCGACGTAACAGTGAAGCCGCTGCATCCGGTCCACGCCCAGACCCCCATGAAGGTCCTGGCGATCATGGGGACTCGCCCGGAAGTCATCAAGCTCGCCCCGGTTATTCGGTCATTGGACGCGGCGGATGATTTCGAGATAACGGTCGCGAGCACCGGTCAGCATCGCGAGATGCTGGACCAGATCGTCGATGCGTTCGATCTTCCCGTCCACCTCGCCGCGGACATCTTCGAGGCGGGTCAGACGCTGCCCGAGTTGATGAGCAAGGGCGTCGGTGGCCTCTCGGGCATCCTCGAGGAAGCGAAGCCGGATCTCGTGATGGTGCAAGGAGACACGACATCGGCATTCGCAGGCGCCCTGTCGGCGTTCTACGCAGACGTTCCCGTCGTGCATCTCGAAGCGGGCCTGCGCACTTCGACTATTCGGACTCCCTTTCCCGAAGAGATGAATCGCCGCCTGACGTCTCACTTGACATCGCTTCATCTCGCTCCTACGCCCACGAACAGAGCGACTCTGCTCGCCGAGGGGTTCGAATCGGATTCGGTCATCGTGACCGGTAATACGGTCATCGATGCGCTCGTGTGGGCGACATCGCTCGCAACGGAGATGCCGGATTCTCTGAGCGAGCTCATGGACTCGGGCGCTCCGGTCTTGCTCGTCACTGCGCATCGACGTGAGTCCTGGGGGCCGAGGATG
>Ga0070741_10018498_pt1 | contig 11276 bp, 6 predicted proteins | sample Coa_R1_4_FD_66440 | JGI IMG/M metagenome (GOLD analysis project Ga0070741, IMG submission 66440) | Surface soil microbial communities from Centralia Pennsylvania, which are recovering from an underground coalmine fire - Coalmine... | ecosystem: Environmental > Terrestrial > Soil > Unclassified ...
CCCGGTAGGGCCGGTCGGTGCAGAGCGCGTCGTACACATCGCACACGTGCACCACCTTGCTCGCGAAGTGGCAGTCCCGCGGGTAGCGGAGCGCCGGGTAGCCCCCGCCGTTCAGCATGATGTGGTGCTCGTAGGCGACGAACGAGGCGATCCGGAGCCGCTTCTCGCGCTCCAGGATGATCCGGGCGCCCTCCACCGGGTGCCGTTGCACGATGGCGCGCTCCTCGTCCGTGAACGCCCCCGGCTTCACCAGGATCTCCTTCGGGATCCGCACCTTCCCCAGGTCGTGCAGCAGCCCGGCCACCCCGAACTCCCGCACCTCGGCCGAGGAGAGACCCAGGAACTCGGCCAGCCCCATGGCCAGCACGGCCACGTTGCTCGCGTGGGTCGTGGTGTACTGGTCGAAGGTCTTGAGCTGGAGCAGCGGCAGCCGGATGCGGCTTTCTCCGTGCATCGCGAGCGAGAGCGAGCGCACCACCGCCTCGGCCTCGAGCAGCGGGAGGTGTCCCCGCTGCTGCACCTCCTCGTGCATCCAGCCGATCGCCTCGCTCTCGAGCGCCAGGTCGGCGAGGCCGGCGGGGGCCGCGGTCTCGCCGGCGGCGGGCGGGGCTCCCTCCGCGACCCGCCGGACCGCGATGGTACCGTAGCGGACCCGGCGCTGCATCAGTTGCCGCGCTTCCGCGGTGTCGGGCACCTCTCCGGCGATGAGGCGGTGGACCTCGTCCAGCCAGCCGGCGTACTCCTCGCGGGTGAGGCCGGCCTGGAACTCCAGGCGCTCGACCCCCGCCGCGACGAGCCGGGCCCCCCACTCCCAGCCGGCCATCTCGCGGATCACCTGCCGCCGGTAGATCACCTCGCCGTCGAGGAACGAGAACTGCGGGTCGCCCTCGCTCCGGTCGAGCTGGAGGAGCTGCTCGAACGAGGCGTCCACCGCGCGCTCCCGCGACGGATGGCCCGCCGGGTAGAGCGCCATGACCGCGAGCGCCTGCCCGAGCGAGGTGAGGTACCGAACCGGGTCGCTCACGCGCGCCTCGGGCCGGCGGCCGCCCGGATCTCGGGATCCCCGCTCCGCGCGGCGAGCCGGAGCGCCTCGGCGACGGCCGCGTCGCCCGCCCAGCGGGCCGCGAGCGCCGCCACGGCGGCCACCAGCTCGGGTGACTTCGCGGCGAGGCGCTTCCCGCCCAGCCAGCGCCGGCGCACCAGCACCCGCTGCAGCAGGTAGTCGCGCGCGCCGGTGCTCGGGGCCGCCCCCAGGACCCGGAGCAGCAGAACCCGGAGATCCGAGGGCTGCCGCTCGTCGCTCAGGCGCCGCACCAGGAGCGGCACGGCCTCGCGCGGACAGCCCTCGAGGCCCGCGCCGAGGGCCATGCGGAGCATCTGCTCGTCGGGGTCCGCGAGTCCGGCCCGGATCCCCTGGTCGCGGAGCGCCGGCACCTTGAGCGCGATCCGGAGCGCCTCGCGGCGCACCCGCGCATCCGCGTGCGCGAGGTACGGCATCGGGCTGAACCCCGACGGCAGGGTGTCGAGCCCGGCCAGAAGCACCAGCATGTTGCGCTGCACGTACCAGTGGGGCGAGCCCAGGTGGGCGACGGCGAGCGGGCCGATCCCGGGGCCGAGCTGGCGCAGCCACCCGAGGAGGCGCCGGCGCGTGGTGCGGGACTCCGACCGGATGAGCGTATCCAGCATCGGCTCGGCGGCCGCCATACCCAGGCGGGGGAGGAGCCGCTCCACGATCGCGGGGTCGGGCTCCTCCGCCGCGAGCACCCGCCGGAGCACGTCCGCGGTCGAGAGCCGGCTCCACGCCGCGTCGGCGGCCGGGTCGCCCTCGGGCGCCCGGGCCAGGAGATCGAGCAGCGGGACCAGCTCGCCCTCGCGGACCAGCGCGTCCACCGCCTCCTCGACCGCGGGTCCCGCGACCCCGACCTCGAGCCCCATCTGGACCACGCGCAGGGCCTCCTGCGCGCTCGCGGGCGCCGGAGCGAGGGCCGCGCGCTGGGCCCGCCGGGCCTTGGCGAGGTCCTCCAGCAGCCGGCTGTAGGGAGGCGGGTTCGGGTCCTTGAGCTGCCAGCCCTCGACCATCTGCGCCACCATGTCGCGCACCGCGTCGGCCCCTTCGCCGTCGGTCGCACCCTCGCCCGCGCCGTGCGCCGCGAGCTTGGTGAAGATCCGGAGCAGCGAGTGGGAGATGGTCTGCTCGCCGCCCCCCGCGGACGAGCGCACCAGGTCCAGCACCGCGCTCACCGGCATCGCGCGCGAGAGCTCGCTCACGACCTGCTCCCGCTGGCGCGCGTCGGTCCCCAGGTCCAGGAGGCGCAGGATCGCCGCGGGCTCGAGGTTGGCGAGCAGCAGGCCGAGCTGGCTCCGGATGAGCTGGGTGTCCGCGCCCTCGCTCTCCCGGGCCCACCGCCCCAGCTCCACCAGCCGGCTGGTGACCGCCTCCGCGTAGGCGGCGTCGCGGGGCCAGGTGTTGATCGCGTCGGCGATCGTGCGCCCGTCCGCCAGGGTCTCGCTCCGGGGCGGCGCCCGCTCGCCCAGCGCCGACTCGGCCAGCTCCGCCCAGAGCCGCCGCAGCTTGCTCTCGTCGGGCCCCGCCCCACCGCCCGGCGCGGCGCCCTCGGCGATCTCGAGCTGGTCGAACGCGAGCGGGTGGATCCGGACGTGGGGCCACTCGGGCGGCGGACCCTCGGGTGCGGCCTCCGCCGCGAGGGCCGCGATCAGTTCGGCCACCTCCTGAGCGTCGAGCCCCCGGGCGAAGGTGACGCCGCCGATGCCGCGCCGGTAGAGCCGCTGCGCCAGGTCCCGGAGCAGCGGCTGGTCGGCGTCGCTCTCGACCCCGCCCACGATCAGATGGGTGCGCGCGACCCCGATCGAGAAGGTCTCCCGCCCCGACAGAATCCCGCCGAGCCCCTGGTGCACCGCGTCCACGGCGGCCCGCACCAGCGGGTGCCGCGCCGGATAGGCGGCGCTCTTGTGCAGGGCGATCGAGAGCTGGACCAGAAACGCCGAGAGTTCTCGATCCACGCGACGGACGGGTGTGTTATGAAAAGGACGGGGGCCGGGACCGGCTTTGAATCCTGTGTCGCCGTGCGCGGGGGGTCAAGCGGAGCCACTACCCCCGCCGGGGGGCCGGGCCCTAAACTTCCGGCACCGATGCCCATGGCACTGCGGTTCGCGCTCCGCGGGCCCGCGCTCGCGGCGGGTCTCGGCCTCCTCGTCGCCGGGGGGCCCGGGAGCCAGGAGCCCCGCTCCCCGCCGCCGCCCCACCCGCTCGGGCGGATCCCCATCCTGGAGTATCACCTGGTGGGCGAGCGGGACAGCCGCTGGGGGCGCTCCCGCGAGGGCTTCCGGCGCGACCTCGAGCTGCTCTACGCCCGCGGCTACCGCCCGATCACCGTGGCCCAGCTGGTGGACGGCGCGATCGACCTCGAGCCCGGGCTCTCGCCGGTCGTGATCACGTTCGACGATGCCTCGCCCGGCCAGTTCCGCTACGTCGCGCGGGACGGCGGGCTCCGGGTGGATCCGACCAGCGCGCTCGGCATCTGGCTCGAGTTCGGAAGAACCCACCCCGGGTGGGGCAACCGGGCCACCTTCTGCCTGCTCCCCGCGGCGAGCGCGGGCCACGCCTTCTTCGGCGACCGCGGCATCGAGGGGCAGGAGACCGCCTGGCGGTTCCCCAAGCTCCGCTTCCTTGCGGAGCAGGGGTTCGAGCTCTGCGCCCACACCCTGTGGCACGCGAACCTCGCGCGGCTCAGCGACGCCGGCGTGCAGGAGCAGATTGCCCGGAGCGTCCTGGCGATAGACTCGGCCGTCCCGGGCTACCGGGTACGCACCTTCGCGCTCCCGCTCGGGATCTGGCCGGCGAACCGCGCGCTCGCGCGGGAGGGAAGCTGGCGCGATCCCAAGACCGGGAGGACCGTCCGGTACCGGTTCGACGCGATCCTCGAGGTCGCGGGCGGCCCGGCGCCGAGCCCCTACGCCCCCGAGTTCGACCCGCTCAGGCTGCCGCGGATCCAGGTGATCGGCGACAACCTCCAGCATGAGCTCGACCGCCTCGACCGAGACCGCCGCCGCTTCGTCTCCGCCGGCCCGCGCGCCCGCCGGTAGCGGGCGCCTCGCCTCGCTCGACGTCTTCCGCGGGCTCACCGTGGCGGGGATGCTGCTGGTGAACAACCCGGGGAGCTGGAGCGCCATCTACCCGCCGCTCCGCCACGCGGCCTGGAACGGCTGGACCCCCACCGATCTGGTCTTCCCCTTCTTCCTCTTCATCATGGGCATCACGACCCACCTCTCGATCGCCGGGCGCCGGGCCCGCGGCGAGTCCGACCCGGAGCTCGCGCGCCGGATCGTGCGGCGGGCCGTGCTGCTGGTGGCGCTCGGGCTCGCGGCGTCCGCGTTTCCGTTCTATCCGCCGGAGCGCATCGCCCACATGCGCATCCCCGGCGTGCTGCAGCGGATCGGCGTGGTGTACCTCTGCGCGGCGCTGCTCGTGCTCCGGGCCTCGCTCCGGACCCAGGTGGCGGTCGCCGCGGCGCTCCTCGTGGGCTACTGGCTCGCCCTCACCCTCGTCCCGGTTCCCGGCGTCGGCCCGCCGGCGCTGAGCCCGCCCGAGGCCACCCTCGCCGCCTGGGTGGACCGGACCCTGCTCGACGGGCACCTCTGGGCCGAGACCCGGACCTGGGATCCGGAGGGAGTGCTCTCCACCGTTCCCGCGGTGGCGACGGCGCTGCTCGGCGCGTTCGTGGCGCGGGGGCTCGCCGTCCCGCTGGACCTGCCGCGACGACTCAACCGGCTCTTCGCCCGCGGGGTGATGCTGGTCGTGCTCGGGGCGGCCTGGGGCGGGGTCTTCCCCATCAACAAGAACCTCTGGACCAGCTCCTACGTCGTCTTCACCGGCGGGATGGCGTGCCTCGCGCTCGCCGTCTGCATGTGGCTGGTGGACGAGCGGGGCTCGCGCTGGTGGACCCGGCCGTTCCTGGTCTTCGGGGTGAACCCGATCGCCGCGTTCCTGGGCTCGGAGCTGATGGCGCGGCTCATCTACTCCGTGATCCGGGTGGACGACGGGGGGAGCCGGGTGTCGCTCGCGACCGCGCTCTACCGGAGCCTCTTCGCGGCCTGGCTCCCGCCCCGAGCGGCGTCGCTCGCGTTCGCGGCGGCCTTCACGCTGCTCTGGTACGCGATCCTCTCCGCGCTCTACCGGCGGGGCGTGATCCTCAAGGTCTGACCGACCTCCTTCTCCATCCGTTCCCCGAGACCGGGCCGCCGACCGCCCCGGGCTCAACGCCAACGGCGGATGCGGCGTACGACGCTCGGGCACCGGCACGCCCCGGGGCGGGGCGCTCGCCGCGTTATGTTCCGGCAGCCAAAGCCACGGAGGGCAGAGCGTTGATGAGCGACCCGCCGAAGCGGAACCTGCGGGCGGGGGGCGTTTGGGTCGCCGCCGCGCTCGCCGCCGCGCTCGCCGCCTGCACCCCGGCGCTCCCGGGCGTGTCCGGCGCGCCCGCCACCGCGCCGGCGCCCGAGAAGCCCTGGACCCCGCCGGCGGCGGCTCGGCCCGCGCCCGCGGCGGCGCCGGAGCGGCCCGCGGCGGCCGAGGTGCCGCCCGACATCGCCCAGCGGATCCAGCGCCTCACCATCACCGACGTCGTGGACCTCGCGCTCCGGAACAATCCCGCCACGCGGCAGGCCTGGGCCAACGCGCGCGCGGCGGGCGCCGCCTACGGCATGGCGCGCGGCGCCTACTTCCCGCAGCTCGACGCCGACGCGTCCATCAACCGGATCAAGACCATCGCCACCGCCGGCCGGGTGGCGGTGCAGCAGACCACCTACGGGCCGAGCGCCACGCTCTCCTGGCTCCTGTTCGACTTCGGGAGCCGGAGCAACGCGACCGAGGCCGCGCGCCAGGCGCTCCTCTCGGCCGACTGGACCCACAACGCCACCATCGCCGACGTGGTGCTGCAGGCCCAGGTGGCGTTCTACAACTACGTGGCGAGCGGCGCCCTGTTCGCCGCGCAGCAGGCCTCGCTCAAGGACGCCGAGGCGAACCTCGAGGCCGGCGAGGCCCGGCGCCGGGTGGGGGTCGCGACCATCGCAGACGTGCTGCAGGCGCGGACCGCGCTCTCGCAGGCGCGGCTCGCCGTGGACACCACCCTGGCCCGGCGCCAGGCCACCCGCGGCGCGCTCGCCCTGGCCCTGGGCTACCCCGCCAACCTCCCCTACGACGTGGACAGCGTCACCGCGCCGGTCCCGGTGGGCGCCGTGGCCGACAGCGTGGAGGCGATCATCGCGCGGGCGATCCGCGATCGGCCCGACCTCGCCGCCGCGAGGGCCGCGGTGGCCGAGGCGGAGGCGCGGGCCCGGCAGCTCCGGGCCGACCGCCTGCCCTCGCTCACCGCCACCGGCACGGCCGGGCTGGCCTACGTGGTGAACCGGCCGGGCGGGGGGAACAACTACAACGTGGGGGTGGGGGTCTCGATCCCGCTCTTCAACGGGCTCACCCGGGAGTACGCCCAGGCGGAGGCGGAGGCCCAGGCCGACGCGGCCGCGGCCCGGGCGCGGAGCCTGGAGCAGCAGGCGACCTACCAGGTGTTCACCGCGTACTACAACCTCCAGACCGCGACCCGCCGGATCCGCACGGCGGCCGACCTCCTGGCCAGCGCGCAGCAGTCGGCCGACGTCGCGCTCGCGCGCTACAAGGCGGGGGTGGGCACCGTGCTCGACCTGCTCGCGGCCCAGAGCGCCCTGGCCGACGCGCGCGCCCAGAACGTCCAGGCGCGGCTCGCCTGGTACACCTCACTGGCCCAGCTCGCGCACGACGCCGGGGCGCTCGACGCCCGCGGCCGCACCGACCTCCGGCTCACCGCCGACACCCTGACCCCGGAGCCGCCCCGATGACGCGCGCCGGCCGCCCCGCGCCCGCCCGCCCCGCCCGTCCCGTCCGTCTCGCCCTCCTGGCCGCCCTGAGCGCCGCGGCCGCCTGCGGTAAGGCCCGGCCCCGCGAGGCGCCGCCGGTCCCGGTTTCCGCCGCCACGGTGGAGCGGCGGGCCGTCCCCTTCACCATCGAGGCCCCCGGCACGGTGGAGCCGCTCCAGACCGTTGCGGTGCAGGCCCAGGTGGAGGGGGTGCTCCAGCGGGTCAACTTCCGCGAGGGCGACGACGTCCGCCAGGGCCAGGTGCTGTTCGAGATCGATCCCCGGCCCTACCGGGCGGCGCTGGCGCAGGCGGAGGCGGTGCTCGCCCGGGACCAGGCGCAGCTCGCCAACGCCCGCGCCGATGTGAAGCGGTTCGAGGCCCTGGTCGAGAAGGAGTACGTGACGCCCCAGCAGTTCGAGCAGGCCAAGACCACCGCGGCCTCGCTCGAGGCCACGGTCGCGGCCGATCGCGCCGCGGTGGAGACCGCCCGGCTCAACCTCCAGTACGCCACCATCCGGGCCCCGATCAGCGGCCGGGCGGGGGCGCTCCTGGTGCGGCCCGGCAACCTGGTGCGGGCCAACGGCGGCACCCCGCTGGTCGTCATCAATCAGATCCGGCCCATCCTGGTCCGGTTCGCCGTCCCCGCCCCGCACCTGCCCGAGATCCAGCGCTACCGCGCCCGAGGTCCCCTGCCGGTGCGGGCCCGGCCGGCGGGAGGCGGGCCGGAAAGCGAGGGGACCCTCGCCTTCGTGGACAACGCGGTGGACAGCGCGACGGGGACGATCCTGCTCAAGGCGCAGTTCCCCAACCAGGACGCCGCGCTCTGGCCCGGCGAGTTCGTGAGCGTGAGCCTCCAGCTCTACGTGGAGCCCGACGCCCTGGTGGTTCCCACCGCGGCGGTGCTGAACGGCCAGCAGGGAGCGTATGTTTACGTGGTGAAGCCCGACCAGACCACCGAGGTGCGGGACGTTCGCGTCGCGCGCCCGGCCGGTGACGTCACGGTCCTGGCGGGCGGCGTCGAGCCGGGCGAGCGGGTGGTCACCGAGGGCCAGCTCCGCCTGACCGCCGGCGCGAAGGTGCAGATCAAGCGGCCCACCGGCCCGCCCCCCGGGCAGCCGGCCGGGACGAGGGAGCTATGAACATCGCCGAGCCGTTCATCCGGCGCCCGGTCATGACCACCCTGGTCATGTCCGGCATCCTCATCTTCGGCGTGCTGGGCTACCGGAAGCTCCCGGTCAGCGATCTGCCCAACGTGGACTTCCCCACCATCACCGTGAGCGCCAGCCTGCCCGGGGCGAGCCCGGAGACCATGGCGTCGGCGGTGGCGACCCCGCTCGAGAAGCAGTTCTCGACCATCGCGGGGATCGACCAGATGACCTCGAGCAGCAGCCAGGGCTCGACCCAGATCACCCTCCAGTTCGACCTGAACCGCGACATCGACGCGGCCGCCCAGGACGTGCAGGCCGCGATCGCGCAGACCCTCAGGCAGCTGCCCCAGGACATGCTCCCGCCCTCCTACCGCAAGGTGAACCCGGCCGGGAGCCCGATCCTCTACTTCGCGCTCACCTCGCGCACCCTCGCGCTCTCGAAGGTGGACGAGTACGCCGAGACCTACCTGGCCCAGCGGATGTCCATGGTGCCCGGGGTGGCCCAGGTCCAGGTGTACGGGGCCCAGACCTACGCGGTCAGGATCCAGCTCGACCCGCGGGCGCTCGCGGCCCGGAAGATCGGCATCGACGAGGTGGCCCAGGCGGTCTCGACCGGGAACGTGAACCTGCCGACCGGGGTGCTCTGGGGCACCGACAAGGCCTACACCGTGGAGGCCACCGGGCAGCTCGAGGACGCCGCGGGCTTCCGGCCGCTCATCGTGGCCTACCGCGACGGCGCCCCGGTGCGGCTCCAGGACCTCGGCCGGGTGCTGGACGACGTGCAGAACAACAAGGTGGCCGCCTGGTTCAACGGAGCCCGCGGCATCGTGCTCGCGGTCCAGCGGCAGCCCGGCACCAACACGGTGGCGGTGGCCGACGCGGTCCGGAAGCTGGTGGACGACCTGAAGGAGCAGCTCCCCGCCTCGGTGGAGGTGAGCCTCCTGTTCGACCGCTCCACCTTCGTGCGCGAATCGGTGGCCGACGTGAAGTTCACGCTGGCGCTCACGGTGTCGCTGGTGGTGATGGTGATCTTCCTCTTCCTCCGCAACCTGCCCGCCACCGTGATCCCGAGCCTGGCCCTCCCGATGTCCCTGGTGGGCACCTTCGCGGTCATGTACCTCCTGGGCTTCAGCCTGGACAACCTCTCCCTCATGGCGCTCACCCTGGCGGTCGGGTTCGTGGTGGACGACGCCATCGTCATGCTGGAGAACATCGTCCGGCACATGGAGATGGGGAAGAGCGCCTGGCGGGCCGCGCTCGACGGGGCGCGCGAGATCGGGTTCACCATCGTCTCGATGACCCTGTCGCTCGTGGCGGTGTTCATCCCGATCATGTTCCTGGGCGGGCTCATCGGCCGGCTGTTCCGGGAGTTCGCCGCGACCATCGGGATCGCGATCCTGGTCTCGGGCTTCGTGTCGCTCACGCTCACGCCGATGCTCTGCAGCCGTTACCTCCGGCCCGGGCGGGGCGAGCGCCACGGCCGCTTCTACGAGGCCTCGGAGCGGGTGTACCAGGCCGTGCTCGGCTGGTACGAGCGGACCCTCCACTGGGTGCTCCGGCGCCGCCGCGCCACGCTCGCGTTCTTCTTCCTGATGCTGATCGGCACGCTCGGGCTCGGCGTGGCGATCCCGAAGGGCTTCCTCCCCAACGAGGACCAGGGCCAGCTGGTGGGGACCACCGAGGCGGTCGAGGGCACGAGCTTCGACGCCATGGTGCGGCTCCAGCAGGCGGTGGCGAAGATCGTGCAGGAAGACCCCAACGTCGCGGGCTTCATGTCGGCCGTGGGGGCGGGGGGGCCCAACGCCGTGGCCAACCAGGGCAGGCTCTTCATCCGGCTCAAGCCCATGGGGGAGCGGAAGCTGAGCGCGGACGAGGTGGCCCGCGAGCTGGTGGCCAAGACCAACCAGGTGCCGGGACTCCGGACCTACATCCAGAACCTGCCGGTCATCAACATCGGCGGCCGGATCAGCAAGAGCCTCTACCAGTTCACCCTGCAGAGCGGCGACCTGGACGCGCTCTACCACTACGCCGGGGTGATGGAGCGGCGGCTCCGGGCCATCCCCGCCCTCACCGACGTGACCAGCGACCTCCAGATCAACAGCCCGCAGATCCGGGTGGACATCGACCGGGACCGGGCGGCCTCGCTGGGCCTCACCCCGAGCCAGATCGAGAGCGCCCTCTACGACGCGTACGGCTCGCGCCAGGTGTCCACCATCTACACCCCCAACAACCAGTACTGGGTGGTGATGGAGCTCCTGCCCGAGTTCCAGCGCGATCTCTCGGCGCTCAACCAGCTCTACATTCGGGGCGGCAATGGCCAGCTCGTGCCGCTCGCGAGCGTGGCCACGATGACGCCGACGGTCGGGGCGCTCACGGTGAACCACTCGGGCCAGCTCCCCGCCGTGACGCTCTCGTTCAACCTCGCGCCCGGCGTGTCGCTGGGCGAGGCCGTGGCCGAGGTCCAGCGGGCCGCGCGGGAGACCCTCCCGGCCTCGATCACCACCGGCTTCAGCGGGACGGCGCAGGCGTTCCGGGACGCCCAGGGCGGGCTGCTCGCGCTCCTCCTGGTGGCGATCCTGGTGATCTACCTGGTGCTCGGCATCCTGTACGAGAGCTTCATCCACCCGCTCACCATCCTCTCGGGCCTCCCCTCGGCCGGGTTCGGCGCGCTGGCGATGCTGTGGCTCTTCGGCTACGACCTGAGCGTGTACGCCTTCGTGGGGATCATCCTGCTGGTCGGGCTGGTGAAGAAGAACGCGATCATGATGATCGACTTCGCGATCGAGGCCGAGCGGCGGGACCGGAAGCCGCCGGCAGAGGCGATCGTGGACGCGGCGCTCATCCGGTTCCGGCCCATCATGATGACCACGATGGCGGCGCTCATGGGCTCGCTCCCGATCGCGCTCGGGGCGGGAGCGGGGGCCGAGTCGCGCCGGCCGCTCGGCATCGCGGTGGTGGGCGGGCTCGCCTTCTCCCAGCTCATCACGCTCTACATCACGCCGGTGATCTACACCTACCTCGACCGGCTCCAGCAGCGGTTCGGCCGCCGGAAGCGGCTGGCGCCGGTCCCGCGCGAGGAGGAAGAGGCGGCGCCGGTCCCGGTGGCGGGCTAGTCGGGCACCCGGATCTCCACCGCCGCCCACGACGGGCCGCCGTCGCGGGCGTAGCGGAGGTCGCGGAGCCGCACCACCGGGTCGCCGCCGGGCTCGACCGTGGCCG
>Ga0070741_10018499_pt1 | contig 11274 bp, 6 predicted proteins | sample Coa_R1_4_FD_66440 | JGI IMG/M metagenome (GOLD analysis project Ga0070741, IMG submission 66440) | Surface soil microbial communities from Centralia Pennsylvania, which are recovering from an underground coalmine fire - Coalmine... | ecosystem: Environmental > Terrestrial > Soil > Unclassified ...
CGCGTGACCGCGACGTAGAACAGCCGCCGCATCTGCGCCAGCTCGCGCGCCCGCCGCCGCGCGCTGACCGCCGATCCTTGCGCGCCCCACCGCCGCTTCTTGTCGGCGCCGTACGCTTTCACGGCCAGGCCGAGCTGTGCGTCGAGGAGCACGCGGTCCGCGGCGCCGCCGAACGAGGGCGCGGCGCACTCGGGCACGATCACCACCGGGAACTCCAGTCCCTTCGCGGCGTGGACGGTGAGCAGCCGCACGGCATGGGGGTCGCGCTCCTCGACGACCGCCGCTTCGGCCTCGCGCGCCTCCTCGCCGGCGAGCTGGCGCAGCCCGGCGAGAAAGGCGCGCAAGGAAAGCCCGCGCCGCTCGGCATCGCGAGCCGAGGCGAGCAGCTTGTCGACGTTCGCCGCCGCCTGCTCGCCATACAGCCCCGCCGCGCACCCGGCGACGTAGTCGGTCTCCGCGAGGGCGGCCTCGAGCAGCCCCGCCGGGCCGAGCCGGTCGGCCTCTCTCTGCAGCCCGCGGAGCACCCCGCGCACGCGTCCCAGCGCCTCCGCGTCGTCCGGCGCGAGCCCGGCAGGATCCTCGAGCGACCAGCGCCTCTGCGCGAGCAGCACCAGCGCGTCATCCGAGAGCGGGCCGAACGGCGCGCGCAGGACCGAGGCCAGCGCCAGGACGTCGTCGGGATCGGCCGCCGCCGCGAGCAGCGCCACCAGATCCATCACTTCCCGCGCCGAGTGGAAGCCCCGTCCCTTGTAGACGAGGTGCGGGATCCGGAGCCGCAGGAGCGCGCGCCGGAATGTTTCCAGATTCGTGAACTTCCGGAGCAGCACCGCGACGTCGCCGCCCCGGACGGGACGGGGGGTCTCGTCGCGCTCGAACACGCGCTCCGGCGCTCCGGGCGCGAGCAGCGCGGCGATGCGGCGGGCCACCATCGCCGCTTCCGCCTCGACGCCGATGGCCGGGACGTCGAGCAGCTCCGCGCAGGGCCCGCCTGGACCCTGGGGGCGGAAGGCGGTCAGCGCGTCGTCGGCCGAGAAGGGCGTGTCGAACGGTTGGCCGCCCGCGGCGAGCGCGCGCTCGAAGAGGAGATTCGCGAATCCCACCAGGGCGGGCCTGGACCGGCGCGACTCCCCGAGGACGAAGCGCGCCGCGCCGGACGTGGTCAGCCGGGCGGCGTACTCCTGCGCGCCGGCCACGTCCGCGCCGCGGAACTCGTAGATGGACTGCTTGCGGTCGCCGACCACGAGCACGGGGCGATCGCCGGCCAGATGCTCGAAGATCTCGATCTGCGCGCGGCTGGTGTCCTGGAACTCGTCGACCAGCAGCGCTCCCACACGCTCGCGCTCGGCGGCCCTCGCGACCGCGTCCTGCGCCAGGAGATCGCGGCAGAGCCGGGTGAGATCGTCGAAGTCGAGCGCGCCCCTCTGCGCCTTCAGCTCGCGGTGTCTCTGCGCCGCGTGCAACGCGAGCCCCGCCAGATCGGCCGCCAGCGCCGCCCCACGCACTCCCGCGTCGGCGTCGAGCACGCCGTCGAACGCCTGCCGCGCCGCGAGGATCGATTCCTTCTCCGCACCTTGCGCGCGCAGCCGGTACGGCGAACAGCGGCGCAACTCCTTCCACACCGTGGCGAGCTGGCCCGGCGCGTACGCATCCAGCGCAGGCCCGGGCGACGCTGGCGCTTCTTTTCCGTTCTGCGCCATCGTCGCCCGCAAGCTGCCCAGGGCGCGCTCGAGCTCGCGCCTCGCCCGCTGGTCGTCCAGGGCGGCCTTCTTCGGATCCGGCAGGAGCCGCAGCGGCGCCGTCCCGCTCTCGCCGAGCTTCTGCAGGAGATCGGCGATCTCGTCAGCCAGGCCGACTCCGAACTTGCCCTGCGTGCGCAGCCCCATCTCCGCGCAGAGCCTGCGCGCGGCATCGCGCAGCGGGGCCCCGAGCCTTCCTTCCAGAGCCTGCAGCGCGATGCCGTCGCAAGCCTCGCGCAGCAGCCGCCGCGACTGCTGCTCCTCGAGCAGGGAGAAGCGCGGATCGATCCCCGCCGCGGGCGCGTGCCGGCGGAGGATCTGCGCGCAGAGCGCGTGGATGGTGCCAATCTGCGCCAGCGCCAGATCGCGCCGGATGCGCCGCCAGCGCGGCTCGGCGGCGAGCGCGTCGATGCGCGCCCGGATGCGGCCCTTCAGCTCCGCCGCAGCCTTTTCGGTGAACGTGACCGCCCACAGCCGTGCCGGCGGGAGCGGTGGATCGCGCCCGAGGAGCTGGATGCAGAGCGAGACGAGATTGTGCGTCTTCCCCGCGCCCGCGCCGGCCTGGATGACGGCGCTCGCGGGAGGGAGCACGAGCTCAGACACGGGGCACCTCGCCGCCGTTCTCGTCGGGGTCGGTGGGCAGGGCGACCAGCCGGCACGCCGGCTTCAGCTCGCAGTAGTCGCAGGTGAGCGGCCGGACCGCGAACGAGCCCGCGCGCATCTTGCCGACGCGCTCCTGGACGGCAGCGGCGAGCGGCAGCGTCTCGAGGTCGATCCCGCTCTCGCGCAGCGTCCGCGTCCGCTCGGCGTCGCGGAGCGAAAGGTATCCGGCGTCGACCCGCGCCCCGGGTTTCTGCCGGCGCAGCATCTCCGCATAGAGCGCAAGCTGGAACTCGGGCGCGAGCAGCGATTCCTTCTTCAGCTTCGCCGCCAGCGAGGCGAGCCGGCCGGACTTGTAGTCGAGCACGAGCAGCGTGCCGTCAGGCAGCCGATCGATGCGATCGACCACTCCGCGCACGTGCACGTCGCCGATCTGGAGCGGCGGCCACGACTCCGGCTCGTCGAATCCGAACTTCCGCTCGAGCTCGAGCGGGTGCGCCCCCTCTTCCGCCTCGACGACGGCGATCAGGCTGTCCAGCAGCTCCGCGCGCTTCAGCTCCCAGAGGACGGGATGGCCGACGTACTCCTTCTCCGCGAACTCCTCCATGGCGGCGGCCGAGACCTCGCGCAACAGTTCCTTCTTGCGGTCGAGCGAGAGATTCCCTGCGTGTTCGCGGAGCCGGACGAAGAACCGCTCCAGGCAGAGGTGGAGGAGGATCCCGCGCTCCCGCGCCCCCAGCTCGGCGTCGTCCTGGTCGTCGACGTCGATCTTCAGCAGGCGCTTGCCGAGCGTGCGGAACGCGCAGGTGGCGTGGTCCTCCAGCTGGTGCGCGGAGGCGGGCGCCCCCGGCCCGTACGCGAACGACTGGGCGGCGATCTGCAGCGCCGCCCCGGAGAGCTGCCCGGAGAAGCGGCCGGGCGGGATCTCGCCGATGAACGCGCGGACCCGCTCGCGCTCCGCGGCCGCCGCGCGCGCGATGCGCGAAAAGCGGGCGCCGAACGGCGATCCGGCGAGCGCGGCCGCGAGTCCCCGCGCCTCCTCCGGAGAAGCGGGCGGGGTCACGCGGTAGGCGGGCTCGGCGAACGCGTCGAGCGCGGCACGCGCCAGCAGCGCGCCGGCGTCGGCGCAATCGGCGGCGGCCGGAATCGACGAGAGCGGCAGCTCGCGGACCGGCGCGGCCGTCGCGCGCGCCGCCTCGTCGGCGAAGGGCGAGCGGAGGACGTCCCTGCCGCCGGCATCGGTGCGCGGCCAGAGCAAGGTGGCGGTGCGGCGCGCGGCGCAGAGCGCGAGATGGAAGAGGAGCGGCTCCTCGGCCTGTCGCGGCGGCAAGAGCCCGGGCTCGCCCGCTTCGGCGGCGACGCGGAACACCGGCCTGCGCGCGGCGCGATTCACCGCGTGCCGCTCCTCGTCGGAGAGCAGCGGGTCGGCGGCGGGACGCGCCGGCAGCTCGCCGTCGACGAGCCCGACGACGAACAGGTGATCGAAGCTCCGCCCCGGCAGCTCCCGCAGCTCGAGAAGCTGCACGGCGCCGCCGCGCGCACCCGGGGGCGGCAGCGAGGCCTGGGAGAGCGCGTCCGAGAGAAGCTGCGCGAATTCGGCGCGGGTGACGCGGACGTCGCCGATCTGCGCCGCCGCTCGCGCCAACCCCGCGCACGCATCCGCCAGCGCCCGCGCCGCCGCCTGATCCCGGCCGAGCGCCGCCGCCGCCGCGCCGGCCAGCGCCGAGCCCGCATCGGCGGGAAGCGGAGAGCGCAGGCGGCGCCAGAGCCCCCACCGTCTCAGCAGATCGAGCAGCGCGGAGCCGTGCTCGCGCAGCGTTCCCTGCGCCGGCAACCGGCGCAGCGCCTCGACGGCCCTCTGTACGCGGCGCGCCGTTTCCTCGACGACGGCGCCATTGCGATCCTTCTTCGCGAAGCGCCGCGCCAGCGCGGAGAGAGCGCGCGCATAGCCCTGCCCGCCGGCGTCGTCGCCCGCGTGCGCCTCGCGCAGCGTCCGCGCCAGCGCCTGCGGCGGAAGCTTGTCGCCTTCTTCGGGGAGCCAGAGCAGACGAGAGGAGAGCAGATCGATCAGGCGCTCCCGGGGAAACTCGTCCTCGACGAGATCGAGCAGCGACAGAGCCAGCCGGACCGGCGCGGCCTCGAGCGCGGGCCGGCCGCGGCGCTCGCGCCAAGGCACGCCGGCGCGATCGAGCGCCGCCCCGAGCTCCTCCGCGATGCCCTCGCCCAGGTTGCGGGCGGCGACCGCGATGGAGTCGGCGGCCGCACCGGACCGGACCAGCGCCGCGCAGCGCCGCGCCACCTCGCGCGCCTGGGCGAGCGGCGAGGCGCAGGAGATCAGCTCGACCGGAGCAGCCGCCGGAGCGGCGCCTTCGGCGAAGAGCGCCCGCAGCCATGGGGCGAGCGCGGGCGAGGCTTCCTCCGGATCGAACAGCTCCAGCTCGGGCGCGGGGTCGGGCAGCTTCTCCAGCGCGCGCAGGGTGGGCTCCAGCGCCTCGGTCAGCTCCGGACGTCCGGCGGGCCAGGCCAGCCGGATGCGGACGGGCACCCGCGCCGCCAGGGCGCTGACCAACCGGAGCCGCAGCGGCGTCCAGTCGAAGACCGAGTCGAACTGGAGCTCTGCGGCGGCGGCGAGCTCGCGCGGAAGGGCGCCGCCACGCTCGAGGTGCTCGACCGCGAGGCGCAGCGCCAGGTGCGGGTCGGCCAGCCCCGCGTGCTCGAGCGCCTGCCGCGCCGCGCAGAGAGTGCGGCCGAGCGCGGCGGCGCGCTCCGGGATGTCTGCGGCGGCCCGAAGCTCCGAAGGATCGAGCAGTCCATCGGTCACGGCTGCGAGCAGGTCGCCCAGCGCGGCGGCGTATCCGCCCTGGTTGCGGATGGCGAAGTACGGCCCCGCCGAGTGGTTGCGGGCCGCGTCCCGCAGAGCGAGCTGCAGGGCGTGAGGGGAGGCGATCTCGGGACATGCGCCTGCGCGCTGCGCCTCGCGCACCAGCTCGCGCTCGAGCTGCGCGACCGTCCAGGCGACCTTGCCGGCGACGAACCCGCGCTCGCGCGTGAGCCGCAGCATCCGCTCCAGAGCGCGCGCGGAGTCGGGAAGGATGGCGATCTGCGGGCCCCGCCTGGGAGCCTGCGCGAAGCTGAGCTGTTCCGGCACGATCCCCTCTTACCAGAGGGGTCCGACAGCCTCCGACTACTTCCGCTCGACGGCCGGCGGCGCGTCCGCCGGGGGAGAGATCGCGCTCGCCGGCGCCGCGCCGGGATCCTGCGGCGGCGGCGGCGCGATGCGCTTCTGCGGCGGCTTGACGCTGGCCATGCCCCAGAGCGAACGGCGGGCATCGCTGAAGTTCTTCGCGATCCGCGGCGAGGTCTCCGACGGAACTTCCGCCCACGGGCGGATGGCGAGGGCGCGCTTGAACTGGTCGGTCCCTTCGCTCAGCTTGCCGGTCTCCGAGTAGATCAGGCCGCGGTAGATGAGCACCTGCACCATGTCGTCCTGGTTCTCCTTCGCGGCGCCTTCGGCGAGCTGCAGCTCCGCCAGCGCGGCGTCCAGGTCGAGCTTCTGGTAGAGGCGCATCGCGGCGGCGAGGTGCGCGTTTCCGGTGGCGACGCCCTGCGCGGCGGGGGCAGGACCAGGATCGGCGGCGGAAGCCGCGGAGGCGGCGAGGAGGGCTGCGGCGAGGATGAGGCGCATGCCCGCAAGGCTACCAGAGGCCGGCGCTCTCCCAAGAAAACGGAAGTAGCCGGGCGGCAGGCGCCGCTGTAAGGTCGAGTCATGCTTGCGAGAGCCAGCAGCGGGGCGCTCGCGCTGCTGCTCGCGCTCGCGGGGTGCGACAAGCTGCGCGCTTTCCCCGGATTCGACCCTGCCCGCGCGGTGCCGCCTCCGGGGCCGCCCGCGGTGGCGCTGGGGCCGTGGCTGATCGAGCCGCGGGCCGGACAGGTGACGATCGCCTGGACGACGCTCGAGCCATCGGTGGGGCGGGTCTGGTACGGCGCCCGCGAGCCCGACCGCCTGGCCACCGAGGACGGACCGGCGGGGACCGATCACCGGGTGGTGCTCGCGTCGCTGCAGCCGTCGACGCAGTATCGCTATCGCGTGGAGGGCGCGCCGGATGCGGCGTGGTTCACCAGCGCCCCCGCGCAGGGTTCGGAGGGTCCGATCCACGTCGTGGTCTACGGCGAGAACCAGACCAACAACGGCGACCACGCGCTGGTCGTGCGCGCTGCCGCCGCGGAGCGTCCCCAGCTTCTCCTGCACACGGGCAACATGGTGGCCAGCGCGCGCGAGGAGCCGCTCTGGCGGGTGTGGTTCGCGGAGGAGCGCGATCTTCTCGCGCACAGCCCGATCGTCGCCGCTCCCGGCAGCCAGGAGATCACCGATCAGGGCGCGGCATACACCCGCGACTTCCAGCGCCGCGGGATGCCGGCGTACGTCTCTCTCGAGTACGGCCCCGTCCACGTCGTCGTCCTCGACTCCTGGGAGCTCGCGGCGGGAGCGACTGCGCAGAAAGGCGCGGTCTCCGAGGCGCAGAAGGCGTGGCTGGAAGAGGACCTGCGCCGGGTGCCGGAGGAGCGCCACGTCTGGGTGGTGGTGAACGAGGGTCCCTGGTCCCACGCGAAGGACGAGCGGATGGCGGGCAGCGAGAACGTGCGCTCCGCGATCCTCGCCGCGCACAAGGTGCATCCGATCGAGGTGGTGTTCTCCGGGCGGAGGCGGTTCTACGAGCGCGGCGACATCTTCGGGATCCGCTACCTGATCCTGGGCGGCGGCGGCGCTCCGCTCGAGGAGCCGGACCCGTCGGCCCCGGGCGTGCAGGCCGCGGCCCCGGCGCTCTCGTTCGCCGCGGTGGACGTGTGCGGCTGCCATACGACCGGACGGGTGAAGGACATCACCGGGAAAGTGATCGACGCGTTCACGCTCGCGGACTGCGCGACGCCGTGCAGCGTGCCGGGCGCGCAGGTCGCCGCGGCGACGCCGGTGGCTGCTCCGGCGCAGGATGCCGCGCCCAGCCGGAAGAGATCGCGCAGGCGGCGGGGTGGAAGTCTCGACGGCAGCAGGCGCGCGGCGGAGAATCGGGACCGATGAGGATCACCGACATGTTCCGCTTCGCGGCCGAGCGCGGCGAGCCGGTCTTCTCCTTCGAGTTCTTCCCCCCGAAGAACGACACGGGGGTCGCCGCCCTCTTCGACACGCTGCGCGCGCTCCGGCCGCTCGGTCCGTCGTTCGTCAGCGTCACCTGGGGCGCGGGTGGTTCTTCGCGCGGGCGCACGCTGGAGATGGTGACGCGGATCAAGCGCGAGACCGAGATCGAGGCGATGGCCCACGTCACATGCGTGGGCGCCTCGCGCAAGGAGCTCGAGGAGCAGCTGGCGGTGATCTGCGACGCGGGGATCAGCAACGTCCTCGCGCTCCGGGGCGACCCGCCGCGCGGCCAGCGGGAGTTCATCGCCCATCCCGACGGGCTGGCGCACGCCAGCGACCTGGTGCAACTGGCGCACGAGGTCGCGGCGAAGCGCGGGGTGAAGCTGTGCGTGGGCGCGGCCTGCTACCCGGAGGGGCACCCGGAGACGCGCGACCTCGCCCAGGACCTGCGCCACTGCAAGCTGAAGGTGGATGCCGGCGCGGACTTCCTCATCACGCAGCTCTTCTTCGAGAACCGGCGGTACTTCGAGTTTCTCGGCAGGGCGCGCGCGGCAGCCATCGACGTCCCCATTCTTCCGGGCATCATGCCGGTGACCAACGTCGACCAGATCCGGCGCTTCACCGCCCTCTGCGGTGCGCACATCCCCGCGGGCCTCTCCGCGGCCCTGCGCGCGCGGCACGACGATGCGGACGCGGCGCTCCAGCTGGGCGTGGCGTACGCCGCGCTGCAGTGCGCCGATCTCCTGCGCGGCGGGGCACCCGGGATCCACTTCTACACGCTCAACCGCAGCACCGCGACGCGGGCGATCGTCGCCGCGCTGCGGGCGCAGGAGCCCTGGCGCGAGGCGTAGGCGCTGGTCTCGCCGGTGTTGCAGCCGAAACGAAGTGGCATTATCCTTTCATTTGAAAGGAGCCCGCCGCCGTGCAGCCCGCGACCCGCAAGCATCCCCAGCCGTCCGCCGTGCTCGGCAAGGGGCTGGTGCGCGCCGCGGAGGCGCTGGGGCTCTCGCAAACCGAGGTCGCCGGCATCGTCGGGTCGAGCCCGGCGAGCATCTCGCGCACCTTCGCCGGCGGCAGGGGCATCGACCCCGCTTCGGCGGAAGGCCGGCATGCGCTCCTGCTGCTCCGCGTCTTCCGCAGCCTGGACACGCTGGTGGGGGGCGACGGGGAGAAGGCGCGGCTCTGGCTGCGGGCGAGGAACCATCACCTCGGCGCAGCGCCGCTTCCGCTGCTCGCCACCACCCAGGGGCTGGTGCATGTCGCCGAGTATCTGGACGCGATGCGCGGGACCCTCTAGGACGCGCCGCCTCTCCGGGCGGTTCCGGCGGGCGGTGGAGGCGCAGTTCCGCAACTCCACGCGCAAGCTGGTCGACTCCGACGAGGAGCAGCGCGTGCTCGAGGAGCTGATCGACGCGCGGGCGAAGCTGCCGGTCCCCGAGGGATTCGAGGGCCTGCACTACCTGCTGTACACGCCGTTCCGTCACCCGCCGCTGCGCAACGGTTCGCGGTTCGGCACGCGACGCGAGCGCGGCATCCTCTACGCGGCGCGCGAGTTGCCCACCGCCTTCGCGGAAGTGGCCTACTACCGCCTGCTCTTCCTCGAGGGGACTGCGGCCCCGCTCGCGCCGCTCGCCGTCGAGCTGACGGCGTTCTCCTTCCGCATCCTCGCTCCCCGCGCGGTGGACCTGACGGAGCCGCCCTTCCGGGAATTCGAAGCCCGGATCTCGTCGAAGACCTCGTACGCGGAGTCGCAGCGGCTCGGCGCCGCCATGCGCGACTCCGGCGTGCAGGCCTGCCTTTACGTCTCGGCGCGGGCGCAGGGGAGGGCGATGAACCTCGCGGTGTTCGAGAACGTGTTCCGCCCGCCGCGCCCGGTCGACGAGCAGCGCTGGTCGTGTACCGCCACCCGCGAGCGGGTGGAGTTCCGCGCGCAGCGCCTGATCGGCGACGACGAGACGCACGCGTACGAGCGCGGTCAGTTTCTCGTCGCAGGAAAGCTGCCAGCCCCGGCGCCTTGACTCCCCCCGAGACGCGGGCAGGCGTCTTCGATTTGACGCGCCGCGTCCCGTTCCGGAACGAGCCGGTCTGTGGGCCGTTCCAGAACGAGTCTTGAACTGGACGGTCCGACTCGTTCCGGAACGAGTTCCGCGGCCGAGCGGCACGTCTGCCCGGCTGCCGGTCGCTCGCCTGCCCGCCGAGCCGGCATCCTCCCAAGCGCACGAGTGTCGGATTCCGCGCGGATTGGTCGCGATCCCAGGTTGCGCTGGTCCGCTCCGTTCGTATGGTTCCGGCGCGCGAGCAGCTTCGCGCCGGAGAAGGCATGAGCGAGGTCCACCGCGTCACCCTGGCGGACGCCGACACCGCCGCAGAGATCGCCGTCTTGCCGGCGAGCCCGAACGATCACCTCGTCCAGTTCTACGAGACCGAAGAATTCCTGGCGGAAGCCTCGTCGCGGTACCTCGCCGACGGGCTGCTCGCGGGCGAAGCGCTGATCGTGATCGCCACGCCCGAGCACGGCGCGTCCATCGTCGAGGGCCTGGCCGCGAAGGGGTTCGACATCGCCCGCGCCCGCGCGGGCGGGCAGCTCACCGTCCTGGACGCCGAGGAGTGCATCAGCCGCTTCATCATCGGCGGCAAGGCGCACTGGGACCTCTTCCGGACCGAGATCGGCGGCGCGGTCGCGCGCGGCATCGGCTCCGCGCGGGCCTCGCGGGTACGCGCGTACGGCGAGATGGTCGACATGCTCTGGCGCGACAGCCGGCAGCAGCTGGCCATCGAGCTGGAGGGGTTCTGGACCAAGCTGCGCACGCGCTATCCCTTTTCCCTGCTCTGCGCGTACGTGATGGGGAACTTCTTCAAGGAGTCCGACTCCGGCGCGTTCCGGCACGTCTGCGACCTGCACGACCGCGTCCTCCCGTCCGAAGCCTTGACCGGCGACGACGAGTCGCGCGGCCGCGAGGTCTCGCTGCTGCACCAGCGCGCCCTCGCGCTCGAGACCGAGCTCCTCCACCGCAAGGAGCTGGAGGAAGCGCTCCGCTGCGCCCGCGAGCAGGCGGAGGCGGCGAGCCGGGCCAAGGACGAGTTCCTCGCCATGCTCGGTCACGAGCTGCGCAACCCCCTGGCGCCGATCGTCACGGCGCTGGAGCTGATGAAGCTGCGCAGCGACGGCCGCGTCAGCCGCGAGCAGGAGGTGATCGAGCGCCAGACGCACCACCTGATCCGGCTGGTCGACGACCTCCTCGACGTCTCCCGCGTCACCCGCGGCGTGCTCGAGCTGCGGAAGGCGAAGGTCGACCTGCGCGAGGTGCTGGCGAAAGCCACCGAGATCGCCAGCCCGATGCTGGAGATGCGCCGCCACCACTTCGAGGTGCACGCTCCGCCGCGGGGCGCCCTCTCGCTCGAGGCGGACGAGGCCCGGCTGGCGCAGGTGGTGGCGAATCTGCTCACCAACGCAGCCAAATACACCGCGATGGGAGGCCACATCGTGCTCGAGGCGCGGCGCGAAGGCCCGGAGCTGGTCCTCGAGGTGCGGGACGACGGCAAGGGCATCTCGCCGGAGCTGCTGCCGCGGATCTTCGATCTGTTCGTGCAGGGCCGGCAGTCGGTGGACCGCGGCGAAGGTGGCCTGGGCATCGGGCTGGCGCTGGTGCGCAGCCTGACGCAGCTCCACGGCGGCACCGTCACCGCGCACAGCGCGGGGTTGGGAAAAGGGAGCGTCTTTACCGTCCGCCTGCCGGCCGGCGACACGCGCTCCGCCGCCGAGATGGCCTCGCAGCCTCCGCTCCGGTCGGCGACCCGGGGCCG
>Ga0070741_10018500_pt1 | contig 11274 bp, 6 predicted proteins | sample Coa_R1_4_FD_66440 | JGI IMG/M metagenome (GOLD analysis project Ga0070741, IMG submission 66440) | Surface soil microbial communities from Centralia Pennsylvania, which are recovering from an underground coalmine fire - Coalmine... | ecosystem: Environmental > Terrestrial > Soil > Unclassified ...
GGGAATCTGTTCGATTTCTTTTCCTCTGGATACTGAGATGTTTCACTTCTCCAGGTCGGCTCACCCCGCCCTATGAATTCAGGCGGGAGTTATGGGGGTTTGCCCCATACGGTTTCCCGATTCGGACACTTCCGCTTCAAAGCCTATTGCCGGCTCCACGGAAATTTTCGCAGGCTGTCGCGTCCTTCATCGCCATCTGACGCCAAGGCATCCTTCATACGCTCTTAGTAGCTTGATCACATGTTTCTTCGCCACCGCATAAGAATCTTTTATGCACTCGGTTCAGCTTACATAGTAGTATTTCTATCGTTTTTCAAAGAACCAACCGCCCCAAAGGACGGCCCGGCCGATCTGGCCGGATGAAGCCTTCGCTTTTCAGCGAAGAAGGCTCCACAAAATCCTTGGTTATAAGGACTTTATGCAGCCTTCACCTTTATCACTCTTACCCAAATTGGTGGAGATGACCGGGATCGAACCGGTGACCCCCTGCTTGCAAAGCAGGTGCTCTCCCAACTGAGCTACATCCCCCCCGATCCTTCACCCAGCTCGGCCACCCAAAAATGGTGGGCCTAACTGGAGTCGAACCAGTCACCTCGCCCTTATCAGGGGCGCGCTCTAACCAACTGAGCTATAGGCCCATTCCAGTTCGGCGGAGGGCGCAACAACACCTAAAGGCGCAACTTCAAGAGTAGAAAGAACCAAATCGCATTGGTCTTTTAAAACTAAACAGTGCATATCTCGTTTGGGTATCCACTTGGAGTTACGGTAAAGCGCGCCCTCAAAAGGGTTCCTCTACCATGGTCTCCATAGAAAGGAGGTGATCCAGCCGCACCTTCCGATACGGCTACCTTGTTACGACTTAGTCCCAATCACCAATCATACCTTCGCAATCTGCCTCCCTTGCGGGTTAGCGCAATCGCTTCTGGTGCAATTGGCTTTCGTGACTTGACGGGCGGTGTGTACAAGGCCCGGGAACGTATTCACCGCGGCGTGCTGATCCGCGATTACTAGCAATTCCGGCTTCATGGAGTCGAGTTGCAGACTCCAATCTGAACTGGGGCGGACTTTTTGGGATTGGCTCCCCCTCGCGGGTTCGCAACCCTTTGTATCCGCCATTGTAGCACGTGTGTAGCCCTGGATATAAAGGCCATGAGGACTTGACGTCATCCCCACCTTCCTCCGGTTTGTCACCGGCGGTCTCTCTAGAGTGCCCAGCTTAACCCGATGGCAACTAGAAATAGGGGTTGCGCTCGTTGCGGGACTTAACCCAACATCTCACGACACGAGCTGACGACAGCCATGCAGCACCTGTCTCTCTGCCCCTTGCGGGGAAACCTACTTTCATAGGCGGTCAGAGGATGTCAAACCCAGGTAAGGTTCTTCGCGTTGCGTCGAATTGAACCACATGCTCCACTGCTTGTGCGGGCCCCCGTCAATTTCTTTGAGTTTCAACCTTGCGGTCGTAGTCCCCAGGTGGAGTACTTAATGCGTTAGCTGCGGCACTAGAGGAGTGGATACCTCTAACACCTAGTACTCATCGTTTACGGCCAGGACTACCGGGGTATCTAATCCCGTTTGCTCCCCTGGCTTTCGCATCTCAGTGTCAGTTTCGGACCAGAAAGCCGCCTTCGCCACCGGTGTTCCTCCCAATATCTACGCATTTCACCGCTACACTGGGAATTCCGCTTTCCTCTTCCGTACTCAAGTCCTGCAGTTTCAAAGGCAATGACCTGGTTGAGCCGGGCCATTTCACCTTCGACTTACAAAACCACCTACATGCCCTTTACACCCAATAAATCCGGACAACGTTTGCCACCTCTGTATTACCGCGGCTGCTGGCACAGAGTTAGCCGTGGCTTATTCTACCTATACTGTCAAGCTGCAGGATTATTTACCCTGCAACCTTCATCTAGGTCTAAAGAAGTTTACAATCCGAAGACCTTCATCCTTCACGCGGTGTCGCTCCATCAGGCTTGCGCCCATTGTGGAATATTCCAAACTGCTGCCTCCCGTAGGAGTCTGGGCCGTATCTCAGTCCCAGTGTGGCCGATCACCCTCTCAGGCCGGCTAACCATCGTAGCCTTGGTGGGCCATTACCCCGCCAACTAGCTAATGGTGCTTGAGCCGATCTCCCAGTGATAGCTTGCGCCATCTTTTACCTCAGCCCCCGGAGGGACCGTGGTCATATCCGGTATTAGCACGCCTTTCGGCGCGTTATCCCAATCTAGGAGGGACGTTACCCAAGTATTACTCACCCGTTCGCCGCTTTACTCACCCTTGCGGGCTTTCACGCTCGACTTGCATGTCTAAGACGCACCGCCAACGTTTGTCCTGAGCCAGAATCAAACTCTCCATAAGAAGACTTTGAGGCTCTAACAACTCAAACTACTTTTGACTAGCACCCAAACTTGTTTCGTATGCACTATTTAGTTTTCAAAGACCAATAACGACAAGCATCCATTCGATGCTTACCCCAGGGGTGAGTAGGGACAACAAATCTCACCGCTGCGATGAGCACCGCAATCGAGAACGACTTTTCCGATTGTTATTGATTTAGCACTTCAAAGAACATCTCTTCCAACTAAGGGAAGCAGGCCACAAGCCTTAGTGGCCCGGGGGAGTATTTATACAAAACCATCTTCAAACTGTCAACTAATAATTCAAATATTTTTAATTATTTCAGCCTTTAGTGGGTGGCCGAAGTTTGGGGCGTTGGGACCCTGGAATCCTTTGAAATCGGGGTCTTTTCCGTTGAAGACTGCGAGATCCAACTGGATATAAAGTCCCTCGCTTGACGGTAATTCGTTATTAAATCCCTGAAATTCTTGATCTTTTTGAGCCGTTTGAGAATGTAGCTTGGCCTCAAATAAAACTCCCGGTAAGCCCTGTTTCGAGCTTCTTGAAGTTGCTCCATCGAAAGGGTCGGAAGGTTCAATATTGGCTGATTTAGCTCATATTTGGCGTAATCTTCCGTTGTGATCCAACCATTCTTTTTCCCCATTTCTTCCAATTCGGTCTTGGGGAAAGGGATCGCACAATAAAACTGCGCATAATCTGGATCCATTTCTTTAACGTACTTAATAGTTTGGTTGATGGTTTCAGGGGTGTCCCCGGGAAGACCGAAAATGATATGGGTCAAAACCTCAATCCCCGCCTCTTTGGTCAATCGAACCGCGACCTTGGCCTGTTCCGCCGTGGCCCCTTTTTTCATATTAACAAGGATCTCTTCAACTCCGGATTCAACCCCGTAAGAGACCCCGATGCATCCCGACGAACGCATCTCTTTCAACACTTCTGCGTCAACATGATCGACCCGGCTATTGGCCATCCAGCGTATCTTTTTTTCCAATCCTCTTTTTTTAAGTTCGGCGCAGACTTCCAAGACGAATTTTCGATTCTGATTGAACGTGTCGGACCACATGGTAAAGTTCCGAATCTTGTGCTTTTCGAGGCATTCTTGCATTTCATCAACCACATTTTCTGCACTTCGCAGCCGCAACTTTTTGCCGTAGTACTGGTACGCGGTACAATAGATGCAGGAATAAGGGCAACCCCTGCTCGTGATGATCAAGGTATAAGGCTCATTAATGACGGGGAGGGTATATTTGGCATTATCCAAAAGATGCCTTGCCGCGAATGGCAGGTCATCCAGGTTATCGTTGAAGGGACGATCCTCATTGTGAACTAGGGTTTTATCGGCCCTTTTATACGATATTCCGAGGACCTTGATAAGGTCTCGGCCAGTTTCGATGGCATCGACCAAGTCTTGGGAAGTCAATTCCGGTTCCCGGCGTATCACCGAATCCAGCGAGCATGCGTTCAAGACCTCCTCGGGAAGGGATGTCGCGTGGTTCCCAATGACCGTGAAATGCGCTTTGCTCACTTCCCGGATCATATCGATAACCTGGAGATCGCTGGAGGATGTGGCCGTGGACATGTTAAAAAGCACAAATCCCGGTTCGAACTCCCGGACCGCCTTTTTCAAACCCTCCACATCGATATCATTCGCAATGCAATCAAGCACCTTCACTTCATGATTCTTGGCTTCCAAAGCACCGGCGATCATCGGAAGAGAAATAGGAACCATGACATATTGAAAAGAATTTAGCCGCTGCTCGCAGCGACCTTCCCGGATATATTTCATTCCGGTACAAGTAGGGGGATTTACAATTAATGTTTTCACGGACACCTCAAAGTTTGTATTTTATCTTGTGGTTTTTGTAAGACGGGCAGGTCTCGAATCATCTTTCGATTGAATTATACTCTAAATATAGACTATTTTTTCAAGTATCTTTAAAAGAAGGATTTAGATCCGATCCCACTTCCAACAGGCTACTTTCCACCCCTTTTCCTGCCCCAAAAGTTCCTGTTTTTCGGTTTTACAACGCTCTTCCACAGAAGGACATCTAGGGTGAAAAGGACAACCAGTGGATATTTTGGCCGGATTGGGCGGTTCACCCTCGAGTTTCACCCCTTTTCCCACCGTCGCGTTAAGCAAGGTTTTGGTATAGGGATGTCGGGGCTTTTCAAGCACTTTTAGGGTTTCTCCCTCCTCGACGACTTTCCCAAGATACATCACCAAAACCCATTGGCTCAGGTACCCCACCACCTGAAGATCGTGGGAAATAAACAAATAGCTGATTTTCGTTTCGGCGTTCAATTTTGACAACAGATTCAAGATCGAGGCTTGGACCGAGACATCGAGCGATGAAACGGGCTCATCCAAAACGATAAGCTCGGGTTTACAAGCCAAGGCCCTTGCTAAGCCGATCCTTTGTCTTTGTCCCCCGGAAAATTCATGCGGATATTTGCTCAAGTCATTCTCGGACAAACCCACTTCTCCCACCAACCGCTTGACGAACCCCTTTCTTTCAAGCGGAGGCAGCAAACTATGAACTTCCAGGGGTTCGAGGAGAATATCCTCGATCTTTTGTCGTGGATTTAAGGAAGCAAAAGGATTTTGGAAAACCATTTGGTACATTCTTTGGAGTGCATGTTTTCTCGCGGGACTCATCTCATCGGTGCCCTCCCCATTCCAAAGGATCTTTCCTCCGGTCGGTTCATAGAGGCCCACCAGACACCGCCCCAAAGTGCTCTTCCCGCAACCCGACTCCCCCACCACGCCAACGATCTTTCCTTTTTCTATTCCAAATGAAATGTCATCCACCGCCCTAATATAGGCCGTAGGGTTACCTAACAAACCTCTCTGGACCGGGAAGTATTTGGTTACTTTTTGGACGGATAAAAGCATCGAACCTTGTGTCCTTTGATGATTTCGTTCAAAGCCGGTTCCTCTTTTCGGCATCGATCTCCTGCCCTCGAACATCTGTCGGCAAAAGCGCAACCCGTGATCGGTTCAAAAGGCGTAGGAACCACTCCGGGAATGTTCAAAAGTTCCCGTCCTCTCCGAGAAAAACCAGGCAACGATGCCAATAACCCCTCGGTATAGGGGTGCTGGGGGTGCTCGAACAACTCGCTCGGGGCCCCCTCCTCAACAACCTGGCCTAAATACAATATTGCAACACGATCGGCATGTCCCTTCACGATTCGAAGATCGTGAGTTATGAATAGGACCGCCAACCGATGTTCTGCCGTCATCCGGAACAAAAGTTCCAGTACCTGCGTTTGCACCGTGACATCCAGGGCCGTCGTCGGTTCATCCGCGATCAAAAGAGAAGGACCACAGGCCACGGCCATCGCGATCATGATCCTTTGGCACATCCCACCGGACAACTGATGGGGGTACTGCCTTTCGATCCTTTCCGGATCAGGCAGCCCCACTTCGTTCAGCAAAGAATAGACCTTTTCATCGATTTGATCCCCAGGCAACCCCAAGTGGACTTCCAATGTTTCAGCCAGCTGTTTTCCCACCGGGATAACGGGGTTCAAGGAAGTGAGGGGTTCTTGAAAGATCATCCCTATTTCCTTTCCTCTGATCTCCCGCCAATCTTTTTCCTCGAGCGTATTCAACTCCCGACCCTTGAAAAAGATCCTTCCCTCCGTTCTTTCCATGGGAGGTTTGGGAATCAGATTCAGGATCGAAAGCGCGGTCATGCTTTTTCCGCAACCCGATTCCCCCACCAAAGCAAGCCTCTCGCCTTCCACCAAGGAGAGGTCAATGCCTCGTAGGATCCAACCCTTTTGCTCCCCAGATGGATTCTTCACTGAGACTTTTAAATTTTGTATGGTAAGAATTGGGGCCAAAAGATTTCCCGTTTATTATTATTTTAGGAGAGGCGGGGGCTAAAGCGTCTTGACATTCTTGAACTGAACCGTCAAGGAAGGATAATCGATCACAGCGTAGTGACCCTCAAAAAAAGGACCTGGATTCACGACAACCGCCGGTCCCATCTTCACCGTTCCCTGTCCGGATTTCGCCCGTCCACACATCACCAATTTAGGCGAAACCCTCTCTATCAGTTCGTTGATAAGGAGGACCCCGCAATGCTCCCCATCTGACATATCCAACCGAGAAACAGGGGGGGAATGGAACATTAAGATCTTTTCCCCCGGAAAATACTCCAGGCGTCGAAGCGCAAATTCAACCCAAGTCCTCGAATATTGAAGGACCAACTCCCGGTTGTCCTCGGTGAGGCTCAAGTCACCTCCAAAACCGGCGACCATGAATTGGTCTTCTCGAAGCATCATTTCATGGGCGGGCTTCAAATTCGGGTAGATGTGGGCGTAATTATAAATGGTCTTGAAATAAGTCGATTCAGGAGCGTCATTATTTCCTGGAATGGGATATATGATCTTTTGGGTATCCGCCAAAGCCAAAAGGAACTGCTGAAGATACTCCGTGTCTTGTTCGATCTCCTGCAGAATCTCCGGACTGTCGACATCGGGCTTGCTATGGAACTTACGGGCGGTTTCGTATTCCAAAAGGCGTTTTTCACCTTTCATGGAGCCCCCGCAATAAAAAATGATATCCGGATCCTCGGTTTGGACCATGAGGGGGATTTTCGCTAGTAATTCATTAGCGCCGTGATAATCGGTCAAACACAAAAATTTCAATCTTGTCTCCGGACCGCGCGAAATGGAAATAGGACCTATAGCCGTGGGATTCGGGCGTCAAATTTGTTACGCCGATAACTTCATTGCGACCCCGCGACCAATTTCGTTACAATTCTACCCTACTAAGTTTCAACTTCAAACAACGAACCCAAGGGTCCCATGCCCAAATATCAGAACCCCTATTTCACCATGCCGGACGGGACACTAAAGCACATCAACCCTCTCACCGGCACGGAAGTTTGGACCGTTCCCAGCCGGGCCCAGAGGCCTTTCTTCAACCGCAATACGATCCCCCCAAAACCCATTTCGAATGTGGGTTTGGAAAATTACTGTGACTTCTGTCAAACCCAATATTTCCGCACTCCCCCGGAAAAATCCAGGCTCATCCAAAACTCCGACGGTTCTTTTCAAAAGCTCGATCGCCTCAATCCTGATTTGATCGAAGCTTCTTATGCTCTCTTCCGACGAGTGGCCAACTTATTCGAAATCGTGACCTTCGATTATTGGGCCAAAAACCATGGTTTCCAACTTTCCCCCTCCCAATCCCAATGGAAAACCAATTACCTTGGAAACTCGAGGGGTGCCGAACACGCATTAGCCCTTATCAACACCAAACTAAAACTGACTGGAAAACCGGATGAAGATATCGCGACCCTATCGCCCGAAGAAAAGCTCAAGCTCATGGATGCTTTTTTCGGCGGGGCCCATGAGGTCATTTCTGCGGGGCGCCACTTCCGTACGGGTGCCCAATGGGACAATGAACTTTACTCTTCGGGCGAAATGAATTTTGAAGAACATTACCGCTACATGCGTTTCACCATCGACGCCATGATGGATATTTACGCCAATAATCGTTATGTCCGCTATGTCACCATCTTCCAAAATTGGCTTCAACCTGCCGGCGCGTCCTTTGATCACTTGCACAAGCAACTAGTGGGTTTGGATGAATGGGGAACCTCCATCGGTGCCGAAGTGGATATGGTTCGTGAGAATCCGAATATTTACAACGATTCCATCGTTGATTTTTCCTCCTATCACAACCTGGTTTTCGCCGAGAACGATTTCGCGGTTGCGCTTTCGGAAATCGGCCACCGATATCCCACGCTGGCGATTTATTCCAAAAGTAAGCACCCCAGACCGGATGAGCATAGCGAAGAGGAATTAAGGGGTTTTTCGGACTTAGTGCATGCTTGCCATGCCGCAATGGGAAGCCAAATACCCTGTAATGAGGAGTGGTATTACTCCCCGCGGGACGCGGTCAATGTAATGCCTTGGCACATCCTCATCAAATGGCGGACGGTGAATCCAGCCGGGTTCGAGGGCGGCACCAAGATTTTCATTAATCCAGTGTCACCGACCCAATTGAGGGACCAGGTCGTTCCCCGCCTCTATGACCTTAGGCATCAGGGGAAGATTAGAAACATACGAATCGCGACCGAGTGCGAACTGAGGCCCAATTCCCTTCTGTACGGTCAGAAATAGAACCGACCTTCTCTGGTTACGGTTTATATTGCAGCCGGTCGCCATTTTCCGGTTTCCTGAAGTCCAGGAAGCTGATCCAAATACCTGGCTTTTTCCAGCGGAGCGCTTCGGACCTGATAAACAAAACTGTTCCCAAAAACCCCAACCGGTTCCATGTAATACTGCCAAAACCGGACATATTCAGATACCGGCATTCCCTCGAATTTGAAATCCTTTTCCACCTTCGACATGGCCTCGGCTTCCCACTTTTGATACAAAAAGTACCTGACCCCCTCTTCCCGCAGGCGTTTCGCAAGTTGTTCCGCCGTTTGGCATTGGGAAGCCCATTGCAAAAAGACGGGCCTTTTCCATTTAAAATCGACAAAAGCGGTCCGATTTAAGGGATAGGTCTGAAATACGGCGAATGCCAGAACCTTATCCTTTACATCCGAATGTTCCTCGATTCCCTTATAAGCGTTGTAGGTGTCCAAGCTATAAGAGTAATGCCTTTTCAACCGAAGGAGAGGGTCCTCTAGTCCCAAAGCGGAAGCGTAAGGGGCTGTTGTGGTGAGTTGGGCCGAAAAACAAAGCCACAGAGACAGAACCGCGCCAGCTTCGAAAACAAACCTGGCCAAGCGATCTTTTTCTTTAAAAGCCTCTTCCCAAGTCATGGCCGCTAAAAACACCAATCCGACAACCCCGCCGGAGGCGTGACGAAAACTGGTACTGACCAAAAACCAACTCAGTAAAAACAAACCCGAAAATAGCAGGAGGAAAACAACGATCTTTTTTTTAAGGCCGTTCCAAACCCAAGGAAGACTCATGACCACGAGAGGAGTCCACGCGGCGTTAACCGCGTTGGAAGCCGTAAAAAACGAATTCCAAAGGTCTTGAAGACGTTCCATAAAGCCAAGCCCAAAAGGCATTCCGGTATCCGCTAAAAGACCCCGCTCCATCTCAGGTCCATAACCAATCCCGGCCCCAAAAATCGAGGTCGCCAATGGATAGATGGGGTTTTCAAAGGCCAGCCAATTTTTGAAAAGCCAAGGGAACATCGGCAAGGCCAGAGGCAGTAAATAAGCGAAATTCACCTTCACAGGATTTTTTCGGACAATCTTTTCAAAAACCAGAATAATCCCGATTGCAGCCATGGCTAGCACCGCGGTGTATTTGACAACGAAAGCCACCCCAAGAAAAAAGGCAGTCATGGGAAGCCAATATTCGCGCCTTGTTTCCTGAAGCGACTTCCAAAAACAATAAAGCGCCAAAAGCTCGAAGAAGGTTAAAAATCCCTCAATATACCCCCAGGAATATATGGCCAGAAAAAAGGGACAGGTCCAAAAAATCCACCCGGCGACCCGTCCGTCACTTTTCCATTCTCGGCTAAAGAGTGTGAAAACCCATGCGGTCAAAAGAGCCGGAAAAACGCTGGATAATTTAGAGAGGTTTTCCCCGCCTAAGTTCCAAAATCCGGCAAGGACCAATTCCCCCGCCTTGGGCATGTCCCCTGTGTGATTGGTCCAATGAAAAAGGAGTTGATGGAGCCGGGAAACCTCGCGGGCAAAGCGAAAATGGTCCAGGATTGCGTCCCAAACAAGGGGGGGCGAAAGATACTCGAAAAGCCAAAGAAGCAAAGGGATGCCAAGCCAGACTAATCCCTTTTTTCCACCACCCCAGCTCCAGGAAAGGGTCTTCCATTCCCGCAGACCTTCCCCAATTGAAATGAGAAAAAATAAAGCGGTCAGGGGCCAATACAGTATCCCATTGATCGCGAGGTCAAAAACATAAAGCGAGAAAAGCGCGAGGGCCGCGGATAGCGCGATCAAATTCGCGGCATCTTTTTCCATTTTTTGGAAAAATAAAACCCTCAACCAACTTCCCCACCCCGAAAAACCGAGCATTATCGGGACCAAAAGAAGGAATGATAGAATTTTCTTCCCAAAAAGCGGGGCGAATAGAGAAAAATCCAATTGGGTATTTTGGAGAAGCCGAAGGGATGGGAAAAAAGCGGACTTACCCATACCCCAAATAAATAAAGCCAAAATCAGAACAGACATCAAAACTTTTATCGGGAAGTTGACTTTTTTGGCCATGCTTAAATTCTACTAAAAAACCGGACTTGATTGGCCATCAAAGGTCGCTATAATACGCCTTCCTCGCCGATAAGGTTTTTTCCTTTTGAAGCAAGCCCGGGTGGTGAAATGGCAGACACGTACGCTTGAGGTGCGTATGGGGAAACCCGTGCGGGTTCGAGTCCCGCCTCGGGCACCATTTTTTATCAATCAAAGACAATGGAGCCTATTCGGTTCCATTGTCTTTGTGTTTATTAAAGAAAAAACGGTAGTGCTCAGCCGCAAGACTGAGTGCACCATTAAATCAAAAAGCCGCGAAACCTGAGTTTCGCGGCTTTTTCGTTTCGTTAGTACCCTATTTAAAATGTTTATTGCTTCAACTTTTCCTTTACCGCTAACGCGTCCGGGTTGTCTTTTTGAAAAGAAAGAGCGGTCTTCAAATAGTAAACCGCGTCTTTTTTACTTCCCAAATCCAGGAAAGAGGAAGAAACCGCCGCGTAATAGCTCGCCCGAAGGCCGTTGATATCGCTCGTCGATTTTTTGAGCTTTTTCAATTCGTTGAAAAAAGCCGTGGCTTTTTGGCCCAAAACAGCGACCTGGTTCTTTTTAATGAGCGCTGGCACCAATTCGGTATTCAATTTCGCGGAGGCCGCCTGCACATCCAAGGGCTCTTCCCACCAACCGTTTTTCGAGGGGTGTCCCGGTTTAATGGGGCTCGCGGATTTAT
>Ga0070741_10018501_pt1 | contig 11274 bp, 12 predicted proteins | sample Coa_R1_4_FD_66440 | JGI IMG/M metagenome (GOLD analysis project Ga0070741, IMG submission 66440) | Surface soil microbial communities from Centralia Pennsylvania, which are recovering from an underground coalmine fire - Coalmine... | ecosystem: Environmental > Terrestrial > Soil > Unclassified ...
GCGGCTCGAACGGGCGGTCAGCACCTGGCCGGAGACGGGCTGGGACAAGCTGGAGATTTTCCGGGAATACAATCTTGCGCTTACCCGCGGCATTGCCGGCGCCAGATTCCTAAAGTGGTTTGAATCGGCGAATTTGAATCCCGGTCAGAGACCGTGATCACGAATGACGTTCCCGACGACGAGTCGATTCCAGACAAACAGGATGATGAGAGCGCCAATGCTCGCGCCCACCAAACCGGCACTTTCGCCCACCCGGTAAAGTCCAATCGCGTGACCGAGGTAAGTAGCCAGGAACGCCCCCGCAACGCCAAGTGCCGTCGTTAGCACAAAACCTTTTGGCCTGTTTGGCCCCGGCATCAGCACACGCGCGATCATGCCGGCGACACAACCGATCACAAGAATCCAGATAAGGACCCACATCTGACGAGCCCAATCGGTCAAGAAAGTCGCGCGCAACAACCCCGACAAACCCCGCGCCAGCGGGTGCAACTTAGCCTTTTTCCGGTCATGCGTCTAACGTGCCGCAGTCAGCGCTGTGGTCCGGACAGCCGAAGATCGCGCTCCGCGCGGAATACGTTGCTGTAGAGATTGGCAATCCACTGACGACCGCTCGACGTCACATTGAGGTATCGAATCGCGGTCTGGATGTAGGGCGAAACCGTTTTCCAGTAGAATTGAGGGTACAGATCCGTCAGATCCGCGGGCGATCCATACCCGAGTTGCTTGTTCAGGCCGACTTCCTCGAATTCGTAGTAAAGCGCGTTCGCCTTGCGCAGATATTGAGGATCGCCAAGCTGGCCGATCAGGTCGGCCGCGCGTACGAGTGATCCTTCCTCGCTGCCGTTCCCGTCCGGTTCCGTTGACGCCGGAAACCGCGTGAACTCGATCGCGTGGGCAATTCGTTCCGCATCCAGGAGTTCGCTGCCGTTGATCCGATCCATAACGAAGAGCTTTGACCTGTCCACGTGATACTGCAAAAGGGCCGCATCAGAGGACCCGCGCGGGAGCGTCGTACGGCGTCCCTTGCCATCGATGATATACCCGTCAGGCCCATCGCCTTTCAGAATACCCCGGACGTAGCCGATGTCGTGAAGCAGACAGGCAATGAGGACGTGCGCGAAGTCGGCTGGTTGCGTCGGTGTGAGCAACGCCCGCCCCTTCATGATGTCGTAGCCGACCAGCGTCACAAGCATCGTGTGCTCGACATTGTGATAGAGGGCATCGCTGTTGCCGATGCATTCGAGCGCCAATCGGGCCACGGATGGCACCATTTCGGTCAGCTCGGCCTCTGTCGAGGAAAAACGCCGGCCAAGATGCGACGACAGAAATGACCCAAGGGCCTCTGAAGCCAGTTCAGGTACCGTAATCATGCCCCCGCCTCACATGAACTGCGTTCATGCATCCTAGCTATAGCGCCCGGCCTGGCGCTGTGATGGCCGTCACAATCGTGAGGCAAAACCCAGTAAATTCAGCTTATGACCGCTGCTTCAGCGCCGCGGCTGCCAGCGCATAGCCACCTTGCGCACCATCGATGAAATGGACATGGGTCGGGTTTGCTGGCGAAGGGGCAAAGCACGTCATCATGGCGGAATCGTCCCGATGGCAGCCGTAACGGACGATCCCGTCCTTCTGGGCTGCCGTCAGAGTATCCTCGATTTCCCGTGCCAATCGCGGGGAGCAATCGATGACCATGCGCAAGGCATCGTCGAACTTCCGGAAATCGGAATTCTCCACCACCTCGGACAGATACTTACGCGGGATGAAGCGGCCGATGCGCAATCCAGACCGCATGATGGTGAAGTAAAGCAGGGTCCGCGCAAGCACCCTCAATTTACTTGCAGTGATCGACGCGCCGGCGCGCCGGGTCACCCGCGCTTCGAGATCGCAGCCTTGCGCCGGCCACCTCAGCCGGAGGACTTCCCTTGTGACGGGTTTCGCACACTCGGTGGATTCTTCGACAATGCCGACAATCTCTTTGACGATTTTCCGAAACGCCAACGTCTGTGAAGCGTCTGCCGGCACGACCAGGAGGGAGAGAATCTGACCGTACTGTGCAGGAAACTGCTCAAAACGACAGGACAGTCCTGACAGATCGGGGCGCGCGCCTGCCGGGGCCGGCACAACCGCGATCTCGCCGCGCTTCATCGCCGCATCTGCCCACGCAAGTCCGCCTCCCGCAAACATGGCAATGCAGATGTTCTGCGATACGGCGTATCGCCCTACACGGACGTCGTGACCGTGACCGCGGATCTGTCGCACCGGCACCATGCCGATTCGCAAGGTCAGAGCCAGCTCTTCGCCGACCCACGTTGCCGTTTCAGCAAGGGCGTGCCGCGCAATGGGCGCGTTGTCGGGCGAAACGGCAAAGCTCGCCCCGTCTCCGCCGAATACGAACGGATAATCCCGTCCGTTAAGCGCGTTCGCGATTGCCGCAATCACGGCGGCGCCCGCCATATTCACGGCTTTATAGCGTCTCTCCTGAATCGCCTTTGTCGATTGTTGAACGTCGGCAATTCCGACGACCCAATCGTCCGGCAGCGGGACAAAGGAAAGCTCGTCTGCAACGCGGCGAAAATCATGAAAAACCGGCACGGTCCGATAGAAATCGTCGTTTTCCGGAATCGCTGCCATTGCGGCAATTCAAGCACACAAGCGGTCCCGGACCAATCGCACCAAACGCAGAGGATCAGCCCGGCAATCAGGGCAACGGCACCCGCTCAGGCGGAAAGTTTTTCATGTTGGTCGGCAGCGCCACGTGCAGGCCGGAAACGATCGCGACGTTGTGATAAGTCGGCGTTGCGGTCTGCGTGTTTGCAACCGTCGTGCCGTACGAAACCAGCAGGCTTGCCAGGACGCCGCCGATCACGAATGCGATGAGAACTCTGGGCAAGCGAGTCTCCTGCATTCCCCGCCCAAGGCGAACGGTCGCATGGACGGCTTGGGTGCTCTGTGGCGCCGTTCACACAGGGCGGGGAATTTTTACGTATCATTGCTGGCAGATCGGGCCGCGATTCAGTAAGATTGTTTCGCCTGGCCGGTTGATTGGCCGATCGCACGCCTTATGCATCGGCGGGAGGAATTGCGCGTCGCCGGGAGGAATTCGCGACATTCCTGAATGTTGGTAAAATTAAATCTGTGCTGACGCCTCAACGGACCACCATCCGATGCTGCAAATCCTGATGATCATCGGCTGGGTTCTGGCCATCGTCTGCATGCTGTATCTCGCGAAAGAGCTGGTGATGGATCGCCTGCGCGCGCGCAGCGAGAGAAGGCGCGCGATCAGGGACGCCATCCGGGCGAGGCGGCGCGAACGGCTTATCGAGAACCGACGGCGGCTCATGCAAAGGGCGGGACAGGCGGTGCCGCCGGCTCCGCGCGCGGCCACTGCCGACCGCCAGCAGAATCAGAAGCTGTTCGGCTGGCTCGCTCTTATTCTCTGGCAGGGGTATTGGCTGATCGAGATCGCCGACCAGTTCAAGAAGAGCGATCATCCGCTGCAGCTGCCCTATTTTTTCCTGTTTGTCGTGATGGTCGTCATTCCCTACGCGATTTACCGGTTCGCGCGACGCCGCAACCGACACCCGAGAATGCTGTAGGCGCCGGAGATCGCCTGGCCCGGCAGGCCCAGCATTGCCCTCTATTCCCCTATGACCGCCGTCCCTTCGATCTCGACCTTGGCTCTCGGCTCCAGCAGCCCCGCAACGACCAGCAGCGTCATCGCCGGGAAATGCCGACCGATGATCCGGCGGTAGGCTTCCCCGATCTCGCGCTGGCGCGTCTGATATTCTGCCTTGTCGGTCACATACCAGTTGAGCCGCACCAGATGCTGCGGCTTCCCGCCCGCGGCATCGAGGACGGTCACGACGTTTTTCAGCGCCTGCTCCACCTGCGCCACGAAGTCGTCGCTCTCGAATTGCGCCTGCGCATTCCACCCGACCTGCCCGGCAATGAAAACCTGCCGGCCCTGTGCGACCACGCCGTTGGCATAGCCCCTGGGCATCGCCCAGTGCTTCGGCTGCACGAATTCAGGCGTGCTTTTACTCATGATACTGCTCGCGCAATTTGAAACGCTGAATTTTGCCCGTCTGCGTCTTCGGCAGCGCGTCGACGAATTTCACCAGCCGCGGATACTTGTAGGGCGCGATCGTCGCCTTGACATGGTCCTGAAGGATTTTTGCGCGCAGGTTGTCCGCCACCACGCCGGCCTTGAGCACGACGAATGCCGCCACGACCTGCCCCCGCTCGGCATCGGTCGCGCCGATCACGGCGCATTCCGCAACATCCGGATGCGACAGCAGCGCCGCCTCCACTTCGGGGCCGGCTATGTTGTACCCGGCGGAAATGATCATGTCGTCGTTGCGCGCAGCGAAATGGAAGCGGCCATCCCTGTCGCGGACAAAGGTGTCGCCGGTCAGATTCCAGCCATCGGCGACGTAGTTTTTCTGCCGTTTGTCTGCGAGGTAACGGCAGCCGGTCGGCCCGCGCACTGCCAGCCTGCCGGGGGTATCGTCGGGAACGTCGTTCATGTTGACATCGACGATTCTCGCCTCGTATCCGGCAACCGGCCGTCCGGTGCTGCCCGGCAACGCGTCGCCGATCCGGTTGGTGATGAAGATGTGCAGCATTTCGGTCGATCCGATCCCGTCGAGGATCGGTTTTCCGGTGCGCCGGGTCCATTCCTCGAACACCGGTGCGGGCAATGTCTCGCCTGCCGACACGGCAAGCCGCAGCGACGACAGATCCGCGCCCTTGTCCATCGCCGCCATCATCGCCCGGTACGCCGTCGGCGCCGTGAACGAGATCGTCGCCCTGTAGGTCTCGATGATCTGCACCATGTTCGCAGGCGACGCATTTTCAAGCAGCGTCGCCGTCGCACCGAACCGGAGCGGGAAAATCGCCAGCCCGCCGAGCCCGAACGTGAAAGCCAGGGGCGGCGAGCCAACGAACACGTCGTCCGGAGTCACCTTGAGAACTTCCCTGGCATAACCGTCCGCGATGATCAGCAGGTCGCGGTGGAAGTGCATCGTCGCCTTGGGCTCCCCGGTGGTGCCGGAGGTGAAGCCGAGCAATGCGACATCGTCGCGCCCGGTCGGAACCGCGTCGAACCTCACCGGCTTGTCGAGCGCGATACGGTCAAGCTCGGCATCGTGGTTGGATGTGCCGTCGAAATTGACGACCTGCTTGAGGAACCTGCTGGCCTTGGCGCAGGCAACCAGTTCGTCGGCGATGCGGCTGTCGGTCAGCGCCAGCGCGATCTCGGCCTTGTCGACAATCTTGGTCAGCTCGCCGGCGCGCAGCATCGGCATCGTGTTGACGACCACCGCACCTGCTTTGGTGGCGGCAAGCCAGGCGGCGACCAGGGCCGGGTTGTTGCCGGAGCGTATCAGAACGCGATTTCCAGGCTTTACTCCGTAGTTTTCGACAAGGGCGTGCGCCAGGCGGTTCGACCAGTCGGCGAGCTCCTTGTACGTCCGGCGCCGGCCATTGCCGATCAGCGCGATGTGATCGCCGAACCCGCGCTCGACCATCCTGTCGGTGAGCTCGACGGCGGCATTCAGGCGCTCCGGATACTGGAATTCCGGCCGGTCGAGCAGGATATCCGGCCATTGGTCGAACGGCGGGAGATTGTCTCGGGTAAACGTGTCGACATGGGCAGAGGGGCCCAGTTTGATGTTTCGGGTCATGTCAGCGGCCTGCGGCAGATGAAAGTGCGGATCTTGCGATGATGACTTTCTGGACGTCGGACGCGCCCTCGTAGATTCTCAGCGCGCGAATCTCACGGTAAAGCGCCTCGACCGGGTGGCCGGCACGTACGCCGTCGCCGCCATGAATCTGGACGGCGGTATCGATCACACGTTGCGCCGCCTCGGTCGCGTAAAGCTTCGCCATTGCCGCCTCGCGCGTCACGCGCTCGGCGCCCGTATCCTTGATCCAGGCCGCGCGATAGACGAGGAGGGCCGCGGCGTCGATCTCAAGCGCCATGTCGGCGATGTGCCCCTGCACCATCTGCAGCTCGGACAGCGGGGCACCGAACAGCTCGCGGGTCCTGGCACGCCTGAGCGTTTCGTCGAATGCGCGCCGTGCGAACCCGAGCGCGGCCGCACCGACCGACGTGCGGAAAACGTCGAGGGTCGCCATCGCGATCCTGAAGCCGTCGCCGGCATTGCCGATCAGATCCGCTCCGTCGACGCGGCAGTTCCTGAAAACGAGCCGCGCGAGCGGGTGCGGTGCGATCACCTCGATACGCTCCGCGGCCACGAGGCCCGGATTGTCGCCGCGCACGATGAAGGCGGACAGGCCCTTCGCGCCCGGCGCCTCGCCGGTGCGCGCAAACACAACGTAAAGATCGGCGATGCCTCCGTTCGAAATCCAGGTCTTCTCACCGTCGAGAACGAAACCATCGCCGTCACGCCGCGCGGTCGTCGCGATGCTGGCAACGTCCGACCCGGACGCGGGCTCCGATAGCGCAAATGCCGCGATCGCCGCGCCGCTGCGAGTCTTCGGCAGCCATTGCGCCTTCTGGGCAGCACTGCCGAAAAGCGAAACCGGGCCGGCGCCGAGGCCCTGCATCGCGAAGGCGAAGTCGGCAAGGCCGGAATGGCGGGCCAGCGTTTCGCGGATCACGGCCAGCGTGCGGACGTCGAATTTCGACGACGTATCCTCACCCGGCGCGGTGTGCCTGAGCCAGCCGTCGCGGCCGAGCTTTTTCACCAGTTCCCGGCAGGCGGCGTCGACATCGCCGTGATCGGGGTGCGCCAGATGCTGCGCCGTCCATGCTTCCAACCGGCCGGCGAGCGCGCGGTGGCGCTCCTCGAAAAACGGCCAGTGCAGGAAACTGCGGTCGGGCATCGTCTAGTTCCCCGTGAACTGCGGTTTCTCTTTGGCGACAAAGGCCTCGTAGGCCCGGCGAAAATCCTGCGTCCTCATGCAGACCGCCTGCGCGAGAGCCTCGGCTTCGATCGCCGCGTCAAGCGGCATTGCAAATTCCTGGTGCAGCATGGTCTTTGTCATCGCGTGTGCAAACGTCGGGCCGTTTGCCAGCTGGCGCGCCAGGGTCAGGGCTTCGTCTTCAAGCTTTTCCGCCGCGACGAGCCGATTGAAGAAGCCCCAGCGTTCGCCCTCATCCGCGGTCATGACGCGGCCGGTATAGAGCAGCTCCGACGCGCGGCCGTGGCCGATGACGCGCGGCAGCAGCGCGCAGGCGCCCATGTCGCAGCCGGCAAGCCCGACGCGCGTGAACAGGAACGCGGTCCTGGCCTGAGGGGTGCCCAGCCGGATGTCGCAGAACAATGCGATCATCGCACCTGCCCCCACGCAGACTCCGTCAACCGCGGCAATGATCGGTTGCGGACACGCCCGCATCGCTTTCACGAGTTCCCCGGTCATGCGCGTGAACTCGAGCAGCCCCTTCATGTCGCGCTTCTGCAGCGGCCCGATAATGTCGTGGACGTCGCCGCCGGAGCAGAAATTGCCGTCGCTCGACCCGAATATGACGACCTTGATGTCGCCGGCCTGCGCCAATGCACGGAACGTCTGCCCCAGTTCGGCATAACTCTCGAAAGTGATCGGGTTCTTCCGCTCGGCACCTTTAAGCGTGATCACGCCAACGCCGTCCCGGGCCTTCCAGCTGAAGTGTTTGGGCTTGAAATCGGTCATGTTCATGCGCGCGATCCTCCATTGCGAATGCGGCCGGACAACCCGTCGAGGTGACGGATCAGTGTGGCCGCTTCCATCGCGTCGAACTCGGACAACAGGCCATCGACCCACGATTCGTGCGCCTTGGCCATTGCCGTGAACTCCTTCAGCCCGCGGGGAGTGAGCCGCACGATGATGGCACGGCGGTCTTCGGCAGGAGCCTGGCGGACAACCAGCTTCTCCGATACCAGCCGGTCGATTATCCCGGTGACATTGCCGTTGGACACCATCAGGAAGCGCGACAGTTCGGTCATTGTCATGCCGTCGGGCTTCCTCTCGAGCGCGGCCATGACATCGAACTGAGGCAGGGTCACATCGAACTGGACACGCAGCCTCTCGCGCACTTCCGCTTCGATCGCCCGCGCGGCACGCAAAATACGGATCCACAGCCGCAGCCGCTGCTTGCTCAGGGACGGCGTTGCCTGACGCGGTTTTGCTCTGGCGGCGACTGTCATGCCCCGCCTCCGGCAATGACAATGGCTTCGCCATTGACTGCGTCTGCGGCCGGTGAGCACAGCCAGACGACTTTTTCCGCAACGTCCCTGGGCGAAATCAGACGTCCGCCGGCATTGTCCCGGGCAAGGGCGTTTTTCACCTCGCTGATACAGCGCCCGGTCTTGCCTGCAATCGCTGCCGCCGATGTATCGAGAAGGGGCGTATCGGTGTACCCCGGGCACACCGCATTCACCGTCATTCCGGGCACCCTGAACTCCGCCGCCAGCGCGCGCGCGAGCCCCACCACTCCGTGCTTGGCCGCGCAATACGCGGCCACGTAAGGGTAACCTTTCAGTCCCGCCGTCGACGCCGTGAACACGATACGCCTTGTCCCCCCGCCCCCGCGCGTCACGTCGCCCAAGGCCGCCTGCACGGTCAAAAATGCGCCCGTCAGATTGACCCCAAGCATCCGCTGCCAGTGCTCGGCGGAAATTCTCACGGCCGGCGCACTTTCAGCGGCGCCGGCATTGGCAATGACGATATCGACGGGCCCGTGCGCCGCCCGCGCTGCTTCAACCATTGCCTTGCAGTCTGCTGCGTTCGTGACGTCGGCGGTAATTGCCGCAGCCCTGGGCAGACCGTGTGCGATGTCCTCGAGCGGCGCCCTGCGCCTCCCGACAAGCGACACGGCCGCTCCCTCGCGTGCCAGCGCCTGCGCGATCGCCGCGCCGATGCCGCTGCCGCCGCCCGTGACAAGCGCGTGCAATCCGTCGAGCGCAGCCATCACACTTTTCCCGTCATGATGTCAGGGCGCGATTTCAACCGGTGCAGCTGGTCGCGGCCCGGCCAGTATGGCTTCGGCCAGGTCAAGCCCTCGTAGCCGAGAGCGGCCGCGGCGTGCAGCGTCCAGTACGGATTGGCGAGATGCGGCCGGGCAAGGCACACGAGATCGGCGCGTCCCGCCATCAGAATCGAATTGACGTGATCGGGGTCGTAGATGTTTCCGACGGCGAGCGTCGCAATGCCTGCTTCATTGCGGATGCGATCGGAAAACGGCGTCTGAAACATGCGGCCATAAACGGGTTTTGCCTGCCTGCTGGTCTGCCCGGCGGACACGTCGATCATGTCCACGCCGGCGTCGGTCAGAATGCGGGCAACATCGACCGCGTCGCGCGGCGAAATACCGCCCGGTACCCAGTCGTTTGCCGAGATTCGCACCGAAATCGGCTTCTCGTCCGGCCACACCGCCCGCACCGCTTTGAAGACCTCGAGCGGGAACCGCATCCGGTTTTCCAGGCTGCCCCCATACTGGTCCGTGCGCCTGTTGGTGAGGGGCGTGATGAAGGCCGACATCAGGTACCCGTGCGCGTAGTGCAGTTCGAGCCAGTCGAAGCCGGCGCGCTGTGCCATCTGTGCCGAGCGCACGAACTCGTCGCGCACTCTGTCCATGTCGGCACGCGTCATTTCCCGCGGCGCCTGGTTGTCCGGGCTCCATGCCACCGGCGATGGGCCCATCACCGTCCAGTTGCCGGAGGGAAGCGGCGCGTCCATGGTTTCCCACCCGAGCTGGGTCGAACCTTTGGGGCCGGAATGGCCGAGCTGAATGGCAAATTTGGCGTCGGTTTCGGCGTGAACGAAATCGACGATTCGCTTCCATGCGGCTTCGTGCTCCGGCCGATAGAGGCCCGTGCAGCCGGGCGATATACGCCCTTCCGGCGAAACGCAGGTCATCTCGGTGAACACCAGCCCCGCCCCGCCTTTGGCGCGCTCGGCGTAATGAACCAGGTGCCAGTCGGTCGGAGTACCGTCGACCGCGCGATATTGCGCCATCGGCGATACGACGACGCGATTTTTCAGTTCGACGCCGCGAACGCGGTACGGCACGAACATCGGAGGCCGCTGTACCTGCGGCTCGCGGCCCGTCGCCTGGCGCTCGAACCAGCGCTCCGCGCCGCCGAGCCAGTTCTCGTCCCGCGCGCGCAGGTTTTCATGACTGATGCGCTGTGACCGTGTCAGCAGGGAATAGTTGAACTGAACGGGGTCAAGGTGGAGATAGCGCTCCACATCCTCGAACCATTCCGTGGAATTGCGCGCCGCGCTTTGCAGGCGGAGGACCTCAAGCCGCCGCTCGTCTTCATAGCGGCGAAACGCGCGCGCCATGCTCGGCTCGCTGTGCAGGTACTCGGCAAGCGCAATGGCGCTTTCCATCGCGAGTTTCGAGCCGGAGCCGACCGAAAAATGTGCGGTCGCCGCGGCATCCCCAAGCAATACGATGTTGTTGTGGCTCCAGCGCTCGCACAAGACCCGGTTGAAATTGAGCCAGGCCGAGCCGCGCAAATGGCGCGCGTTCGACATCAATTTATGGCCGCCGAGATTACGGGCAAAAATCGTCTCGCAGGCCGCGATCGTTTCCTCGGTGGTCATCCGGTCGAAACCGGAACGGCGCCACGTCGCTTCCGAGCACTCGACGATGAAGGTCGCGGTGTCGGCGTCGAACTGGTAGGCGTGCGCCCAGACCCAGCCGTGCTTGGTTTCCTCGAAAATGAAAGTAAAGGCGTCGTCGAATTTCTGATGCGTACCCAACCAGATGTACTTGCAGGCGCGCACGTCGATGTCCGGCTTGAATACATCGGCATGGGCGGCGCGCACCCGCGAGTTCACCCCGTCAGCCCCGACAATCAGGTCGTAGTCGGCGTAGGCGGAAACCTCGCCCGCCTCGGTCTCGAATTGAAGCTTCACGCCCAGCGCGCGGGCACGCTCCTGCAGAATGTTCAGCAGGCGCTTGCGGCCGATGCCCGAAAAGCCGTGGCCACCCGAGCGAACGGTCGCACCGCGGTAGTGAACCGCAATGTCGTCCCAGTAGGCGAAAGATTCGCGAATGAGCGCCGCGCTTTCGGCATCGTTGGCCTGGAGGTTCGACAGCGTTTCATCGGACAGCACCACGCCCCAGCCGAAGGTGTCATCCGGCCGGTTCCGCTCGATCACCACGACCTCGTGCGCGGGATCGCGCCGCTTGAGCGAAATGGCAAAATAGAGGCCGCCGGGGCCGCCGCCGAGACATACCGCGCGCATGGTCCGACCCGTTTGTCACTGCCAATATATTATAAGCCTATAAATTCTAAACTTAAAGCATTTTTCGAAAAA
>Ga0070741_10018503_pt1 | contig 11274 bp, 11 predicted proteins | sample Coa_R1_4_FD_66440 | JGI IMG/M metagenome (GOLD analysis project Ga0070741, IMG submission 66440) | Surface soil microbial communities from Centralia Pennsylvania, which are recovering from an underground coalmine fire - Coalmine... | ecosystem: Environmental > Terrestrial > Soil > Unclassified ...
CAGGACGAGCTCGTCTTCGACGGGCACTCGGTCGTGCTCGACGACGAGGGCGAGGTCGTCGCGCGGGCACCTGGCTTCGAGGAAGCGCTTCTCGTCGTCGACGTCGACCCGACCGCGGCGATCGGCCGGCGGCTGAGCGACGCGCGGCGGCGGGCGCTGGCGCGCGAGCGCGAAGAGGCGCCGGCGGCGACGGTCGTCCCGCTCGAGATCGCGCCTCGCGCCGACGCACCGGGGGCTCCGGGCGGCATCGCGCCGCTCGTGGACGACCTCGAGCAGATGCGGGTCGGCCTCGAGCTCGGGCTACGTGCCTATGTCGACAAGAACGGCTTCCGCGACGTCGTCCTGGGGCTGTCGGGCGGGATCGACTCCGCGCTGACCGCCGCCCTGGCCGCGGAGGCGCTCGGGCCGGAGCGCGTGCACTGCGTGTCGATGCCGTCGCAGTTCTCGTCCGAGGCGACACGCGGCGACGCGGAACTGCTGGCGGAGTCGCTCGGCGTCGACTTTCGCGAGATTGCGGTCGAGCCCGTCGTCGGGCAGTTCGAGACCGCGCTGGCGCCGGAGTTCGCCGGCCGCACCCGCGATCTGACCGAGGAGAACGTCCAGGCGCGCGTGCGCGGAACGATCCTGATGGCGCTCTCGAACAAGTTCGGCTGGCTCGTCCTCGCGACCGGGAACAAGTCGGAGCTCTCGGTCGGCTACGCCACGCTCTACGGGGACATGGCCGGCGGATTCGCGCTGCTGAAGGACATGTACAAGACCGACGTGTGGCGGCTCGCGAGGCGGCTGAACGAGCGCGCGGGGCGCGAGCTGATCCCGGAGTCGATCATCGACCGCGCCCCGACCGCCGAGCTTCGGCACGACCAGCTCGACGAGGACTCGCTGCCGCCCTACCTGGCTCTCGACCCCGTGCTGGAGGCGTACGTGGAGCACGACCGCTCGCGGGAGGAGCTGCTCGCCGACGGGTTCGACCACGACACGGTGGAGCGCGCGATCGCGCTCGTCGACCGGGCGGAGTACAAGCGCCGCCAGGCCCCGCCCGGCGTCAAGCTGCGCCCGAAGGCATTCGGCCGCGACCGGCGGACGCCGATCACGAACCGCTGGCGCGGCTAGGTGCCGCTGCTTGGCCGCGTTTCCCGCGCGGCGCGAACGGGACGACGAGTCGCGGAATCGTCACAGTCGCGGCACCCCTGCGTGCGAATTTCCGCGCTACCCTGAAAAGCGGGGCACGGCGCGGAAGCGCCCCAGGGGGAAACAAGAACTGCATGTTCTGAGGGCAGGCGCGTGCTCATTTGCCAAGCGCGAGCGGCTCGGTGGGCGGGCCGTACGCGAGGATCTCCGTCAGCAGCGTCGGCAACCGGCGAGGCCCGAAGACCTCGTCGCTCGTCGCGATCTCGGCCGGCGTCCACCACCGCACATCCGACACGCCCTCCACCGTGAGGTCCAGTCGCGGCTGCGGCTCGAACGGATCGACCCGCACCAGGTAGCACCGCTCGCGCTGGCCCCAAAACCTCGCCGGCACGTCGAAGTGGTGCTCACGCGTCCACAGCAGCGGCCCGAGCTCGAACTCGTCGAGCCCCACCTCCTCTGCCAGCTCCCGCCGTAGAGCCTGCTCGTCCGTCTCGCCGGGCTCGGTGCCGCCTCCGGGCGGCGCCCACGGGTGCGGCGGGAACGAGAAGTGGACGAGGAGGACGCGGTCGTCCGTGTCCAGCAGCAGCGCCCGGACGCCGTCGCGCCACGGCTTCACGGCACGAGCCCCCGGAGCTCGCGGAACCAGCGGAGGCGCTCCGGGTACGGGACAGCGGCATTCGCGGGCGACGTGGACGGGAGGACAAACAGCCTGGTGTCCGCGAGCAGCCGCTCCTGGACTCCGTGCTCGGGCCGCTCGCCGAACGCGCCCCGGTACGCCTCCTTGCCCACGAAAGCGATCCAGCCGGGCCGCAACTCCCCGGCGATTCGCTCGAGCCGTGCCGCCGACCCCGAGAAGTCGGCGCTGCGCAGGTCGCCCGAACCCTTCGTCGTCCGTAGCGCCGCGTTCGTCAGGCCGATACCGAGCGGCAGCACGTCGAACTGCTCGTCCGCCCCGAACAGCCGCGGCGTAAAGCCGACCGCATGCAGCAGGCGCCAGAAGTCGTTGCGGGGGTTGGCGAAATGCGCAGCGGCCGCCGCCGATACGCGGCCCGGATTGATGCCGCAGAAGACGACGCGCAAGCCGGGCGCGAGCACGTCCGGGACGGCGGAGGCGACTTCAGCGCTTGCGGGCGGACCTGGCTGCGACGGCTTGGGCACACGCCCACGCTACTCGCGCCCGCGGGCGGCGGCCGAGCCGGACCAGCCGCAGAGGGCGCTTCCAGCGAGCGCAGGTCCGGGCGGCCGGCACTAGGCCGCTTCGGCCTCGAACGGATCGACGGTTTCGCGAGCCTCGAGGCGGTCATCGAACGCGCCGCGCAGCTCCTCTCCCGTCATCGACGGCCATCGTTGTGTCCGCGGCTGGCGCGAGACGATCGTGACGGTCGGGTCCCGCTGCCCGTAGAGGCGGGTGTAGCAGTCGGACTCGGTGAGCGGTCGGAGCCTGTCCATGCCGGCACGCTAGTGGCCGGACCGGATGGAATAGGGTTGGTCAGGATGGCAGAGGCGCGCGCGAAGGTCCTGGACTACTCGATCGAGCTCGACCGCCGCTACCGGGTCTCGGCCGACGGCGGCGACAGCCAACAGCTTCCGCGCGACTTCGCGCCCGAGCACCTCGTCCTCGCGGGCCTCGCTCGCTGCACCCTGACGAGCCTCGCGTACCACGCTCACCGGGCCGGGATCAAGGTCGCGTCGTCCTCGGCATCGGCGATCGGGCGCGTGACCAAGCGGACCACGGACGGCCGCTACGCATTCGTCGAGCTCGAGTGCCGCCTCGACGTCGAGCTCGAGCCGTCGCCCGATCGCGAGACGCAGCAGTCCGTGCTCGCGAAAGCCGAGCGCGACTGCTTCGTCGGCGCGTCGTTCGTCGCGCCGGTTCAGTACACGTGGCGCGTGAACGGAAAGGACGCGTGACGGCGCCTCCGTTCGATCTCGAGGCCGCCCGCGGCCGGTTCACGGCGCTCCAGCGCGACCTCGTCTTCTTCGACGGCCCCGGCGGGACGCAGGTTCCCGATTCGGTGATCGACGCGATCGGGCGGTATCTGCGCGAGTCGAACGCGAACGTCAGCGGGCCCTACGAGACGAGCCGCCGCACGGAGGCGCTGTTCACGGAGGCGCGAACGACGGCGGCCCGGTTCCTCGGCTGCTCGGACGAGGAGGTCGTTTTCGGCCCCAACATGACGACGCTCAACTTCGCGCTCTCGCGCACGGTCGGCCGGACGTTCGAAGCCGGCGACGAGATCCTCGTAACCCGGCTCGACCACGACGGCAACGTCGCGCCGTGGCTCGAGCTCGCGCACGACAAGGGGCTCGTCGTCAAGTTCGTCGAGATCCACGAGGACTGCAGCCTCGACATGGGCGACCTCGAGCGGCAGCTGACCGACCGGACTCGGATCGTCGCCTTCCCGCTCGCGTCGAACGCCGTCGGCACGATCCCGGATGCGAAGCGGATCGCAGAGCTCGCGCACGGCGTGGGAGCGCTGGCGTGGGCGGACGCCGTGCACTACGGGCCGCACGGCCAGATCGACGTGGAGGCGCTCGGCCCGGACGTGGTCGTTTGCTCGCCCTACAAGTTCTTCGGGCCACACCTCGGAATGGCATTCGTCCGGCGGTCGGTCGCGGAGGACTGGCGGCCGTACAAGGTGCGCCCGCAGTCGAGCGAGCCGTTCGGCCACCGGTTCGAGACCGGGACGCAACCGTTCGAGCTGCTGGCCGGGATGGTCGCGGCGGTCGAGTACGTCGAGTCGATCGGCTGGCCGGCGATCACGAGCTGGGAGCGGACGCTCGGCGAGCGGTTCCTCGGCGGATTGCCCGAGAGCTGTCGGTTGCACGGGCTCCCGACTATGGACGGCCGCGTCCCGACCTTCGCCTTCACCGTCGAGGGGCTCGGGTCCGGCGAGGTCGCGGGACGGCTCGGCGAGCGCGGCTTCGCGGTCTGGTCCGGCAACTACTACGCGCTCGAGATCATGAAGCGGCTCGGGCTCGAGGACGGCGGCGCCGTCCGGGTCGGGCTCGTCCACTACAACACACTCGACGAGGTCGACCGGCTCCTCGAGGAGCTCGCCCGGCTCGAGTAGCCGTGGCCGCGAAGGACTACTCGGCGACGCCGCTCTCGAAGAAGCTCGGCGCGAAGCCGGGCCTCGCGGTGACGGTGCTGTTCACGACGAGCCGCGACGACCTGGCCGCGCGGTTCCGGGAGCTCGTTGCGACCCTCGCGCCGGCGGATGGGCTGTGGGTGGCGTGGCCGAAGAAGGCGTCGGGGATCGCGGGCGACCTGACGTTCGAGGCGGTGCAAGAGATCGGGCTCGCGAACGGCCTCGTCGACAACAAGAGCTGCTCGATCGACGACGACTGGCAGGCGCTGCGCTTCGTCTACCGGCTGGCAGACCGGCCCAAGCCCTGAGGAGCGCCTCCACAGCGACACGCCTGCAAATCGTCACATCCGCGTGTCACACGCGTCACAAATTTCGAGCTACCCTCAAAATCGGGGGCACGGCGCGAAAGCGCCCCGGGGGAACAAGTACTGAGATGGAGCCGCCGCGCCCGGCGCTACGCGCTGCCCGGGTAGAGGCCGGCGGCGCCGATTGCCTGGACGGCCAGGGCCTCGTCTTCGTCGCCGGGCAAGCCGCTCACGCCGACCGCGCCGACACGTCGGTTGTCGGCGAAGACGGCGACGCCACCCTTGAAGAACGTGAACTTCGGGTCGAAGCTGGCCAGCTCCGCCGGGTCGTCGCGCACCTTCGCGGCCAGCGCGCTCGTCGTCTCCGCATCGCTCCGCGCGGCCGTGTACGCCTTGCGCTCGGCGTTCAGTCGCGTGTCCGGCGCGGCGCCGTCCATCGTCGCCGCCGCGACGATCTCGCCGTGGTCGTCGGCCACGTAGACGGAGACCGGCCCCGGCGCCGACTCGACGACATGGCGAACGATTGCGAGCGCCTGCTCGAGATTCACGCGTAAGCCTCCCGCGCCCGCGCCCAGCGCGGGTCGTCGCGGCGGATCGGATCTGGATCGATCCCGCGCGCTTCGGCCAGGTCCACCGTCAAGAGCTGGAAGGGGACGATGTCGACGACGGGGTGCCGCGTCGGCACGAGCATCACCGGGCAGCCGAGTGCCTCGAGCGCCGCCGCGGCCTCACGGCCGCGTTCCCCGGCGCGACCCTCGCCCTCGAGCACGAACGCGCGCACGGTCTCGTCGACCGCGGCGAGGTGCCCGTGGAGCAGCTGCTCGGTCTCCCACACCTCCGCGGCGACGTGGACGCCCTCTCGCAGCTTCAGCACCGCCTCCTGCGCCGTCGGCCAGTCGCGCCCCGCGCCGACGACGAGCCAGCGCTCGTGCTCGGAGATCGGGAAGCGCGGGCCGGCCAGCACGTCGGCGACAGCGCCCGGCAACCACGACACGTCGTCCCCGCGCAGCGCCGCGACCGTCGCCACCGCCGCCGTGTAGCTCGCCGTGTGACACCAGCTCTGTTCGATCTCGGGCGTGCAGACGATCACCTCGTCCGCGAGCTCCGCCAGCGGGCTGTCCGCCCTGCCCGTAACAAGCCAGACCGGCCCCTCCCACGCCCGGGCCGCCTCGAGCGTCATCCGCGTCGTCCCCTCGTGCGAGAGGCAAACGAGCCCGTCGAAGTCGCGCTCCGGCCGCAGCACGAGCTCCAGGGCCTGCACGGCCTCGCCGCCGGTCTGCGCCGCGTGAAACGACGTGCCGCAGCCCGTGAACAGCCATCGCTCGGACGGCAGCCGGCGGTCGCGCGGCACGCGCGCAAGCCACTCCGGCTGCGCCGCAATCGCTCCACGGGTCTTCTCTCCGCTGCTCACGAGCCTGTCTATACCATCGAACGCGTGCCGCAGACCTTCGAACGGACGACGCTCGACAACGGCCTCCGCGTCCTGACCGCGTCGATGCCCCAGGTGAAGTCGGTCTCCTGCTTCATCATGCTGGCCGCCGGCTCGCGCTACGAGACGCCCGAGACGAACGGAATCGCGCACTTCTCCGAGCACATGTTCTTCAAGGGCACCGAGCGCCGCCCGACCGCCCGCGACATCTCGGCCGAGATCGACGCCGTGGGCGGCGAGTTCAATGCGTTCACCGGCAAGGAGTACACCGCCTACTACGTCCGCTGTGCGACCGAGTACCGGGACACGGCGCTCGACGTGCTCGTCGATATGCTCCGGCACGCGAAGTTCGACCCCGAGGAGATCGAGCGCGAGAAGGGCGTGATCCTCGAGGAGATGAACATGTACGTCGACACGCCGCGGGACTACATCTCGCGCGTCTACGACCAGCTGATCTACGGCGAGGAACCGCTCGGCTGGAACATCCTCGGCACGAAGGAGACGATCCAGGCGGCGACCCGCGACACGTTCCGCGACTACATCGGGCACTGGTACACGCCGGAGCGAATCGTGGTCGGGCTCGCCGGCAACCTCGGCAAGGACCCCGTCGGGAGGATCACGGAGTTGATGGGAGACCTGCCGCAGTCGCCGACCGGCACGCCCTCGCCGTCCGACTTCGCGCAGAACGGCCGCATCCGCGTCCACGAGAAGGTGTCCGACCAGGCGCACCTCTGCATCGGCGTCCGGGGCTACCCGATCCAGCATCCCGACCGATACGTCGTCGAGCTCCTGCGGACCGTGCTCGGCGGAGGCATGTCCTCGCGCCTCTTCACCGAGGTCAGGGAGCGGCGCGGCCTCGCCTACTACGTCTTCGCCGCCAACCAGGCGTACACCGACTCCGGGACTCTCTACTCGCAGGCGGGCGTCGACCTGAAGCGAGTCGACGAGGCCGTGACGACGATTCGCGACGAGCTGCGCACGATCGCGACCGAGCCCGTGCCGGCCGACGAGCTCGAGAAGGCGCGCTCCTATGCCAAGGGCCGGTTTGTCCTCTCCCTGGAGAGCCCGCAGGGGACGAACATGTTCGGCCTGCGGCGCGAGGTCCTCGAGGGGCAGGCGACGGAGCCGTCCGAGGTGCTGGCCGAACTGGACAAGGTCACGGCCGAGGACGTTCAGCGCGTCGGCCAGGACCTGATGCGAGAAGAGGCCTTCCGCCTGGCGCTGATCGGCCCGTTCGACGACGCCGACCGCTTCCAGGCACTGCTGGACTAGCTTCCGGCCGGGTCGATCCGGTAGATCGGCCCGTTGACCGACACGACGTAGGCGCGGCCGAGCGCGTCCATCCCGAACGAGTCGACACCCGGCACGTTCACCTTCAGGTCGTCGTTCGACGCCAGGGTCCCGTCCTTCACCCGCAGCGCCATCACCTCGCCGCCGCACAGGTCGGAGTAGAGAAACGCCCCGTCGAGGCCCGGCAGCCGCGGGTCGTGGAGCACGACGCCGCCGATCACGGCGCACAGGTTCGTGTTGTGGTTGTAGTCGTAGATCGGCGCGACGGGGTTCGGGCACGTCGCCGTCGGGTCGAAGACGACCGTCCCCTCCATGCACGGCCAACCGAAGTTGTAGCCGCCTTTCCCGGCCGGCTCGTAGTCGATCTCCTCCCGCACGCCCTCGCCGACGTCGCCGATGTAGAGGTCGCCCGTCACCGAGTCGACCCAGAAGCGCCACGGGTTGCGGAAGCCGTACGACCAGATCTCCGGGTCGTCGCCCGGGACGCCGACGAACGGGTTGGTGTCGGGCACCGTGTACGGCTGGTCGCCAGAGGCACGCGGGTCGATCCGCACGATGTTCCCGAGCAGGTCGTTCAGTGTCTGCGCGAATGCACCCGGCGGGTTGAGGACGCCGCTGTCGCCGTCTCCGACCGCCATGTACAGGTAGCCGTCGGGGCCGAACTGGAGCATCCCGCCGTTGTGGTTCTCCCACGGCTTGACGATCCGGATCACGACGCGGCCGCTGTAGGGATCGGCCTCGTCCGGGTTGGTCGACGAGCGGTGGAATTCCTCGAGATAAAGGTTCCCGTTCGCCTCGTGCCGGTTGAAGAGGACGTAGAAGAGGCCGCTGTCCGCGTAGTCCGGCGCGAACGCAAGCCCGAGGAGACCGGTCTCGTTCGCCTCCTGCACCTGGTCGGAGATGTCCAGGAACGGCGCGGCCTGCAGCACCCCGTCGTCGATCACCTTGATCACGCCCGCCTGCTCGACGACGAAGATCCGCGACGGGTCGCCGGGCGGTGCCGTGACGAGGTCGGGACGGTCGAACGTGCCGATCGAGGTCAGCTGCAGGTCGGTCGACTGCGTCGACGGAGGCGTCGTGGTCGTCGGCGGGGGCGGCGTCTTCGGCTTGCCGACGACGAGCGTGCCCTTCATCCCGAGTTTCGCGTGGCCGCCGACGGTGCACAGGTACTCGAGCCGCGCCGCCTTCTTGAACGTGACCGTGATCGTCTGCTGCTGACCCGGCTGGAGAAACCGCGTCTTCGATCTCGTCTGCGCGAAGGCGAAGTCGTGCACCGTGCCGCCGCGGTTGACGACGACGAAGCGCACGGCGCCGACCGGCACCGTCCGCCGCGAGAGCGTGAAGTGGTAGTCGCGCATCGTCACGTGGACGACGACCACCGGCTTCGCCTGACCGCGGGCGAGGGCGAACGCCGCAGCGGCGCCGCCCAGGAAGAGGGCGAACGCGAGAGCGGCAAGACGCAGCGGCAACGACCAGCGGGCGAGCGACAACGAGGGCGACTCTAACCGGGCAGGCCGAACCCCGTGAGGGGCTCCGCCGTTGGAAACCGTTCCCTCGTCCCTGGTCGGCGGGCCGTTTCTAGCACCTTCCGGCTCCGCCCGTCAGGGTGCTTTCGACCCGGACGCGAGAACGCGACTATCCCATCCTTATCGGACGGATTCAACTCCTTGTCAAGAGCAGGGCTTTCGCCGCGGGTCGGGTTATTCCTCGGCGGGCGTCGTGACCGCCCGCTCGCGGATCTCCTCGACCACGGCCGGATCGGCCAGCGTGGTCGTGTCTCCGAGCGGCCGGTTCTCGGCGACGTCCCGGAGCAGGCGGCGCATGATCTTGCCGCTGCGAGTCTTCGGCAGCTCCGGCGTGAACAAGATGTTCGCAGGCTTCGCGATCGGCCCGATCACCTCCGCGACGTGGTTGCGGAGCTCCTCGAGCATCTCGACCGAGCCCTCCTGCGAGCCCTTCAGCGTCACGAAGGCGACGATCGCCTGGCCCGTGAGCGCGTCGTTCCGCCCGCACACGGCGGCTTCGGCCACGGCCGGATGGTCGACGAGCGCGCTCTCGACCTCGATCGTCGAGATGCGGTGGCCCGACACGTTCATGACGTCGTCGACACGGCCGAGCAGCCAGAAGTCGCCGTCCTCGTCGATGCGCGCGCCGTCGCCGGCGAAGTAGACGCCGGGATAGCGCGACCAGTACGTCTGCACGAACCGGTCGGGGTCGCCGAAGATCCCGCGCGTCATCGCGGGCCAGGGCCGCCGCAGCACGAGATAGCCGCCGCCGCCGGGACCGACCTCGTTGCCGGCCTCGTCGTAGACCGCCGCTTCGACGCCGGGGAACGGCTTCGTCGCCGAACCGGGCTTCGTCGTCGTGATCCCGGGCAGCGGCGTGATCATCACCATGCCCGTCTCGGTCTGCCACCACGTGTCGACGATCGGGCACCGGCCGCCGCCGATGTGCTCGCGATACCAGACCCACGCCTCCGGGTTGATCGGCTCGCCGACCGACCCGAGCAGGCGCAGCTTGGAGAGGTCGCGCCCGGCCGCGTGCTCCGGCCCCCACTTCATGTGGGCGCGGATCGCGGTCGGCGCCGTGTACAGGATCGTGACGCCGTAGCGCTCGGCGATCGCCCACCAGCGGTCCTTGTCCGGAAAGTCGGGCGTGCCCTCGTAGATCACGCTCGTGGTCGCGTTCGCGAGAGGGCCGTAGACGATGTAGGAGTGGCCGGTGATCCAGCCGATGTCGGCGGCGCACCAGTAGACGTCGCGGTCGGCCTTCAGGTCGAAGATGTACTCGTGCGTCGCCGCGGCGCCGACGAGGTAGCCGGCCGTGGTGTGGACGATGCCTTTCGGCTGCGCAGTCGTTCCGCTCGTGTACATGAGGAAGAGCAGGTCCTCGGAGCCCATCGGCTCGCAGGGGCAGCCGTCCGGGTCTTCGGAGACGTCGAGCTCGTGCAACCAGCGGTCGCGGCCGTCGGTCATCGGCACCTCGTTGCCGGTGCGCCTGACCACGAGGCAGGAGTGGACCTTCGGCGCGTCGGCCATCGCCTCGTCGGCGGTCTTCTTGAGCGGCACCGTCGAGCCGCGGCGCCACGCCTCGTCCTGCGTGACCAGCACCTCGCAGCCCATGTCGTTCATCCGGCTCGACAGCGAGTCGGCCGAGAATCCGCCGAAGACGACCGTGTGCGGCGCGCCGAGGCGGGCGCATGCGAGCATCGCCGCCGGCAGGTCGGGGACCATCCCCATGTAGATCGCGACCGGCGTGCCCTTCCGGACGCCGAGCTCCTTGAGCGCGTTCGCGATGCGGACGACGCGGCGCTGGAGGTCGGCGTAGGTGATCGTCTCCGTGTCGCCGGGCTCGCCTTCCCAGTGATAGGCGACGCGGTCGCCCAGGCCGTTCTCGGCGTGCCGGTCGACGCAGTTGAAGCAGGCGTTGAGCTTGCCGCCGACGTACCACTTCGCGTACGGGAGCTCCCACTCGCAGAGCGTCTGCCAGGGCTCGAACCAAGTGAGGCGGTCGCCCTCGACGCGCCAGAGGTCGTCGAAGTCGCGCTCGTAGATGTCCGGCTTTGCGACCGCTTGCGCGGCGAACTCGGGCGGCGGCGGATAGCGCCGCTCCTCCGCGAGCAGCGTGTCGATCGCCCGGTCGCTCAAGGCGTCAGGTCGTACGGGTAGTTCGTGAGGTTCTCGGCGCCGTCCTCGGTGACCAGCAGCAGATCCTCGAGCCGGCAGCCGCCAAAGCCCGGGTTGTAGAGACCGGGCTCGACGGTGACGACGTCGCCCGCCACGAGCGCGTCCCGGCTCGCGATCCCCATGCCCGGCTCCTCGTGGACCTCGAGTCCGACACCGTGGCCAAGTCCGTGCTTGAAGCCGTCCTCGAGCACCTCTCCCGGCTCCTTGCTCAGAGGGGTGCGGTAGCCGTGCTGCTGGAAGAACTCGCACGTTCCGACGAAGACCTCACGGCCCTGGACGCCGGCTCTGATGTCGCCGATCGCCTTGTCGAGCGCCTCCTTGACGAGCCGGTGGAACTCGACGAG
>Ga0070741_10018504_pt1 | contig 11273 bp, 8 predicted proteins | sample Coa_R1_4_FD_66440 | JGI IMG/M metagenome (GOLD analysis project Ga0070741, IMG submission 66440) | Surface soil microbial communities from Centralia Pennsylvania, which are recovering from an underground coalmine fire - Coalmine... | ecosystem: Environmental > Terrestrial > Soil > Unclassified ...
AGCAGTAATTCCTCTTGAACGATGAGGAAGAGGGCGTAATCAGTCTCCAAAACGTAAGCAAATACCTCGATGTCCAACGAAGAACGGCCGAATTCGATCAGACGGATGCGTGCGGTTACTGTCTCTACCTTTGGATGAGCCGACAGCATTTTCCCAATTTCGCTAAGCACTCGCCGCACCTGCTGAACCGACGTGTCGTAGCGCAGGCCAAACACATGATGGAACCAGATCTTGTCGCGCATCGTGTAGTTTTCAATATTCGTTTGGGATACGAGCCCGTTTGGCACTGATACCACGGTGCGGTCCAGAGTGCGAACTCGCGTAGCGCCGAAGCCGACGTCCTCAATATTTCCGAGCTGGTCCGCAATCTTGCAAAAATCGCCGACGCGAACGACCTCACGCAGAATGATTAATATTCCGCCGAAGAAGTTCTCGATCGTCTTTTGAGCGGCGAGGGCAACAGCGACACCCCCAATTCCCAGTCCAGCCAGCATCGCGGTCACGTTGACACCCGCATAGCGGAGCAGAATGATCACGGCAACGAGAACTACAAATACTTTGAACATGCGGCGGGCGAAGGCAAGCAGCGCCATCTTGTCGGAGGCTTGCTTGAGCAGTAATCGGCGCGAACCTAAGTCCGACACGATGTCGGTAAAGCGAATGAGCAGCCAGCCAACTCCTACAACTGCAAATATCTCCGCAAATCCACGCCAGATTTGCCGCGCCAACAGTGAAACGGCCAGCATTGCCTGGAGGCGGATTGCGATCGCGAAGAGAATTACGCCAAGAGGGGTTCTAAGCGAAGCCAATCGATGCTCATCGTGGTTGCCGGTTATTCGGCCAATTATCTTTCCAAGCAAAGGCATTAGCGCTCGGGTCAGCAAGAAAGTTAAAGTCAACGCAATCCCGACGGCAACAAAAATCGCTAACCAACGCCAAATGGGCAACGAAAGAAATCGAATTCGCCGCAAGGCCTCAGGAAAATATCTTGCGATATCTTCGGATTCGATATCGTTGAAAGCTCTGGGAACACCTCGAAGCGTCGCGGCGGAAAACAGCCAAATTGGAGGGCCAGTGCCGCGTTGCACTCGGTTCAACACGACCTCGAGCGTCTCGTCCTTCGTTTTCACGAAGCCAATCCGTTGCTGGTCAGCGGGCAATCCGCCTTCTAAATCCCCGTCCGGCGTGCGTGGAAGCTGGCCGATGTTCCCTGATAAACCGAGATCAAGCACAACTTTCAACTGACGCGCAAGTTCTTGCGCCTGGTTGGGTGCAGCATGTGTGTCCAGATATTGGGAAGCCCGGCTATAGTCGTCATGGCTGGCGGCACGGAGGAAGCCTTGGGCGCAACCGTGTGGCGTATCGCGGCCTAAGTGGTCTTGATCGGCTGGTTTTGCGGAAGCAGTGTTTTGCTGCGATTTTGCGCCGGCTAGTTGAGCGGCTTCGGCCCGCATTAAAAAAGAAAATACCGCCAGAGCCGTCCACCGCGACATGTTGCTCCAACGTGTCACGGCTTATCTATCTGCGGAAACGGCCGCCGCCAAATCTTTGGAAATTCTGAAATCGTTGGGTCTGAAACTGTCCTCGTTGTCGTGATTGCGAGGAATTGTTCAGGCCCTGAAATGTGCCCGGCGAGACGTTTTCGCGCTGAAAGTTTGGATGCTGCTGCTGGAAGTTTTGGGCCTTTTGTTGGGCTTGTTGTTTTGCCGCAGAGGTGTCGACTGAATTCCATCCGCCATTGCTGTACTTGCTCCAATTCCCGCTTGAATCTTTTCGGTAAACGTTTCCGTCGTTACCGGCATATGTGTAGTTGTTGGTCCTGGCGACTGTACCATTTGCGCCGTGGAAACCGACGCCCTGACCGCCGGAACCGTTGTAACCGAAGGCGGTCCCGCGAGCTGTGGTTACGTGTCCAGTTTGCGCCCACTGATCTCCGCGAGAGGCCGCGGAATGACCCCATTGAGCATAAGCATTGTGCCCCTGCGAAGTGGCTCCATATCCGCCCGTCCATGGATTGTAGGCGCTAGCGACGCTTCTTCCGCCGTACCAGCCTTGAACGGAAGCGGCGCGTCCATATCGGCCGGTCGCCGGGTTGTACCAAGCTGCCGAGCCAGCGGCGCCGTAGGGACCGTACACGGCGCGGCCACCGGCAAATCCGCCCGTCCAGGGGTTATACACATAACCAGCGCCGTAGGTAGTGGGCCACGGACAATAATACGGGTACATCATGCCCGGGCCCCAATAATAATAGGGCGGATAATACCATCCGGTTCCAAACGCGATTGCCAGACCGGCCGTCATGCCGATCGCGAACATTCCGAAGTATCCTGCTGTCGTACTGCTTTCAACTGTCGTTACAGTTGGGTTCGTCTGGGTGACGTAAGTAACGTTGTAGACCGGAGAGCTTGGCGGGATTGTATAGATCTCTTGCGGCACGGAATCCGCAGTTTTCCAGGGCCCGTTGGGCGTAGTGGACATAAACCAAACACCCTGAAAGCAGAGATAGTAGAGATCGCCGTCTTTGATCACTTTGTCCTGCGTATTTGCTGCATATTGCAGAGACGTGTTCTCAATGGGCTTAAATTGCGGTGGGCCGCTGTAATGTACACCTTCCTGGTTTACCTTTGCTTCCGCTTCGGCTTTGTTGACGATGGCAGTCTGGGGGATTTGCGCGAGCATGACGGCGTCGGATGCTTCGATGGTTCCAGGCACAGATGCGAGCACACGCCCTTTAGCCGAGCTCTCCGGAATTTTTGAAAAATCCTCCGGCAAATCGTTACCAGCGTACGTCCACGGTCCTGCGAGACCGCCCTTGCAACGGAACCAACGGCCGGAAAGCAGAACATAGAATTCTTGCTGCGCATCGTCAAGAAACACGTCATTTTCCGTGTTAGCGATATAGAGCAAATGAGTTCCCGGTACTCTCGAATAGACCGGCGCACCTTTAGAAAGAATCAGTTCAGCGGGAACATCGCTAAAGTAGACCTGAGGCGCTACTCCCGATGTCACGTGTGGCGGCACAGCCTGTTTGACGACATCGAAATTCTGGCCGGCGGGCAACTTCGACATATCCTTCGGCAACTTTGCAGTCAACGTCCAGGGGCCTTTCAGGTCTTGAGCCGTCAACCACATTGCTTCTTCCAACATGTAGTAGCGTTTCTGAGACGTATCGAAGAAAATGTCCCAATTCGTATTTACAACAAACTGAAGATTTGTTTTTTCTATCGGAGCAAGTACCGGTTGACCTTGCACGGTCAACAGGATTGCTGGACTTGCACTGTAGAAGATCTGGGGCGGATCGTTCTTCACAGGGACGGGCTTGGCTTGAACCTTACTACGATCAAGATCGGCCAACACGCGTTCTATGGAGATCGGTTCGCCGCCGGCCGGCATCAAAGACCGGAAAAGCTGCTCCATTGACTGAGCGGTGCTGCTGTCGAGCGATGGGAAGCGCACGCTGGTTGCAGTAATGTCCCGAAAGAAAACCGTGTGATTTTGTTTGTCGACGATCGTATTGGCGTGAAGATCTGCAACGCCTAGAACGGCTTTGCCGCCATGCGGTGTTAGCGAAAAAGCCATTTTGCCGGTCAACTGCTTGTAGTCCTTCCACTCCTCGATTTGCGGTTGATAGTAGACAAGCACGGCGCCATTTTTCGATACCTGCCGGGGCCAACCTATGTCATGGGTGGGTGCGAGTTGGCCGGGTTGCGCCGGCGCGGTCGCGGGTTTTTGCGGAACCTGTCCGGGCTGAAGATCGGGCGTCTGCTGGGCGGTTACATAGGGCTGTTTGATTAGAATGAGCGCGATGAATGCGGAGATCACCTGCTGGGTCATGGGCTTTAGATCAACGGAGACGAGGAAGCGATCTTTTTTCCGCCAGATAAGCAGGGCAGCCGCTCCGCGCGATGTGACACTTCATGCGACGGGCCTGTTACAACGGCGACCGTAACAATCGTCGCCCAAGTCATTGATTATTAAGAGACCACTATTGGCCGCTACATTGCTTCGAACCCTACGTATTCGAAAGGGTTCATGGCTACTAAATCCCAAATCTCTGAGGGGCGGGCGACGCGCATGTTCGCCGACCTGCCGGAATATGAACTGGTTCAGCTCGCGCAAATGGGGACTACCGCGGCGTTTGAAGAGCTCGTGTACAGAACCACCGATCTTTGTCTCCGGGTTGCCTGTTGCGTTTTAGGAAGTTCCGAGGATGCGCGCGATGAAGTTCAGAATGCATTCTGGCTGGCTTATTCACGGCTGGAACTGTTCACATATCAATCTAAGTTTTCTACTTGGCTGGTGCGGATTGTAATCAATCGATGCCTTATGCGGCTTCGCGTGAATCAAAGAAGACCCGTGTTGGCAAATGAAGTACTGAATGAAAACGGTGAGTGGTACACCTGGGACGCAATTACACGCGAAACGCCCGAGGCCGAATTGGGCCGCCACGAAGTACGCGAAGCAGTAAGGCGCGAACTACGGGGTATGCCGCCACTTCTTCGAACTCCGATTGAGATGCACTTTATCAATGAGCTTCCAGTTAAAGACGTTGCTAAAGAACTCGGTCTGACCGTCGCAGCGGCCAAATCCAGATTGCATCGCGGCCATCTTTATCTTCGGGAACGCATGTTGAAACATGCTGCCGGGCGCGGGCCATGTAGCCTTACGGCCAGGTGATGAAAGACCGAACCGATTTGATGTCGGCAAAAGAAATTGTGAATCGAGCATCCGGCACATGGATCTAAGCGATGCACGGCAGACGATGTCCAGTTAAAAGCGAGTTTGTCTATGTTGAAACGATGCTGTTTTCTTGGCTGTATTTCCCTGGTGGTGGGTGCGATTGCAATATCGGCGGCAACCCCCGCCACACAACCCGACCTTGATCCTGACGCCCTGGCAATTTTAAAGGCGACGATGGGCTCTTTGGCTGACGCTAAGACGTTTTCCTTTCACGTTCGCGTCGCGCGCGACCGCCAGGCAACAAACAATCAGATCATCACCTACTTCAATCAAGATGCTGTAACGGTTTCACGCCCGAACAAACTTCGCATCGATATAGATGGAGAGCACCACGATGTGCAGTTCTATTTCGACGGAACCAAGGCCACTCTGTTCACGCCAGAGACAAAGCTATATGTGTCGCACGCCGCACCGGCCACGATCGACGAGATGCTAAAAACCATGGACGAACGGGGCGTCTCGTTCCCCATGAATAACTTATTGGAAAACCGCCCCTACGACACCCTCATCAAGGGACTGCAAACGGCTTACGTCGTAGGGCGCGTAAATATTAACGACAAGACGTTTATCCATCTTGTATTTACCGAGGCGTCAGCCGACTGGCAGTTGTGGGTGGAACCCGGCGATAAGCCCCTTCCGAAGGGTCTAATTATTGTTTACAAGACGGAACCGGGCTCACCGCGCGTCACGATGGATTTCTCTGACTGGAATCTGAACGCGCAGCCGGATGCGCAAACGTTCGATTTCGTGAAGCCGGAGGACGCGCACGAAATTCAGTTTTTCCCCATGAAAGCAGGCAAGTAAGATGAAAAACGTATCGTTGACCCTGTTCGCAATTTGGTTCGCTTTGTCTCCCCTGCAGGCTCAGGTCCGCGGTTATCGCAACCAAGGACGCGTTCAGGTGGGAAATCGTTCCGCGAATGTGAACCGTAACGTTAATCAAAATGCCAACGTGAATCGCAACGTAAATGTAAACAACAACGTGAATGTCAATCGAAACGTAAACGTGAACACCAATTATCACGGAGGTTACTACGGTGGCGGCTGTTGTTACTATCACGATGATTGGAATTGGGGTTCGTTTGCGGCCGGTGCTGCTGTAGGAGTCGCTACAACGGCAGCGGTAGCGGCCGCTACATCTCACAGCACAACTACAGTAGTTACAACGGCTCCAGCACCGCCAATTGGAACTGTTGTGGGAGCGCTTCCCGGAAGCTGCACCGCCATTTCCACAGCAGGCGCGGTCATCTACAATTGCAGCAACATTTATTATCGACCGTACTATCAGGGCACTAGCTTGGTGTATCAGGTAGTGACCTATCCATAGAGTCGATCAATCGCTCACTCGAACTGGACACTACGGCAACATCGTTGGTTTTCGCATGCTCAGTCGCTTAACAATTGCGGCCGCCCTTCTTGCGGCCACAGCATATGGTCAAAAAGTAAAGACCAAGACATATTCCGAGCCTGAGCAGTGCGCGAAAACATACCGCCTGGCAAAAGGCCGCGTCCTCACATCGGCCGGTCTCGTGGAAGATCCTACCGTGAACGCGATTATGAAGGACGCGGTGGGCGATCAGATGAACCAGTTGAAAATCGCGGACGGCGGTAAGGATGCTGATCTCGAAGTTCGCTTTATGGGCGGCAACAGCGCCGGCCTCCAGGTGGATGACCTGACTATGGGAGACGTGGCCATGTGGAACATTGGCGGGCCACAGCCGATTTCCGGCCGGGCATACAAGAAAAGCAATCTCGTGATTGTTGTTGTGGATGGCAAATCGAACCGAACCATCTGGGCGGCGCAGTGTGTAGATAACTTTGGCGATCCAAATCGCCTGCGGGAGCGCATTCAAAGGGCCGTATCAAAAGCATTCACGAAATTTCCCAAGAAGCTGGCGTGCGGCTGAAGAGGAGAAAAAACGTGTGCATTCGCGGGTTAGGAATTCTTTTGGCAACAGCGCTGATGTTCGGACAACAGCCGAACGATTCGTCAAAGGAAGAGCAAATTGGGGCACTCAAACAATCGTTAGCAAAGAATCAGGCCGCGCTTAAGCAATATGCGTGGACTGAGACTACTCAGATCAGCCTGAAAGGCGAGGTTAAAAAGACCGAACAGAAACAGTGCCTCTACGGTCCGGATGGCAAGGTGCAGAAGACGCCCATGCAAGGCGCCGCGCAGCCGCAACAACAGCAGCAATCCGCAGGCCGACGCGGGGGCTTGGTCAAGAAAGAAATCGTCAAAAAGAAAGTGGGCGAAACCAAGGACTACATGGACCGTGTTGCCGCTCTGGTACACGAATATGTCCCGCCGGACCCCGACAAAATTCAGGCGGCGGCCACTGCGGGGAACGTTTCGGTGACAAAGGCCACGCCCATCAGTCTCATCACAATCAAGAACTATCTCAAATCCGGAGACGCCGTGACTTTGGGTTTCGATGTGACTGCAAAAGCAATCGCCAGCTATAACGTCGATTCCTATCTGGACAATCCAAAGGACGATGCCGTCAAACTCGCGGTAACCTTCGCACGTCTGCCGGATGGCGCCAATTACGCACAGCAGAGTGTCCTGGATGCCACGGGCAAAAAAATTGAAGTGCGGGTCTCAAATTCCGATTACAAGAAATTAACTCAATGAGCCGGCACGCTGCTGCAGCGAGTCCGTTGGATAAAAAATCAGCGCGTCCACTGGGAACGCGCTGTTTCGCCGACCTATGACCGTGAGCGGATTCTGGTAGCCACCAGTGTTCTCTAAGCGCTCGAATATTAAATGCATTGAACGCGTACGCGATTCATTTTCTTGGTTGTCTTGAAACGACCGGAAGGAAACGGCAGCGCTTTTATGAACGAACTGTTACATGCCTCTGACACCGGATCTTCTATCGTCGACCGCTTTTCGCTAGTCGAGGGCGGGCCAATCTACCGCTTTCAACGAGCGGTACACATGGCGATGCCTGACCGGTCTGGCGTCCTCAAACGAGCACTTGCGACAACTCTGATTACCTGGTTTCCGCTGCTGATCTTCTCGCTTCTTCAAGGGCGAGCGTTCGACAACCATGTACGGATGCCGTTTCTCTATGATTTTGCGGCTGCAGTCCGTTTTCTTATCGGACTGCCGCTATTAGTGATCGCGGAAGCTGTGATAGACCCCAGGCTTGCTCATGCCGTGAAGCACCTGGTGAATTCTCGGATTATCGCGCCGGAAAATGTCTCTGCTTTAGAGAGAGTGATTTTGAAGGTTAATAAGCTGCGGGACAGCGTCGTTCCATCGATCTTGATATTACTCGCCAGTTTCCTCCCCTCCATTTGGTACAAGCAAACAGAGGCGCTAGTCAGAGGGGCATCAACGTGGCACACAATCCCCTCGTCCTCCGGCGACATTTTGACCCTCGCCGGCTGGTGGTTCGGGGTAATCAGTGTTCCACTCTTTCGCGTGCTCCTGTTTCGCTGGTTATGGATGCTCCTGTTGTGGGCGTTTTTTCTCCGTGGACTTCGGGGAATAAATCTGGGTTGTATTGCAACTCATCCCGATGCGCGTGGCGGTCTCGGCTTTCTCACGCATGCTCAATTACTGTTCGGTTTCATTGCGTTTGCAGGGTCTGCCGTCTTGGCTGGGCAATTTGGGAACGCCATTGCCTATCAGGGAGCCAGCGTTTCCAGTCTCAAGTTCCTGATAATTACGGCTTGCGTATTGACAATTGTTGTTTTCGCAGCGCCACTGCTCATTGTCACCCCTAAACTCGCTCTGGTGAAGCGCAGGGGAATTTACGAATACGGAGCGTTGGGGACTGCTTACACCCAAGCGTTCGATGCGAAATGGATTGAACGAGCTTCTACAGACCACGAGCCTTTGCTCGGGACGTCGGACATTCAGTCGCTCGCCGACTTGCGCAACAGCTTCTCGGTGGTGCAAGACATGAAGGTGGTCCTGATAGATAAAGAGGTCATCCTGGGTCTGGCGATTCCAACGATCTTGCCTATGCTTCCGCTGATAATCCTCGCGACACCTGCCGATGAGTTGATGCGCGCGGTCCTGAAACTTCTCGTCTAATATCAGAAGGCTTCCCCGATGCTCATGTAAAACGCATGGCTATTTTTTCCCCACGCGTAATCAGCGCGCAAATTCAGGTGATTCCTTTCTGCGAGATCGTAACGGAGTCCGATTCCTCCTCCAGGAATCAAATTAGAGCCAGTAAAGTCTCCAAACGTTTTTGCCACCTCTCCTACACCGAAAAACGCCACTGCGCCTAAACGCCAGAAGAGTTCTCGACGGAACTCAGCCTGGCCGTCTAACATTCGATCATCACGATATTGACCGATGGGATAGCCACGCAGATCCTTCGAGTTTCCCAGCAGGCACACGTCGAAAAACGGCGCAGATTCTGCTACTAGGCAAGCTGCCACATGCGTTGCGAGCACGTTCTTGCTCCCTAGGCTGATGTACTTGTTGTAATCGACGTCGAAGTTCTTATAATTACGCTGAGCTCCAAACGCCGGCTCGAAGAAATCCAGTGTGATGTCTAGCAGCGATCCCGATCGCGGATAGAACGGACTATCGGTAGAGTCCCGTTTTATCCGCAATCCGAGAGCCGCAGTGGTCAGATTCAGCCCATCCGGCAACGGCACAGGCAAATCATTCAAAAAGTTTGGCGGTAAATTCCCACCGAATTCGGCTTTTAGCTTATCTTGGTTAAGGCTTACGTCATTACTAATGTGGTGATATCGAGGTCCGGCGTACCAGTTTCTGAACACCCGAACTGTAGGTTCAATCAGATACGCTCTCGACCTTTGAGAGAACGGAATTGCCAATCCTTGTGCCCCCGCGTCCGGCCCAATACCGTAGAAATTGTAATTGAAGGTTCCTCCACCGAAGCCAGCCGTAATTCGATAACGGTCATCCTTCAGATACAAACTCGTTCCAAGTCCAAGGCCCCAACTGCCATTGCCGGTTCCCAATCCGCCGAGAGGAAAAGTAGAAGGAGGAGTGCTTCGCCTGGAGTCCAGTGGTACCAGATACATGAGCGCTGCTCCCATTCCATGCGAAAACGCAAAACCTCTTGTGACTGCACGAACGTGAAGCATCTGCATCTACGCGTTCTAAGAGAGCGTCTGAATTGTTAGAGTTCTAAATTAATTCCGCGCGCCTATGATCCATCGATAATAGGGATTGTTTGGATCGGCCTGCATCACCGTCGCTAACGAACGCGCCCAGAGATCTTGTTCTCCTCTATAGGCGTTGAGCGCCGCATCGTAAAAGCCAACTAGATTTTTGTGCTCATCGGATACTTGCTTGCAGAATAATTCGTCGCTGCCGATCAGCGGAGGTTCTGTAGCGAAAGCAAGGATGTGGGGCAATACCCGCGTGAATTCGTCGCGCCGCACCCAAGTTGCGTATTCCAGGCGAGGACGATCGTCAGTGACTGGAGGTGCGCTGGCGACATAACGCTCGAGTCCTGCGCGGCCGGTCACCCAAGTTGCCAGCAGCGCGGCTGGCGTTGAGATGCCTACCTCGGCGAGAGCTTCGCTTATGGTGGCGCGATTGAATCGAGCCGCAATACGCGGCACCTTTAACTCGATTGGTTGCATGGAACCGATCAGCAGCATTTCGTGTATCTCGGTTGTCCAGACCGAAGCGTATGGAAACTCATCGAGAAAGCTGCGCACAAGCGAGCGCGAATCCTCGTCGTTCTGTGTCGGAAGAGGCCACCACTGCGCGAATAACCCTCGGGGTTGAAGACGAGCGCGGGCCAGCTTGTAAAAGTCGCTGGAGTAAAGGTTCACCACGCCGGCGGCTGACGGCGGTGGTGGCTCGAGCGTGATGAGATCGTATCGGTCGGATGTCTGCAACAGCTCGCGGCGGCCGTCGCGCAAATGGATCTGAATACGTGGATCGGACGCAGCGCTAAAATTGCCTCGAAAAAGGGGCGCGGCACGGACGACACCGGGCATAATTTCGGCACAAACGCGATCTTGCAATTCCGGCACAGACAAGAGCGCGCCGGTGGTGATGCCGGTGCCAAAGCCGATCACAAGTGCCGAATGCGGTTCGCCAGTGTGGATGAGAAGAGGCAAAATAGCCTGAAGCCGCATGTACCGCAAGGAGGGCAGAGTGTCGCCCGAATTGGAGACTCCATCGATATAAAGGCGCCGAAAATCTCCGCTTCCGGCGTGCTGGCCGATAACAGCAACGGTACCCCCTGGATCTTCTTCGTAGAAGACGACCTCTCCACCGCTGCGAGTCGCCGGAAGCAAGCGCACTAGATGATCTTCGGGAATAAGACCGGTTAATAAGATGGCGCTGAGAACGAAAGCGGCAAGGAGGATACGCATGAACTTGTGCCCCGTGTCGCGCAAAGCAGCGAAAAAGCCCAGAGTTGCCGCAGCAATTGCCAAGATGCCCAAAGTACGAATCAAACCCAATGCCGGCACCAAAATGAATCCGGCGAGGAGCGCTCCCGCCACGCCTCCGGCAGTATTTAGGGCTGCGACAGCGCCGACGCGCCGGCCGATCTGCGCGACATTAGCGCTTAGACGCA
>Ga0070741_10018505_pt1 | contig 11272 bp, 24 predicted proteins | sample Coa_R1_4_FD_66440 | JGI IMG/M metagenome (GOLD analysis project Ga0070741, IMG submission 66440) | Surface soil microbial communities from Centralia Pennsylvania, which are recovering from an underground coalmine fire - Coalmine... | ecosystem: Environmental > Terrestrial > Soil > Unclassified ...
CGTTGGTACAAAATCTCAAAAGCGGAGATAAAAGACGCCGTCACGTTCGAGGCGCGCCCGCGCCTTGCTGCGTGAAATACTTCCTCGACAACTGCCTCTCTCCCGATTTTTCCAAAGCTCTAACGATACTCAACGCACCTCTCCATAAGAGGCCGGACATTTTGCATTTGTCCGAGTTGTTCGAACGCAATACACCCGACGAGCAGTGGATCGGCGAGCTCGCGAAAGATGGCGACTGGATTATCATCTCGAGTGACCCGCGGATCGCTCGAGGTAAAGCCGAACGGCGAGCGTGGCGCGAGGCGCGACTAACAGCCTTCTTTTTTGCGCCAGGCTATGCGGATAAAGGTTACTGGGTTCAGGTTGAAGAACTCGTTCGGTGGTGGCCGAAGATCACAGATAAAGTAAAAACTGCGCCCAAGGGATCTGGCTACCTGATGCCTTTTAAGGGCAAGGAATTTCGCGATCTTTATTAAATATCCCGCGGCGCCGGCCGCTTCGGCTCCAGATCCTCGGCGGAAAACTTCGACGAAAATTTCCGCGCCTCGTCGAGCACGGGGGCGATATCGCTGTTGATGATCCTGCCCGCCTTCGTCCGCACGCGCGCGACGTAGGCGATCGAGGCGTAAAACTCCGACGCTTCGTTCGCGGAGTAAAGATTCCAGGCGGCCTGGCCGAGCTGCCGCCCGCCGGGCTCAAGATCGGCGACCCTCGTGAAAGACAGCGTCTTTATATGAGATCCCCAGACGTCGAACAATAAAAACCGGATTTCCAGGGCGGCGATCGGCTCCTGCGGAGTGACGTGGATGTCGGATTTGTAAAGATAGTCGCGGCCGACGCGCTCGGCGGTGACGCCGATCTCGTATTCGAGTTTGACGGGTATGCCCGTGTGATGGATCACAATCCATTCTCGATGAAGCGCCGAATCCTTATTGAGCACGGCGGCGCCAGCGACGTCGATCTTCATCGGGCCGCCGTCGCTCCGCGTGACGGTCGCTTTCTGAGCCGCCGCCGGCGCGGCGAGTAAGAGCAGCAGCGCCGCAACTATATATAGACGCCTCATCGCGTGCGCTTCAGCTTTTCGAGCTGCTCTTCCAGATCATTTATTTGACGCTGCTGTGTTTGAATGATTATGACGAGCGCACTAAGCATCTTCTTCGTGCTGTCGACTATATCGCCCTTGAAGTCGATTTTTTCGATCAGCTCCAGCGATCGATTGACCCTACTAGATAGTACGCTCACGTCTCGCCTCCAGCTCAGTTCCTTCTTCTCGGCGGCAGAATCTGCACGACCTTATATTTGTAGAGGATCTCTTCCTTCTTGAATGTCATCGCCGGCACGCCGGGATTGACGGATTCGAGCGTCACCATGCCGGCTCGCTCACTGTAAATTTTCCAGTACGCCTCGAGCGACTTCACTCGGCAGATAATCATGTCGCGGTTGACGACCTGCGCCTTCGTGTCGGCGACGATCACCGTGCCTGGCGCGAATGGCGGGTACATCGAATCGCCGCGCACCTCCAGTCCAAAAGCGTTCTTGTCTTTGAGCCATTCCGGCCTTTCTATTTTATATAAACCTTCACCGACGGGAAAACCGGCGTCGGTCCATACGATGTCGAGCTTGCCGGCCGACACGTGGCCGAGCACGGGTAGTAGCTCCCGTTTCTCTTCCTGCGGGACGCGCACATAAGGAACGGTGAAGTCATAAGGGACCGCGCCGCCCTCCTGTGGCTGATATTCGGGTCCATACATTAGCCAAAATACTCCGCGGCCGGCCGGATCGAGCTCCGCGATCTTTATCAAAACTTGCGGCTGTCGCGGCACCCGTCCGCCCTCGTATTGATGGATCGCCGGCTGCGAAACGCCCACGAGGCGAGCGAATTCCGCCTGCGTCCGATCACCGCGTATTTCCGCTATGCGCCTGCCCAGGTCCCGCCCTTTTATTCTGATCGTTATTTTTTTGCTTGACACAATATTACGATTGTTATAATCTCCGTTTCCGATGGCTAAACTTTCGCCAACCCGAGGCGCGATTCCCCGGAATCGGACGGAGCTCAAGAAACTCCGGCGGGCCGTCTGGCTACGCATGATCGAGCTCGAGATCGGGACGCTCAGCAAGTTGGCGGAGCATCTGGAGCTCAAGCTCTGGACGCTCTCTAAAACGCTTCTCGGCCGCAGGGGAAACCCGGAGGTGCTGAGGGTGCTCGTCCGATTCGCCTATGGCGAAAAAGAAGCGTTGCCACCGAGGGCCGCCTAGCTCTGCATGCCCGCCAAGGTTGATGTCGGAGCGGGCGGCCTTCCCAATATTGTGGAGGTTAATCGAATTCATGCGCGCGAGCAAACAAAAAAAAGAGGGGTCACGCAAGCTTTTTTTTGACCTCGCCGACAACTCACTCAGTTGTGGATAACCGGCAAAAATACTGAATCGACAACCAGTAAATCACCCGAGACGGATGAGGCGGATGAAGGACGAAGAGACGACATTTAAGATCATCGACGCATGCGTCCCACGCGGCACGACCGAGAAGCTCGCGCAGTCAACCTCGCGCACCAACGAATCGGTCAATGTCTGGCGGCGTCCCCGTCGCATGGGCGTGGCCGGCCGCAATAAATTCAACCCTCTCGATCTCGTCGAATTAATACAGGATCACGCCTTCGCGCACGCGCCGTTAGAGTCCCATCGTATCCATCAATATCTTGAGCGGCGCTTTAAGAGCTTCTTCGCGTCGATTTACGGAGAAAAACGGACGCCATTCACGCCCGAGGAGCGCGACCGCGAGGTCGCCGACCTGGCGAAGGAATCCTCCGACGTTATTGAAGCCGTGCTTTGCAAAGCCACGCCCGAGAACGTGCGCCGGGAGGCCGAGGAGCTAAAGCGCAAGATCGACGAGATAGTCGCTCGCATCGAGCTCGGGCCGAAGCCGCCGGAGAATAAGGTCATAGATATGCCGCGCGTCGCAACCGGAGGCAAATCGTGAGCGTCTGGCTCTCCATAGAAGACGTCGTCGGTCTTGGCTATGCGCGGCCGACTCTTTTCCGACACCTCGCGAAACTGACCACGCGCCCCGGCCCGAAATCCGCCAACGGCAAGCCGCGGCGTGAAATTTCACTCGAGTCTCTCCCGCTGGAGATTCAGGCGAGGTTTTACAAGCGTCAGAAGGAATCCGCGTTGGACGCCTCCGGCGCGGAAGGGGAGAATAACGCGTCCGCGGCGCTCGCTGCCGCCATGCCACTCCATCAGCCTCTGGCGGCGGCGCTCTCCCCGATCAATCTGCTTGCCGAGCTCAGCGAAGACGAGCTCGCGGAGCTGACCGAGCTCGCCGAGCAGGTGAAGAAGGCGAAGGGCAAATCACACAAAGAAAAAATCTGGCACGCGAAGAAGCTCGGCGTCCACGTCGCCACGCTCTGCCGCTGGATCAAGGCGTTCGACGCCGAAGGCCTGGCCGGCCTCCTGCGCAAGCAGCGCCAGGACCGCGGCCGCTCGCGCGTTGCCGACGATCAGGTGATCGCGAAGATCCAGGCCGACTATCTGAATCCATATAAGCCGACGGCGCGGCAGGTCTACCGCGCGATCGCGCGCGACTATGCGCTGTCGGCGTTGAAACCGCCGAGCTACACGTTCGTGCGCCGCGCCATCGACGCGATCGATCCCGATCTCGTCGCCAAGCTGCGCGACGGCGAGCGCCGCTTCGACGACAAGTTCGCCTACATCTCGCTGCGCAAGAAGCCGGACCGGCCGCGCCTCTGGGCCGACGCCGACCATCACCCCTGCGATCACTACGTCGTCTTTCCGAACGGCGACATCGGGCGGCCGTGGCTCACGGCGATTCAAGATCTCTGCACGAACGAAATTCTCGGCTTCCATATAACGCGCGAGAAAAAGACGACCTATCCCGGCGCCGTCGCGATCGGCCTGGTGATCCGCCAGGCGGTGCTGAAAAAAGACGACGCGCGCTGGCCTTCCTTCGGCATCTTCGATCATTTTTATCACGACCTCGGCAAAGACTTTCGCTCCGCGCACGTGCGCGCGATCTGCGCGGAGTTGCACATCGATGTCGTGCCGACGCGCGGCTATCACGGCAAGTCGAAGCCGATCGAAAGATGGTTCGGCATCGTGGAAGATCAGACGCGCCATCTGCCCGGCTACTGCGGCAACAAGCCGGACAACAATCCCGAGCGCCAAAAGCTCAAGCCGGAGGCGCTCGACCCTAAAAAGCTGCTCACCGTCGATCAATACGCCGACGCGATCAAGAACTGGATACTGAACGACTTCCATCACGCGTCGTCGCGCGCGCTGAACGGCCTGAGTCCTCTGGAAGCGCTGGGCGCGCACGCGAGGAACGGCTTTGTCGCGCGCGAGGTGCGCGACGAGCGCGTGCTCGACCTGGTTTTGATGCGGCGTAAGGGCGCGCCGGCGAAGGTTCACAACTTCGGCATCCAGGTTTTCAACCGCTACTTCATGGCGCCGGAGCTCGTGCCGCTGATCGGCCAGGCGGTCGATATCTGCTGGGACCCGGAGCGCATCGGCGAGATCCTCTGCTATCAGGGCAACCGCTTTGTCTGCAAAGCCGGCAATAAAGAGCTGCTCGAGTTCGGCGCCGACGAGGAGATGCTCAAGCGCGAGAAAGAACTCAAGCGCGATCAGAAGCGCGACGTCGAGGCGCGTTATCAACAATTGTTGATGCGCGCGCAGTATCCGAATCCGATGGCGCGCGCGGCGGCCGAGAGCCGCATGGAAAAAGTTCTCGGCGAAGAGCGGCGGAAGATCGCCGTCAACGCCGAGCCCGAGGGCGTGCCGGTCCTGCTGCCGAAGTTTCAGCAGGCGGCGAAACAGCTAGCGGCCCCTACCGCCAGAAGCGGGGCAAAACTAAGACGGGCGGGGGCCGGATCGGCCGTCGCTCCTCTGGCGGAACAAACGCCGCGGTCGAAGCAGCCGTGGGAAGTCGACGACGCGCTGCCGACCGCGGCGGATATTTTCAAGCGCGAAGAAAAGGCCGAGTGGGAAAAAGAGCTGGAGGACGAATGAGGCTCAAGCCTTCCAGGGAGCGCCCCTTCAAAGTTTTTCCGGGCAATGGCCGTCGACTCATAGCATTCGGCGGCCTGGGGCCGGCGAAGGCCGCGGCCGATCATTACGCCGGACTTTACAACACGCTCGTCGAGGTCTGGGTCTGGCGTAACAACCACTATGAGACGGTCTATGCGGCAAAAGCGCCGCGGCCGCCGGAGATTCGATGACCATCGAGATCTCTCGGAAGCGAACGAAATGCGGACGCTGGAAAAAGATCGGACGCGTGATTTTTCAGGGATGCGGCAGCCTGCCGTTCAAGAAAGCAATCGCGCCGCACGGCGGCCCGTATCACGGCATCTGTCCGCGCTGGCGCTGGATCGAGGTGAGCAATGTCTGAATCTTTAGCGCCTTGGAGAGAAACCGAGCTCGCGGAGCGAGCGTATCTCGACGAGATCGTCGAGACCGTCTGTCTGGTGCGCCGTTATGAGAAGCGCGGCGACGCGGCTGAGGCGGCGCGCATGCGCAGCCTGCTCGATTCGAAAATCGACGCGCTGCCTGTCCGCGTAGGCAAACATTTCCCAGCGGCGCGGTGAGGTTTTTATGGAGCAGCAACGTTTAGAAATCCCGACGCAAATCGACGGCGACGGCTTCGGCGAGAGCAATCCGTTCCGCATGAAAAACGGTGTCTGCCCGACGTGCGGTCCTGAGAGCGACGTGCTGCTCTACTACTGCTGGCCGTGCGGCGGGCATTTCTGCTGGGACCATTTCAAAGAACATCGGTGCTGAAGGAGCGATCATGGCTGAGGCAGCAACACAACTCGAAAATCTAGACGAGCGCCGCGCGGCGATCGAGGACAAGCGGCGCATCAGCAATGCGGTGAGCTGGGCTTCCGCCTGGGTCGACGAGCACGATCTGGAGATCATTGCGTTCTCTCGCGCGATCGGCCTGGGCGATAGCGGCCGGACGCTGGTGAGCAAATTCCTCTCCGGCAAGCTCGAAAGCGATCCGACCACGGTCGTGCTCGCGATCGAGCAGTTCCGCGCCTCGGTCGAAGGGCCGGAGGGAATCAGCGCCGTCATCGGCTTTCGCGAGACGAAGAGCGCGCGCATGGTCTGGCAGGCGGCGAACAGCGCGCGCGAAGGCCACAAGATGGCCGCCGTCGTCGGCTACACCGGCTTCGGGAAGACGGAGGCGCTGCGCCAGTTCCAGCGCCAGACGCAGCACGACCGCAAGCCTCCGGTCCGCATCATTACCTGCAACGTGCTCGTCAACGCGCCGTTCATGGCGAAGAAGCTCGCGCTCGAGCTCGGCGTGGTCGAGAAGGGCGGCGAGCCGGCGATGTGCCTCGATCTCGTCATGAAGCGGCTGCGCTCGCACCCCGAATTCTGGATCGTCGACGAGGCGAATTTTCTCCACGAGCGCTGCCTCGAGGTCCTGCGCAATATCTACGACGTCACCGCGACCGGCATGCTGCTCGCCGGCACGCCGACTTTCCTCGGCACGGTAAACAACCGCCAGCACGCGCCCGGCGCCGCGGCCGCGGGCGGATCGCCGGACGGGCCGCTCGCGCTCTTCGCCGACCGGATCTTCACGACGTATCTGCCCGGCCTCGCCGACGACGAGGTGATCGACATCGCCGAGGACGTGCTCAAGGCCGAGCTCGCCGATCAGGCGATCCAGCGGCTGATCGTCTACGTCAATCACAACATGCGGCGGCTGACGCGCATGCTGCTCGAGCTGCGCGAGATCCGCAAGAAATCCGGCGCGCGGAGGATCGACGAGAAGATGATCGACGTCGCCTGGGCGAAGCTGCAGCACGTGAGCAAATGAACAAAAAGGACCTCATACAGGCGCTCGTCGACGACTGCCGCACGAGCCAGACGAAGGTCGAGGACTTTCTCCACGCGCTCGCCGATCAGTTCGCCGACGCGCTCGGCCGCGGCGAGTACGTCAACATGCCCGGCATCGGCCAGTTTCATCTCTACGCCGCGCGCCAAAACGGAATGATCTACTACCACTCGGCGCAGGCGCTGCGCGACCGCTTCAAGCTGCGCGAGAAAAAAGCGCCGGAGGCCGCGCCGGATACGCTCTGCCCGAAGTGTCGAAAACGCCCGCGGAAGATCCTCAAGCAGTGCAGCGCATGCACGCAGCAAAAATACCGGGCGAAAGCGAAAGGGGGGAAATCATGAATCTCGCGACAGCTTATCTCTGCGAGGGGTGCGGCAACATTCAGGACGGCGCGAAGCGCGGCGCATGCGAGGGGTGCGGCTCGGAGAAGGTCGTGGCGCTCGCGTGGCGTTTGCGCGACCGCATCGAGCTCAAGCTTTGGCAAGATCCGCTGACGCGGCGGTATTGGCGCGATTACTATGGGGCCGACCGCCAGCAGTAGGAGGAGCCATGTCCGTCTGGTTTATTGCGGCGCTTGCCGTTCCCTGCGTCATCGTCGCCGCGTGGCTGATCCGCGACATGAAAAAGTACGGCCGTCCGAAGGAAAGAATCTGATGTCAGTCACGACGCTCGAGAGAACCGCAACCGTGGCGCTGCAGCCCGGCGCCACCGAGAATCCGCTGGCGAAGAAAAACGAGTTCACCGGGATGATCTTCTGCCCGCTGAAAATGTCGGGCATGGCGATCATGGCGTGCTGGCAGCATCAAAAAGACGACGGCTGCGGCTTTCGCTGCCCGGCGAAGGTCGGCCGCGGCGACGTGCTCGCCGTGATAACCGCAGCGACGCAGGACGAGAACGCCGACGAGAATACGATTCCCGCGCCGGCGCGCAGCACGTGCCCCGTCTGCGGCGGCGTTAAAACTCCCGAAGCCAAGCGCTGCATCCACTGCCGCGGCCGCAAGCTGAGGACCGTCCGTGCTTAATCAGCAATTCACCGCGCGGGCGGCGCTCGTCGTCGACGTCCGCGGCGCGATCGATATGCGCGAGATGATGCGCGTCAAGAGCATGATCGACGAGGCCTTCGAGCACAATCCGCGCGTGGTGCTCGCGCTCGCGGCCGTGGAGGCGATCCAGCCGATGACGATGGGCCTCCTGCTCGGCTCGGCGCTCAAGCTCAGGAAGATCGGCGGCGATTTGAAGCTCGCCGGCGTCTCGCCCGAGCTCGGCCTCACGTTCAAGCTCTTCGGCATCAAAAGCTTCTTCGAGGTCTACCGGACCGTCGCGGAGGCGATCGAGAGCTTCGATGAGGCGTGGGAAGGAACGGAGCAATGAAGCCGTCGATGACCGAAAAAGAAAAAACGCGCCACGTCGCGCTGCTGAACAAGTGCTTCGAGATCATCAAGAAGTTGTACGCGAGCGATGCTTTTTGGGGGCCGCTCTATCAGTGGATCAACAGCCGGGTGAAGCATGGAGATCCTCTCGATCTTATTTACCTGTGCCTCAAGGAGATCGAGAAAGAGGCCGGCTTCGATCACAAGCCGATCGGCTTCTGGCCGTACATGAACGGGATTCGCGCGCGCATCATGCGCGAGATGGACGCGAAGGAATCGCGCGCTGGGCGCGGCCGCTCAGTCGAGACGCTCGGCGCGATCATGGACCGGGCGGCGAAGGAGAAGAAAGCATGAGTGCTCGCATGACCGAAGAGCAGAAGCGCGTCGTCGGCGCGTCGTTCATCCTCGGCGCGATTCTGGGCGCCGTTATCGTCGCCGTGGTCGCCGTCGGCATTGCGATCTGCCGCGCGGCGCCGCTGCCGAGCGAAGAGCCCGGCGCGCCGTCGGTCGTAATTTGGAAGGTGGGGAAAAATGGAAACTGAAAAATTCGAGACGTGGGCGATCCTTGAGCTGTTCGGCCATCAGCGCATCGCCGGCAAGGCGAGCGAGGCGACGATCGGCGGCTGTGCATTTCTCAGAATCGACGTGCCTGAGCATGCCGGCCGCGAGGCGTTCACGAAATATTACGGCAACGGCGCGATCTATTCGATGACGCCGGTCACGGAGCAGGTAGCGCGCGCCGCTCTCGAGCGGATCGAGCCGGAGGCAGTGAACGTTTACGGTATGCGGCTAATAGAAGCGCCGCGTCCTGGAGACGATGAAGAGTTTTAAATGGCTGACCGCAACGAAAAAGTCTGCGTGCGCGCGATGATCCTGCACGTGCGCGAGAAGGCGTACCGGATTCAGGCGCCGTGGCAAAAAGACTGGATCGCGTTTTCCGTGACCGACCCCGAGGACCACGCGGCGATCCGCCAGGCCGCAGAGGGCGATTTTCTCGACATTCGCATCCCGCGCTGGATCGCGGAGCGATTGGATTTGATCGGCTGATGAACGCTTCAGCTTTTTTGAATGTGAACGACCTGGTGCATTCGTTCGAGCCTCGACACGTCGCCGCCGATCGCGTTGCAGTGAGCGCACGGCGTCTTATAGGGCTGGTCGCTGAGATCCTCGAACGAAACGTCCTTGACCCGGAATTCGCGCCGACAAGAAAAGCATTTGAGATCGACGATGAAAGAATTGTCCGCCATGTTGTCCTCCCGTGTTGTCGTTTGCGGACTAGCAGCGCGTTTATCTCGCAATCGGAACTCGTTTTCAAGGTGTCCGCCGCTTCCGTGGCAGAGGCGGAGAGAGTGAAAGGTTCCCGACCACGCCGGGCGGCAGCTCCCGCCAAGAGGTGAGCAGAAGTTGAGAGCTAAAATGCAGGCAGCAGCCAATAGGCAGCAGGAATCCCAGTTAGCGCCGTTGAAGGATGCGATCGGCGATCTAGCCGGCGCCGATGTCGCGCTCAAGCGCATGGTCGGACTCGAAAACGAGATCGACTGGCTCACTAGCAAATACGAAGAGCGGATCACGAAGCTGCGCGAGGATCTCGAAAAGGAAGTTACCGCTCGCCGCGAGCAGATCGCGATCTGGCACCGGGCGCTAAACGGCTTCGCCCGCAAGCACGACGACGAGACGTTCCAGATTTTCGAAAAGGGCCGTCGCAGCGTCGAGCGGACCTTCGGGACGTTCGGCTATCGCTGGGGAAAATGGACCGTCCGTTACACGGTGAAGGCGGAGACAGTCGTCAACAAGTTGGAAGCCGACGGCCATGCGGACCTCGTAAAGGTCACGAAGCGGCCGCTCAAAAAGAAACTCGTCGAGTTCAGCAACGACGTGCTCGAAAAGTGGGGCGCGCGGAAGACGCGGAGCGAACGCTTCTTCGTCGACCTCAAGCGCGAGGAGGTGAAATCGTGATCGTGCTCACGCCCGTCGAAGTCATGCAGCTCACGCTCGCGCGTGCGCGGCAGAAGTTCATGGCGGAATACTGTGACGCCCGCGGCTGGAACGGCCGCGAGCTCACCGTCGACCAGCTGCTCGAGATCCGCGCGCAGCGCGGCTGGCAGGTGCCGGAGGTTCGATGAAGCTGATCAATAAGCTGCTCTCTTACGAGAAGATCGACGGCGACGGCCGCTGCGCGATTTACCTGCACCGCTGGACGCTCGCCAAGACGCGTTGGTTCACGGGCTACCTGCATCACTTCGTCGGCAGCGATTGGGCGCGCGACCCGCACGATCATCCGAAGCGTTTCATCAGCATCGGCCTTTGGGGCGAGTACGACGAGCACGATCATTCGGACCTCCAGCGGCCAGTCGTGCGCCGCTTTAAAGCGCCCTGGCTGCGCAGCTGGCCGGCTTCCTATCGTCATCGCATCACCATGACGCCGCGCGGCTCGGCGTGGACGATCTGCATCGTCGGCGAGCCCGTTCGCGAGTGGGGATTCTGGTACAAGTCACAGCGCTGGATCAAGTGGGACGATTATTTGGAATCCGCCGGCAACGAAAGGAAGGATTGTTAGTGAAACGCCGCGCGTCGAAGAAAAAGCGCAAGGAGACCGGGCACGAGATGCGCTCGATCGCTGCCATATTCGAGCGCGAGCAGCGCCGTTGCGTCAAGAGTCGCGCCGGGCGCCAGAGTCTCAGCTGTCGGAAGGCGAAACGATGAGCCGGTCAATCCCGTAGCTTTAAACTTACGATGTCATGCCAGTTGAACACTTTGCCCGCTCGGCCTGGATCGTTCGGCGCGACATTACAGTGTGGACATCGGAATGTCTTCGTATGCTCTAAAATGCTTACGTCCGGTTGTATCGAAACATCGAACTGGCGGGCGCAGTTTCGGCATTTGAGAGTCCAGACGGCGGCTTCCACCCCGTCGTTTTTATTTCAGCCGGTTGCGCCATACAAGGGTCGCGGCTCAACTGCCTGCGAGCGCCCGACACTCGTTACAAACCTGACCGCGCGGCGGGAAGTCGATCTCCACGTACCCCTCGTGCGGCCAGTGCGAGCAA
>Ga0070741_10018506_pt1 | contig 11272 bp, 5 predicted proteins | sample Coa_R1_4_FD_66440 | JGI IMG/M metagenome (GOLD analysis project Ga0070741, IMG submission 66440) | Surface soil microbial communities from Centralia Pennsylvania, which are recovering from an underground coalmine fire - Coalmine... | ecosystem: Environmental > Terrestrial > Soil > Unclassified ...
TGGCGGATTGTCCACCATCTCGACCACCCGTCTTCGCCAAGCCGGTTATATCGCCGGTCTGATTCGCAACGGCATTTTGCCCGTCCCTGAATACGCGCTGAGTTGCCCGGCTTCAGAATCAGGAGGCCGCCAGGCTCTCGATCTCATTCTGGCTCTCAAACCCCGGCCCGACGCCGTTATCTGCTTTAGCGACAACGTCGCCTTGGGCCTGCTGGAGGCCTGCGCTCATCACAAGGTCCAGGTTCCGGAAGATCTGGCGGTGGTGGGATATGCCGATTTGCCCTTTGCCGGTATGCTTAAAGTGGCCTTGACCACTATTCGACAACCCCAGGTGCAACTCGGCGAGCGCGCCGTTGAATTACTGCTCAGGTGCTTGGAGGACAAGCAGCACACCGAACAGATTGTGCTGCCCGTGGAATTGGTCGTTCGCGAATCCAGCGGCGGCCTGTTCCAGGAGCGCGTGCCGGTGGCAAAACAACCGGTTGCATAAGGTTTCAGAGCCGCCGGCCCGCGCCGCTTTTCCTCCGGTTCCAATCCCTCTCGCCAAGACTCCCAACTAAGCGCGGAGCGCCTCCCTCCGCTGGGGTGATTCGACCATTGGGAGATCCGGTTTTAATCCAGGCGAAAAGATTTTCTCATTTTTTGGTTGCCAAAACGCAGGAATTGTTCAATTCTCGGTTTACGCAACCGGTTGAATGACTCGGAAGCGTTCTGTTGTTGTCACATCGAACCAGCAATAAACATCGAACCGATCCGCCGGCCGTGACGCTGCCTTCAAAACCGCTTGCGCCCCGGCCTGCAAACACGCTCCAACCATTAAAATCCGAAAGGGAAGAGACACCATGAAATTGACCACCTCCAGGCCAGTTTTTCCGCTGCTCCTGCTTTCACTCCTTTGTGGCGCCGTGCTATTTACAGCGCACGCCACCGATTTCCCGGGGCTTGTGACCAATTCGCCCGGCTTGCTCGGCTATTGGAAATTTGACAGCGCCCAACCCACCAACAGCCTGGTCAATGGTTACACGGGCACCAACATCGGCGGCGCCACCATCGGTCCACCCGGCTCGGGCGCTCCCGTCACCGGCGATCCCAACAGCCGCGCTCTGGTTCTCGACGGCACCGGTTACCTTGAAAGCGATCTGGACGGAGGCGTCACCAACGCCTTCACGCTCATGTGTTGGATGAATCTTGGCGCTCTGCCGGGCTCTGGCTCGTTCGATGGTTATTTCGAGGTCATCGATCAGCAGGCTTTCGCCGATGACGCCGACCTCATCGTATTCCCCAGCGGCAATCTCTACATGTACACCGACGCCGGTGGCGGTGACGAAGTCAACACGCCGGGGCCCATTGCGCCCGGTGACTGGCATTTTGTGGTGGGCACGATGACCAACGGCGGTCCGCGTTGCATCTATGTGGATGGCCAATTGATGGGGCAAAACACCGCTGGCCTTCATCACGCCAACTCCGCTCCATTTCTCATTGGCTACGGGTTGGTCTTTACTCCGCGTCATTACGTCGGGTCCGTTGATGAAGTCGGTTATTGGAATCGCGCCTTGTCTCAATCCGAGGTGGTCCAACTCTACGTTGCGGCGGATCCTCCGGCCCTCGGAACACTCCAATCGATCACTCTCAACATGTCCGCGCAACTTCCTGTCGGGGGCACTCCTCAGGCGTCCGTTTCCGCCAGTTACTCCGGCGGCAATACATTCGATGTCACCGGGTTGGCCACCCTGCAAAGCTCCGACACCAGCGTGCTGTCTATCAGTCCTTCTGGACAGGTGACCGCCTTGAAGACGGGCACGGCCAATTTGACCGCCACCTTCGGAGGAATGACGGCCATTCAATCCGTGACGGTCGTTCAACCCACGGTCACTCTGACCCACCGCTACAGCTTCTCGAACGGAAACGCCAATGATTCGGTCGGCACGGCCAATGGCACTTTGCGTGGTGGCGCCACCTTCTCCGGCGGAGCCCTCTCACTCAATGGAGCCGGGTCCGTCACGCTGCCCGCGGGCATTATCAACTCCAACTATTATGCGCTCTCTATCGAAATGTGGGCGACCGTTCAACGCACGCCCAGCGCCTATCCCGGCCCAGCCGTCGAAAACGTTATTAGTTCCTTCGGCGCAGGCAAGGCCTACGTTCGATTGGGGACACACGATGTCCATGGCGACGGCAACGCTTGGATTGAGGCGAACACCGGCGCCGGCAACGATGCATTCGGCTATCAAGCTGGACCTATCGCCGGCAATGTGCATCTGGTTGGCGTGTGGGATCCGACCGTCGGCACGATGCAGTTTTACCTCAATGGCCGTTTCGTCAATGGCAACACAACGCCGTTTTCCATCTCCTCCATCAGCGGCGCAAATGACCTCGCAAACATCATCGGCGCCGATTTGAGCGGAACAACCAACGGCATTGTTGGTTCAATTCAGGAGTATCGCATCTATTCTGGCGCCCTGACTGCCGATGAAGTGCGCGCCAGCTACGCCGCCGGGCCGGCCAACCCTGCCGTCGCCAATGGCCAGGTCTCAACCGGAACCATCACCAATGTCACCGTCTCGGTTCACCCCAACTTCCTGGTCGGCACAATGCAGGACCCTGTGGTCACCGCCAGTTCTGCCAGCGTTCAAGGCATCAATCTGACAGCCGATCCGACGGTTTCTTTCACGTCGGGTAACACGAATATCCTCGCCGTCCAGCCGAACAATCAGATTCGCGCCGTGTCGCCGGGGACCACCACCCTGACTGCCACCTATCAAGGCGTCTCGGGCGAGGTTTCGGTCACTACGGCGTCCGCCACCTCGGCCATGTTGACTCACCGCTATAGCTTTGCTTCCGATGCCAGCGATTCGGTTGGCCAGGAAAATGGCGTTCTTATGGGCTTTGCCAAAGCCAACTCCGGACTAAGCCTTAACCTGGAAGGGGACAACAATGGAGGAAGCGACTATGTTTCCTTCCCACGCGATCTGACCGCCGGCTATCCTGCTTTAAGCGTTGAATTCTGGCTGAACCTTCCCACACAGGCTGGCTCTTACACCCGTCTTTTCCAAGCGGGCGACTGGTTTTACGGCAGCGGACAAAACTCAACAGGTCTGCTCCTCTCGCCCAATTACCCGGGCCCAAGCCTCACCAGCATCGAAGATGAGGTTGTTGGGGTCACTCCCGCCGATGAAATGGATCTTCCCGTCGACGGAGCAGGGGGCAATATCGCCTTGCAAGGCGCAGGAAAAGTGCAGGTCGCGGCCACCTACGATCCGCTCCACCATTCCGCGAATCTGTTTTACAACGGCCAACTGGCGGGCGCCGCGAAGTTTACCTACCCATTGAGCGCTTTCGATATCGAGCGTTGGGTCCTCGGCAAATCACTTAACGTCAACGACCCGCTCTTGATGGGAACAATTAGTGAATTCCGCGTTTATTATGGCGCGTTGACTCCGGGACAAGTCGCGGCGGATAACACCGCAGGCGCCGCCACCGTTGGCGTCAACTCCGGCTCCCCCACCATCACAGACCAGCCAAAACCGCAAACCGTCATTGCCGGTATGCCTTTATCCCTGAGCGTTGGCGCAACCGGCGTTCCGCCGCTCTCCTATCAATGGTATCTCGGCGCGACTCCCATTCCCGGCGCCAGCAATGCCGTCTATGACGTTGCGGCAGCCGGTGACGCCAATGCCGGTTCCTATACCGTCAAAATCAACAACAGCGTCGTCAGCCAGGCCGCCACCGTTACAGTGCAGCATCAACTAACCCTCACCGATGGACTGTTGGTTCACTTGCCTTTCGACGGCAATTATAACGATACCTCCGGCAACGGCAACAACGGCCAAGCCGGGGGAAACCCAACCTTCGTCCCAGGTGTCACCGGCCAGGCGGTTCATCTCAGCACTGTGGCAGGCGCCTCCCACAATTACGCGTCCATTCCAAATTCCACATCATTTAGTTTCGGCGGCTCCTTCTCCGTCTCCTTCTGGCAGCGGCACACCGGCCTCCCTAATGATCTTCCCATGGTTGGAAACGCCGTCAATTCCACCTATCAACCCGGCTGGGTCATTACGGACGACGCCGGCCGCTATGATGCAACTCTCGATGCCGCCGCCAATGGTGGCGGGGTCATTTGGACCGATCCCGCTCCCGGCCCGATCATTAATGACGGCCAATGGCATCAAATGGCTTTGGTCATCGACACGAATACTTTCGAAGCCGAGTACTTTGTTGATGGTCAGGTTGTCTTGGGCAAACCGGTCGTTTCCCTTGGCTTCGTCATCCTCGGCAGCCTCGACGACAACAGCCAGCCCGTCACCCTGGGCAGCGATCCGACCGGCGGCTACAACGTCTCTGGCGAATACGATATTGACGACTTTGGCCTGTGGACGCGTCCGCTCTCGGAGGAGGAGATTCAGGCGATTTACCAATTGGGCCTCGCCGGCCAGCCCATTGGCAATGCCAATTTCCCGCTTGTTTCGCCGGTCAGCCTGTCGATCTCCCAGTCAGGCGGCAACATTCAAATCAGTTGGAGCGGCGGTTCGCTGCAATCGGCCCCCACCGTCAATGGGCCGTGGACTCCTGTGTCAGGGGCCACCGTTTCGCCCTATCAGTTCGCCCCCCAGACCGGCGCGAATCAGTTTTTCCGTGTCAAATTTTGAACCTGGGAAAGTTTGAGCAAAAAGAATTGTCAAAAAAACTCGGCCGCGCGGCGAAAACACTGTTGCGGCCGGGTTCTCTCATAGGAGATGGCGCTTATGAATGCATCTGAACGCAAGTTCGAGAAAAGCTCCCCAACGCAGTTGCCGCAGTGGCGCAACGCCAGCGGCTTTACGCTCATCGAGCTTCTGGTCGTCATCGCCATCATCGCGATTTTGGCGGCCCTTCTTTTGCCGGCGCTATCCAAAGCCAAGAGCGAAGCGCTTCGCACTCAATGCACCAGCAACCTTCACCAAATTGGCATCGCCTGTCTGGGCTATGCCAATGACAACAAAGACAACTTTCCCGACTTTCGAGCCAGCGGCGACGTTATCAATGGCCAAACCGGCGATCAGGGCGTTTCCAACTGGCCGTGGGATTGCCCGGATTATGTCGCGTTCCTGCTGACTCAGAACGGCGCCAAGAAGCAGATCGTCTATGACCCAACCAATCCTTCCCAGGCGCAATTCTGGGACTATGGCGGTCAATCCGATGGCGGGCCCAATGCCGATCCCACTTCGAACGTGGCAAATTACCGTCCCTTAGGCTACCAATTCTGCTTTAAGAACACCGGTAGTGTTGATCCGACCAATATCACCGAATCCCTGCATCCGGCGGCCTGGGTCATTCATAACGGCTACGGCGCCACCACCACTATTAACCCCGGCCTCTCGGATCGCACCATTGTCGACGATGCCGTCATCTCTCAGTATCCTCTTAACAAGCTCAACAAGACTGCCAACCGGTTTACCGGCCTGATCGACGGTTTGAACGACAAGATTAATTGCGTTCACATGGGCCCCAGAGGTTTGCCCATGGGAGCCAACCATTTGTATGGCGACGGACACGTCGGCTGGTACGCCTTTATGTCGGGCGGCCCCAACGGCATCGGCGTGATTCCGCGCAACAATGGCGACAGCATTATTTGCTTTTGGTGGTAATCTGCCTCGAAATGGCATTCTCTTATTCAACCAGAAAACATGAGGAACTCTTTTATCCCGGCTTGTCTTGCCGCGGCTCTCGCCCTTTTCTCCGGCCGGGCGCTCGCCAACCCCTTTGCCGTCAACGCCACTGTTAAAGCCCAGCCGCTCAACTCCGGCGCCATCGATCCCAAGACCTTTGGCAACTTCATCGAATTGCTCGATGATGTTGCCCCAGGCATGTGGGCCGAGTTGCTTAATGACCGCTCTTTTGAGGGCGTCCTCCCGGCTTCCGACTGGTGCTATTACGATGGCTCTCTCGACATTTGCGATCGCAAGTGGGACACCAACGCCACCTGGCGTCTCGTCAAAGACAATCCCTTCAATGGCGCCTATTGCGCCCAATTGACCCCAGGCGCCGAGGCCGCCACCCTGACCCAGTCTGGCCTCTCAGCCCGCAAGAACGTCAATTACAACTTCTCCGGTTATCTGCGCGCGGACGGCGATCTCAAAATCAGTGTTTGCCTCAAATTCTTGCTGCCGACCGGCGAGTGGCTCACGCTTGCCTCCGCTCCGCTGCCCTCCGTTTCGTCGGCCTGGCAAAAAGTCACCGCCCAAATGCAGGCCAACGGCGCCACGGACCGCGCTGTTTTCGAATTGCGCGCCAAGGGCAACGGCCACCTTTGGGCTGACAAACTCTCCCTTATGCCCGAGGACAATTTGCAGGGCTGGCGCCGCGACGTCGTGGAAGCGATCAAGGCCGCGCGCCCCGCAGTTATCCGCTGGGGCGGCTCCTGTGTCGATCCTGGCCATTATGCCTGGAAAGCCAATATCGGCGACCGCGACCTCCGCACGCCGTGGCTGAACAAAAACTGGGGGCGCCTCGATCCCGCCGATGTCGGCATCGGCGAATTCTGTCAGTTCTGCGAATTGACTGAAAGCGAGCCTCTCATCTGCGTCAGCTTCGAGGATGGAGCGCAAAGCGCCGCCGACCTCATTGAATACTGCAATGCAAACGCTCAGACGACTTGGGGCGCCCGACGCCAGGCCGACGGCCACCCCGAGCCTTATCACGTTAAGTTCTGGCAAATCGGAAACGAAATCAGTGGCAATAATCCCGAATATTTGCGGCAGATTCCTCAGTTTATCGCGTTGATGAAAAAGGCCGATCCCTCCATCCAGATCATGACCTCCTTCCCTTCGCAAAAACTCCTCAACCTGGTGGGCAAAGACGTCGCCTTTGTCTGTCCCCACCATTACACCCCCAATTTGGAGGATTGCGAACACAGCTTCCAGGAAATCAGCGACATGATTGATCACACGCCGGGGTGCGCGAACATCAAAATTGGCGTCACAGAATGGAATATCGACGCCGGCCTCTGGGGCTTGGGCCGCGCCTCCGAGGAAACGCTGGCCTCCTCCCTCGTCAATGCTCGCTATCTCAATTTGATGATGCGCCATTGCGACAAGGTCAAAATCGGTTGTCGTTCCAACATGGCCAATAGTTATTGCGGGGCCTTCATTGAAACGTCCCCCACCGGCGATGGCGTCCTTAAACGCGCCAGTTACTGGGTCATGTATCTTTACGCCAACCATTATCTTCCTGTGCCCTTGCGCCTTGAGAAATCCAACGATCACCTGGACTTGTTCGCCGCCGCCTCGAATGATCAGAAGTCCCTGGTCATTTTTGCCGTCAATTCAACTCCGGATTCCGGCCTCCTCTCCCTCGCCTTCGACGGTTTTGGCGGCGCCCCTGGCATTTCAAAGGTCGAGTCCGTGTGCGACACTCTCAACATGGGCCAGCCCGACATTATGAATCATTGGGAGACGCCGGACCGCATCAAAATCGTGGATCTCCCCGCCTCTTCCCAATCCGTCAGCCTTCCGCCCCTGTCGGCGACGGCCATCCAGTGCGTTGTCAACTAAATTTCTTCTTTTATGACCAAACTTGCCCCTTTGCAGCGCCGCCCGGAGCCAAAGATCGCGATGGTCCTCAATTCCATCGAAGTCTTTGACCCGGTTTCCAAGGACCAATCTGAAAAAAGCATCCGCGCCTATTTCGATTCTCTGCTCCAATCCGGCCAGATTCATCCCCAGTCCATCATCACCCGGCGTATTTTTGGGCCTCACGAAGCCATGTCTGTGGCGGACGAGGTCGCCGCCGCTTGTGTCGATTTGGTCGTCATCGTCAATATCGCCTTTCCCAACGGCCAGGTCTTTCTCACCTTCGCCACCCACCCGCACCTTGCTCGGATTCCACTGGCGGTCATCGCCGAACCCGAACCAGCCGTTCAGGAATGGGCCACCAATGCCTGGTGCGGGGTCATCATGAACAATTATGTCGCCCACCAGGTCGGCCGTCCGATCAAGACCATTGGGGGCCCGTTCAATAGTCCCAGTTTCCAAAACCAGTTCGCCTCGTTGCTGCGCGTGGCTGGCACAATTCGTTTTCTGCGCCGCGATTTCATTTGCCGTTTTGGCGAAGCGCCCGGCGGCTTCCATTCTGCCAGCGGCGACCAAATGGCGTTCGCCCGGACCTTCGGAACTCGCGTCGACACCCTGGATTTGACGTTGTTGATGGAGACCTTCCGCACCGGCAAAGTCAAAGGCTACAACGGCGAGGCCTCCTTCAATGATGATGACATCCGCCGCACCGTGGACCAAATCAGCAAAGGGCGCAAAGTCGAGGTGGACGCTCCTACTCTCGAAAAAGGCGCCCGCCTTTATCAAACCTATCGCGCCATCGTCCGCGCCAACGGCTACACCTCCTGCGCCTTCCGCTGCTGGCCCGAGCAGCTTCAATCCTACATCGGCGTCAGCTCCTGCATGGCCATTGGCCTTCTCCTTGGCAATGGCGACGTCACCGCCGCCACCTGCGAATCCGATTGGCCCACCGCCGTCATGCAAAGCATCGGCACGCTTCTGGCCGGCAAACCCGCCGCCTGCCTGGACTGGGTCAATTACACCGCCGCCTCGGAAATCATCCAGCTTGGCCATTGCGGCGTTGGCATCTGCGGCGGCATGGCCGAAGGTTCCTGCCACGGCAACGCCTGCGATGAAGTCGCCAACCATCCCGTTCTCCGCCTCGCGGGCGAAACCATGGGGCCGGTCATTATCGGTCAATACGAATTTGGCCGCAAAACCGGCCTTTGCCTCGCTCCCGAGCCAAACGGCGGCTTTAAAGTCCTCGTCTTCGGCGGTGAAAGCCGCGTCGATACCGCCAAAGGCATCAAATACGTCGCCACAGACGTCGCGGTCAAAGATCCCCAGAAACTTCATCGCATGGTCATCGATGGCGGCTTTGCCCATCACCTCGCCGTCGCCATGGCGGACATCGGCGAGGAGGCCCGCCTGCTTTTCGATTTTCTCGGCGTCAAATGGGTCAGCCCCGATGTCTAACGCCTTCGCGCCAGATATGACCAATTCTTCCGGCAAATCCATCCTGTGCGTAGGCCAGCTCGTGGCCGATGTCGTCGTCCGGTCTGTGGATGCCTTGCCGGCTCTCGGTACGACCGACTTGATTGACGACCTCCAGATTTTGGCCGGCGGTTGCGCGGCCAACACCGCCGCCGTTCTGTCCAAATTGGGCGCCGACGTCCGTCTCGCCGCCCTCATTGGCTGCGACGCCCTCGGCGATGTCGCTTTGGCCAGCCTTCGCGACTCTGGCGTTTGTCTCGATTCCGTCCTGCGCGACGATTCCGTTTCGACCTCCGGCGCCATTGTCTTGATTCATCGCTCGGGCGACCGCTCCTTTTTTTATCGCCAGGGCGGCAATGAGCGCCTCGCCAATCACCACGTCCCGGATCGTGTCCTCCAGTCCGGCGCCATTGTTCATGTCGGCGGCGCGATGAAGCTTCTCGAACTGGATTTAGCCGCCCTCTTTTCCCGCGCCAAGGCCAACGGCAGCATCACCTCCATCGACACCGACTGGGACACCAACGGCCTCTGGATGAAACGCCTTCACGGCGCCCTGCCTCATACGGACTTTCTTTTCACCAACCAAGATGAAGCCGGCATGCTCGTCGGACTCAATGAACCGGCCCAAGCCGGCCATGCGCTGCTTGCCTGCGGCCCCAAAGCCGTCATCATCAAGCGCGGCCCTCGCGGCGCCATGTTCTTCTCCAAACACCAGGAATTGGACCTGCCGGCCTTTCCCGTTGAAGTTCTTGACAGCACCTGCGCGGGTGATTCTTTCGTGGCCGGATTCCTTCGCGGCCTCAGCCTGGATCTTCCTCTCCCGGAAACGATGCGTTTCGCCAATGCCGCGGGCGCCCTCTCCACCACCGAACTGAGCCACCATGGGGTCGTTTCCATGGCGGCCGTTCAGAAGCTCATCGACCATCATTCCCCTCGCGCAAACCCCGAGCCGGCCCATTTCGTCCCGCGCGCCTGCTCGAAATGACTTTCCCATGTTTATCAATCAACCCAAATCCCAAATCTTATGAGCGACGAAAACGGTGCCAAATCGGGCGACTCTCCGAGCCGCGAAACTATTCCCACTGTCTCTTTTGCCAAAGACCGCGAAGAAGCCGAGGCCCGCAAGAAAGCCTATCCCTATCGCTTTCCGCGCGACCCGCGACGGCTCGGCGGAAAGTTTTCCGTCGATGAAAACTCCCGCCGGCTCCTGCGCTTCTTCTATTTCGAACGCTGCCTCATGCACGGTCTCGGTTCATGGACCCTCACCGTCCCCGAATTCGAGGTCAAACTCGAAATGGGCCGCCACATTTTCTTTCACGCCGACGCCGCCCGCCTCCTGCGCGAGCGCCTCCATGAACAGGAAAAACGCCTCAAAGACATCGACGCTTTCCGCGACGCCGAAATCGATCGCTTCATGGATGAGCTCCTCAGCGCCGGAAACGCCCCCGAACTCCTCGTCGGCATCCATCAAGTCCTCGGCGCCTCCCTCGCCACCGCCTACCGTCATCACATCGATGACACAGACCAGGTCACTGACGCGCCCAGCATCCGTTGCTTGCGCCGCATTCTGGTTGACTACGAATCCATGCTCCCTTGGGGCGAAGGCGCCATCGCCGCTTACATCGATGGCGGCGTCGAGGAAGCCGGCCTCGCCACCTGGCGTTGGCACTTGCAACGCTTGCTCGCCTCCATCGGCGGCGTCACCGGCGCGGATCCCCGCGGGGCCGCTCCTGCTCCCTTGCGCATCGACTCCAAGCCTTTCGCCCGTGGGACCAAACCTATGCGCGACACCCGCTTCGCCACCTTCAAACACACCGGCGATTACGAAACCGCCGACCAGCAATCGCGCTTCCCCAAGGATTCCTACGAGGCCCTTCGCCTGCGCTTCATCCGCACCCAACGCGACGAAGTCGATGCCATCGAAGCTTTCGGCACCTTCTGCTACGATATCCGCTTCAAGGATTTCGAATCCGAATACAACCTCGCCCGCATCACGTGGGACGAAGCCCGCCACACCGAGATTGGCCACCGCACCCTTCTCGCCGCCGGTTATGATCCCTTCGAATTGCGCAATCGCCTCGTCGGCTCGACCTGCCGCGGGCCGATGGACCCGGCCTTCGCCATGGCGGAAATCAACCTCTTCGGCGAAGTCGGCGTTCTTAAAACCATCAACAATCTTATTGACGTCGCCGCTGAGCGCAATGATGAGTTGCTCCGCCACGTCGCTGATTTCATCCGCGCCGACGAACGCA
>Ga0070741_10018507_pt1 | contig 11272 bp, 10 predicted proteins | sample Coa_R1_4_FD_66440 | JGI IMG/M metagenome (GOLD analysis project Ga0070741, IMG submission 66440) | Surface soil microbial communities from Centralia Pennsylvania, which are recovering from an underground coalmine fire - Coalmine... | ecosystem: Environmental > Terrestrial > Soil > Unclassified ...
CCCGACGTCAGCGTGCCGTCGACGATCGAATCGGCGATGAAGCCGCCGCTCGACCAGCCGCCGTCGTCGAGCTTGAGATCGCCCTCGACGTGCACGCGGCGGAGCTGCGTTCCCTGCGACACCGCCCAGACGTCGATGCCCGCGTCGATCGCCGCCGACGGCACGACCGCGAGGTTCTCGGCGCCGCGCCAGAAGTTGCACGTGGCGTTGTTGTTGCCGAGCCAATCGGCTTTGGAGCGCACCGCGCCGGTGATCACGACGTCGTCGGGCGACGCGCCGAGGCCGAGCACCTGCGTGTAGAAGCCGACTTTGACGTCGAGCGCGTAGTGGCCCGGTTTGAAGAGGTACGCGTAGCGGCCGGCGCCGAACTGCGCGGCGTCCTGCTGCGCGTAGAGCGCGTCGAGGCGGCTTTGAATGGCGCTCATCGGCATCGAGGGATCGAAGACCAGCACGTTGGGGCCGAAGACGGGCGGCGCGGCGAACGGGGCGGAGGCGGGGCCGCCGCCGTCGGGCGCAGGCTGCGCGGGCGTGCCGAGATCGCCGGGCGCCGGCGCGGCGTCGCCCGCGTTCGAGTCCGCGGTCGCGGAGCAGCCGGATTGAGCGGAGCACGCGAGCGCGAGCGCGCCGGCGAGGAGCGAGCGACGAGTCATGCGCGCGTCGAAACGCACGTCGCATGCCACGCGCGCGCAGTCGCCGCGCAATTGCCGCCCCGCCGCCGCGCCGCATGGGCCGGGCGCGCGAGGCGGGGATTCGCGCCCCAGGTGTCGCGCGGCGGTTTACACCCCGCCCGCAGGCGCGCCGGCGGCGGCGAGCGAATCTCGCGGGATGCGCGTTGGCGCCGAACTCGCACAACCGCCGCGCATGAAGTCCTTCGCGCGCCTCGCGATCCCGTTGCTCCTGAGCGGCTGTCTCGGCGGCGCGCCGGCCGCGAACGGCGGACCTACCGGCGACGGTGGCGGCGCGAACACCGATCTGCTCGGCCGCCCGAGCGGCGGCGATCTCGCCGGCGCGCCCGACGGCGGCGCGCTCGACGGCGCCGCGCCCGACGGCGGCGGCGTCACCACCGAGTACGCGCCGTACTTCTACACCTGGGGCTGGGGCAGCAACGCCTACGCGTTCTCCTCATTGATGGATATGAAAAACAAGGGCGGCCCGGACGCGGTCACGCTCGCGTTCGTGCTGTCGAACGGCGGCTGCGCGGTCACCACCGACATCCAATCCAACCTCGCCGACGTGCAGGCGTACGTCGCCGCCGGCGGCCACGTGAAGGCGAGCTTCGGCGGCGCCGACGGCACGTACCTCGAGAGCGCGTGCCCCGACGCGAATTCGCTGGCGGGCGCGCTCACCGCGTTCGTCGAGGCCACCGGCATCACCGATCTCGACTTCGACATCGAGCAGGGCGCGGCCACCAGCAACGCCGCCATCAACGCCATGCGCGCGTCGGCGCTCGCGCAGGTGCAGGCGAAGAAGGGCATCCGCGTCGCGTTCACCTTGCCGGTCAATCCCGATGGGCTCGACGCGCTCGGGCTGGCGGTGGTGCAGTCGGCGCTGAGCGCGGGCGTGCAGATCTCGTTCGTCAACGTGATGACCATGGACTACGGCGACGGCACCGATCTCTCGACCACGCCGATCGCGTCGGTCGACGCCACCGCCGCGCAGGTGCAGTCGCTGATCGCCGGCGCGACGCTCGATCAGGCGTATCGCATGGTCGGCGCCACGCCGATGATCGGCAAGAACGACGACAACGAGACCTTCTCGATCGCCGACGCGCAGGCGCTGATCGCGCACGCCAAGCTGAAGCGGCTCGGGCTGGTGTCGTTCTGGGCGATTCAGCGCGACGAGAAGTGCCCCTCGGCGACCAACCTCGACGTGTGCAACGTCGCCGGCTCGAGCACGTTCCAGTTCAGCCAAATCTTCGCCGGCGTCAACCACTGACGGCGCGCCATTGCGGCAATTTGCCGCAGCGCGATCCGGCGCGTGGTACCATGATCGGGATGCGGTGGATTGCAGTGCTCGCGTCGCTTTGCGCGGCGTGCCACCAACCGGCGGTGGCACCGTCGCCGCCGAACCCGCCGCCCGGACCGTCCGCCGCCGACGTCGCGATGCTGCCGACGCGCGGCGCGATGGGTGTCGCCGGGTTCGGATACATTACGGGGTTCGGCTCTTTCACGGGGTTCGATCAACCGCTCGCGGCCAACGCGGACCAGGCGGGTGGAGCGCTCGTGTTGGGAACCGCGCCGAAGGTCGCGAGCGTCGCGTCGTCCGATCCGACCGTGGTCACGTTCAGCGTCTCTACGCTCCCGACGCCGGCTTGGATCGTCGCCAACCTGACCGCGCACGCGGCCGGCGTGGGAACGGCTCAAATGCAGTTGCTCGATGCGAACGGCGGGCTCATCGATTTCGCCGTCATCACGGTCGAGCAGCCGAACGTCGTCACGATCGCGGGGCCCGATGGTCTAGCGCTGATCGCCGGCGACCAGAACTTTTATCGCGCGACGTCCTTCCACGACGGGACTCCGCTGCTCGGCACGGGCGGCCTCACGTTGAGCTACGACGGTCCGGTCGGCCCGGGGGATTGGTCACAGTTGCACGTCGACGACGGCAATACACTGATGGAGCACGACGACTACGTCTTCGTCGGGAGCGCTTCCGGCCCCGCGGCGATTCACTTCAAATCGGCGGCGATCGAGGTGACCAGAACGCTCACGCTCTTCTATTACTCCGACGTCACCAAAGTGGTGCCATCGGCGCCGTCGACCTCCGGCTCGGGATGCCCACCGACGATCGGAATCAAGCCGTACGTCGGCGCCAGGCCCGTCTACGGAGCGTTCTGCAACTGGTCGACCTCTCCGCCGGGCGTCGTCGGTAACCTGGGCTTCACGTGCAACTCGGGGGGCGGAAGCTGGGAGATCGGCGGCGCCGGCGGGTGGACCGGAGACGCGCCGGGATCGCTCTATTCGTTCGTCGGTCCCGCCGGCCACTACGTGGCGACGTGCACGATCGGCTCGCAGAGCGCGAACGTCGACGTGACCATCAACTGACGCGCGCTCAGGCGACCGAGCGGATGCGCTCGGGCGAGCGGCCCTCGACGGCGGCGACGAGCGCGTCGCTGCGGATCGGCTTGACCAGGTAGCGCTCGACGCCGATCTCGGTGGCGCGGCGCGCGGCCTCGAACGACGCGGCGGCGCTCAGCATGATGATGCGCACGTCCTGCGTGCGCCAGTCGCGGCGCACCCGCTCGGCGGCCTCGAGCCCGTCGACGGCCGGCATCATCAGGTCGAGCAGCAGCACCAGCGGCTCGGCCGCGACCACCAGCGCGACCAGGTCGTCGGCGCTCTCGCGCTCGATCACGTCATAGCCGTGCTTGGTGAGGATGGTGGCGTACAGGCGCCGGATGGCGGCGTCGTCATCGACGATCAGCACTCTCTTGCTCATGCCGCTTCATCGGCGCGCGGCGGCGGAGCTTGAGCGCGCGCGCACGAGCGGCAGCACGTCGTCGGCGAGCCGCGCCGCGATGCGCGCCGACGCCGCCTCGGTGTAGTGCAGGTTGTCGGCGTAGATCGTGTCGCGCTCGGCGGCGAACAGATCCTCGACGTCGTGAAACGATCGATCGTCGCGCAGCGACGCGAGCACCGCCTGCGACGTCAGCTCGAACAGGCGCCGACCCGGGCCGTGCATCATCGGCTCGACGAAGCGCAGCCGCTGCTCGAGCGGCGAGAGCTCGCGCTTGCGCACGATCGTCGGTTGCCAATAGAACAGCGCCTGAAACTCGAAGCGGCCGGCCAGCGCCTCGGCGGCGCGCACGTTGGTGACGTAGACGCGCGCGATCTCCTGCGCCGCCGCCTCGAACCGCTCGGGCGGCAGCGCGGGCGGCGGGCGTCGCGTCAACGATCGATAGAGCGCGAAGCGGTGAAGCAGCGTGCGCAGCGCGCCGCCCACCGTCGGCAGGTGGAGCCGGCGGCTGCGCTGCGTGCGCGGCTCGCCCTCGTCGTTCGACAGCGGCCAGCACACGTCGTTGAGCCCGTCGAAGAAGATCACGATCGCCGGGCGCTGCGGAGCTTGCAGCGCGCTCAGCAGCAGGAGCAGCTCCTGCGTCGAGACGAACGCCCACTCGCCGAAGTTGCGCACGCGCGCCGCCACGCCCGCCTCCGACAGCCGGCGCGACAGCTCGGACGCGATGGTGTGATCGTCGCGCACGCCGAAGCCCCAGAGCGTGGAGCCGCCGAACAGCCAGATCTCGGGCGCGCCGTCGGGGAGCGGCGGATTCCACGTGCGCCGGTTGCCGTCGTCGTCGACGTTGAGGTACAGCCCGTGCTCGGGGCGATGGCGCCACGACACGAAGTCCTGGTACTCGACCGCGTCGAACGAGCGCTGCAGCTCGGTCTGGTACCCGTCGGTCCACGGCGCGTCGTGCTCGGCCTGCACGCGCAGCGCGGTCGCGTCCCAGAACGGATCGGGCGCCGGGTGGATGCGCAGCCACGCCTGGCAGCCGAGCTCGGTGACGCCGAGCAGGAGCGCGAGCGAGCCGCAGATCAGCCACGCGTCGACGATCACCCGCAGGCCTTTGCGAAGCACGGCGCGAATGCGCGCACCCTACCATGGCGGGTCGCGAAAATTCGAGGCGCGGGCGGGCGACCGGGGCGCGGGCGTCATGGTGCGCGCGGCGAAGCTCGCGAAATCGCGCGCGGCACGAGATCTGCTGCACGCCGGCGCATGACGCGCGCGCTCGCCGCCCTGTCGCTGCTGCTGTTCCTCGTCGACTGCGGACACGGCTCGCCGCCGGCGCAGTGCCCGCAGCTCGCGTGCAAGGCGGCGTGTCCGAGCGGCACGCGCACCGACGACGCCACCGGCTGCCCGTCGTGCTTGTGCGCCGGCGGGCAGGCGACCGACGGCGGCGCGTGCGCGGCGATCGCGTGCAGCGGGACGTGCGGGCTCGGCAACGCCAAGGATCCGTCGGGCTGCGACACGTGCGCGTGCTGCAATCCCGCCGACTGCGTCGATCCCAACGCGTGCCGCGGCGTCGGCGCCGACGGCTGCCCGACCTGCTACACCTGCCGCTGACGCGTTCGTGCTATGCAGGCGCATGCTCGATGGCGCCCGTTCGTTGGTCCTCGCCGCCGCGCTCGCCGGTTGCGCGCACGCGCCTTCACCCTCGACGCCGGCGGCGCCCGCCGCGCCGGCGCACCACGCGCACTGGTCGTATGAAGGCGCGACCGGCCCCGAGCATTGGGGCGCGCTCGATCCCGCGTTCGCCGCGTGCGGCGACGGGCGCGCGCAGTCGCCGATCGATCTCGCCGGCGCCACGCCCGCCGCGCTGCCGGCGCTCGGCTTCCACTATGTGCCGTCGGCCGGCAAGGTCGTCGACAACGGCCACACCATCCAGATCGATCTCGCGCCCGGCTCGTGGCTCGACCTCGACGGCGCGCGCTACCCGCTGGTGCAGTTTCATTTTCATCATCCGAGCGAGCACACCGTCGACGGGCGGCGCGCGCCGCTGGAGCTGCACCTGGTGCACAAGACGGCCGGGGGCGCGCTGGCGGTGATCGGCGTGCTCGTGGAGTCGGGCGGCGCGCCGTCGGCGCTGGCGCCGATCTTCGCGCAGCTGCCGCCGCCGGGCGGCGCGCGCTCGCTCGACGCGCCGTTTTCGCCCGAGGCGATCCTGCCGGCCGAGCGCGCCTACGATCGCTACGTGGGATCGCTGACCGCGCCGCCGTGCACCGAGGGCGTGCGCTGGCAGGTGCTGCGCGCGCCGCTGGCGATCTCGGCCGGCGAGATCGACGCGTTCAGCGCGCGCTATCCGCTCGACAGCCGCCCGCTGCAGCCGCGCCACGATCGGCCGCTCGAGACCAGCGCGCGTTAGCCCGCGCGGTGCACCGAGCAGACGAGGCGGCCGTCGTCGGAGTCGCGGAAGCCCTGCTTCTCCAGCCAGGCGGTGACCTCGGCGCGCTGCGGGTGGGTCGGCCGCACGATGTTGGTGAGGTAGTTGAGGCCGCGGCGCCGCGCCTCCTCGTGCAAACGATCGAGCACGAAGCGCCCCACGCCGCCGCGGCGCGCGCGCGGGTCGACCGCCAGCAGGATCTCCGCGTCGCCCCAGCAGACGTCCATCCAGCCGAAGGCGATCACCTGGCCGCCGGACTCGACGCGCCACCACTCGCCCGGCACCGATTCGCCGTCGCGCAGCCGGCGGTAGCGGCTGTCGAAGACGCCGGCGGGCGCCTCGCCGACGATCGCCGCCTTGCGCGCGTCCCAGCGCGGGCTGGTCTCGTGAATCCAGGAGAGGTCCATGGGGCGATTTTACCACGCGCCCGCGCGGCCCAAACGTGATGGCCTGATCCGTCCGGTGTTCGTCCTTTGCGGATCGGACGCGCGCGGCTAGAGTCGATTTCGTGTCGAGAGCGCGCCGCGTGCTGGTGTTGATGCTGCCGCAGGTGCACCTGCTCGACCTGGCCGGTCCCGTCCAGGTGCTGCACGAGGCCTCAGAGCTGGGCGCCGACTACCGCTTGCAGTTCTGCGCCACGCGGCCGCGCGTGCGCTCGTCGCAGGGGCTGATGCTGTCGGAGCTGGAGCCGCTGCCGGCGCCACGCGCGGGCGACCTGGTGCTGATCCCCGGCATGTCGTCGTCGACGATCGAGCGCGCCGACCGCGCGGCGAGCGCCTGGCTGCGGCGCGCGCACGACGCCGGCGCGCGGCTGGCGTCGGTGTGCTCGGGCGCGTTCGCGCTGGCGCACGCCGGGCTGCTCGACGGGCGGCGCTGCACCACACACTGGCAGTTGATCGAGCGGCTGCGCGCGAAGTGGCCGCGCGCGCGCGTGCTGGAGAATCGCCTGTTCGTCGAGGACGGCGCGATCGTCACCAGCGCCGGCATCGCGTCGGGCCTCGACCTGGCGCTGGCGCTGGTCGAGCGCGATCACGGACCGCTGGTGGCGGCGCGCACCGCGCGCGTGATGGTGGTCTACCTGCGCCGCTCGGGCGAGCAGGAGCAGCGCAGCGTGTACCTCGATCATCGCACGCACCTGCACCCGGGCGTGCACCGCGTGCAGGACTTCATCGTCGCGCACCCGGAGGAGAAGCCGACGCTGGCCGAGCTGGCGCGCGTGGCGGCGATGAGCCCGCGCAACCTGGCGCGCGTGTTTCGCCGCGCCACCGCCCTCACGCCCAAGCAGTTCGGCGCGCGCGTGAAGCTGCAGGTGGCGCGCGACCTGCTCGACGATCCGCAGCGCACCATCGAGGACATCGCGGCGAGCTGCGGGTTCGAGGACTCGCGGCAGCTGCGCCGGCTGTGGCGGCGCGCGTTCGGCGTCTCGATCTCGCAGTTCCGCGCGGCGCGCACGCGCGGCGCTACCATGGATCGGGCGCGCGCATGAGCCGCCGCGTCGCGCGCGAGCTGGCGCTTTTGCCCGAGTCCGATCTGCGCACCGTGCGTCTCCTCTACGCGCTCGGCGGCCGCCCGTCGGAGCTGGCGCGCCTGCTCGGCGTCGCCCCCGACACCATCCGCGCCATCCTGCGACCGCCCGCCGCCCGCCGCGCCGCCCAACGCTAGCGGCGGACGCCGGTCGGGTTGACACGTTCGCCCGCGCTTGGCATCCAAGGGAGCGGAATGCGCTATCTCATCCCCATCGTCATCGTCGTCGCCATCGTCGCCGGGCTGGCGTTCATCAAGTCGCGGCAGTTCGCCACGCTCTCGCAGGCGATGGCGGTCGGACAGAAAGCCGGCCCGCCGCCCGAGGTCGTCGGCACCACGGTCGCGCAGGAAGATTCGTGGGAGGGCACCTTCTCCGCCGTCGGCACGGTGGCGGCGGTGCGCGGCGTGGCGGTGAGCAACGAGGCGCCGGGCGTGGTGACCGCGATCCACTTCGAGTCGGGCCAGGTGGTGCGCGCCGGCCAGGTGCTGGTCGAGCTCGACACCAGCGTCGAGCGCGCGCAGCTCGAGTCGCTGGAGGCGCGGCGCAACCTGGCCGAGCTCGGCGTCGGGCGCACGCGCAAGCTGGCCGAGAAGCAGATGGTGGCGCAGGCGCAGATCGACACCGACGAGGCGCAGCTGCGCACGTCGAGCGCCGACGAGGGCGCGCTCAAGGCGCAGATCGATCGCAAGACCGTGCGCGCGCCGTTCGGCGGGCGGCTCGGCATCCGCGCGATCAACCTCGGGCAGTACCTGAACCCGGGCACGACGGTGACGGTGCTCGAGTCGCTCGGCTCGGTGTACGTCGACTTCACGCTGCCGCAGCAGTACCTGCCGGCGGTGAAGGTCGGCACGCCGGTGCGCGTCGCGGTCGGCCGCGCCGACGGCACGCCGTTCCTCGGCACGATCGGCGCGCTCGACCCGACCATCGACGCGACCACGCGCTCGATCAAGCTGCGCGCGAGCATCCCCAACAAGCAGGACAAGCTGCGCCCCGGGATGTTCGTGCAGGTGACGGTGGTGCGCGACACCAAGCTCAAGGTGGTGACCGCGCCGGCGACCGCGGTGGTGCACGCGCCCTACGGCGACTCGGTGTTCGTCGTCGAGGAGAAGCCGGGGCCCGACGGGCAGCCGGCGCGGTTCGCGCGGCAGCAGTTCGTGCGGCTCGGCGTGGCGCGCGGCGATTTCGTCGCCATCGACGACGGCGTGAAGGCGGGCGAGGAGCTGGTCACCGCCGGCGCGTTCAAGCTGCGCAACGGCAGCCGCGTGGTCATCAACAACGACGTCAAACCGACGCCGGCGCTCGCGCCGCACGTCGACAACCTCTGAGCCGCGCGTGAAGTTCACCGATCTCTTCGTCCGCCGCCCCGTGCTCGCGATCGTCGTGAACCTGGTGATCGTGATCGCCGGGCTCCAGGCGTTCCGCTCGCTCAACGTGCGGCAGTACCCGAAGCTGGAGAGCGCCACGGTCACCGTGCGCACCGTCTACGTCGGCGCCAGCGCCGACCTCGTGCGCGGCTTCATCACCACGCCGCTCGAGCGCGCCATCGCCGCCGCCGACGGCATCGACTACATCGAGTCGCAGAGCGCGCAGGGCCTCTCCACCATCAATGTGCGCCTCAAGCTCAACTTCAACGCGGCCGGCGCGCTCGCCGACATCACCGCGCGCGTCAACCAGGTGCGCGCCGATCTGCCGCCCGAGGCCGAGGTCCCCGCCATCAACATCGAGCCCTCCGACTCGGTGATCGCGTCCATGTACCTCGGCTTCTCGTCGACGATCCTCGAGGACAACCAGGTCACCGACTACCTCATCCGCGTGGTGCAGCCGCGGCTCTCGGCGCTCGAGGGCGTGCAGCGCGCCGACATGATCGGCGGCCGCACGTTCGCCATTCGCGCGTGGCTCAAGCCCGATCGCATGGCCGCGCTCAACGTCAGCCCCGCGCAGGTGCGCCAGGCGCTCGGCTCGAACAACTACCTCGCCGCCGTCGGGCAGACCAAGGGCCAGCTGGTGCAGGTCAACTTGAGCGCGGCCACCGATCTGCAGTCGGTCGCCGACTTCAAGCGGCTGGTCATTCGCCAGCAGGACGGCGCGCTGGTGCGGCTCGAGGACGTCGCCGACGTGGTGATGGGCGCCGACTCCTACGATCAAGACGTGCGCCTGTCGGGACAGAAGGCGGTGTTCATGGGCGTGTGGGTGCTGCCCAACGCCAACTCGCTCGACGTGATCAGCCGCGTGCGCCACGAGGTCGAGATCCTCCAGCGCGAATTGCCGACGGGCATGGAGGTCTCGGTCGCGTACGACTCGACCAAGTACATCAACGACGCCGTGCACGAGGTGCAGCACACGCTGGTCGAGACGGTGCTGATCGTGATGATCGTGATCTTCGTGTTCCTCGGATCCTTGCGCACGGTGCTGGTGCCGATCGTGGCCATTCCGCTGTCGCTCATCGGCGCGGTGTTCCTGATGCAGGTGTTCGGCTTCACGGTGAACCTGCTCACGCTGCTGGCGATCGTGCTCTCGGTCGGGCTGGTGGTCGACGACGCGATCGTCGTCGTCGAGAACGTGGAGCGCCACATCCGCGACGGCAAAACGCCGCTCCAGGCGTCGCTCATCGGCGCGCGCGAGCTGGTGGGGCCGATCGTGGCGATGACCGTGACGCTGGCGGCGGTGTACGCGCCGATCGGCTTGCAGGGCGGGCTCACCGGCGCGCTGTTCCGCGAGTTCGCGTTCACGCTCGCCGGCGCGGTGTTCATCTCCGGCGTCGTCGCGCTCACGCTGTCGCCGATGATGTCGTCGCAGCTCCTCAAGTCGCACGCCGGCGAGGGGCTGGTCGCGCGCGCGGTCAACGCCGGCTTTGCGGCAATTCGCCGCACCTACGAGCGCGCGCTCGGCTCGACGCTGCGCGCGCGCCCGGCGGTCTACGCGGTGTGGATCGTGCTCACGGTTTTGATCGTGCCGCTCTACATGCTGTCGCCCGCCGAGCTGGCGCCGACGGAGGATCAGGGCGTGATCTTCGGCGCCATCGACGTGCCGGCCAACGCCACGCTCGAGCAGCTCCGCCCGTACACCGACGAGATGGGCCGCGTCTTCAAGTCGACGGCCGAGTTCGATCACAGCTTCCAGCTCACGTTTCCGACGGCGGGCTTCGGCGGCATGCTGGTCAAGCCGTGGAGCGAGCGCAAGCGCACCATCTTCCAGATCCAGCCCGAGGTGTTCGGCAAGCTGTCGCGCATCCCCGGCATCCGCGCGCCGGCGTTCTTGCCGCCGCCGCTGCCGAGCGCGGGCACGTTCCCCATCGAGTTCATCATCGCGTCGACGGCCAGCCACGAGGAGCTGGTGCGCTTCGCCGAGCTGATGGTGCAGGAGGCGGTGAAGAGCGGGCAGTTCGCGTTCCCGCCGATCACCGACGTGCGCATCGATCAAGCCAAGACCGACATCGCGATCGATCGCGACAAGGTCTCGTCGATGGGGCTCAGCATGCAGCAGGTCGGCGCCGATCTGTCGGCGATGCTCGGCGGCAACTTCGTCAACCGCTTCAACATCGACGGGCGCGCGTACAAGGTGATCGCGCAGATCGAGCGCGCCGGGCGGCTCACGCCCGAGCAACTCGGCGACATCCACATCACCGGACCGAACGGCCAGGTGATCCCGCTCGCCGCGGTGGCGACGTTCAAGTCGGGCGTCGAGCCGCGCACGCTCAACCGCTTTCAGCAGCTCAACGCGATCAAGATCTCCGGCCTCGCGCCGCGCTCGCTCGACGGGGGCTTGCGCGTGCTCGAGGACGCGGCGTCGCGCATCCTGCCGCCCGGCTATCGCGTCGACTACACCGGCGAGTCGCGGCAGCTCCGGCAGGAGGGCGGCAAGTTCCTGCC
>Ga0070741_10018508_pt1 | contig 11271 bp, 13 predicted proteins | sample Coa_R1_4_FD_66440 | JGI IMG/M metagenome (GOLD analysis project Ga0070741, IMG submission 66440) | Surface soil microbial communities from Centralia Pennsylvania, which are recovering from an underground coalmine fire - Coalmine... | ecosystem: Environmental > Terrestrial > Soil > Unclassified ...
CGGGATCGGATACCGGCCCCGGCGCGACCTCAGCCAAGCGGCTCGCCGACAATCTCACCAAGCTCGCCAAGGCGGACGAAGCCGCCCGTCTCAAGACGGAGGCGGCGTTCATCACGCCGCTCGAAGTCGATCTCGCGCAATTGCGCGATTTCTTGCAGGCAAAGCAGGTGACGCTCGAAACACTGCCGCCGGAAATTACCAGCACCTGGATGGCAAGGGATGGACGCGCGCGCGTTGATGTCGCCCCGAAGGGCGATCCGAACGACAACGACAATATCCGTACCTTTGCCCGCGCGGTGCTTGCGGCAGAGCCGACCGCGACGGGCGAGGCAATCGGGATTCTGGAATCGGGCGATACGGTCGTGAAGGCATTCATCCAGGCCGGCTTCTGGGCGCTGGTGTCGATCTCGATCCTGCTCTGGATCGTGCTGCGGCGTTTTGGCGACGTCCTTCTGACCCTTGTGCCGCTGTTGCTTGCGGGCGCACTGACGCTCGAAATCTGCGTGCTGATCGGGCTGAAGCTGAACTTCGCCAATATCATCGCACTGCCGCTTCTGCTCGGTGTGGGCGTCGCCTTCAAGATCTACTACGTGATGGCGTGGCGCGCGGGGCAAACCAATCTTCTGCAGACCAGCCTGACGCGCGCGGTCGTCTTCAGCGCGCTGACAACCGCGACCGCCTTCGGCAGCCTTTGGTTCTCCAGCCACCCCGGCACGTCGAGCATGGGCAAGCTGCTCGCTCTGGCGCTCGTTTGCACCATGTCGGCGGCCGTTCTGTTCCAGCCCGCCTTGATGGGTCCGCCGCGCGAGCCGAAGCCTGCGGCCAAGCCCGCCGGAAAACGCGACGGCCAGTTGCGAACCGCAAAGGCGAAGGCAAAATAGGCGCAGGGTCGGGGGCAGGAATGTCCGGTTGCGTTGACGATGCTTTGCGCCGCTCGCTCGTCTCGGCCGCGGTCATGGCGGCAAGCCTTGCATTGGCCGCCTGCTCGGCGGCGGACATGCAGGGCACCATTGTCAGCGACCCGAATGTGATGCCGGCGAACTATCGTGCCGACATTCTCGCTTATCTCCGCACCTATCTGAACGATCCGACCAGGATCAGGTCGGCTTCGATCTCCGAGCCTGCGTTGCGCTCGACCGGGCGTGAAGACCGTTACGGTGTCTGCCTGAAGTTCAATGCCAGGAAGAACAACGGCGAATATGAAGGCGTGCGCGAGCGCATCGTCTTCTTCACGGGTGGCCGCCTCGACGGCATGACCGAGACGCGGCGCGACCAATGTGCCGGCGCCGCCTATCAGCCGTTCCCGGAACTCGAAAATCTGACCCGCTAGCCGAGAAACATCCGCATCGCGGAGGCCGCGCCGAACGCGCCGCCAAAGGTGACGAGCACGCGTTCGAGCAGGGCCGTGTCGGCGGGCGTCGCAGGCCTTTCGGCGGAGACGCTTTCCGTCGCCGAAACCTGCGCGGGTTCGAGTTGGACGGGCCCGGCTTTCGCCGGCACCTGCGGTGCCGCGAGATCGACCTCATTCAACTCGCCGGCCTCGACCACACGGATGTTCTGGCGTGGCGCAACCGTGTTCAAGACAGCGAACGGCGACGTGCTATTCCACGGGGTCTCGAGCGGCGCCCAGCTCATCGTGCCGGCGGGCAAGACGTTTTCCGGCGGCGCCTTCTCCAGTTCGCGCGGCTTGTCAGGCGGCGCCTTTTCCAAGTCGACGATGCGCGGCGCGCGTTTTGCGGATCTCTTCGCTGTGCGCGCACTCCTTGTATGGCGTTCGGCGGCGGGGCGGACCTTGCGTGGAATGGATTGCGCAGGGGCCGGCTGCAATGCGAGCGGCTCGATCGCCGCTGGCGCTTCAGCCGGTTCGCAAGCGTAGCGATCGTCCTTGCAGACCGGCGAAGCCGCGAACGCTGTGGCCGAAATGGCGATCAACGAAATCGAGCTGAGCAGGAGTACCCGAAACTTCATGACGTCCCTCCCTCATGTACCTCCGATTCCGTCGTGCCGCCGTGACGCGAGCTTGATGGCGTGGTGTCGGGATCGGGGCCGAATTTGGGAATTCTTGGAACATCGTGTGGTAACGATGCACTCCCGCTCGCTTCGTGCCGGATCAAGTGCGACCGAGAAAATCGAGCTTGCCGATCTGGACGCCGTTGTGGCGCAGGAGCGCGTAGGCCGCGGTCACATGGAAATAGAAATTCGGCAGCGCGAAGCTGACGAGGTAATCGTGTCCCTTGAGCGTCATTTTCGCCTCCGGACCGACCGGGAAGGTGATGTCCTTGTCCTCGCTGCCGTCGATCTGCGCCGGTTTGAAAGCCTTGACGAAGTCCCGCACCTTCGCGATGCGCGTTTTCAGTTCGTCGAAGCTCTTCTCCTCATCGGCAAATTTCGGCGGCTCCTGACCGGCAAGACGCGACATCGTGTTCTTCGCGAAATCGCATGCGATCTGCACCTGCTTGGTGAAGGTGAACATGTCGGGGGCCAACCTCGCCAGGAGGAGCGCGGATGGCTCTATCTTGCGCGCGGTGGCGTGTGCCTGCGCCTTGTCGAGGAGTTTCGAGAGTGCGCCGAGCATGTTCTCGAAAGCGGGGGCGGAGGCCTGATACATTGAAAGGGTCATCGTTAGTCCAATGTTGCGATTGAGACAGTCGTATCTTACCGAATCGACGAAAGGCTTACATACATCGGCCCGCATTTCAGGACTTTTCGGGCCGCCGCACAAAATCGTCACATTCGGTGACTCGCTTTCGTCACATTTCGACGTTCAAAGGACCCTCGAAAAACGAATCGCCTCCGCGCTCTGCGGGACCCTCCCACATCGTCGATCGGATGTTTCCGGGAACACCGGAAAGCCTCGCGCGATTGAGGAAGCGGACGTGCGTGGGCCAACGTGGAAGGGTGAATGTTCGAACGACTTGTTACGGTGGCCACGCTGTGTTTGCCGCTCTGGTACAGCACACGTCCGCCCGATCCGGTTATTCCGGAACCGCCTCAAGCCCTATTGCCGGTGCCTGAATTGATGGTCGCGTCGTTTTACGACGAGCCGCAATTGCTGGCGCTCGGCGGCAAATACGATCCGAATGGCCTGACCGCGGCTCACCGCACGCTGCCGCTCGGCACGAAGGTGCAGGTGACTGACGCGGCCACCGGCAAGAGCGTTGTTGTGACGATCAACGATCGCGGTCCGGCCGAGTGGACCGGGCGGCAGATCGATCTCTCGCTTGGGGCCGCCAAGATGCTTCAGATGGAAGAACGCGGCATCATCCTCGCAACGATCAAGCCGGTCGTCGGCATGCGCTGAGGCGCCTAAGGCATCGCGATTTCGCCGGCCTTCTTCGGCACATGATATCCCTTCTGCACCGCGGGGCGCTGCGCGATCGAAACGTACCAGCGCTTGACGTTGGGGTATCGGTTGAGATCGGTCTTGTGCCATTCGAAGCGCGCGATCCAGGGCCAGATCGCGATGTCCGCGATCGAGTAATCGCCAACAACGTATTCGCGGCCTTCGAGGCGGCGGTCGAGCACGCCGTAGAGTCGCTGCGTTTCCTTGTGGTAGCGTTCCTCGGCATAGGGCGCCTTGCCGGGATTGGTGCGCAGGAAATGATGCGCCTGTCCGATCATCGGGCCGACGCCGCCCATCTGCCACATCAGCCATTCGATCACACGGTAGCGCGGCTCACCGGATTTCGGCAGGAGCTTCCCGGTTTTGTCGGCGAGATAGATCAGGATCGCGCCGGATTCCATCAGCGCGATGTTGGTGTCGCGGTCGACGATCGCGGGGATGCGGTTGTTCGGCGCGATCTTCAGGAAGGCGGGCGCGAATTGCTCGTCTTTTGAAATGTCGATGGCATGCGTCGTGTAGGGCAGGCCGAGCTCTTCGAGCGCAATGGAAATCTTCCGCCCGTTGGGCGTGGTCCAGGTGTAGAGGTCGATCACGGAGAGGTCCTTCGGTCGGTCGTCCGGGCTCTCTTAGCACGACGCCGGGACGTGTCGAGATTGCGGGGCAATGCGTGCGGCATGGCCCCTATGCGCCGGCCGACCTAACGCGCGTTCGCGACCTTTTCCGCTTTCGAGGAAACGCGGTCCTGCGATTTCGCAACGACCAGATGCGCTTTGCCTTTGGCCCTTTCCCTAGCGGCGATCGTGGCCCTGGCGGCATTCGCCTTGCGCGCGGCTACGAGCGCGCGCTGTGCCTTTGCTTTCTTGATGCGCGCTTCGCGCACCTTCGCTTCCTCGATCAGCCTCACGACGGAATTGTCGAGCCGGACCGGAATGGTCGTGACGCCGGCATCGCGCGAGAGGCCGGCGATGCCGTGGCAGGGAGCGCGGCGCGGCAGGCCGAGCGGCAGGTCGATGAAGTTTGCGACCGTCCACCGCTCGATCGGGTGACCGGTGATGCTGGCGACGTAGTTTCGCGTTTCCTCGGGCAGCTTGCCGCGGCGCGCGAGCCAATCCTGAATTCGCTTTGGACCGGCGTTATACGCCGCGGCGGCAAGACCGAGATTGCCGAAGGTGCGATAGAGCGTTTGCAGAAGTTGCGCCGACATCGGCAATGCGGTGCGCGGATCGAACGGATTGTCGAGACCCATCGACGCGGCAACCTTCGGCATGAATTGCGCAACGCCTTGCGCGCCGACCGGGCTCACCGCGCGCGGATCGAACCTGCTTTCCTGCCAGATCAGGCGCGCGAAGAAGGGCGCGGGAATGCCGGTATCGTTTGCCGCGCTTGCGAGCTTCTCGCACATTTCTTCCGGCGTGAGGTCCGGCGGCGGATCGTCGCCAAAGCCAAGCTCTTCATAGAATTTTTTCAGCGGGGCTCGATCCGCGTCCGCTTCGCGCGACGGCAGCGCAGGAATGAGCGACGCGAGCCGCAGATCCTGCGAGGTCACGCCCTGCCAGATTGCCAGCGGGGTCGAGTTTGGCCCGGCGAGATCGGGCCCGAAAATGACAGCAGAAAAAATCAGGGCGAGCGCGAACAGCCAACGCATCGTCGAAATTTTCCCCTCGCTCGCGCAGCCTCGTGCCGCGCGAGTACAGATGTCCCGTTTATGAGGAGTCTCCCCGACCGCGCTCGGGCTTGCTTGCCCTCAGCCGCGGCACCCATACAGATGGAGATCGATCCCCGTGCGGGCGGCGTGATGCCCGCGGAAGGGGCCGGTTTTGTGGAAAATGTGCGGCCCGTAGGCGGTTTTGTGGCGATAGCGGAACTGCGGGCGCCGCATTGGTTTACGGCAGGATTTTCGCCTCGCGATAGCTCGTCAGATGCCGGATGAACATCTCTTCGGTATCGATCACGTCGTGGAATCCGGCCAGCCGCAGGCGGGTCGTGCTCGAGATTACGTCGTAGTCCTGGGCCAGTTGAGAATCGGCGTAGCCCCAGACCGCGACCTCAGAGAGCTTTTGTGGCTTGAGGCCGTGTTTCTTCACGATGCTTTCCCACACCGGCTCCTTGTCGGACATCCAATCGGCGAGTTTCAGGGTTCGCGGCTCAGCCACGGTCAGACCGAAATGCGCGGCAATTTTCGGCCAGGCATATTTCCAGCGGAACACATCGCCGTTCGTGACATTGAATGCCTTGTTCGCGCCGGCAGGATTCGTCGCAACATGAACCATCGCGCGTGCAAGCTGGGTTGCGTCGGTTGCCTGCTTGAGCGTGTCGTAGCAACCCCATGCGCCGGGGAAGGCAAGCGGCAGTCCAAGCTCCTTGCAGATCGCGGCAAAGGCGCCGACGATCGACACGATGTTGCGACCGCGCCCGGGCGAGAAGTCGCAGACAAAATCCGGCCTCGCCGCGGACCATGTCCAGCTCTTTCCTTTTTGCCGCTCGACCAGCAGGTCCTGCTGGCTGAAGTAGAAATTCGGCGGCATGTGTCGCGGGTCGTCCTCGCGCGCCGGAGTCGGGAACGGGCCGAGGTGCTGCCCGTAATATTTTCCGCCTTGCACGAAGTTGACGTGCTGCAGGCCGCGCGCGACAGGTTCGACCGCATCGAGCACGTTGCGCAGCATCGCAGTGTTGTCCTCGACACTTTCGATCGCGACTTCGCCATGCTTGGCGCGGGCGGTGTAAAAGACGTGCGTGATCCCGCCCTTGTCCTTGAGCGCCTGCTTGCAGGATGCCGCGTCGCTCAAATCGGCCGCCACATAGGTCACGCGTCCTGCCGACGGCGGCGGGTTCCGGCTGACGCCGATCACCCCCCAATCGGGGTCCGCGGTCAGGGTTTCAAGCAGGCGCTTTGAGGTCGCGCCGGTCGCGCCGACCACGAGCGCGGTCTTGGAATGGGGCATGGAAAGGGAAAGCTCCGCAGGCAGGGAAGATTAACCGAGCGCGCGAAGGGGTGACCAAGCTATTCGCGCATTGCTATAGGATGCTCTAAATTCGCGCCCCGGTATTGCCAAGCGCCGATTTGGCCCTGAATTTCGCGCAGGATCAATAGGTTGAGGCAGCCGGAGCGCCCCGGCTTTATCGCACTTTTATTTGAACCGTTCCGGCTTTTGCCGCGACCAACTCCGTGAGCCACACGTGGCAATGCAAACGACTTCAGACGAAGTGCTGATCGAGCGCATTGCCGGTGGCGACCGGCTGGCCATGCAGGTGCTGTTCGCGCGGCACCACGTCAGGGTTTACCGGTTCGTGCTCCGCCTCGTCCGTAACGAATCGACGGCGGAGGATTTGATCAGCGAGGTGTTCTTGGACGTCTGGCGGCAAGCCGGGCGTTTCGAGGGACGGTCCGCCGTTTCCACCTGGCTGCTCGCGATCGCACGGTTCAAGGCGCTGTCGGCCCTGCGCGGCCGGAAAGAGGCGGAACTGGACGATGAGTTTGCGGAGACGATCGAGGATCAATCCGACGATCCCGAGATGTCGATGCAGAAGAAGGATACGAGTGAGATTCTGCGGAAGTGCCTAGGCGCTCTCTCCGCGGAACATCGGGAGATCATCGATCTCGTCTACTACCACGAGAAGTCCGTGGAGGAAGTCGCAGAGATCGTTGGAATCCCGGCGAACACGGTGAAGACGCGCATGTTCTATGCGCGCAAGAAGTTGGCGGAAGAATTGAAAGCGGCTGGAATCGAACGAGGTTGGCCATGACGAACCAAGTATCGGAACGCGAGGACATCGAGCAGATGTTGCCGTGGTTTGCTGCCGGCACGCTCGACCGCAAGGATGCGGCGCGCGTGGAGAAGGCGCTCGCGGCCGACAAGGAACTGGCGCGCCGCTTCGAACTCGTGCGCGAGGAGCTTGGCGAAACCATCCGCCTGAATGAATCGCTCGGGGCGCCGTCGGCGCGTGCGATGGCGACGCTGTTCAAGAAGATTGACGCCGAATCTCCGGCGTCGCGCCAGAGCGCGGTGTCGGTCAGCTTGGTCACGCGCATCTCCGAATTCGTCGCGGGGCTATCGCCGCGCACGCTCGCTTATGCGGGCGGAGTCGCAGCTCTTGCGATCGTGCTTCAGGCCGGCGTGATCACCGGCGTGCTGCTGAGCGGCGGGCAGGGCGGCTATCGCACCGTCGCGGTCGAGCAGGCAGCGCCTGCGGGCGAAGGCAGTTTTGCGCTCGTGCGGTTTGCGCCGGCCGCGAGTTCGGCTGACATCACGAAACTGCTTGAGGACAACAAGGCCACCATCGTTGGCGGGCCGACCGCCGGCGGCCTCTACCGCGTGAAGGTCGCGGTCACGGGGTTGCCGAAGGAAGAACTCGCCCGGATCGTCAAGCAGCTTCAGGACAATAAGGCGGTCGGCTTCGCTGCGCCTGCGCAATGAGGTTCTTGCCTTGAATAGGTCGCTATGAAGGGAACACAATTCCCGATGCGGGAAAGGAGCGGGATCATGTTGCGTTTCGTCCTTGCCGCCGCCGTGGCGGTCCTTTCATCTGTTACGTTCGGTGACGCCTACGCGCAGCGATTCACGCCCTCCTTCAATTCGGTCGGTCCCCGCGGTCCATCGATGTCGGTCGGCCCGCGCGGGCCCGGTTTCGACCGGCCAATTATCGTCCGGACGGCGCCGGCCGATCAGGACGTGGTCGAAACGCCGACCACCCGCACGGTGAAGAAGAAACAAAATGGCGGCGGGGGCGCGAATCCCGCCGGCATGCCGCCCGCCGGCGAAACGCATTTCGTTCCGGACGAGGTCGTGGTCGTGATGACCGGCGATCCGGAGCCGATGGCACGCCGCCACCGCCTCATCCGCCTGGAGCGGCTCGATCTCGGCCTGACCGGCCAGCCCCTCTATCGCTGGCAGATCACGGGCGGGCGTTCGGTTCGCGAGGTTATCCGCCAACTCGCGGCCAGCGGCATCTATTCGCAGCCGAACTACAAGTTCGAAGGCTCGCAGCAAAACGTCGCGAATGCTCCGGCGAACGATCCGCAGGAGGGCGACCCAGCTCAATATACGCTGGCAAAGCTGCACGTGGGCGCCGCGCATCGTATCGCGAAAGGCGACAAGGTTCTGGTCGCGGTGATCGATTCAGCAATCGACACGTCCCATCCCGAACTCGCCGGCGTGATCGCGGGAACATTCGATGCCGTATCGGGCAACGAGCCGCATGCGCATGGTACCGCGATTGCGGGGGCCATTGCCGCGCATTCCCGGCTGCAGGGCGTGGCCCCTGCGGCGCAAATTCTTGGCGTGCGCGCGTTCGGCGCGAGCGGAAACGGCGCCGAGGGAACGACCTTCAACATCCTGAAAGGCCTCGATTGGGCGGCCAGCAAGGGTGCGCGGATTTTCAACATGAGCTTCGCCGGCCCGTCCGATCCGACCTTGGCGCGCGCCATGGCGGCAGCGCGGCAGCGCGGCATCGTGCTGATCGCGGCGGCCGGCAATGCCGGCGCGAAATCGCCACCGCTTTTTCCGGCGGCCGATCCGAACGTGATCGCGGTATCGGCGACCGACGCGGAGGATCGTCTGTTCGAGGCGTCGAATCGCGGCAACTACATCGCGGTCGCGGCGCCGGGCGTGGACATTCTCTTGCCGGCTCCCGGAGGCGGGTATCAGGTTTTGTCCGGCACTTCGTTTGCGGCGGCCCACATCAGCGGCATCGCTGCGCTCATCCTTGAGCGCCGCCCCGATCTGAAGCCCGAGGCGGTCCGCAGCATCCTGATGAGCGCGGCCAAGGATATCGGTCCGAAAGGCCGGGATTCGCAATTCGGCGCAGGCCTTGCCGATGCGTATCAATCGCTGATGCTGCTCGACACCTCGGCGAGCGCAGCAAGCCGCTGACGGCTACAGCCAGGACAGAAAGAGCCGGACCGTCAGGCCGAGCGCTGCCAGCCAGACCGCGACAATGACAATGGCGGCGGCACGGCTGACGGGGCGATCTGTCGCGGCCACCGCGAGTGCACGATGCTCCGCCATGAGTGCAGGCGGAATAAGCCAAACCGCAAGGGCAATCCCCAACGGAACGACGACGAGATCGTCGAGATAGCCAAGCACGGGGATAAAGTCGGGGATCAGGTCGATCGGCGAAACCGCATAGGCTGCAACGGCGAGCGCGACGGCCTTCGCGTACCAAGGGACGCGCGGATCGCGTGCTGCGCTATAGAGCGCATAAGTGTCGCGGGTGATCGATCGCGTCCAGACTTTCCAGCGGTCGAGCATGCGGCGTTGACCTCTCCGGATACCCCTTTTTCATTTTGAACCTTTTCTGGCCGCCTGCCGACCAATGACCAAGTGGCCGAAAGGCCCAATGGATCACGGAGAGGCATCATGACCAGGACGAAGACTCTTGCTACGGCTGTTACAGCGCTGGCGATTTTTTCGATGGCTGCGACCGGCGGCGCGGAAGCCAAGGGCTGGAAAGGGGCCGGGATCGGTCTCGGGATCGCGGCCGGCGCCCTGATCGCCGGTGCGGCGGCGGCGTCCGCCTCCACCTATTACGAGCCAGGTTACATCGTGGACACGGGCTATCGCGAATGCCGTTACGTGCAACGCGTGAACCCCTACGGCTACGTGCACACGATTCGCGTGTGTGACGTCGACTGATACTGAAGTAGCAGTCGGCGCTCGCGCCCTTCCACCCCCAGCGCCGATATGCCGACCCGCCCGGTGTGTCCCCACCGGGCGGGTCATTTATTGTGCACGCCCGCCTGTCTGAAATTCAATCACGCGCCGGGCAGGCCGGATCTCGGAACGGAATTCCCAGCCTGACATGTTACCTTTCCGCTAGACGGTATCCGCGGAAACAGGCAGACATGGACTTGGCTTTGAGGGAATGCCGCGTCAAATGAGTGCCGAGATCATTCTGAAAACGGAAGATCTCACGAAGGAGTTTGCGGGCTTTGTTGCCGTGAATGGCGTCAACCTGCAGGTCGAGCGTGGGACGATACATGCGTTGATCGGGCCGAACGGCGCCGGCAAGACGACCTGCTTCAATCTGCTCACCAAGTTTCTCAATCCGACGCGCGGCAGGATTTCGTTCAAGGGCGAGGACATCACTGCGATGGCGCCAGCCGATGTCGCACGGCTCGGCGTGGTTCGCTCCTTCCAGATTTCGGCGGTATTTCCGCATCTCACGGTTTTGGAGAATGTGCGCGTCGCGCTGCAGAGAAAGCGCGGAGGCTCGTTCGATTTCTGGCGTTCGCGTCGCGTGCTTGACGGCCTGAACGCCAAGGCCATCGAACTCATCGCCGATGTCGGCCTCGCGAGTTTCGTCGATGTTCAGGCGGTGGAATTGCCCTATGGCCGCAAGCGCGCTCTGGAAATCGCAACCACGCTGGCGCTCGATCCGGAAATGCTGCTGCTCGATGAGCCGACCGCCGGCATGGGGCACGAGGATATCGACCGCATCAGCCAGCTGATCAAAAAGGTCTCCGCCGACCGTACCGTGCTTATGGTCGAGCACAATCTGAGCGTCGTGGAAAACCTTTGCCACAAGATCACGGTGCTGACGCGCGGCCGCGTGCTGGCGGAAGGAAGCTACGACGTCGTGTCGAAGAATCCGGAAGTGCGCGAGGCCTATATGGGAGTGGGTCATGCTTGACCCGCGCCACGCGCTGCTCACGGTCGAGGAGCTGCACGCCTGGTACGGCGAGTCGCACATCCTTCACGGCACGACTTTCGACGTGATGGAAGGCGAGGTCGTTACGCTGCTCGGGCGCAACGGCGCCGGCAAAACGACGACGCTGAAGTCGATTATGGGGATCGTCGGCAAGCGCACCGGGTCGGTTCGTCTGAACGGCCGCGAGCTGATCGGCCTGTCGTCGAATGAGATCGCGCGTGAGGGGATCGCGCTGTGCCCGGAGGAGCGTGGAATTTTTGCGAGCCTCACGGTCGAGGAAA
>Ga0070741_10018509_pt1 | contig 11270 bp, 8 predicted proteins | sample Coa_R1_4_FD_66440 | JGI IMG/M metagenome (GOLD analysis project Ga0070741, IMG submission 66440) | Surface soil microbial communities from Centralia Pennsylvania, which are recovering from an underground coalmine fire - Coalmine... | ecosystem: Environmental > Terrestrial > Soil > Unclassified ...
ATCAATTAGTTGCTGCTTCCGTGCACAAAATTCTCGCGCTGCTGCCTCACCCGCGCTACCCATTCCGAGGAATTGTAGCCGGAAGCTGTCACGATTCACATAGAGCGATTGCCTCAAAATGCCGGCACAAAGCCATGAAAAGTTCCAAGTACGGATATGGAACTTTCGGGCCTGGTCGATTCCACCCTGATCTACGAGCGCAAATTCGGACCGGTGCTCGGAAAGGCTGACACCGTCACCGGGAACGGCTCCGCTCGCGCTCCGATATCTGCTGCCGCAACCCGGCTATACCCCTGCGGGAGATGACCGAACTCATCGTTTCTCGGGCGACGGAATGGAGGGCGGTTCGTCACCGAATACCACTTCCAGTACTTCCGACTGCGCATACCGCTCCAGCTGCCGGCTCACAAGAAAACTGATCACCTTACCATCGGTTGCCCACCATCGCCCCGTTACCCGCGTCCCATTGCGCAGGATCAGGGTGTCGGCGTGCGCGGACACCCCGAGCACGATGAGCAGGACGATTGATCGCAAGGTCATCGGCCAGTTTCCTCCGCATTGATGACGACCGGATGTCTCAGCGTATAACTGAAACGTGTTTCGGGGGCGATTTCCACGCCTTTACCGGTGAGCTTGCCGGCCACAGTTCCGGCCGCCGCGCCCACTCCAGCTCCGATTGCGGCGCCGGCGCCACCGCCTGCCGCGGCGCCAATGGCTGCTCCAGTACCCGCGCCCACCGCTGTGCCGGTGAGCGTTCGCTTGGCCTGTGATCCCGCTTTCGAATCGACCTTCGCGGTGTCCACTGTAACCCTCTGTCCGTGTATGGTTACCGCAATCAGAACGGTCGCCAGTGAGGCGCGATGCGTCAAGCCCGGACCTTGCGCTTCGATTATTTTCAGCACGGCGTTGGCGTTGGCCGGAGCGATTTCGACGCCATCCACGAGGATCGGGTCATCCAGGCTGCCAGCATACTCGCGTGAAAGATCCGCTTTCTTGGAATCGATGCGCTCGATGGTACGGACGGCGATTTCGGTCCCTGCCGGGAGCGTGATGCTGTGCGAGCCCGCCGAAGCTGTGGGCGCGGCGGCTGGCTGTGGGCTCGTGGGCGCGGCAGCCGGTTGTGGGCTCGTGGGCGCGGCAGCCGGTTGTGGGCTCGTGGGCGTGGCAGCCGGCTGTGGCTTTGTGGGCGGGGCCGCCGGCGGGGCCGTTGAGGTCACAGACCGGGGTGCCGCCGCGTCTGGCGGCCCGAATCGAATCGATTGGATCTCATCGACGGCAATGACTTCCGTCCGGCCATCTGTCTGAATGCGAACTTCCTGTGTATTGCCCGATTCAATGAGACCCGACACCTGCCGGCCGTCCTTTAACGTGACGACATCCGCTAATGCGTAGGTGCCTGCAACTATGCCGAGCTGCCAAACCAGAATAAGGAGAGTCCTTCTCATACCACGGTCCTCATCGCTTACGGCACGACGCTCCAATGCACCACACACCGTTTCTGCGGGCCAGAGCTTTTGTTCTTGAGGATCAGCCTCTGCGTCTGGTTTTCACCCGGCATCAGCCGCGCCTCCCAGACTCTTTGGTCGTAATCAAGCTGAATTTTCGCGGAGGGCAGATTGCGGAAAACGTATTCCGCATTCTGCGGAACGGGGCTGCCGCTGCATTCGAGCGTCCCGGAGCTGGGTCCGTTGTATGGCTGTGCAACAGCGGCAACAGGCGAGGGCTGAGGCGGTTGAACCGCCGGCAAGTTGTTAGCCGGGGCCACCGAAACCGACGCCGTGGCGGGTAATGGCTGAGCGGGCCGGTTGCTCGCGGTAGTCTCGACCGCCTGACCGGGCGTACTGTTCGCGGATTCGGCCGACGATGGTGGATGGAGTAACGGACCTGCGCTGTGATCCAACGGCTGTGCGGCCGCCCGTCTGCGACCGTCGGATGACTGGTTCATCACGCCCGGTGTCTCTCCTCTGAGTTCGGTGAGCCAGATCTGGGCACGGTAACTCTTCTCTTGATCGCTCCCTTGCCGATCCTCGATCAGGAGGCGCTCGGCTGTGGCCCGAAATCGCGGGAGAATCTTCAGTGCGCTTTCGTGCCAGGTCCCGAGGTCGGGCATCTTCAGAAGAATTCGGCAAACCGTCTCGACTTGCGGCGCGGAGAGTTCCGGCGGCGTCGCTCCCAGCAGATCCGCGAGAAACGCGTTCCCACTCTCGGGATATCGCGCCATCAGGTGACCAAGCACAGAGGCATAAGACGGATTCAGGGTAGCCTCTGTCCGCGTGCGCCAGGAAAACTCCACCACCGCGGCAGCGACGCGCGTATCGGCTAAGGGTTCCATCACCTCGGTCAGCCGCTGACGGCTGTCTCGCTGCCAACCCGCGATCAGCTCCTCATCCAGGATATTTCTGAACCACGGCGTCCAACTGTTCAGTTTATCGATCGTCTGCTGACGGTTCGTGGAATCCACCTGATCCAGCAAGGAACGGATCCGCTGATGCGCGACAGTCGTCGAAAACGGAGGCGGCCCGATTTCCTTGAACTGCGCCTTCGCCGGCGGCCCGACTGCAGCCAGAAGCAGACTCAAGGGCGCGCACAGAACCGCGGCTCGCCGAAATCCGATCATCGCCGTATGATCACACAAGCCGAACTCGATGCCAATGGAAACCGGCGAGAGTCGGAGCTCAAAACGAGGGCTTCCGTACCGAGCTGAACACGGGCTCGTTCCTTGTCCGCTTTACCTTTTGGTTCTCAGTTTCCGGAGCTGGTACGCATAAGTCATCGATTCCGTAAACAGATGACATTAACACCCGGATTGATTTTTCAATCACAATCGTCCAAAATTTCGCGATCCATTTTGAAATCTGTGTTTTAGACCCAATGTAGGCCTTCCCCAATGGATGCGTTTCGGGACCGGTAACGGATAATGAAATGTGAGGCAGAACTTCAATCTCGCATTTCTGAATTCCCCGGGCTCACAACTCTCGAAACTGGACTGGACCGGATCAGTTCGATTCGTACCAATCGTAAATATGTTCGTAACTTCTTTCTTTCGAAGCAGCGTTACCCCCAACTCCGAGTGGATCCACTCGAAAACCGGCTCGCTGCGGGCGGATTTCCAACAGCTTTATCGTTTGAATCCTAGTTCCGCCTTAAATGCCTGTAGCGAGTTGTAGACGATCGGGCAGTAGCAGGCGCGATCCACCATTTGCCACATCCGGCTGGCAATCGAGCCGGCGCCGCGCACCATGTGTGGGAAGCGCTGGCAAGCATCCGGCCGCGCGTCATAGACCGTGCAGGTCGTTCCGTCCAGAAACACGCACCCCGCTGCCTCTGTGCGGCGTAGGACCCGTCCTTCTTCCTCGCTCTCCATCGTGTACTGCGCCAGAAACCGCGCCGGTGGAATTCGCAGATGCCGGGCCAGGCGCTCCGCGTCCCTCTCCGTTACCACTGCGGTCGCCACTTTGCAGCAGTTCGCACACACCGTGCAGTCGATCTGTTCTTCGATGTCCTCGGCGATCCGGCGCAGAATGCGATCGGAGTGGTCGTGCGATTTCATATGCCGGCGGAAGCGGAGGTTCTCCTCGCGTTTCTTCTCGCCGAGCAGCCGAATCTGCACCAGGTCGGTGATCACGAATTCAGGTCCGCTTGGCGACGATCAGCGTAATATCGTCAGCCTGGGGGGCGCCCGCCGTGAAACGGCTCACCGATTCGGTCACGGCCTTGACGATCGCGTCCGCGTTCTCTGCCCGGTGCTGCCGCACGATTTCGGTCAGGCGTTCTTCGCCGTATTCTTCCTCTGCCAAATCGGTCGCCTCCGTGACGCCGTCGCTGTAAATGACCAGCACATCTCCTTTGCCCAGCCGCGCGTTCTGTTCGTCGTATTTGGCGATCGGCAAAATCCCTAATACCGGCCCTCCGCCTTCCAGCAGCTCGATCTCGCCCGAGGCCCGTACGATGATCGGCGGATTGTGCCCCGCATTGGCAAATGCAAAATCCCCCGTAGCCGGATTTGCCAGCGCGATGAAAAACGTAATGAAACGGTTCGACGGGCAATTCGCGCAAGTGATCTTGTTCAACCGCGTCACCAGAGACGAAAGATCGTGAGGATCTTCGGCCAGCACCTCCAGGCGCGCCTGAAGCCCCATCACCATGAGAGCCGCCGGCATGCCTTTACCGGAAACATCGCCCAGCGCCAGCGCGACGCGGCCATCCGGGTAGGGGAAGAACCCGTAGTAGTCGCCTCCCACCGTGCGGCATGCCATGTTGAAACCCGCCAGCTCGAGGCCGCGGATCTGCGGCGCCTTGTCCGGCAGAATCCGTTTCTGGATCTCGGCTGCCTGCGAGAGGTCGCGCTTCATGATGCGCTCGGCTTGCTCGACCTCCACTAACCGCGCCGTTTCCAGCCGGGTGGCGGCCACATTGGCCATCACGGTGAGCAGGCTGAGATCGTCCTTTGTGAATACCCGCATCACGGAAGCCGAGTCCACGTAAATCAGACCGATAATCCGTCCTTTGGTCTGCAGCGGCACCGCCATCATCGTGTGGACCTTCTGCTCGACGATGCTCAACTGGCCTTTGAAGGCGTCATCGAGTTGGGCATCCTGAACCAGGATCGACGTCTTTTTGTTGACCACCTGGTCGCGCACCGTGGTCGAGATTCGGAAACCATCCCCCTTGTGAGCTCGGGGGACCAGGTTTTCGCCTTCCAGCGTGAGGACCACTCCGCGATTCGCATTCACGGCTTTGATCGCGAGATCAAGGATGATGGGAAACAGTTCCGCCAACGGGCGATTCTCTGCCAGTTCCTGCCCGGCGCTAATGAGCGCCTGGAGCGGAGCCGACGCCTTCGGGCCCCCGCGTTCCAGTGCCAGCGTCTGGTTCGAAAGCGCTCCTTCCAGGCTCGTCACAACTGTGGCCGCCGTGGGGCTGGTCGTATCGTCCGCGCCGTCGAAAATCACGACGCCCGGGCCCGCGCCCGCCGATTCCGGCGCGTAGACCACCGTAATGTGCCCAGCGGTCACCCGGTCGCCCGGCCGAAGCACCAGCCGCGCTTTGAGTGGAATGTTGTTCACAAAGGTGCCGTTCTTGCTCCCCAGGTCCTGGACGGTCCAATCGTCTCCTTCGGGTTCGAACGCAAAGTGCTGGCGGGAAAGACCGCCGTCTTCGGGGAAGCTGATCTCGGAGGCGCTGGAGCGGCCTACCGAGAGCCGATCGCCGGCCAACGGCACGGTTCTGATCTGGCCATCGGGACAATGAATCACCAGTTCACGAGACATCGTCGAAGGCATGCAGGTGTTTGAAAACAATTATATTCGATGCCGCGAGTCCGTGCCCGGGACTATTTTTACCCATGTTTGCTGGCCTGGCCCTTGACAGGTAACCAGTTCCGCCAGATGATCAGTCAATAGTTACAATACCCATACTATACGGCCGCCAGGCTGAAAGGTTGATTTCATGAAGACGAGACGCACGCGGATGGTCGCCGTTCTGGCGATCGCCTTGGCAGGCCTGACGCTCCTTCTCAGCCCGAGCGTAAAAGCGGCCACGTCCGATGACGATACGGCCAATGGTCTCCGCTCCATTGCGAATGCCTACTCACTGATTGAAAAGAACTTCGCCGACCCCGTCTCGTCGGAACGTGCGCTCTATCAGGGCGCCATACCCGGAATGTTGCGCACACTGGATCCCCATTCGAATTTTCTCGATCCCGATGAGTGGCGCGAGGCTCAACGGCGGCAAAGCGCGCAATATTTCGGCGTGGGTATGGAACTCACAGTCGACGGCGAAGCGGTCGTAGTCGGTCAGCCGTTCCCGAACTCCCCCGCGGCCGCAGCCGGTTTGCGGCGCGGTGATGTCATCGTCGGTGTCGATCAGCACGATGCCCGCGGGTTGGAACTGGGCGCGGTCGCCAACCTGCTGCGCGGGCCTCGCGGCACCGAGGTTACAGTCAAGGTCCAGCGCGAAGGCGCACCGGCGCCGCTTTCGTTCACCGTGACTCGAGCCGCCATCCAGACCAGCCTCGTAGATGCGTTCTGGCTGCGTCCCGGGATTGTCTATTTGCGCATCCAGAGCTTTGAATCCCAGAGCGTCGCACCCGATGTCGAAGCCGCGCTCAAAAAACTCGGCGAAGGCAATGTCAGCGGGATGGTATTCGACCTTCGCGGGAATCCGGGCGGCCTAGTAACGGAAGCGGTGGCGGTGGCCGGACGGTATCTGCGATCCGGTCAAACCGTGGTTTCTCATCGTGGGCGCGCGGAGGCGGAGCAGGTGTTCCGCGCCAAGCCGCAGCCGGATGGGCAAAGGTATCCAATCGTCATTCTGGTGGACCGCAGTTCCGCCTCGGCCGCAGAGATTGTGGCGGGCGCTCTCCAGGATCACGATCGGGCGTGGGTTCTGGGTGAAACCACTTTCGGCAAGGGCCTGGTGCAGGGGCAATATGAGCTGTCCGAAGGCGCCGCCCTGGTGCTCACGATTGCGCACTACTATACCCCCAGCGGCCGACTGATCCAGCGCGATTACCAGCACCGCTCGTTCTTCGACTATTACTATGCCGGCCGTAACGATGGCCCGAATCTCGCCGACGTGAAGGCGACCGATAGCGGGCGCAAAGTGTACGGCGGCGGCGGCATCACTCCGGACGAGAAGTACGATCGTCCGACCTACAGCATCTTTGAGCGCAGGCTGGCCGCCTCGGGAGTCTTATTCCATTTTGGGTCGCTCTATTTCAGCGGCCGAAAACCTGAGCTCCCTGACGGTTGGACGCCGGATGATGGCGTACTCGACCGGTTCCACGCTTACCTGCGCGAGCAGAAATTTCCATTTACCGATCGGGAATTCTCCGACAACCGCCAGTTCGTTTCCAACCAGATTCGCTTCGAACTGTACCGCCGCGCTTTCGGCCGCCAGGAAGCCGATCGCGCCGCGATTCAAAGTGACCCTGAAGTCGGCCGTGCGATGGACAGCATACCGAAGGCCCAGGCGCTGTTCCAGGAAGTGCAGCGGGTTTTGGCCCGGCGCCTTCCCCCCGTGCGGTAAGCGTTAACGAACTTACCAAAGCCAAGCGGTACTGGGATATTCCGGTACCGCGCCGCAGCGCCGGAACTATTCCCGACCCTGTCTGTCGTGAGACAAATAAAAATAGGGGGGCTCTTATGAGATATCGGACTTTGTCCTTGCATTGCCAGTGCGGAAGACCGAGTACGCGTATCCGCGAGATTGGTTTTACTTCCGACCGGCAACTGGTGGTGCATTGGCGTTGCCCGGATTGCAAGAGCTACGTTTACGGGCTCAAGCCGCTCGATGACTGCTTTCTGATTTGTCCCACCGAAGAGGAGCTGGGCGAGACCAGCGAAGAGCCCGAAGAATTAGCGCAGCAAAAGGACGCCGACTTTCTCCATAAGCTCGGCGTGAAATTCCCCGAAGAAGGCACAACCGGCCGGCCTGGGGCGTGATCCCCAGCCAGCCCCGGCGGCCGCGCACCGGTAATACACGCCGGCTACCAAATCGCTAATACCTAATTCTCCTTCCGTAACATTAACAAAAGGCAGCGTTGTTCCCCTCAACACCTCCGGGCGATCATTTCATGGGAGCCCGGCATTTCTCCCACTCCATCGGCTTGGATGTCGATGCCTCTACTCAACTCGAATGAAGTATCCACCGAGCCAGCCCGCTGCTCCTGATTTCCATTTCAATCCATCCCCACACCTAAGGACCCGGCCGTGAACGTTGATCGGCCGCGCATGGCGAATGTGACGTGGCTGGTGTCGGAGTGGGCCAAACAACTCCGCCAGTTCACCACCGAGTCCTTCGGGTTCACGCCCGACGAAGTGGCGCGGATCATGGATGAAGTCTATGCCCGCGGCGACCGGCTGATGACCGGTGTGCTCCTCGGACATTGGTTCCTCGCCCTTGTCTTCGCATCGATCTCTCATGAATGGGTGGTGGCATCGCTTGCGGGCGCGGCCGCTATGGGCCTGTTTCTCCTCGCGCGAATGGTGCGGCCGCGAAGCTTTCTGACCCGATGCATGGCCGGCGTTTCCCTGCAGGCATTCGCGGCACTGTTCATTTACGAATCCCACGGGATGCCCGAAGTCCGCTGCTATTTTTTCGTGGCGCTGTCGATCCTCATCCTCTATCAGGATGCCCGGTGTCTCTGGCCGGGATCGCTGCTGTTCGCGGCATATTATGTGTCGGCCGGGCCCGAGGACGTGGTCCGCTTGAGTTCAGGCCTCGGCATCGGGCTGTTCAGCGTCGTGCTGGGCGGCTACTGGGCGGTGCTGCAGCGGCGGCAGAAACTCCACGCCAAGCGGCAGGCCTGGGCTCTGGCAGTCAACCAGATGGCGATGAGCCGCGACATGTCCCACCGCCAGGAAGCCGAGGAGATCCTCAAACAATACGCTTCGGAACTGGAGGCGGCGCGAGCCAACCAGGAACACACGGCGGAAGAACTTCGCAAACTGGTAATTGAACTCGAAGAGGCGCGCACGCGCGCCGAAAGCGCCGCGCACGCCAAGAGTCAATTCCTCGCCAACATGAGCCATGAAATCCGGACACCCATGAACGGCATCATGGGCATGGCGGGGCTGCTGCTCGATACTCCACTTTCGGCGGAACAGCGGGATTTTGCGGACATCATCCGGTATTCCGCCGAGAGCCTGTTGACGATCATCAACGATATCCTCGATTTTTCGAAGATCGAGGCCGGCCAGATGGTGATCGAGCCGGTCGCCTTTGACCTCCGCGAAATGGTGGAAGAGGTCGGTACGCTGCTCGCGCCCAAAGCCGGGGCCAAGGGGCTCGAGCTGGTGGTGCGGCTGAAACCGGATGTCCCGCGCTATTTGATGGGCGATTCAGGCCGCATCCGCCAGGTGCTGCTCAACCTCGCGGGAAACGCCGTTAAGTTTACCCCTTCCGGTTACGTGCTGGTGGAAGTATTATGCCCGGCTCAGAATGAGCAGGAGTGCTGTCTCCGATTTACGGTGCAGGATACCGGCGTGGGCATCCCCGCCGAGAAGCTGGATCTGATCTTCAATGAATTCGCGCAGGCTGACACTTCCACCAGCCGAAAGTTCGGCGGCACGGGCCTGGGGCTGACCATCTCCAAGCGCCTGGTGGAGTTGATGGGAACGTCGCTCGAACTGTCGAGCGAAGTGGATATCGGCTCGCGTTTTGCGTTCACCCTGCGGCTGCCGCTGGCGACTATGGAACGACAGCCCGAGGCAGGCCGGCTGTCCGGCTGCCGGGTTCTGGTGGTTCACCCCGATGGGCTCGCGCGCCAGACGCTCGGCGAACAGCTCGAATCCTGGCAGGCCCGCTGCGCTTATGCGGCCAGCGGGGCCGAGGGGCTGCGCACGCTGGAAGCCGCGCGGCAGGCCGGCCGGCATTTCCATGTGGTGCTCGTAAGCACCAAGCTCGAAGACATGGAGGGCCTCGACTTCGGTCCTCCCGCCAAGAAGGCCGCCGGCAGCGCCTTGCTGGCCCTGCTTACCTCGACGGCCGATTTCGCGCCGGCGCCCCCACCGGATTCCGGCTTTACCCGGACCCTGCTCACACCCGTACGCTCTTCCTTATTAAAGGGCGTGCTGGCCGAAGGGCTCAAACGAAGCGCTCCCCTGGATCCTGACCAATCCGAGGAACTGGATGCCGCTCCGGCCGCGCCGAAACTGCCACGCGTACTGGTCGCCGAAGACAACACCATCAACCGGCGTGTCGCCGTTCTGCAACTGCAGCGGTTGGGCTATCACGCCGACGCCGTCGCCAACGGGCGCGAGGCGGTTCAGATGTGGGAGCGATTTCCCTATGACGCAATTCTGATGGATTGCCAAATGCCCGAAATGGATGGGTACGCCGCGACTGCGATGATTCGCGAGCGGGAACGCAATGGCAGTCATATCCCGATCATTGCACTCACTGCCAATGCCATGAAGGGAGACGAAGAAATCTGTCTGCGCGCCGGGATGGATGGGTATATCCCGAAGCCTGTGAATTCCGACGTGTTGCGGGAAGCCTTGCTGCATCATGTAGCGGACGCACGGCGGGCCAGTTCGATGGTGGAGTCGTAAGTGCGAACCAGAGGTGTTCCCGTTGGTTATCCCGCCAAAGAAAAGGGACTAAGGAAATCCACTGATGCAGCCGATAAGAAGCGTATGAGTCGACCAGCGCCTTCATCCTGCGCAGTTTCACTTCATACCCTTGGATAGCGAACGATATCCCGGGATATTGCCTGGATCTGCAACGTTACCTTCAGGACTGGGATGGGGCGCAGGGGCATCGCACAATGCAAGCAGGTACTTAGTATGAGCGCGTTGATCAGACATCTCAGCGTTCTTTCCCGGAGGAGGAACTGGCGGGCCATGGGCGCGCCCGCATATGCGTTATCGGCAGTAATGCTGGCAGCCGTCGCGCTGCCCACCGCGGCCCAGAATCTCATCGAATCCAAGGCGTCCGAACCGGAGGATCCGGTTGCCGAAGCGAGAAAACTGGCGACGAGCGGTCATCGCCCAGAAGCGCTGGCAATGCTCAACCAGCGCCTGACTGATAAGTCCACCGATAACGATGCCCGCACGCTGCGCGGTGTCATCCTCTCTTGGGAGGGCCGCTACGATGAGGCCCGGGCAGACCTGGAATACGTGCTCGCTGTGCATCGCGATCATGGCGATGCGTTGCCCGCCTTGATCAATGTCGAAATGTGGTCGGATCATCCGGGGCGCGCCGAAGAACTGGCGCGGGATTCGCTGCGCCGCCGCCCGACTGATCCCGACCTGCTCCTGGCGCGCGCCAAGGCGTTAAAAAATCTGAACCGCGATCGCGAAGCGCTCGAGGTGGTTGACCGGCTGATCGAGGTCGATCCGGGCAATCAGAAGGGCCAGCAGATGAAACTCGACCTGGGCGATTCATTGCGTAAATTCACAGCCAGCTTTGACCACTCGACCGAATGGTTCAGCGACGGGCGCTCGCCCTGGCAAGAGCAACAGATCCAGTTAAGCCGCCAGACTTCGATGGGTTCGGTTTTTGCAAGGTTTGACCGGGCAGCCCGTTTCGGTCTAACCAGCCAGATGGTCGAGATCGACGCTTACCCGCATATTCGACCGGGTACGTATGCCTATCTCAACTTCGGCTACTCGCCCGACGCCAACCTGTATCCGCAGACACGGCTCGGCGCGGACCTCTTTCAGAGCGTGGGCCACGGCTTTGAAGCGACCGGCGGAATTCGCCAACTGCATTTTGGCGGCAACATCCGGATCTACACGGCCGCACTCACGAAATATTATGGCGAT
>Ga0070741_10018510_pt1 | contig 11270 bp, 8 predicted proteins | sample Coa_R1_4_FD_66440 | JGI IMG/M metagenome (GOLD analysis project Ga0070741, IMG submission 66440) | Surface soil microbial communities from Centralia Pennsylvania, which are recovering from an underground coalmine fire - Coalmine... | ecosystem: Environmental > Terrestrial > Soil > Unclassified ...
GGACGGCCCTCGCGCTTGAACCAGCCGCCGGGAATGCGGCCCGCGGAAGAGGACTTCTCGCGGTATTCCACGGTCAGGGGGAAAAAGTCCTTGCCCGGCATGGGTTCCTTGGCGCCGACAACGGCCACCAAAACCACCGTCTCGCCGTATTGGGCCAGGATCGATCCATCGGCCTGCTTGGCCATACGGCCCGTCTCAAAAGATAAAGTCGCCTGCGACAACTGACAGCTGACGCGTTCCATCATCACATTCCTCCTCGATATTGTTTAGGCTTGAAGCGAAGTTATTTGCGGAGACCCAAACGATCGAGGAGCGAGGCATATCGCTTCACATCGTGTTTTTTCAGGTAATCCAAAAGGCGGCGCCGGTGCCCGACTAGCTTGAGCAATCCACGGCGGGACGCATGGTCCTTAGGATGGGACTTGAAATGCTCGGTCAGGTACTTGATCCTCTCGGTAACGAGGGCAACTTGAACTTCCGGGGAACCGGTGTCCGTATCCTTTTGTTTGAAATCCTGAACTAACTGGGTCTTCTTTTCTTTCGTCATCATGGCTGAAAATCCTCCAAAATAAATTTTGCTGCCGGGCATCCCGTTGATCCGTTTTAAACTCGGATAAAAAGCGGGATTGCACTCATTTCCAAATTTCCGACTAAAAAGAAAAAGAAATGGAGCGCTTCCCCTTTCGCCGAGCTGTCGTCAGAGTGGACGAAGGCCAAGCGAAGGATCATTGCCTTACAGGTTTACGCCGAAGTACCGGCGCAGGGGCAGTATTCTAGGGGCTTTAGGAGGGGGTGTAAAGCCAAGAGAGGGGCGGAACTTCAGGTTAAAACCATATATTAACCCTTATTTCAGGCCCTGCAGCGAAGTGTGAAGCGTCCGCGAGAGATCCTTCCGGATCTGCCGCACCAAAAGGTCTGGGGATGAAAACTTTCTCTCAGGACGGAGATATTGGAGGAGATAGACCCTCATCCTTTTGCCGTAAAGCTGTCCGTAATAATGAAGGATATGGACTTCCGCCTGCCGATGGTGGTTGTCATCCTGAAAGGTGGGCCTCTTGCCCAAATTCATTGCGGCATGATAATAACGCCCCGCGAGACGTACAGCACAAGCGTAAACCCCGTCCTTCGGAAGGAATTCGGCGACATGCGCCAGATTGGCGGTCGGGAACCCGATCTTGTGCCCCACATGTTTTCCGTGGACCACCTCACCTTCAATGGCATAGGGTTTTCCCAATAGCTGGTTCGCCAGATGGGTTTTACCCCTCGACAATAGTTCCCGGATCCGGCTGGAAGAAACCACTCCGCCCGAGCGTCGAATGGACCTCACCGGAAGGACCTCAAAACCCCAGTGGGCGCCCAATGTTTTCAGGAACCTTACGTCTCCCTTGGCGTTCCGCCCAAATCGGAAATCCTCCCCCACCACAATAGCTTTGAGGTTTCCCAAGCCTTGCAGCCAGCGAACGAACTGTTCGGGTGTTTTCTGGGAAAAAGCCCGGGTGAATTTCAGGACCTTGACATGATGGATGCCGTTCCGCTCCAACAACTGGAAGGTTGCCGGCCGGGGAAGCAGGAAGGGGATATGGGGACTCCCCCTTAACACATGCATCGGGTGGTCATGAAAGGTTACCGCGATGGGAAGAGCCCTTAATTTTTTACCCAGCATCACGGTATTGCGGACCAGGGCTTGATGGCCTAAATGGACGCCGTCAAAAACCCCGATAGTGATGACGATCGATTTTTTCAAAGGAGGCCTTCCGACCCGAATACTTTTCGAGGTTTTAACTCTCCCGCCTCAACCACGTCAGCCACGGCACACAAACGACCCTGGGGGTTCAAGACCCGATAGAGGCCCGCGGGGAGATCAAGTCCTGGGATCTTTTGGCCTTGGCAAAATCCCACAAGTTTTTCCCCGTCCATGTCCAATACCGTTAAATGTTGCACTAACCGGCTGGACGGTAGCAAACACTCAACCTTTCTTCCCTCAGTCATTTGGCTCTCCAATTCCAACAAGCTGTGCGATTGATCCAAGTGAAAGGGACCGACCTGGGTCCGTTCCAGTTTTTCCATGCAGGCCCCCGTCCCCAAAACTTCACCCAATGTTTGGCAAAGGGAGCGGACATAGGTCCCGGCCGAGCAAAGAACCCGGAAAGTGACCCTGGGCAGGTCCATTCGAAGGACCTCGATGCGTTCAATAAGGATGGACCTGGGTTTCCGTTCCACTGTCAAACCCTGCCGGGCCAGATCATAGAGTTTTCTTCCTTCCTTTTTGATGGCGGATACCATGGGCGGCACCTGTTCGGTCAGTTTCCCGAGACGCAGAACTTCTTCCCGTGTTCTTTCTTCCGATAGGTTTTCCACGGGTTTTTCATCCAAAACTTTTCCGGTAATATCATAACTATCCGTCGACTTTCCCAGGAGACATACCGCGACATATTCTTTGGGATAGGAAGCGAATTCGATCAGGCGGGTGGCTGCGCCCTCTGCGAGAGGGAGGACACCCGTAGCCAAGGGATCCAAAGTTCCTAAATGACCGATTTGTTTTTCATGGAGGATTCCCCGGACCTTCGCCACCACATCGTGCGAAGTCCACCCGGAGGGTTTGTTGATGATCAAAACACCGTTCATATTCCCAATTTTGAGTTTTAGATTTAAATTCTTGATGGTGTAGTTTTCGCAAGGTGAAAACAGCAACCATTAAACCTCATTTTAGTCATTTAAAAGCATTGTTGAAAATGAGGACGTCCCCATGCTGATTAATCTAATTCAAACAGGGAGCCATGGGGAAATTCAAAATCAACTATTGAGCATTGCCTTATTTGAGGGCCGCTTGGCAGGCGGAAAGGACCGATTTAAGCGCCTTATCCATGGGGCCCGAGAGGAGTGCGCCCGCCGCATAGGCATGCCCCCCGCCGCCGAAGATCTTGGCCACATGGGCCACATTGACCCCGTTCTTGGAACGAAGGGAAAGCTTGATCTGACCATCTTCCCTCTCTTTGAGGAAAAAAGCGATCTTGACCGTATCCAAATTGCGGACCAGGTTGATCAGGTTCTCGGTGTCATCATCGGAAGCGCCCGACCTGAGAAAGTCCCCTCGATTGAGGGTCATGGATCCGATATCCCCGCCATTGGAGGTTTGTATAGAAGCCAATGCCAATCGGGTCAGCTCCATGGCCTCTTTGGTGATGTCTCCGAAGATGTGTTCGCTCACCTTGTAAATTTCCGCGCCCGCCTCTTCCAATTCGGCGGCCAGCCGAAAAATATGGGGCGTGGTGTTGGGATAACGGAACCGGCCGGTGTCGGTCACGATGGAGGTATAGACCCCCTCCGCCATGCCCTTATCGATCTTCACTTTCAGGGCCTTGATCAACTCATAAACGATCTCTCCCGTGGCCGCGGCTTCCGGAAGGACAAGATTATAATCCCCGAAGCGGTTGTTGGAATAATGATGGTCGATGTTGACCAATGTCGCGAATTCTTCCCGGCGGACATTCTCGCGGATCCGGGTGAAATCCCCCGCGTCCAGGACAAAACAGACTTCATGGGGAGGGATCTGGTCGCTGACTTTGTAATGGGGAGTGAAGGCGAGGTATTCAAACCTTTTGGGAAGGTGATCGTGGTTGACCACTTGTACTTTTTTCCCCAGTTTTCGAAGGGCCAGATAAAGGGCCGATTGGGCGCCCAAGCCGTCCCCATCAGGGTTGACATGGGTGGTGATCAAGAAGGATTTGTGGGCCTTCACCAGACGCACGACCTCGTCAAAGTAGCCGGGGTTTTTCTGGCGGGGAACCTTGGGTTTGGATCGGGTTTTAAGCTTCATTGTCCGGTTCTTCTTCAGCGGGTTTGACCTTGTTCAAGATGCTCTTGATCTTCATCGCGTGATCCAAGGAAGTGTCCAAGTGGAATTGGATCTCGGGTGTATATCGTAGCTGAACCCGCCGCCCGATTTCACTTCTTAAAAAGCCTTTTGCCCGGTCCAAACCCTTCATGGTTTCTTGCCTGGTTTCTTCGTCGCCGAGGATGGAAACGAATATTTTGGCCAGTCGAAGATCGTCCGTGGTGACCACGGCCGTGACCGTTACGAAATGGATGCCCGGGTCTTTGACTTCCTGCGTCAGCATCACGCTGATTTCCCGTTTGATGGCTTCCGAAACCCTGTCCGCTCGCTTAAAAGGCATGCAACACTCAATTCTCAATCATTCATTCTTGATTTAAACGGTCCTTAGTCTTGCAGTTTCTGCGCGACCGCTTCCAGGACGTAAACTTCCAATTGGTCGCCCACTTGGAGGCCGTCAAAACCGTCGATGCCGATCCCGCACTCAAAACCATTGTTGACTTCCTTCACGTCGTCCTTGAATCGGCGAAGGGAGGATAGGGCGCCCTCATAGACCATCTCTTCCCCGCGGAGGACCTTGACCTTGGCCTTGCTGGTGATCTTTCCCGACATGACCATCGAACCTGCGATCACGCCCTTGGGCGTGCTGAATAACTGCCGGACTTCCGCCCGCCCGATATTGACTTGGCGGTAGGTCGGCTCCAAGAGGCCTTCCATGGCCTTGCGCACATCCTCGACCGCGTCATAAATGATCTTATAGACACGGACATCCACATCTTCCCTTTCGGCCGTGGACTTGGCGTTGGAATCGGCCTTCACATTGAACCCGACCACGATGGCATTGGAAGCGGAAGCCAGGAGAATGTCGGAATTGACGATATTCCCCGTCCCGCTATGGATGACCCTTAAGGTAACCTTCCCCGTGGAGAGTTTTTCCAAGGACGAGGTCAGAGCCTCGACCGAGCCTTGGACGTCACCCTTGACGATGGCCTTGAGCTCCTTGATCTGCCCTTCCTTGATCTGTTCGAAAAGATTGTCGAGCGTGATGTGTTTCATGGCGCCGACCAAGCGGTTGTCCTTGCGAGCCTCGGTACGGCGGGCGGCGATCTCACGGGCCACCTTGGCGTCCTCAACTCCGTAAAAAACATCCCCAGCCTGTGGGACATCGCTTAATCCCAAAACTTCCACCGGCGTCGCCGGCAGGGCTTCCTTCACTTGTCGGCCCAGGTCGTCATGCAGCGCCTTGACCCGGCCATAGGTGCTTCCCGCGATGATGTTGTCTCCGACCTTCAGGGTCCCCTTTTCCACGAGGAACGTGGCCACAGGACCCCGGCCCTTGTCCAACCGAGCTTCTAACACAACGCCTTTGGGCGTCCGATTGGGATTGGCCTTGAGTTCCAAAACCTCGGCTTGGAGCAGGATCATTTCCAATAGTTTTTCTAGGTTCATCCGTTTCTTGGCCGATACGGGGACATAAATGGTCGTTCCGCCCCATTCCTCGGGGACCAACCCGCGCTCGGCCACTTGGGTCTTCACCCGATCCGGATTGGCTTCCGGTTTGTCGATCTTATTGATGGCCACAATGATGGGCACCTTGGCTTCTTTCGCGTGGTCAATGGCCTCCAAGGTTTGCGGCATCACTCCATCGTCGGCGGCAACGACCAAAACCACGATGTCCGTGGCTTTCGCGCCGCGGGCGCGCATCAGGGTGAAGGCTTCGTGACCCGGGGTATCCAAGAACGTGATGCTTCCCTTCTCGGTTTTGACTTGGTAAGCCCCGATATGTTGGGTGATACCGCCCGCTTCGCCCTCGGCCACCTTCGTTTTACGAATGGCGTCCAAGAGGAGGGTTTTCCCATGATCTACGTGTCCCATGATGGTGACGACCGGGGATCGAGGAAGCATATCTTTCGGATCGTCCGGCGTATCCTGGAACATTTCCGCGCCAAAAAGAGGTACCACTTCCACTTCAGCATCATGGGCGGAAGCCAGGGTTTCGGCGACGGTCATATCCAAGCGCTGATTGATGGTGGCGAGGATCTTCAAATCGAGCAATTCCTTGATGAGGACGCCGGCTTTGACATTGAGTTTTTGGGCCAGCTCGGAAACGGTGATCCCTTCGGAAACTTTGACCTTGGTCAGTATTTTGGGAACGACAGGGGTCCCATCGGCGTTCAGTTCCTCGGCCTTGGGTTCGACCGTTTCTTTGACCGAGGTCACGCTCTTAGGCCGTCCAGCGGCCAAACCATGCCCGCCGGATTTGATGGACATAGGTTTTCCCGAACCGCTCTTTCGGGGAGCCGTGGCAGGCCGAGGGACGGTTTTGGTGCCCGTGGGTTTCAATACGGGATAAGTCGCCGTAGGAGTGGATAAGCCTGCCGCTGGTTTGGACATGGTCCGAACCGCCGTAGCCGGAACCGGGGTAGAGGAAGTGTTGGCTGGGGTCTTGGGAGCGGTTGAACGCGCCGCCGTAGCGGAACCGGCCGCTGCGGGGGCCGAAGTGGTGACCGAGGGGGCATGGAGGTCGGCTAGCCCTAAGTCCCTGCGGACGTCCGATTGGATCTTCTCATCCACGACGGTTAACTGGCTGGGGATATTGTGACCGAGCTTTTTACAGCGTTCCAGAACATCCTTGCTGGTCAGTCCCAGTTCCTTGGCGAATTCAAAAAGGCGTTTACCCATGGTGGATCAAACCTCCCCAGCTTCCGAACCTGTGGCATCGGCGCCCAAAACATCCGGTGAAGGAGGGATGGTCGGGATTCCGGCTTGGTCCTTGTTCAAATCGGGGGTTTCGGGAGCCTGCCCTTGTACGGCACCCTCGTCGATCTCGTCCGGAGGCGCGTCTTTGCGGGTCTCCTCGGTCAAAGAGGCCGCTGCCCCGGCGGATGGAGCTTCGATCTTAGCCTCCCCCAGGTCTTGAGGCCCGTCTTGCTGCACTTCTTGGAAATGGGCGTCCATACGCGCCCTTTCTTCTTGGGCGTGCTGTTCCTCGTTCTTGATGTCGATCTTAATACCGGTCAGGCGCGCCGCAAGCCTGGCATTCTGGCCCTTCTTGCCAATGGCCAGCGACAGCTGGTCGTTGGGCACGATCACTTCCGCCGAGGGGATCTCGGGGTGGAAAACGATGCGCGCGATCTTGGCCGGCGAAAGGGCGTTGGAAAGATAGTTGTGGGGTTCCGAATCCCAGCGGACGATATCCACTTTCTCGCCGCGGATCTCATCGACGATGTTCTGGACACGGATCCCTTTGACGCCGACACAGGCGCCCACCGCGTCAATGCGGTCGTCGCCCATGGCGCGCACGGAGATCTTGGTGCGGGCGCCGGGTTCCCGGGCCACGCTCTCGATCTTGACGGCGCCCTCATAGATCTCGGGCACTTCCAATTCGAAAAGCTTGCGGACCAGGTTGGGATGGGCCCGGCTCACGATGATGGCGGGGCCTTTGAGGGTCTTCCGAACTTCCAGCACGAGAAACTTCATGCGTTCGCCCGTGGAGTAGCGTTCCCGCGGCACTTGTTCCTTGGCCGGCATGAGGGCTTCCGCGTCCCCAAGGGAAATGATGACGTTGCGTCCCTCGTAGCGGAGCACGCTTCCGGTGATCAGATCGCCTTCTTTTTCCTTGAATTGGTCGTAAACGCTCTGGCGTTCGGCGTCTTGGACGCGCTGGACGATCACTTGCTTGGCGGTTTGAGCGGCGATGCGGCCGAATTGTTCGGCAGGAATGCGGACCTTGAGAACCCCGCCGATCTCGATCTCTTTGTCGAGCTTGCGTGCCTCGGCCAGGGTCACCTGGAGGGTGGGATCGGTGATCTCATCCACGACTTCTTTCAAGTAAAAAGCCCGGAACTCGTAATTGACTTCATCGAATTCCACGTCCACTTCCTGGGTGGCGCCGTAGATCTTCTTGGCGGCGGAGGACAAGGCGGCTTGAATGGCCTCGACCAGTTTCTTCTTGTCGATCCGCTTGGTATGTTCCAGCTGGCTCATCACCAGGGCTAATTCGTTGCTCATGACCGTCCCTCATTTTGTTGGCGTTGAAAAGTTAAACTTCCACGACCAGTTTCGCGGTCTTGACCGCGGCGAAAGGGACCCAAAGAGTCCTTTCCTTCCCGACTTTCACTTCCACTTTTCCGTCTACCGTCTCTCCCAGCCGTCCCTCGAAGCTGATTTGGCCCTCCAAGGGTTCCATCAACACGAAGCGGGCCAGCCGGCCTTTGAATCTTTCGCAATCCCCCAAATTTCGGAGGGGACGATCCAACCCCGGAGAGGAAACCTCCAAAAGGTAGGACGTTTGGATCAAATCCAACTCATCCAACTTTTGTTCCATATCCCGACTGACCGCCGTGCATTCTTCCACGGTCACAAGCCCATGGGGCTTGTCGATCACCAAGGTCAAAACCAGCTTTTTCCCCTGCGGGCGTGTTTTAAGTTCGAAAAGCTGCACGAAATTATCTTTAACGACCTTCTCGGCAAGGTCCCGAATCTGGGCATTCCTTGGGTCGCCTTCAAACCCCATTTCACTACCCCCTACACTGTTCAAACCAAGGGGCCTCCGGCCCCAATTATGGAGAACTCCGTTACCCTCAGTTCGTTACTCGGGCTTCGCCCGACAAGTCAGATAAATGAGGGCACAAACAACAAACGGCCTTTCGGCCGTCTGAAATCCGACAATCCTTGTCTAACCCTACGGCCAAAAAATAGGAAAAAAAAAGCAGGCCGGAAAGGGCCCACTTTTTGGGAGAACCTTAAATTGCGACATTTTTATACCAGAAAGACCCGGGTTTGGCAAGGGCAAGCCCCTTAAAACCCTTTTAATTAAAGGAAAATCCGGGATTCCCATGCCGTTGTCGCGCAAAGGGTATTGGGGAAAGCTTAAAAGAGCGTGGCTTGGTTGGAATCGGGGAGGGCTTTCAAACAACCATGTTCCTTCAGGATCTCGATCACGTTCTTGTTGACCCCGCATCGCTCCACCAAGTCCTCGATCGTCACAAAAGGGCCCTTCAACCGTTCCGCACATATTGAATCGGCCGCCGTATCTCCCAAACCAGGCAGACCGATGAGGGGCGGACGCACTTTCTGTTCGCCATCGCCTTCTTCCAATAGGAATTGCCGGCTGACGGACTGGTAAAGATCCACGGGCAGGAATTTGTATCCGCGGGCGTAAACCTCCTCGACCACATCCAGAACGGCCGCCTCGTCCAATTCCTTGTTCGTGGGTTTTTCCAGCGAACGGATGAGTTTGATCCGGTCCCTCACCCGGCCCAAACCGCCGCAGGCCACCGTCGCATCGAACCCAAAAGCTTTGTTGGTGAAATAGTCGGCGTAAAAGGCCAGGGGATGATGCACTTTGAAATAAGCGATCCGAAAGCTCATGATGCAATAGGCCACCGCATGGGCCTTCGGGAAGATGTACTTGATCTTTTTGCAGCTGTCGATGTACCAAGTGGGAACTTTGGCGGCCACCATGGCCTGCTCATACTCCGTTTTCAAACCTTTTCCCTTTCGGACATCCTCCATGATCTTGAAGGCCAAAGCCTCATCCATTCCCTTGGCCACCAGGTCGTTCAACATGTCATCCCGGGTGGAGATGACGGTGGAAAGGTTGGCCGTGCCTTTTTTGATCAGTTCCTGCGCGTTGCCTAGCCACACGTCCGTGCCGTGCGCCAGCCCGGAAAGGCGCCCTAAATGCTCGAACCGGGTGGGTTTGGTGTCGCGCAACATGTCCATGGCGAATTGGGTCCCGAACTCAGGAACCCCCAAGGTTCCCAGGTCCTTATCCGTCTTTTCTTTCAGGTGAAGGGCTTTGGTTGAGGAAAAAAGGCTCATGGTATCGGGATCATTCAAGGGAATCCCAAGGGCCGAAACGCCGGTCATGGTTTCCAGCCGTTTCAAGCTGGTCGGGTTGTCATGCCCCAGGATGTCCAGCTTCACCAAACAATCGTGCATGCTGTCGTAATCGAAATGAGTGGTGATGACTTCCCCATCTTTATTATCCGCGGGGTATTGCACCGGACAGACGTCGGTGATCTCCATTTCTTTGGGGAGGATGACGATCCCCCCAGGATGCTGCCCCGTCGTTTTGGAAACACCCGAGCAGCCCTTGACCAAGCGGTTCAGTTCGGCGTTACGGGGCGTACGGCCCGCCTCCTCGACGAATTTTTTCACGAATCCGAAAGCGATCTTGTCCTTCACGGCGGAGATGGTTCCCGCTCGGAAACAATGGTCCTTTCCGAAAAGTTCCTCCACATACTTATGGGCCACATGCTGGTATTCGCCGGAAAAGTTGAGGTCGATGTCCGGCATCTTGTCGCCCTTGAAGCCCATGAAGACCTCGAAGGCGATGGAAAAGCCGTCCCGGATGGCGTCTTTGCCGCAAGTCGGGCATTTCTTCTCCGGCAGGTCCACACCCGCCATGGAGGAGGGATTGGGCGGGAACTCGAACCAATGGCCTTCCTTACAGCGCCAATGGGGCATCAAAGGATTGACCTCGGTGATCCCGCAAAGATAGGCCACGAAGGAACTGCCCACGCTTCCCCGGCTCCCGACGATATATCCGTCGGAAAGCGACTTTTTCACCAGTTTCATGGCGATGACGTAAAGGGTGGAGAACTTGTTATTGATGATGGCGCCCAGTTCTTTTTGGAGCCGTTTTTCGATGAAATCCGGCAAGGGTTTGCCATAGAGTTCATGGGCCCGATTGGTCGCGGTTTCCCGCAGTAGGTCATCCGCGCCTTCCCACATGGGGGATAGCGTTTGGGTGGGAAGCGGCTCAACTTCCTCGATCATTTCCGCCACCTGTCGGGGGCCCTTCACCACTAACTCGTGGGCCACCTCTTCGCTGAAATAGGAGAAGTCGCTTTTCAACTCATCGGTCGTCTTGAAATAAAGCGGGGCTTGCCGCTCGACACCGTAGCCCATGCCCGCGTGCAGGATCCGGCGGTAAACCTCGTCCTGGGGATCGATGAAATGGGAGTCCCCCGTGGCCACCACCGGTTTTCCCATCTTCTTTCCGGCATCATAGATGACCTTGGTCAAGCGCTGGAGTTCTTCCATGTCCTTCACCGTACCGTCCCCGATCATGAATTCGTTATTAGCGCAGGGTTGGATCTCGATGTAATCGTAGAAAGGAACCACTTCCTCAAGGGGCTTCCCTTGATGGAGCAAATGCTGCCACACCTCGCCTTGTTCGCAGGCCGAACCCACGACGATCCCCTCCCGATGCTCCTGCAAAAGCGCCTTGGGGATGAGGGGCCTCTTATAGAAGTATTTCATGTGGCTTTCGGAAACCATTTTATAAAGGTTCTTGAGACCGGCCTTGTTCTTGACCAACAGGATAATGTGGTAAATGGACATGCCTTTTTCGCGCTTGAACTCGTCCACCAGATAGCCTTCCATCCCCAAGATGAGTTTAATGCCGTGCTTCTTGGCGGAAGCCCGG
>Ga0070741_10018511_pt1 | contig 11270 bp, 11 predicted proteins | sample Coa_R1_4_FD_66440 | JGI IMG/M metagenome (GOLD analysis project Ga0070741, IMG submission 66440) | Surface soil microbial communities from Centralia Pennsylvania, which are recovering from an underground coalmine fire - Coalmine... | ecosystem: Environmental > Terrestrial > Soil > Unclassified ...
CCGCGATTCTGCTGGCATTCGTGCCGCGCTTGCCGAATACGGAGTCGGCCACCGGGCTCGGGCTATCGAACGGCAGCGTGCGCATCACGTCGGGGACGAATCGACGGCTGCGCGTCCTCGCCATCACGCAGATCGCCGCGTCGTTTCTGCTCCTCGCCGGCGCCGGCGCGCTCATCACGACGCTGTTCGCGCTGCAGCGCCATCAGACCGGCTTCCGCGGCAGCGTGCTCGCGGTCAACGTGCCGGTCGTCTCGTACACACGAGCGCCGCAGGAAATCTCCGGGTTCTATCGCGAAGCGATCCATCGCATCGCCGTGCTGCCGGGCGTCGAGCAGGTCGCCCTGGGCATGGTCGTGCCGTGGCGCGATCCCGGATTCTTCGCCGCGCAGTTCATGGCCGAGGGCTACCGCAAGGCGAACGGCGAAGAAGATCCGCGCGCCGAGTTCCGAACCGTCTCGCCGGGATTCTTCTCGACCCTCGGCGTCCGGTTGATCGCCGGCCGGGACTTCAACGAGAACGACCGCCGCGACGGCGAACGCGTCGTCATCGTCAGTCAGAGCCTTGCCGAGCGCATGTTCCCGAACATGGATGCGCTGAACCGGCACCTGCGCTGGACCGATCCGGTCACGAAGTTCATCGGCGTCAGCAACGATCCGCGCCGCATCGTCGGGATCGTGCCGGACATCGACGACGAGCATCTCGTCGCCGCGCCGACGATGACGGTGTATCACCCGATGGACCAGGAGATGAATGGCGGACGGTTGTTCGTACACACGAACATGGATCCGTACGCCCTGGTGCCCCCGATCACGAAGGTGATCCGCGATCTCGCGCCGGATCAGCCGGTCGAGCGTCCTGCGACCCTGGACGACGTGCGCGCTGAAGTGCTGTCGCCGAACCGCATCAATGCCCTGGTGTTCAGCGGCTTCGCCGGCGTCGCCTTGGCGATTGCCATCGTCGGCGTCGCCGGCGTGCTCGCGTTTTCGGTCAGCGCGCGGACGCGCGAGTTCGGCGTGCGCCTCGCGATTGGATCGTCGCCCGCCGCGTTGTTGACGAGAATCGTTCGCGAAGGCGCCGTGATCGGCATCATCGGCATCGTCACCGGCGCCGTGAGCGGCATCGCTCTCGCGAAGATTATCAGCAGCTACATCGTCGATCTCGAGATTCCCGGCGTCGTCCCGATCGTCGGATCCGCGGTGGTGCTCGTGGTCGCTGCGGTGCTCGCATCGGTGATGCCCGGCGCGCGGGCGTCGCGCGTCGACGTGATCAGCGCGTTGCGGGCTGATTGAACGTGACCCGCCGGCCGCGGGCTCATCGCCGTCGGCCGCTCGACGTCCGCTTTCCCTGGGGGTGAATCGTCTCACCGCGCTTGAGCATTTCGACGAACGCCGCGATCTTCTTCTTCCGCCCGGCGACTGTCTTCGTGTTGTGCATGCGAAAGGCCAGCGCGAATCGGTTCTGCGCGCTGAGCGTCGACAGCATCCGCTTGGCCTTCGGCTCCGCGTCGATGGCGGCCTGGAGATCGTCGGGGATCGTCATGGTCCTGCCGCTTCCGTAGGCGCGATCCCAACGCCCGTCCGCCTTCGCTGCCTCCACCTCCTTGAGCCCGTGCTCGGTCATCCGGCCTTCCGCGATCAGGCGGGTGACGTTGTCGACATTGAGTTGGCTCCAGATGCTGCGCTTGCGGCGGCGCGTGTAGCGCTGCAGATAACTCTTGTCGTCGAAGCGCTTGCGCACCGCGTCGATCCAGCCCCAGCAGAGGCACACGTCGATCGCTTCCTTGGGCGTGATCGACTTCAGGCCCGAGCCCACTTTGTAAATCCTGATCCAGATTTCGTCTTCGTCATGGTGCACGCTGAGCCAGCGATCGAAGGCGACGGCGTTCTCGAATGTCTTGACCTTCGCGGGATCGACTTTGACGGGCGGCATCAGGACACGTTACCTCTTCATGATGGTTGCCGCAGTCGCCGGCCGTGTGCGACTGTAGGCTACTCGTTTTCGTCCGGCGCGCGCGGACGATTCAGACTGCCGAGAGGACGTTTGATTGACGGAGAACACACGATGCCAGACGCTTCATCGCCCGGAGACATGCCGTATCGCATCCTCGGCCGAACCGGCGAACGGGTGTCCGCGATCGGTCTCGGTGGATGGCACCTCAGCCTCTCACATGTCGATGAGGCGCTGAGTATCCGCATCGTGCGCGAAGCCATCGACCGCGGCATCACGTTTCTCGACAACAGTTGGGACTATAACGACGGCGCGAGCGAGATCCGGATGGGTCGCGCGTTGAGAGACGGCTACCGCCAGCGCGCGTTCGTGATGACCAAGATCGATGGTCGTTCAAGAGTCGAAGCCGCACGACAACTGAACGAATCGCTTCGTCGCCTTGGCGTCGACTGTATCGACCTCGTGCAGCACCATGAGGTCATTCGGTTCGAAGACCCGCATCGCATTTTCGACGATGAAGGCGCCAACGCCGCGTTGATCGAAGCGCGCCAGGCAGGAAAGCTTCGCTTCATCGGGTTTACGGGTCATAAGGACCCACGCATTCACCTGCACATGCTGGAAGTCGCCGACCATGCCGGTTTCGCGTTCGACACCGTGCAGATGCCGCTGAACGTCATGGACGCGCATTATCGAAGCTTCGAACGGCTGGTGCTTCCCGAACTCGTGAAGCGCAACATCGGCGTGCTGGGCATGAAGAGTCTGGCAAATGGCGTGATCTTGAAGGCCGGCGCCGTGACCGCCATCGAGTGTCTTCAGTACGCCCTCGACCTTCCCACATCCGTGGTAATTACCGGCATCGACCGGCTCGACCGTCTCGATCAGGCCGTCGAGGCTGCGCGGACATTTCGCCCGATGGATCAGGCACAACGGAGTGCGTTGCTGGCGAAAACGGCCACCGCTGCCGCCCATGGAGCATTCGAGCCATTCAAGACGACGTCGATCTTCGATTCGACCGCGTCGAATCCCGCCTGGCTGGGCGAGGAACCCGAGCACGTGCAGCAACTGATGTCCGAATAGGGGAACGGCCGCCTGTTCAGGAAGGCGGGTGACCGTCGCGCCGGCACGCGGCCGGATGGACCAGCGTTGACAGCGGCTCACCGCCGATCGAAACGCGAATCCAACAGCACGATTGTCCGATACAACACTTCGGCGCCGTTCGCGACATCGTCGGGCGACGAGTACTCATGCGGCGAGTGGCTAATGCCCGCGCGACTTGGAATGAAGATCATCCCGATCGGCGCGATGTGCGAAAGCTGTTGCGCGTCGTGGCCGGCGCCGCTCGGAAGATCGAGCGTCGAGTAGCCGGCCTGCTGGGCGGCTTCGCGAATCGTCGTCATCAGACGCGGATCGGTGACCGCCGGCTGATCCGCCTGCAGCGGCGCGCACTCGATCGTGACCTTCTCTTCCTTCGCGATCGCGTCGAACCGTGCCGCGACTCGTGACCAGAGGCGCTCGATTCGAGCAGCGTCCAGGTCGCGGAGCTCTACGGGAAACTCGACCCGACCCGGAATGATGTTTCGCGCGCCGGGTTGAATCGTGGCGTAGCCCACCGTTCCGACTTGACGCCCGGGCTCTGCCCGTACCTCGTCGCGCACGGCAAGGATCGCTCGCGATGCGGCCGCGAGCGCGTCGGCGCGGCGATCCATCGGCGTCGTTCCTGCGTGATTCGCCATGCCGGTCGCCACGCAGGTGTGCCAGTTGATCCCGACGATCCCCTGCACGACGCCGATCTGCGTCTGCTCGGCGTCCAGGCGTCCGCCTTGCTCGATGTGAAGCTCGATGTACGCCGCCAGGGATCCCGGCTTGATCCGCGCATCGGCGAAGCGCGCCGGATCCTGTCCGTACTTGCGCAGCCAGTCCGCGATCGACAGGCCGTCGCTGTCCCGGCGCTCGAGGACAGAAGGCTCGACGATTCCTGCGGCCGCGCCCGACCCGAAAAGGCCGCGGCCGAAATGGTGGCCCTCCTCATTCGTCCAGACGACAACCTCGAGCGGATGCCGCGTTTCGACGCGCTGCGCGTTGAGCGCGCGAATGACCTCGATTGCCCCGAGGCTTCCGACGTCGCCGTCGAAATTCCCGCCATGCGGGACGGAATCTATGTGCGACCCGAACAGCACGATCGGCAGGGTCTCGGATCCATCGCGGTGGCCGAAGATATTGCCGGCGGGATCCACGCGCACGGACAAGCCCGCCTCCCGCATCAGCTGCATCACGTATTCGCGCGCGGCCAGATCCTCTGTGGAGAACGCGATTCGCGAAACGCCGCCTTCGAATCCCGAACCCGACGGGCGGCCGAACTCGGAGAGCCGCTCGAGCGTGCGCCAGAGACGCGGCCCGTCGACGTGTCGCTGGGCCACCTGCGCGGAGGCGATCGGCGCGGCGACGCAAATCAAGAGAATGGCGACCGATCGTGCGGCGCGACCGGAACAGGCGAGGCGCTTCATGGCTGGAAATCATCGCACACGTCCACCGTTGCCGACCGCGCTGCCCCCGCACCGGACCGGTTCGCCCCGCTCTCGTAGACGCCGGCGCCGTACGCCCGCATTCTTCCATCGTCTGCCACCAGGGAGGACCGATGCTCGAGGCCGTTTTGCTGTTCGCGATTCTTCTCCAGCAGGCGCCGTGGAAGCCGGAGAACCTGCAGTACTTCCCGAAGGACATCTCGCGCCCGGCGCTCACGCAGCGGATGCGCGAGTTCTCGTTCGCACTGGGTGTCCGCTGTCAGTACTGCCACGCCGGCGGCAACGGCATCACGTTCGAAGGCGTGTCGTTCTCTTCGGACGAAAAGCCGGCGAAGGCGAAGGCGCGTGCGATGCTCCGGATGGTCGATCAAATCAACAATGGGCCGCTTTCGCAGCTGCCGTCGCGCGCGGAGCCGCGGGTCACGGTCGACTGCGCCACCTGCCATCGAGGCGTGGCGGTCCCCAAATCGCTTCAGACCACGCTCTTTGAAATCGTGCAGGCGCAGGGCGTTCCAGCGGCGATCGAAAAGTACCGGCAACTGCGTCGCGATGCCCTGCTTGGTCAGTACAATTTCGGCGAATGGGAAATCAACGAGCTCGCAAGGCGTCTGACGGACGCCGGCGACGTGAAGGCGGCGCTCGCGATCCTCGAGATGAACCAGGAGTTCTATCCGGCTTCGGCCGACCTTCAGCGCCTGATCGCCGCCGCGAAGAAACAGCTCGACGCGCGGTGACGCGATCGCTGCGCCTGTGGATCGCGATCGCCGGCGCGTGGACGGCGCTGGCATTGTTCTTCGGCATCACGACGTCGCTCACGTACTTGTCGACCGGCCGCGCGGCGAACTGGAAGCTGGCGATCGAACGCTCGCTGCTCGAGTGGTGGCTGTGGGCGTTGTTGACCCCGATCGTCGTCTGGCTCGCGCGTCGCTACTCGCTGGATCGCCCGTGGCCGTGGCGCGCGCTCCTGGTCCACGTCGCGGCGGGCGCGCTCCTCGCCATCGTCAAGTCCGGGGTCGATCGGGCGGTGAACGCCTGGCTGACCGGCTTCTGGATGTACTGGCTGGCGACGAGCGTCGCCCTGCAGTTCTCGATTTACTGTGTGATCGTGGCGGCGGCGCACGGCATCGGCTACTACGAGCGGAGCCGCGAGCGCGATCTCCTCGCCGCGCGGCTCGCCGACGCGCGCCTTCAGCTCCTGAGCATGCAGCTCCAGCCGCACTTCCTCTTCAACACGCTGAACACCATCGCCGAGCTCGTGCACGACGATCCGGATGGGGCCGACCGGATGATCGCCGCGCTGAGCGACCTGCTTCGCAAGACGCTCGACCTCGGTCCGGTGCAGGAGATTGCGTTCGAGGCCGAGCTCGACCTGCTGGACCGCTATCTCGAAATCCAGCGGGCGCGCTTCGGCGACCGCCTCCGCGTGACGATTCTCGCGGACGCGGACGCGCGAGCGGCGCGGGTTCCGGTCCTGCTGCTGCAGCCGCTGGTCGAAAACGCAATCCGTCACGGGCTTGCCGAGCACGTCTCGGCGGGCGCGATCGAGATCCGCGCCGGACGCAGCGGATCCCGCCTCGTGATTTCGGTGACCGACGACGGCGCGGGGCCTGCGACACGGCCGGCGCGTCGCGAGCGCGTCGGCCTGGGCAACACGCGTCAGCGGCTGGATGCGCTGTACGGCGCCGATCATCGCTTCGATCTGGCGGCTGCCGGCACTCGCGGCGCGCGCGTCTCGATCGATATTCCATTCAACGCGTCGACGACGCCGTGACCGTTCGCATCCTGATCGTCGACGATGAAGGCGTCGCGAGGCGCAGGATCCGGCGCCTGCTGGCGGAAGAATCGGACGTGAGCATCGCCGGCGAGTGCGGCGACGGCGCGTGCGCGGTGCGCGCGATCGTCAACGACCAGCCGGACATCGTGTTCCTCGACGTCCAGATGCCGGAGCTGGACGGCTTCGAGGTCGTGATGTCGATTGCGCCGGCGGAACGGCCCGGGATCGTATTCGTCACCGCCTACGATCGGTACGCGCTGCGCGCATTCGACGTCCACGCGATCGACTACCTGCTGAAGCCGTTTTCTCGAGAACGGTTTCGAACCGCGCTCGGCAGGGCGCGCGAGCGGCAGGCGCGCCGCGGACGCGACGCGCGCGTCGATGCCGTTCTCGCCGACCTGCACCGGCAGCGCCGCTACTCCGCCCGCGTCGCCGTCCGCGTCGGAGACAAGTTCGTCGTGATCCGGTGGAAGGACGTCGAGTGGATCGAGGCGGCCGACAACTACGTGAAGCTTCACGCCGGATCGAAGGAATTCCTCCTGCGCGAGACGCTCGCGTCGCTCGAGCAGCGGCTCGATCCCGAGCGGTTCTCACGCATCCATCGCTCGGCCATCGTCCAGATCGATTGCGTCGCCGAAATTCATCCGGCAACGCACGGCGACGCGGACGTGGTGCTGAGAAGCGGCGCGACGCTGGCGCTGACGCGCACGTGGCGCGATCGCGTCCTCCGGCTCATACACGACACCTGATCGTCCGCCGCGAACATTCAGAAACTCGCAAGACAGGCCGAACATCCTTGCAGATCGCACAAGCCCGCGCAGGGCCACGCGACCGTTGAAGAGGTGGTGCTGGCGAGTGCCCCGACGATACGGGTCGGGTTCGACTGCTCTCTTGAGCCGGCGGGTTTGTGTCAACTGATAATGAGCCGTTGCCTGCCTCATAGAAACGCTCATGCCTGCTCGACGCCGTCAGCCACTCGCGAGAGACCTGCCGGCAGAGCTGCAGGTTGCGACCACGAACGGTCCCTCAGGCGATAACCGGTAATGGCGAGGGACAGCGAACGCCGATCAGACCCTTCTCATTACCCACGTCGTCATCGAGCGCTGGTTCTGAACGATCGTGGTCTTAATCGGATCGATGAGCTCGCCACCGAGCTGCGCGGTGAGCACCTTCAGGCCGGCCTCGGTAACCAAATAGCGCTCACTTCCATCCGGAAGGAGGAAGCGCCCCGCTCCCACGGGGCGCACATGCGACTCGATACCGATAGATGAGGCGAGTCGGCAGAAGAAGATCCCGTTTGTGGTCAGGATCCGCCAGCATTCTCTCAGCATCGCCTCGAAGTGGTCCTCGTTTCGCGCGAAATGCAGGACGGCGCTGCTGATCACGAAGTCCACGCTGCGGTCCGGAAACGACATCTTCTCCACCGGTTCGACGCGGAAATTGTCGGCGGGCAACGCCGGCGAGAGCCTTTCCGCCATCGATCGGACGACGTCGATCGCGACGCGATCGGCGTCCACGGCACAAACGTCGTAGTCTTCGCGGAGGAAGAAGACGAGGTTCCGGCCGGAACCGCACCCAGCATCACAGATGCGCGTGCCTGCGGGAACGCGCCCACGCAGGAGTTGATCGAACAGGTAGATGTCCATTTGGCCAAAGAGTGCCTGTAGATCGGTCACGTTTGCGTCGCTCCATTCGCGATGTCCGGCGCCGCGCGCGCCGGCGAAACACCGAAGTTCTCCGGGTACGGCCAGAACACGTGCTGCCGCATGTGGATCTTGTCGCAGTCGACCGACAGCAGGTCGCCGGTTCCCCATTCCGGCTTTCCCTGATGCCGAAGGAAGTCTCCGCGATACGCGTGACCCGGCCGACGCGGGACGCTATCGAAACGGGATTGTGACGCTGATGGTCGTGCCGCGGCCGGGTGCGCTCTCGACATCGAACGTCCCGTTCAGCTGCGTCGCGCGCCCGCGCATCGTGATCAGTCATCCGACGAGCCACGCGTAGTAGTTCTCCTCCCACAAGATGTCGATGCGGTCCTCGGGCGCGTGGTGATACACGAAGTGGGAACTCTCACTGGCCGCCGTCAGCGGCGGCTCTGTTGGAGTCGTGAAGTTCGACCGGCAAGCCGCCGCGCCGAGGAGCACGCCGGCGATACATGCTCCGACGCCCGATCTTGTGATCATTGCGGCCTCCCCGTGGCCCTCGGCCTCGCCGTGCGTCGACTTGCGCCGAGCCATCGAAGGGTACGCTGCCGATACACGTCGAATGCTCCACCGAATCGTTCCGACAACACGCGTTCCTCGTAAGGAATGAACCGCCAGTTCAGAATCGCCCACAGAAGGCACGCCGGGACGAACGGGCCCGCGTAACCGATGAGGATCGCCAATCCGACGACGAGCAACACCATCCCCAGGTACATCGGGTGACGCGAGTAGGCGAAGACTCCGGTCGTGAGCAGCGCGTGAGGTTGACCGAACGGGTTCATTGTGGTTTTCGCCCGTTGGAACAGCCGATCGCCGACGAGATTCAACCCCACCCCGGTCATCGCGAGCGGGACGCCCGTTAGGTTCCAGGGCGTTGGTATGAGTCGCGGGCCTGGGGCCACGAACCACGACGCGATCATCAGCGCGAGTGCGGCCAGCAGATACACCGGCGGGAGAATGTGCTTCATTGCGCACCGCCACTCAGGCCGCGGCTCTCACGCATGCGATGGCGTAGCGCATCGCGTGGACCTCGTGTTCGATGACGGTGAGGCCATGACCGCGGATGAAGCGGTCGATCTCCGCGCGCGTCACGAAGCCTGCGACGTTGCCGGCCAATCCTCGACCAAGTCGCCACAGCCAGGCCGGCACCAGCAGATCTCCGTAGATGAAGAAGCCGCCCGGGCGGAGCACTCGGACCATTTCGGCGAGAGCACGCTGCCAGTCCGGGATGTGATGCGTCGTGTTGTTGGTTGCCACCACGTCGAACGCCCCGTCGGGAAATGGAAGGCGCGTCGCGTCGCCCACGAGAAACTGCACTCTCCGCTCCTGTCCGGCCGCTGCCTGCGCCAGTCGAATCTGCTCTGGATCCACGTCGATACCGGTCACATCGAACCCGTATCGGCTGGCGAGGTGCAGTGCGGCCATCCCGTTTCCGCAGCCCACGTCGAGGTAGCTGAGGTGACCGCGATACGGGACGATCGGCAACCGGCGCTCTGCATCGCGTGCGACGCGCCTGCCATGACGGGCGGCGTTGATGAACCGTTTTTCGAATGACCCCATCTTCATGATCGCACTCCGATCGCGATCTCGCGTTCCTGACCGAGCCGATCGGTGATGACCGCGGAACCGAGGAGCCACAGCGGCCGCTGCGCATCGGCCCCACGAACCTCGTCCAATCCGAGGCGCATCCGCTCGTGACCATCGCGCGCGGTCGCGCGGAACGTCCCAAACATCAAATCCCACAACGGAAACACTGCGCCGAAATTGCTGTTGGTCTCCGGCTTCCACGCCGAGTGATGGATGCGATGCAGATCTGGGGTGACGACGACGTAGCGCACGAGGCGATCAATGGCTCGAGGAAGCCGGACGTTGGAGTGCGTCCACAGAGTGACGCCGACATCGAGAAGTTCGTAGAACATCAGGACCCACGGTGTGAGTCCGAACGCGACCACGATCAGCACCCCCGGGATGGACTGAATCACGAATTCGAGCGGATGGAAGCGGACGGTCGTGCTGACATCGAGCTCCGTATCCAGATGATGGACGCGGTGGACTCGCCAGAGCGCCGGCACCATGTGCATGGCGTAATGCGTGGCGAAGGAAATGAATCCGCGGACCAATAGCGTCACGGCGACGAGCGCGACCACCGGCGCGTGAAGATGATTCAGCAGACCCCAGTTGTGCCGCTCGGCCCACGACGCGGCGCTGATGAACGAGATCGGCATCGCACTCATGACGATCAGATTCAGAAGCGTCAGGAGAAAGTTCGTCGGCCAGCGAGCTCCCCTGTCCATCGGGCTCCGCCGACGGGGCGCCAGGCGCTCGGCAATCGCCAGCAGCGGGAGCAGTGCGAAGAAGATCCACACCTGCAGGTCGTCACCGTGGGCGAGAATCCAAGTGGAATATCGCATCGTTCGTACCTCCGTCTGGGCGTGCGGCCTTCGTGCGAGAACGCCGGGAAGAACCGCACGACACGTTACGGTCTGTTATACGGAGAGGCGGGCGTACGCGCATTGACGCGATCGGTCGAAAGCATTGTCAGATTGCGCCACCGTGGCGGCGCCAGTGCCACGACCGGATCGAACGCGAAGTGCGCCGCGGGCGGCTAACGGCGGTGAGCTTGGCGGAATTCGGCGGGTGTCCGGCCGGTCCAACGCCTGAACGCTCGATGGAACGAACTCAGCTCGGCGAACCCGAGTAGAAAACCGACCTCGGCGATCGACGCTTCGCCGGCGAGCAGTTCAATTGCCAGCTCACGCCGCAGTCGATCGAGAAGGTCCCGAAACGATGTGTCCTCCGCGGCTAAGAGGCGGTTGAGGGTTCGAACGCTCATCTTCAGTCGTGTCGCGATGCGCGCGGCTGTAGGCTCGCCGCCGCGGAGTTCGTCGCGGATGAGTGTTCGTACGCGATCGGCGCTGGTGTTCGTTCGCGGCGCCTTTTCCAGGCGGTCGACGGCGTAGCGGTCGAGAACCGAGGCAAGGCCGGGATCGGCGCGGACGCAAGGAGCTTGAAGCAAGGGCAGGGGGAGCAGGAGCATGTTCTGCCCCAATCCGAAATGGACACGAGTGCGGAAAATGCGTTCGTGCTCTCGCACGTCGTGCGGTGCAGGATGGGCGAAATGCACTTCGTCAGGCGTCCAATCCAAGGCCGTCACGATTCGGCCGGCGCGGACCCAGGCGGCGAGCAGGAATTCGGCTGTCTGCCGGGGGGCCGGCTTCCCGCCGGCCAGCCTGTGCCGAAGCGTGGCCTGCTTGCCGCGAATCTCCAGTTCGACGCGACTGGTTTCATGGATCAGCCGCTGATACCGGGAGAGCCGTTCGTACG
>Ga0070741_10018512_pt1 | contig 11269 bp, 11 predicted proteins | sample Coa_R1_4_FD_66440 | JGI IMG/M metagenome (GOLD analysis project Ga0070741, IMG submission 66440) | Surface soil microbial communities from Centralia Pennsylvania, which are recovering from an underground coalmine fire - Coalmine... | ecosystem: Environmental > Terrestrial > Soil > Unclassified ...
GAGGCCGAGGGGACAGAGGGACCCCTCACCCGGCCCTGACGGGCCACCCTCTCCCCAAGGGAGAGGGCTGACAAAGCAGAGGGTCGCCAGGGTGGCCACTCTCTCCCCAAGGGAGAGGGCAGGATTTCAGATGGGCGTCGCCAAGGCGGCTACCCTCTCCCTACAGGAGGGGGCTGAAGAGCAAGGTGCACGCTGGCGGGCGGCTTGTCCCCCCCCAAGTGGCGCAGAGATGGTTTGGTGATGTCCGCGACTCAAGGTGTGAGGCCCGTCACCCGGATCGATGGGCCGCTCGACACCGTGATCTCACAGAACCCGCGCTTCTTGGAGCGCAGACATTAGGAAGCAATGTGTGCTACCTCTCGAACTGTCACAGGGTGACGAAGCTTATTTGCCAGTAGCCGCGAACCAGGCCCCGCCAGGGGAGGTCACAAAAATGATCGGCGCGATGCAGGGGGTCGGGAGCTCGACCTTCGTATCAACCTGGGAATTGCCGTCCGGGTCGGCTTGGAACGCGTCGGTCGAAACGTTAACGACGTCCGGCTCGCCCTTGCTGTCGATACTTTGGCAACTCACAATGGCCCGGAACATCGGGATGGGGTTTGTCCCCGACTCAACGAGAACCAGCCCCCGGGTGCGAACTCTTAACCGGCCGCCCGCCATGAGTTCACCACTTCCGTTCAGAATCTGCCAGGGGCGACCGCCCCCCGGGACGGTCCGAATGGGGTTCGTCATGCCTACATAAGGTCCGGTTACGGGAACCATGGTCTTGAATGCCAGGATGGGCACTCCTTCCGCCTCGTCCGACTGAGCATGGGTCGTTAAAGGGTACGCAATGCCCAAGAGCGCCACACTTAAACAAAACGGGAGAAGTCTCTGTCGCATAGGCCTCCTTGTAAATTCAACGCCCTGAATGGGGAAAACAAAAAATTAGATGCGCCCAAGCGCCAGCGAGTTACCCGTCCTACTGGCCGCACTCCTGGATGCCGCGGGAGGCACGTTGGTTTCCCGGATCAAGACGGAGGACCGCGCGGAATAAGCGCACAGCCTGCCGCTTGTTGCCGTGCTTGCACAAGGACTCGCCCCAGGAATTTAACTCCCGGGCTCTTTCCTCGATTTCGGCGTCTCCCAGCCGCGGAAATCCGGGCGCGCGCGTGTCTTGCTGGAGGGAGGGAGCCGGGATTTCCGCCGCTTGAGATTCCTGAGCCAGCGATGCCTCAGTTGCGGTGTCCTGGGGCCTCGCGGCTGAGGATGCGGCGCTGTCCCTTGGCTTTTTCTGGAGGGCGCGGATGGAGTGTCGAGGGGTCTCTCCGGGAGGCTCTGGCTTCGTGGACGCACCGGATTGCCGAGTCTGGGCGAGCCTTGAGAATGCAACGGTCGCGGCGATCGCGCCGAGGACCACAACCCCGGCCACAATGCCTTTGGTCAGAGGCTTCTTCAGCCTACACAATTGCCTCTTGATCATCTCCAGAAAGCTTTGCGGCTTAAGGGGAGCAAGCGTCGCGGTGTGCCTGACGGGTGTTGGGCCGGGCCGCCCCGAGGGGCGCGTCCCACTCGCTTGGCGCGGCGGGTTTGACCGAAGCGCGTCGGGGGAGGTCGCCACGAGCGTCGAAGGAGGCGACTGGGCTGATTGCGGACTGATGCGCAAACCAGTTCGTGCCTCTCGGATGACTCGCCCCATGTCGGCGGCCGAGGAGAACCGGCGCTCACGATCCTTCCGGAGGGCCTTCATGACGATGCCCGAAACGAGATCAGGAATCCCCAGATTCGGCTTGAGGTGCCTGGGCGGTCTGGGACGGGTCTTCAGGTGGTGGAGCAGCATTTCCACCGTGCTTTCAGCTTGGAAGGGAAGTTCGCCGGTCAGCATTTCGTACATCACAATGCCCAGCGAATACAGGTCTGAGCGCCCGTCGAGCTGCTCGCCGCGCTTGCCCAGGGCCTGCTCCGGTGACATGTATTCCGGCGTCCCGATCACGATGCCGGTTCGGGTCAGTCCTGAGTTGTGGGCGGTGGGATTATGATGGCCGGTCCCCGCTACCTCCTCGCGAAGGCGCGCGATGCCAAAGTCGAGAATCTTGGGAAGCGGGCTTGCATCCCGCCGGGGGATCAGAACGATGTTCTCCGGCTTGATGTCGCGGTGGACAAGGCCGATCCGGTGGGCGGCGTCCAGAGCGCCGCAGAGCTGCTCGGCGATGTCCAGCACCATGGTCACGGGCAAAGCGCCAAGCTGCGCGATGACCGACTTGAGTGTGTCGCCCGCCACGAATTCCATGGCGATAAAGGGCCGTCCGTCTTCGGCGATGTCGAGATCATCGACGCGTACGGCGTTGGGGTGGTTCAACTTGCGGGCGGCAATGGCCTCGTTCTGAAAGCGCCGGGCGAATTCGGCATCGCGAGCCAGCTCAGGAAGGATCACCTTGATGGCTCGGGGCTCGTCGAGGAGCAGATGATGAGCCTTGTAGACGGTCGCCATGCCGCCCACACCGATCTGCGCCAGGATGCGGTACTTCGCTCGGATGACCATCCCTGGACGCCAAAGATCCGAGGCGACCAGCCGTGCGTTGTCCTTGGGACATACGGCATAGTCATCCGGGTAGGGAACAGCGCATCGAGGGCAGACCTTCACATCGTCCTCAGTGGACACTCCGAGAAGACTCAGAGGCTATTGAAATTATCGGCAGTGAAGGGGAGGTCCGTGAGCATTCCGCCCGTCTCGAGACAGGGGATATTTCTAAAGAGGCTTGACAAAAGCAATTCGCTGAATTGACACCCCTCTGAATTGCGGCTATTCTGAGACCAGAGATGATGGTGGGCATCAGGATTACTAAAGAGCGCGCTGAGCCATCCAATCACGCATCGCCGTGCCTCACCTGCGTGCTCATTTGGCCTCGTATCAACCAGAAACTCTAGCTAGATTGATGACACATCGGTTGGCAATTCGGACAATCCGCGGAGCACGTTATGCCGCACGCCTTCTTCTCGTGACTTTTCTCGAGGCTCCGGAGGATATCCTCATCGGCGGCCAGGCCGTGATCGAGGGCGTGATGATGCGCTCACCTCACTCGTATGCGGTGGCGGTGCGCCAACCCTCCGGTCCCATTTCGGTTATTCAAGATTACCTCGAACGACCATCTGAGAAGTATCGTATGCTGAAGTATCCGGTCTTGCGCGGGCTGGGCACGCTGGGACAGGCCCTGATTTTGGGGATCCGGGCACTCCGATATTCCGCCGAGGCAGCTCTTGACGAGCCTGCGAAGACTGAGAAGAAGACTGAAATGAGCGGCTGGATGCTGGCCCTTAACCTCGCATTTTCCATGGGTTTCTTTATCTTGTTCTACAAATTTGTGCCGCTTGCATTGACCACTCTGGTTAAAGCGCATTATCCGGTGGTGAACAACGTCATCGTTTTCAACCTGGTTGACGGTGCATTGCGTATCATCCTGTTTTTGGGTTTCTTGTTCCTGATTTCGCAATGGAAGGAGATCCAGCGGGTGTTCGAGTACCACGGGGCCGAGCACAAAGTCGTCTGGGCCTTTGAAGCGAACAACCGGGTAAGCCTGGAATCGGCCCGAGCCTGCACGCGATTCCACCCTCGTTGCGGGACAAGCTTTTTGCTGGTGGTGATGGGCATTGCGATGATCCTTTACATGTTCCTTCCTTTCAAATCGTTTACGGGGCGATTCCTGGGTCGAATCATCCTGCTTCCGGTCATCGTGGGGATCTCGTATGAGTTCATCCGCTTTGCGGCAAAGTCGAAGGGAGCCCTCTGGAAGTGGGCGGCACAGCCCGGCCTCTGGCTCCAACGCGTGACCACGCGCGAGCCCGACGACCGCCAGCTTGAAACGGCCATTAAAGCACTCGAGACCGCGATGGAACTTGAAAAGAGCCGTGGTGGCGAGTTGGTGGTGGCGTGACGAAGCCGTCGATGCCAGAAGCGGAGTATCGAGAGCTCAGAACTGGTTAGCACAACCTGGGCCGGCACTGGAACTTACAAGATGCATTTCCTCGAGAAACTTGCAGAAATCGAGAAGAAATATGAGGAGCTGAATGCGCAGCTCAGCGAGCCGCGCGTCCTGTCGGACCCCGCGCTTTACCAGAAGACTGCCAAGGCCAGCGCCGAGCTGCGCGAAGTCGTGGAAAAGTACCGGGAGTGGAAGGAAATTGAGCGATCGGTCACGGAAACCAGGGCCCTCTTGGCGGATTCTTCTTCCGATCCCGAAATGGCCGCGCTGGCGCACGAAGAACTGGCCCATCTCGAGAAGCGGAGGGAAGCAGCGGAAGGGGAGCTGAAAATCCTCCTGCTCCCCAAAGACCCCAACGATGAAAAGAACATCGTGCTCGAGATCCGGGCCGGGACCGGCGGCGACGAGGCCACACTCTTCGCGCAGGAGATCTTCCGCATGTATTCGCGCTACGCTGAAGAACAGGGGTGGCGCGTGGAAGTGCTCTCGACGAGCCTTTCCGGAGTGGGCGGGCTCAAAGAAGTCATTGCGTTAATCGAGGGCCGGAAGGTCTATAGCAAACTGAAATACGAGAGCGGCGTGCACCGAGTGCAGCGCGTGCCGGCCACCGAGCAGCAAGGACGAATCCACACTTCCGCTGTCACCGTGGCGGTGCTGCCGGAGGCCGACGAAGTTGAAATTGAGATCGATCCTAAGGATATCCGCATCGACACCTTCTGTTCATCGGGGCCGGGTGGGCAATCTGTGAACACGACTTATTCCGCAGTTCGCATCACGCATTTGCCCACGGGAATGGTTGTTTCCTGCCAGGATGAAAAATCACAAATCAAGAACCGGGCTAAGGCCATGCGCGTGCTCCGCTCACGCCTCTACGAAATGAAGCTTCAGGAGCAGCAGAAACAGATCACCGAGGAACGGCGCGCCATGGTGGGAACCGGGGATCGAAGCGAAAAAATCCGGACTTACAATTTCCCCCAGAATCGCTTCACTGACCACCGAATCGGTCTTACGATTTACCAGCTCGACCAGGTGATGGATGGAAAGCTGGATGAGATCATCGACGCGCTGACCGCTTACTATCAGGCTGAAAAGCTGAAGCAGGTCACCGTGGCCGCCTGAAGAGCCGGCAGCAGAAGCCGCAGGCAAATCACGAATGTGCCATAGTTTACCTGCTCGGTCCTTTGCCATGCAGCTTCGTGAGACTCTCCGAACCGGCCTCAACACCCTCCTCGAGCATCACATCCCGTCGGCAAACCTGGCTGCGGAACTCTTGCTCATGCACGTGCTCGAATGCGGGCGGGAGTACCTCCACTCCCACCCCGAGGCCGAAGTGCCTTCCCCCCTTGCTGAACGGTATTTCTCGCTGGTCCGGGAACGGCTGAGCGGCAAGCCAACTCAATACATCACAGGCCATCAGGAATTCTGGGGTCTGGACTTCCTGGTTACACCGGACGTACTGATCCCGCGACCCGAGACGGAGCTTCTGGTGGAGCGTGCACTCGAGTTGGCGCGCGAACAAGGATGCCCTCGTGACGCTCGCCTGCGCATCGTGGACGTGGGCACGGGCTCCGGCTGCATTGCCCTCGCCCTGGCGCGCGAATTCCCGCGCGCCGTGATTCTGGGCACAGACGTTTCCCGCAAGGCACTCGTGGTGGCTTCCCGTAATGCGGTGCGCCTGGAGATGCCGGACCGGGTTAAGTTCCTGGAGAGCGATCTACTCACACGTCTGCTCGAGCCGGACTTCGCGGGAACGTTTGATTTTGTGATCTCGAATCCGCCTTACGTGGGCCGGAATGAAGTTGATCTGGTGCAGCGAGAGGTACGGGAGTTTGAGCCGCGAATCGCCTGGGGAGGAGACCTGGTGCGCGGCGACGAGATTTACGCGCGGCTTTTTCCCCAAGCGCTTGAGGCGCTGAAGCCCAGGGGATTTGTGATCGTCGAGATCGGCTACAACATGCGCGATCGTGTGCTGGCGCTTCTTCAAGAGGGCTGGGCGGAAATCGAAGTGCGACCGGATCTCGCGGGAATCCCGCGAGTGGTGAGCGCACGAAAAAGGGGGGAGTAGGGGCGGAGAAAGAACTTGAATTCTGAATTGTCAAGGGTGAATCCTGAACCCGAAGGCTTCAAGTGGGAAGTGACATTCGAGCGGTGGGAAGGGAGGCTACAGAATTCAAAGTTTGGAATTCACAATTGATCGTTGCCCCCGCAGCCTCCTGCTCGCTACCCCCCTCATACCTGGTTGGAACCGGCACCCATGTTCCGTCAGATCCTGCACGTTGACATGGACGCGTTCTTCGTCTCGGTCGAGGAACTGGAAGATCCGTCCTTGAAGGGCAAACCCGTGATCGTGGGCGCGGACCCGGATGGACGAGGTGTTGTGGCGGCGGCGAGCTATGCGGCGCGAAAGTTCGGCGTGCATTCCGCCATGCCCATCCGGACCGCCAAGAAACTCTGCCCGCACGCCATTTTCCTGCGGGGACACCATCGTAAATACGGCGAATATTCGGAGAAGATTTACCAAATCTTCAGCGAATTCACGCCGGTGGTGGAGATGGTTTCCATTGACGAAGCCTATCTCGATCTGACAGGCTGCGGGCGACTGCACACTTCCGCGTTCAGAGCTGCGGACAAGCTGATCCGCACGGTCAAAGAACGAACCGGGTTGAACTGCTCGGTGGGCCTCTCCACTTCGTACCTGGTTTCGAAAATCGCTTCGGACCAGGCCAAGCCGCACGGGTTGCTCTACGTGCTCCCCGGCTGTGAGCCCAGCTTTCTCGCTCCGTTACCCATCCGGCGCATGCCGGGGATCGGCAAAGTCACTGAGCCGGAATTGCGCTCACTCGGAATCGTCACCATCGGCGACCTCCAACAGATGGGCCGCGAAAAGCTGCGACAGCGATTCGGTAAATTCGGGGAGTGGCTTCACATCAAGTCGCAGGGTCAAGATATCGAAGCCTATGCTTACCACGAAGAGCCGAAATCCATCAGTCATGAGACCACCTTCGACGAAGACATCACGGATGTCGATGAGATGGAGCGCACACTATCTCGCTTATCGCAGCTTGTGGGGCGGCGACTGCGGGACCATGGGCTCTTTGCACATACCGTCGGATTGAAGCTTCGGTTCGCACCGTTCAAAACCCTGACTCGCGATTTGACGCTGGATGAGCCGACGAACCTGGATTCCATCCTTTTTGACAGTGTCCTTCGCCTCTTCGAACAGAGTTACGATCCGCAGAAGAAGGTCCGCTTGCTGGGGGTGCGGACTTCTAACCTGGAGCGAGGTGTTTTCCAGCGAAGTCTTCTTGAAGCGCCGCAGCGGGAGAAGCTCGACAAGGTCTTCCGAGCCGCCGACAAAGTTCGCGACCGATTTGGATTCGATGCTGTTAAACTGGCCCGATCACTGGAACCTGGATACGGACCGAAGAGGTCGAGAATCCTGAGAAAAAATGAATAATGACAGGTGTGTGGGAGGGTGTATCAAGGCAGGCGATAGCCCCGTGGCCGGCTTCGTGCACGTGGTCAGGAGGGTTGAGATGTCAGAGCAGTCTATGAACCCGTGGAATGTTTCGGAAGCAGATTACCCTGCGAAGGCCAATCCCGCGGACAGGCTGCGCATCCTCCAGAACGATGCAGTCCTGGCGCCCTCGGGGCACAGCAGCCCACCTTGAATCTTCAAACCGGCTGGGATTGAAGTGGAACTGCGCGCGGCGAAGGCGCATGGATGCGCTCTGTGAACGATCACAACGATCGAAATGCGATGGCTCAGTTGGTCGCGCAAGATGAGCGCCTGCAAGTTGCGGACAACCGTTTTGACCACAAGCTTACAGCCTGGGCGCATCCGAATCGAAGCCAGACCCACGGCGTAATGCCTGGATGCACAGCGGGTCGTGGCCGCCCGGCGTCGTATTTTGGTCCTCTTGTGATCCGAACCTTTGACTGTGGGGGGAACGGGCAGGCCGCCAAAGATCGGCAGTTGGCGGCGGGATCGCCGCATCTTGCTGCCCAAGAACTTTTTAGAACTGCTTCTCCGTCTGGGGTACGGTTCGGGGCCGGAACCCACACTCCGGCGACCGGTTGGCGAGTTGCTGCTCTGAATCCTGTTTCGGTGCTTCAGCGAGGGATGGCGGGTAGAGTGGCGAGCAGACCTTCGACATCTTCAATGCAGGTATTGGGATCGATACCCTTGCGCTTGAGCTCGGGCAGGAATTGGGTCAGGCCCAGGGCAAAGAAACGACGGCCCTTCTCCCGCTCCCCCAGGATTGCGTATTGAGTCGCCAGGGTTTGCAGAAGTTCCAGCGTATGCGTTTTCTCGGACTCCCACTTCACCAGATTACGCTTCACGACTTGTCGGAGGTAGTCGACGTGAGCAGCCGTTCGGTCCCGGTACTGCCCGTCCGCATACTCGTAGACGGAAATTATATCTGCCGCATCTTCATGTGAGCCGCAGAGCGTCCGCTGGGGGCGATGCGCGATGATTTCCAAAGCAGGGTCTTTCCCGATCCTTTCGATTTCCACGCCTTCAAATGGCAGGCCGTCCAGGCCTTCGATCCGTCCCAAAAATCTGACCGAGTTTTTACCCAGTTCGAGGATGGTGATCAAGGTGCAGCAGTGGTCTCCGCCCGTGTATTGGCCGATGATGACGTCGGGATCGGTTGTCCCAGTCATGGGTCGCGCGTAGCTCGGACGCTTGCCGCTTCCCTGGACGGTCAGGCCGTTGCGACCGGCAAAGTCATAAAAGGTTGTCCAGGATTCTTTCGATCCTTCGAGGGTCTCCAATTTGAACACCGGCTGGTTATCCTCGCTATAGATGACCACGCGACCCGGGGCAAAGAGGAAAGGTGCCGGACTCTGGCGATAAAGGCCGGCGCGGTATTTGCGGTCCAAGCGGAACGTTTTCACCCGTTCGAACCCCGCGATGTCCGGAATCTGCCCGTGAATTCCGGAAAGGATGAACTCTTCGGCAGAGGATGCCACCGCCTGGAGATTTGCGTTCTGCCACTTGCGCTGGAGCGCCAGAATGGTCAGCACGACGGCGGCAGCCAGCGCAAGCGAGATGATGTTTTCACCCTTCCGCATGGGCCCCGCGCTTCGATGCTGCGACGGATAACCCGCCCGTCACGATCGAGCGCCTGCGTTATTTAATCACTTCGGCGGGGGGGATGTCATGCTACGAGGCGCCCCCAAGCATCTACCTTTTCTCGGCTCGGAATGCGTCGAGCGTCCAGAGGTCTTCCTGTTCATCGTGTCGAAGGACGTAGATCCCCCCGTCGTCGGCTCGAACCTTGAAGCAGGAGCAGCCTGCTCCGTACCAGCGGTCGAGGATTTCCTTCACCTCGAAGGTACGCGAGTCTGCGCCGCGCGCAGTGAAACGAAGCGGACGCTCGTCCGCCTTGTATCCAGCGTAACACTCCACCTTGAGGGTCAAGGCCACACTCCACCCCTTTGACGTCGCCTCCCTAAGACCCCATCTCTACCTTCCCATATTTCGCGCTTTCAAGAGAATCGCTGGGCGGGACTGCTCCATGATTTCACGCCAGTCCTCGTAACGCATGGTGCGGCCCTCAAAGCTCCGTTTCTGTATGGCACCGAGAAAGCGCGACTCGAACTCGCGAAAGTAGGAACCGTAGATGTGATAGCTGTCCGCTACATGGCAATAGCGGCCCACTTGGACGGGCGTACCGCTGAGTTCTGAAACTCGCGCCGCGATCTTCTTCTGGAGTTGGACCAGAGCAAAGATGTTCATGAAGGCGGCCTTGTAAGCATCATTCGAGCGGAACCGCACGTTCATGCTCAGGAGTCGCCGGCCACCCTCTTCGCTGATCCGGCACCAGACGCTTTGCAGACAAGCCGGGTCGTAACAGTCGTTATCTTCCCACACCTTCCAGGTTATGGCCTGTGCCCGGCGCGTGTATGAGGAGTCGGCCAACTTCCGGCAAAGGACTTCGATTTGATTGATGGGTTTCTTTCCCGGAACTTCATACGCGAACAGGCGCTGGTGATAGGTGTACTCCCACCGCGTATCGTCCGGAGCATCGTGATTGCGGAGCAAGTGGTCCTTGATGCCCTCCAGAACCTCCATGACGTATTCCTGAAGGTCGTCGGGTCCGCCCGGAAAGTCCTTGTGGATCATCGGCTCCCGAAGGGGATCGGTGATGGTGATGATCATCGTCGCGTCTTTGCTGGGCGGGTCGTCGGGTTTGTCGTATTGCGTGTGGAGGTCACACCCTTTCCCGTATAACAGGAGCAACGACTCCTCCCAGGCGCGCGCAATGCAATCTGCCTCCACATGCAGCACCGGTATGCCGTTCATGATTCCTCCCCATCTTTAGCAGGACGACCCGATTGTACTTGAATCGACAACAAAGGGACGGTAGTTTTCGGGACGAGATAGAAACAGGTTGCAGCCCTGCCCTTCGAATTCAACGAATGCCTCCCCGATCGTAATCAATGTACAGTCCGGATTCCTTCGCGGGATCCTTGCTTCGACAGGCCGAACCCGGGCTGGTTTACTTGTGGAACCAGTAGAGCAGGATGCCATAGCCCACGCCGGCAGGGTCAGTTGTTTTCGCCGCCTGGAAGGCCATGAACCGCCCGTCCGTTGACACCACGGGGTTCGAGGCCTTACCACCCTCATAATCGTTGAAGTGGGTCAGCCGGACGAAGTCCTTCCCCGTGCCGTCCAGCTTAAGTTTCCAGATGTCAATGTTGCCGGCGCCGCGTTCCCCGCCTAACCATTGGCACTGCCGGTCCGACTCAACGCATGTATAGAGACCGTCGGGAAAGATGCCCTCCGGTTCGTTGTAGGTTCCAGGCGCTTTGGAGAAGTTGGTGACCTGACCCGTGCGCAAGTCTATCCCCATGACCGATGCTGCTCCTTTCGGCTCGTAACAGGTGAAGATCATCTTCGTGTCGTGGTCGTAGAAGTCCTGGGCTTCCAGCACGCAGTTTCGGTCAGGGCTTTCGTACACGGTTCGCTTGTTCACGAGTTTCGGCACGCCGCTGGAGCCGCTGGAAAGGTCCAAGTCCGCGACAATCAGCCGCGACGCGTCGGGCGCAAGGTCAGGCGCCTGGGCCGGAGTCTGAGAAAAGGCTATTTTCAGGCTCTTTTTCGAGATGGCCGCGCCCTCACTCATCTTCTGCCTGAGTTTCACGGGCTTCGAGCTGGGCTCTTTGCTCAGAAACCAGAGCTCATTGTCGCGGCTGCGGCTGAGGTGAATATCTTCGAAATGGTCGGGACCGATCAAGATGTAATCACCTGTTACCAGGTGCATCACCCGCAGGAAGGCGGCGCCCGGCACGTTGCACGT
>Ga0070741_10018513_pt1 | contig 11269 bp, 11 predicted proteins | sample Coa_R1_4_FD_66440 | JGI IMG/M metagenome (GOLD analysis project Ga0070741, IMG submission 66440) | Surface soil microbial communities from Centralia Pennsylvania, which are recovering from an underground coalmine fire - Coalmine... | ecosystem: Environmental > Terrestrial > Soil > Unclassified ...
ACATTACAAACAGTTATTCCTTTTTGCTGACAATAAGTTAAATCAATATGATCATAGCCGGTCGTTCTACTAGCAATAAGCTTTAAATTTGGTAGTTTTTCTAAAATTTCAGGTGTTAAATCTGAGTTTAACATAGTTGAAAGTATATTAATGTCCTTATACTCTTCTACATTTGTAGTTGTTAATGGTTGTGAAAGAAGCAATGGTTTATAGTCTGAAAGCGCAGAGCGGATAAAATCCTCTTCCCAATCTTCCATCTCAAAAAATGCTATTTTATCCATATAAAAATCGTATATCATTTTAAAACGATTGTAAATATACTCTACTTTTCTTGACAAATTATTTTTTTTGATGTACTGTATATCCCATGCCGAGGGCAAAAACAAAAAAAACAAACTCTACTACTCCTAAAAAAGTCCAAAGCGATACTATAGAACTTTCCTTACCAACTTTTGGCAAAATAAAATCATTCACTCCAATTCTGGTAATTCTTTTGATAATAGCTTCCTTTTTACTGGGAATGATGTTTGAAAAATTATCTTATTTGGAAAAAAACAATCAAGCAAATCAAAGCGCTCCCCAAGGCTCTCAAACCGGCACTGTTCAACCAACTAGTGCAGTCGTAGTTGCTAATGTCGGTGATGGACATATTCAACCACTTGGTAAAAGTAACGCTAAAGTTAAAATTGTAGAATTTGCAGATTTACGATGTCCTTTTTGTAAGAGCTTTCATGATAATGTTCTCCCCCAAATACAAAAAACCTATATTAACACTGGCAAAGTAGAATTATTTTTCCGTCACTTTGCATTTCTTGGACCTGCTTCTATAGTTGCTGCCAATGCCGCAGAATGCGCTAATGAACAAGGAAAATTCTGGGAATTTTATGATTATATGTACACTAATCAACCCGATGAGTCTGATACTTCTATGTATACAACAGACGGCTTAACTTCTGTTGCCAACACTTTAGGGATGGATACAAATCAATTTTCAGCATGTTTAAGTAGTAATAAATATAATCAAAACGTAAGCTCAGATTATAACGACGGTCAGAAAGCAGGTGTTTCGGGAACACCAACTTTTTATATAAATGGAGTACAGCTGGTAGGAGCCCAACCTTATTCAGAATTTCAAAAAACCATTGATCAAGCTCTTGCTAAGGCTAAATAATTAAGTTAAAACTTCAAAGCTACCGTATCTTTTCTTAATATTTAACCAATCTACTTTTAGATCAGAGATTTTTGCCAAAAAGGGTCCTTTTTTACATTCATTGATTAGTTTCTCTATTGTTTCCTTAGAATCTGCTTGGAATAAACACTCTACCTGACCATTAGGTAGGTTTTTAACCCATCCAAAAACACCTAGATTTAATGCGTTCCTCTTCACAAAGTAACGATATCCAATACCTTGTACGTAACCTGTTACTAGTACTTGAGCTGTATTCATTCGGAAGTTACTTTTGATTTTTTTTCAAACGAGGTTTTAGTACACCAAGTTGTGTTAATTTCCACATGAACAATCCACCTTTATTTTCAACTTTACTATCGATTGAAAAACTTAACGCTTTCTCAAGTACTGATCTATGAATTGTTTTAGCAAGTTTTATATATAAACCTCGATGCTTATAATCATTTAGCTCCTCTGCTAGATATATACCAAATTGCTGAAAGTCCCTGGTAACATATTTATCTTGAATAGGATCAAATTGTAGTAATATCTGGCTTACTTTTTGCATATATTAGATTATATACTACTTATGAGTTAAATTTATTCATCGATTTCTCAAGTCCCTCATCTAAAGCAGTTTTTAAGGATTTAGATGCTCTTTTTATAAGTTCTCTCACTTTACCAGCTTCTGAATGATCAAAAGGAGATATAACAAATTCTTCTACATTGCGCAGTTTCTTTTTGCCCAGTGGCTTTTCTTTAACGTCTTCAAAATTAATATTTTTAGAAAATCTCTGGGTCTGTCCTATACCCAGACGAAACCTCCAAAACCCATCGGTACCCAGCTGTTCTATTATTGAAGTTATTCCTTTGTGACCTGCTGAGCTCCCTCCAAGTCTAATTTTCATATTGCCAAGTGGAAGATCAATTTCATCATGTACTACCCAGATATCTGAAGCATTGACTTTATAAAATTGCCTTAAAATGCTTATTGCCAATCCAGAGTTATTCATATAAGTTTTGGGTTTAACAAGTAGTATTTTTTCTTCTTCTTGTGTGCTTGGGTGCCACAAAAAATCAACTATGTCGCTTTTAAATTGCTTATATTCTTGCCAGTTAGTTTTTTTTAAGGGTACAAAATCTTTTAAAAAACGCTCAAGGGTCATAAACCCTAAGTTATGACGAGTGAATTCATACTTTGATCCAAAATTACCAAGCCCAACAATTATTTTCATAAGAAACTAATTCTAGTATACACCTACTATTCAAGCTAAAAATCAAATCCTATTTGTGAAGAGTTAACTTCCTTCTCCCTCTCCTCCTGCCAGATTTTTACTTTTCCAAATTCTCCATCAAAGCCAGGTTGTATTGCGATATTTCTTGTTCTAACTTTATATAGGGCTTCAGCTAATTTTTCTCCAAAGGTAGATCGTATTTTTTCAATTTCAACTTTTAAAAGAACATTTAACTCTGAACCAAAAGTTAAACATAAATTGTCATATTGGTTAATAACCTTTTGACTACTTGGCAACATATCTAAACTTTCTGCAATAATTTCAATTAAAGGAACAAGACTAACAAAAGGTGGATGTTTTCGAGATGGGTCTATAACCCAGGTTAAAGCATTATCATTTTGTTTTTGCTCTAATTTTAAATCTGATTTTTGGGATAGCTGATTAACTCTTTCCATTACACCAACTGTTAAAGGCCGTTTACATACTGGACAAATTATTCCTTTTTCTTTAGTATTTGAAGGTGTATAGACAACTTTACAATTTCTATGTCCGGTAAAATGATATTTGCCCTCTTCTGGATAAAATTCAATAGTATAGGCAATTTTTCCAATTTCCGCTTTGCGCATAATCGCTCCTTTAATATCTAAAAAAGAAACATCATTTAAGCTTTTTGGGAAATCAAACACTGTTGCTTCTCGACCCATCTTTATGAGTGAATGAGAGTCGGAAAATGATAAGATGGATCGATTCGTAAGTTCAGGGATAGTCCAGTTCATAAACGGATCAGAAGAAAGTCCGGTCTCAATACCGTATATATAGGGAGTTAACTCTTCAAAACACTCCTCAAGACTATCAAACCCCGACTTAGAGCCAAAGACACTAAACCAGGGTGTCCAAATGTGACAGGGAATTAAAAAAGAATTTTCATCAACTTCTAAAATCAAAGTAAGTAAGTCTTTAGCCGAGAGACCGATTATAGGCCTCCCATCAGCCATTAGATTGGCACCTCTTTTCTGAAGTTCTTCATTAATTGCCTTAGCAGAAGCTAAGCTAGGAGCAAATACTAAAGAATGGATCCGGCGTGTTTTCCCACCTTGAGAATAAATACTTGAGATTTCCGTTGATAAAATAAACCGCAGAGCATTATCTTTAAGAGGATCATTACTTAAGAATGATTCTTTTAGTTTATATACCCCATTTTCTGCTTCTTCAAGTTGTTTCTCAATTTCCTTAAACCATAAAGGATGTGTCCAATCTGCAACTGTTAATAGGTCAATGCCTTTTTTATGTGCCCATTTAACCATTTCTGGTAAGATCATATTTTGAGAAACTGCTCGGGAGTATTTAGAATGAAGATGTAAATCAGCTATAAAATGCATGAATTTATTCTAGCAGAATTTAGATAATTTGCAGTAGGAAAATGCTTGTGAAAATCTATCTTGACATCTTGTGAAAAGAGGTTACTATAAATATGGGCAGGAAAATTTATGGAAGCTGCAATCGGAAGAAGATTTTTTCCTGCAAGACCTCATGAGTCTGAGAGACCTCCTCTGAGCAAAAGAGTAGCTTCTGCACTTGAAGATACTCATAAATTTATAGTAAGCCACCCACATCCTTTAATTTATGATCAAATAACCGACCTTTTCCACGCACCTTTACCAATAGCTCAATTACCTCAGGCCTCTCCCCCAGAAGTTAAAGCAATAATTCACGGAGCGGTAAGTATAATTGAATTTAATGATCACCATCCAGTTAGCAGATGGAGAGATCCTGAACATCCATATTATGATCTTTTAAAAACTATAGCTTCGGAAATTTCTGAAAATGGTAAACCACCAAGCCTTCAAGAAGCATCACAAGCCACAAGTTTTACTATTGATGAGCTTAGACATTTTGGAAAGCTTTATAGCGGTGTTGTTGAAATAAAAAATGAGGATGTAGAAACCATTTCCTTAAGTAGTGATGTGATGAGGGTAGTACCAACTAATATTAGTAAACTGCCTACTGCTGCCCTTGCTGCCTAAACATTTCAATTAACTCAGAAACAGTAGTTGCATCTTCAGGTTTTTTATCTGAGCTCCTAAAAGAAACAAGTCTGGGAAACCTTAGAGCATATCCAGGTTCAGTTTCTGTTTTGCCTGCCGTATGAAGTGGTGAACGCGTTATCTCATCCGCTAACACCTCAATAACAATCTCCGGTTTTATCCAGACACTGGGAATAAGATCGGAGTTTATTCTAGCCGGCTTATGATCTACTTTTATTTTGTCAGCTCGTTTATGAATTTCGCGCCATTCCTCATCTGAAAGTCCCGTCCCTATTTTAGTTACTGAAACGAATTCGTCCTTTTTATCATCATACACACCAACTAGTAGAGCTCCTGCGCCAAACTCTGCTCTTTTTCCTCTCCCATAAATATAGCCTAAAATCACACAATCGATTGTATCGTGTAATTCTCCACTTGAATGGCGTTTTAATTTAACCCAGTTAAAGTTTCTTGCCCCTGCTTCATATGGACTTTCTAACTTCTTAACTACTAATCCTTCCAAACCTTTGGAAATAGCCTCATCTAGTAAAAGCTGAAGCTTTTTAGGTTCGCTAATAATTTGATTTCGAGTTGGGATTAGAGTCTCCTGCCCTACAATTGTTTCTTTGAGTATCTGCATTCGTTTAGAAAGAGGTTGATCAATCAATGACTTACCGTTTTTATATAAAATATCAAAAACAAAAGCTCTTAAGGGAAGCTTTTTAGCCATTTCCTCAATGTCATATTTTCGTCTTCTCTTGGTAGTTTCCTGGAAAGTTAAAAACTCCTCAGATTCTGGATTATAAGCAAGTGCTTCAGTATCTAAAATAGCTGTTTTTGCTTTAATCTGTTTTTGTGCTCCTAGAATTATTTCTGGAAACATTGCGCTCATATTTTCCAAGTTACGCGAGAACATCGTTACCTGATCTCCATTTTTATGGATTTGCACTCTAAATCCATCAAATTTAAACTGCGCATCAACTTGTTTCATTTTTTCAATAACCTTTTGAGGATTTGGTAGTCTTTCGCAAAGTTGTGATCTGATTGGTTTGCCGATTGTTACTTGTAAACGCTGCACAGATGCTAATCCTTTTGTAACTAAAGTATGAGCAATCAATCCCAAATCTGAAGTGCGGTTATATGCTCCCTCTAAGAGCTTTCTATTAGCTTTGTCTCCAAATTGTGCTTTTGCTAGACCATCCAGTATGGTAGGATCACCTATCCCAAGACGCATTTTCCCAAGTGGTATTCTAGCAAGATGCTTAGCAGACACAGCGTCCATGTGCTCAAGCAGTCCCTTAAGTAGAGTGATTTTTTTCTCTACAGTCCCCACACCAATGGTAGTAGAAATTAAAGTTAAAGTTTGAAAAACTTGGGAAACTGTTAAATCTTCTTTTTTGCCTTTATGCCGCTTTTTTTTGGATAATTCATATGCAACAATTCCCAGATCTCCTTTTTTACCATAACTACTAAGAACTTCATCCTTTGTAAGACCAAATGCCAAAGCGATACTTTGAGCAATCATCTTATCAGCCATTCCAATCTCAAGTGGAGCAAAAAAAGGAGCAATACGTCCTTGTAGTAAGTAGATAACCTTATCTATCTCCTCTTTTTTAGTGTTTTTGAATAAATCAGCTAAAATATCTATCAAAGCGAGCCTGGAGGATGTTTGCTCAAGTTTATCAAAGTAAATGGAGAGTTTTGAAAATGTCATTTCCAGTAATGATACCTAAAAAGCATGGGCAAAAGCAAGATTTTACTAAGACATAATATATTTTGCGCCTTTGGTACTACCTTGCTTTTTGATAATTCCATTTTTTAAAAGTTCTTTTAAATCATTAAGCACAGTATCTTCTGAAACCATAGGAAAAAGCGAAGCAAAAGCTTTGTTTTGCAAATATCCCACTTCTTGAATGTATTCAATAATTTTTAATTGCCGCTCGCTCAGTAACAAGGGTTTGCCACCTAATTTTTGCCGCAATTTTCCATCAACAGATATTTTTTCTACTTTGTTTTTTACCCGAGATAACTCAACAGCAAGTCCTTCTGTAAAATAGTCAAGCCAAAGCGTTAAGTCATTATCATTTTTTTCAACGCTTTGTAGTGCTTGATAATACTTACTAGCATTTTTATCGTAGTATTCTTCAAGAGAAAAAAATCGTCTAATATCATAACCCTCTTCAAACAAAATTAAAGTAGAAAGAGCTCTGCCCACCCTTCCATTACCATCAACAAATGGATGAATTCTCACAAATTCAAAATGCACTATACCAGACTTTAACACACTATGCACATCATTACTTTCTTTACTACCTAAAAACTCAAGCAATTCCCGAATTTGAATTGGAACCAGTGCTGAGGGAGGTGGTCTGAAAGAGACATGTCCAGTGTAACTATTTTTGATTACTACCTGAGAACTTCTATATTCGCCTTGTTTTTCTTTTGGCAAAATTTTATCAACTACAATGCTATGAATATGTTTTATAACTGATTCAGTAATTTCTTTATTAAAATTTGGATCTTCCCATTGAGAAATATATTCAATTACTTTTCGATAATTTATTACCTCTTGAATATCTCTCTCCCTTGCCAGTACCTCTTCACCTTTAATAACTCTTTCCGCTTGCGTTAAATCAAGCTCATTTCCCTCTAAATGAGTTCCGTAGTGAACAGAGCGAATAATTGCATCTTGTTGAAATTGTTTTTCATAAAAAGGTAGTAGTGGTGCATGATCTATTACTTCTTTACATGCTTCAATACTTGAGATAAAGCGTAAAATCCTATTAGTAATACGGTATTTTGGAGTGTACATGAGTAAAAATATTCTTGCAGAATTTAGCAAAAAACGCAACTAAACCCTAAGTAAATCAATTTGATTTTTGATTGTTCTGGGTAACTGTTCTATCAAATCAGAGGCGTTAAAAAAATAACTAAATTCTTTATAAAGATCATCACCAGCTTTTTTATTAAAATATGATCCACATAAAGCTGCCAGATAAATATCATTTTTGCAAGAGAGTGCCGCTATTAAACCTGCTAACACGTCTCCTGTTCCTCCTTTGGTTAATCCGGCGTTTCCACCTTTTATTGTGCTGCATTTTTTACTTGAGCATAAGATATCCTCTACTCCCTTTACCAGCAAAAAGCAGTTATATAACTTAGCCATTTGCGAAATATTTTCCGCTGTTGGCTCTTTTGAAAAAAGATTTCTAAACTCAAGCTTATGTGGAGTTAAAAGCGTATCAGTTCTTCCTTTAAGCCATGAAGGGTGTAGCATTTGTAATGCTCCTGCATCTACCACTACTTTCTTACTTTTATAATTAGTTAAGATATATTTTGTTAAATAATATGTCTGAGCTCCCTCATCTTCTAAGGAAACGATTTGTGGCAAATAATCAATTTCTGATATTGTTTTTTTCTCTTTAAAAGCAACGTTTCTCATCATTCCAGGACCGATTAAAATGCAATCTGCCTGCTTTGCATATTCATCTAGATCCTCTCTTTTAATAACAATTCCGTCCTGAAAAGTCGCTTTTGCATCTTGTATGAGCTCATTATTCTGGGGAATTGAGGCATAAAAAACCATATCCACTATCTTTGATGCGATCTTAAGAGCCCATATACTCGCAGAGTGAAAAAGAGTAGATCCTCCAATAAGCAGTAATTTTCCATTTTGACCCTTATGCGAGTTTAAAGGCGGTACATAAAGCTTTCTTAAAATATTAATTTCAAATTCTTCCATCTATTTATTTAATTCTATCACGATAGTATTTTGTGCAAGATTATCAGGAATAAATTCTTTATGAGTGGTTGTAATTACAGTTTGATGTATGTTGATTAACTCTAAAATTTTTCCTATATTTCTCTTATCTAGTTCTGAAAAAATATCATCTAAAAGAAGTAGGGGTGTAGTTTTTAATATTTCTTGCATATAGGCAAGCTGTAAAAGCTTTAGCTCAAGCACTAATAGTCTTTCTTGTCCGCGCGAACCATAAGTTCTAACATTTTGTATACTTTGTGTTTGGTCATTAAACATTTCAAATATAAGCTCATCTCTATGTGGACCAACTAAAGTAACTCCTGAGTTAATCTGAGCTTGTTCATATTCTTTTAAACGTTCCTTGGAAATTATGCTTTTATCATAAATTGCATTAAAGGAAAAAATGTTCTTTCTAGAAGTATTTAAAAATTGTATAAACTCCTCTCTCTTTTGAGTAATTAAATTGCCGTTTGTAATTAACAAGTTATCCCAATATTCAAATTGTTTTCCTAAATTACTACTGTGCCTGGCGTTCTCAAGCAGTGCATTTCTTTGTCTTAATGCTTTTATATAAAGTAGCGAGGCTGCCTGGTAATTAATATCAACCTGAGAAAGTACTTCATCCAAGAAGTATCTACGTTTTGAAGGCGAACCATTTACAATATCCACATCTTCTGGGCTAAAAAGCACAACATTTAAATGCCGGGAAAAATCAATTCTTCTTTTTGGAACTCCGTTAACCAAGAATTTTTTTAATACTCCTTCCTTATTGCCGTTTTTAGCAATCACAAGCTCAAGTTCCAAACTACTATTACTTTCTTCAAAAGTTCCTTTAACTCTTGTTAAGTTTTTAGAAAACATGATTAGTTCATAATCTTTTTCGGTTCTGAAGCTTTTACCATTTGAGAGCAAATATAATGCTTCAATCAAATTTGATTTACCTGAGGAATTTGGACCAATTATAACTGTTGCCCTATCGGAGAATAAAAATTCAGCTTTACTATACGATCTATACTCAAAAAGTACTAATTTACGCAAAATCACACACTCAATATTAGCACAAATAGCAAAAAGAATATAATCTAAGATGTAGAAGTTAAAATTATATTCTATGCTACAATTACCAAATGCCAGAACTCCCAGAAGTTGAAACAATAAAGCTTGGATTACAAAAATATTTAATTGGACATACAATTAAAGATGTAAAAGTTAATAAAGAAAGACTTGTTAGTGGAGATACAACTAGCATTTTAAATGCAAAGGTTGTTAAGATTTCTAGATTTGGCAAAGGATTGGTAATAGACTTATCAAATAAACAAAGTATAGCAATCCATATTAAAATGACAGGGCAATTGATTTATCGCGGGTCAAATATGCCAGTTAATTCAAGACCAGATTATAAAAAAATCGGTAAATTACCCGGAAATTTTACTCATGTAACATTTTTATTGGATAATGGAGCACTTTATTACAATGACATGCGACAATTCGGATGGATCAAGATCCTCCGAAGCAATAAAGTCAAAGAACTTAGTTTCTTTAAATCTTTAGGACCTGAGCCACTCAAAGATTTGGACTTGAAAACTTTTCAAAGTATAGTAAAAAATAGAAAAAATCCAATTAAATCGATTTTAATGGAACAAAAATTAATTGCTGGCATTGGCAATATATATGCAAATGACGCATTATTTGTAGCAAAGATAAATCCCAAAAGACTCTCTTGTACTTTAAGTGAAAAAGAAATAAAGAATCTTTTTAATGCTATTGAGAAAGTACTTAAGAAAGGCTTAGAAACACATGGAGCTTCGAAAAACCATTTCGTAAATGCACTGGGAGAAACAGGTAACTATCAAGATTTCTTTAAAGTTTATGCTAGAGTAGGTAAACCTTGTGTAGATTGTGGTACAAAAATACAAAAGATTATGTTTTTAGGCAGAGGTACATTTTATTGTCCCAATTGTCAAAATTAAACGTTGTTTTTAGCAACTACCTCATCAACTATTTTTAGTATTTTATTTTTAAATATCTGTTTTGAAAATTTTTCAGCCTGCGCTCTGCATTTTAGCGCAGAAAACTTTTTTTTCTCAAACTCAACTAGTGTTTCCATTAAACTTGCAGCGTCTGGTTTGTCAAAGAACATACCTGTTTGTCCTTCAATTACTGACTCCATTACTCCTCCGGATCTATATGCTATTACAGGTATACCAGCTCCCATTGCCTCAACAGGTACAATACCAAAATCCTCATCTGCTGAAGCAAAAATAAAAGCCCGTCCCTTAGAAAGCAGGTCCCATTTCTGCTCATCTGAAATTTCTCCCAGAAACTCAACATTTGAACCAGCAATTTTTTTTAAGGTTTCTCCATAGCCGGCAAAACTTTTACCAAAAACTTTTAAGGGTAGATTTAATTTAGTGCATGCATCGATGATAATATGAATATTTTTTGGCATTGCTAACCTACCTCCCGCAACAAAAAAATTTTCCTTTTTGCTTTTTAACTTAACATGTGGTAAATCAACCGGAGGGTAAACAACAACAGCATCTTTTCTATAAAACTTAGCAATTCTTCCTTTTACCTCGTAAGAGTTGGCAATAAACATATCAACATTTTGAGAGCTTTTGAAATCAATTAACCTTAGGAAATGATTAGCTAAAACTGTCAAAGATTTTATAACTTTATTATTTGATAGTTTTCTTGCTGTTGGATAACCATATAAATATCTAGGTGGAGTATGATAATAGCAAATTAGTTTTGCATTTTTTTTATCAATAATATTTGGATTATATGCTCCTGTTGCAGAAACTATTATCAGATCATAACTGCTAAAGTCAAAGCTCTTAAAAAATATTGGCGCAAGTAGTCGAAGTGGTGAAATTAATTTTTGTTTAAAAGGCAGTAGCTGTGCACCGGAAGGTTTTATATTCCAATTGACAAATCTTATTTTATGAGGACCAAGGAAACTGGGTAGATATACTATCGTGTAAAGTGGGGCTTTGGGAAAGAGTTCGTGTAAAACCTCAAGTACTCTTTCTGCTCCGCCGTATTCTTTTAAATAATCATGAACTAACGCTATCCTCATCAA
>Ga0070741_10018514_pt1 | contig 11268 bp, 11 predicted proteins | sample Coa_R1_4_FD_66440 | JGI IMG/M metagenome (GOLD analysis project Ga0070741, IMG submission 66440) | Surface soil microbial communities from Centralia Pennsylvania, which are recovering from an underground coalmine fire - Coalmine... | ecosystem: Environmental > Terrestrial > Soil > Unclassified ...
GGCTCGCCGGCGGAGCGGGCGGGGATCGCCGCCGGCGCGCGGCTCGCCGCCTCGCCCGCCGCCCTGCAGGCGCTGCTGCTGCGCAAGCATCCGGGCGACCGGATCCCGCTCGTCTGGGCGGATGCCGCCGGCTCGCACCGCGCAGTCGTGGCGCTGGGACGCGGGCCTGCGCTCTAATGGTGGCGTGACGCATGACACGATCGTCGCGCTCGCCGCGCTGGGCGTCGTCGCCCAGGCGCTCGTGGTGCTCGCGGTCGTGCTCGTGCGGTGGGCACGTCGCGTGCTGTGGGGCTACGAGCTGTGGGCCGCGTTCGTGGTGTCGTCGATCGCAACCGGCGGCAGCCTCTTCTTCTCCGAGATCGCGCACTTCGTTCCCTGCGAGCTCTGCTGGTACCAGCGGATCTGCATGTACCCGCTGTCGCTTCTCACGCTCTTCGCGGCGGCGCATGGGGACTACCGCCTGCCGCGGTACCTCTTGCCCATCACGCTCGTCGGCGGCGGCGTGTCGGTGTACCACCTGCTCGTCGAGAACAAGGTCGTCGGCCAGTCGCAGGCGTGCCTCATCTCGGCGCCGGGCGGCTGCGGCGTGAAGTGGATCAACGAGTTCGGCTACATGACGATCCCGACGCTCGCGCTCAGCGCGTTCGCGCTGCTCGCGGTGCTTTTCGCGTTCGCGGCGTCGGGGAACGAAAGGAGCGTCTATGCCTAGCGGGAAGCGAGCGAGACAGAGTCGTCGCGCAGCGGTGCCCACGCCGCCGCCCGTTCGCGGCAGCCGCGCGCCCCGCCAGGCGTCGCCGCGCGTGCTCGCGATCGCCGGCGGGATCATCGCGGCGATCATCGTCGCGGTCGTCCTGGTGGTGGTCTTCACGGGCGGGAAGGGCGGCACGTCGCTCTCGTCGATCCCGACGCGCGGCTCGCTCGTGAACGGGCTGCCGGGAGCGGCGGACGTGCACAAGGAGCTGAGCGGGATCCGCCAGAACGGGCTGTTCCTCGGCTCGGCGGACGCGCCGGTGCGGATGGTCGAGTACGTCGACCTGCAGTGCCCGTACTGCCAGGAGTTCGAGACGCAGGTGATGCCGACGATCGTCGCGCGGTACGTGCGCACCGGAAAGCTGCTGGTGGAGGCGCGCGTGCTCGACTTCATCGGCCCGGACTCGACGCGCGGCCGCAACGCGATGTTCGCCGCGGGCTTCCAGAATCACGCGTTCGACTTCGCGCAGCTGCTCTACGACAACCAGCAGACGGAGAACACCGGCTGGCTGAACGACGCGATGGTGCGGCGCGCCGCGGAGAGCATCCCGGGCCTGAACCCGCGGAGGGTCGTGCGAGAGAGCACCACGCCGGCGGCGAAGAACATCGGTACGCGCATCGACCTGCAGGCGAAGGCCAGCGGTGTCGTGCAGACGCCGACGATCCTGGTCGGGAAGGTCCCCACGGTGCCGAAGGAGGTCAACATGTCGAGTCCGACCGACCTCGCCGCGTTGACCGCAGCGATCAACCGCGCGCTCGGCTGATCGACTACCGCGCGTTCACCGAGGAATTGCGCGCGCGCCTCGCGGCGGACGGGCGCGTGCTCGGTCTCGTCGCCGTCGGCTCGATGGCCGACCGCGGTTTTCGTAGCCACGGCGCCAGGCAGGTGCCAGGCGCCTGCCACCGGGGTGCCAGGCAGGTGCCACCCGGGTGCCATGCACCCGCCGGGCGGCGTCACAAACCTTCGTTGTCCGTGCGAGCCGTGTCCGGGGACAGTCCCCAGACGGGTCTGCTTCGGACGAACAGGCGGCTCCGAACGGGTGTGATCGCGGTCATGTCGCAGCCATGGTCGTTTCGGCGCGCGGCGAACCTAGAGACGGCTGAGTAGATCCGCCTTCTTTGCCTCGAACTCTTCCTGATTCAGAACCCCGGCTGCGTGAAGGTCGCCCAACTGCTTGAGCGTTTCCGTGATGCTCGCGTCAGTCGACGCCGACGTCGACGCCGACGCCGGCGGGGTGATCGTCGATCCGCCTTCGGCGTGACTACGCGCCCAATGGATGAGCGCTAGGAGCTGGTTTCGGACATCAGCGCCGTTCTTCGCTGCGGGCAGTCCCTCGATACTTCCGCCGCCAGCTGTCTCAAGCGCAAGCGTCCCGAACCCAACGAGCGGCTTGTGGAACCGGACATCGCGCACGTCGGTGAGATAGACGGTCTTCTGATCCTTCGCGGTCAAGGCACGACCGCGCGAGTAGATCACGCGCTTCGTCGTGAGGATCAGCTTCTGCGAACTCCAGCCCCAGTCCCTTCCGACGGTGACCAGAAATTCGTCATCGAACAGCGACAATCCGCCTGGGAGCTTCACCTGCTCGGCAGTCATGCTCAGGGGGCAAGTCGGGCTGAGCGTGGTGAATAGCGCCTGGCGACGCTCGCCGCGCTCGCGTTCGCGTTCCGCGGCCTCAGCAGCCTTCGCGGCCTCGGCGTTCCGGTATTCCTCGGCGCGCGCGGCGTTGGCTTGCCGGTTCTCTTCGATCTTCTGCCTTGTCGCCTCTGCGCCCTGCTTCAGCCTGTCCCCGATACCCATGTTCGTTCTCTCCCTCTCGCAGATTGGTCGCCTTATGTCATCAGCCTCGTGGCGATCCATCAAGGGCTGAATCGCCCTTAGAGCGTTGGGCTCTAGCGCCAACCAATCGCATCGGGTCGAGCTGATGAGGTGAGAGGCATGAGCTTTTGGCTTCACGCCCACCATTGATCTGCGGCCTTGCATGAGCCGTGACACGTGCAGCACAGCCCTTCCTTGAGGGGCACGGTCCGATCTCGTACTACCTCACGGCGAATGCGCCAACAATCGCGCGTTCCGCTCAAGCAGAGCAGCAGGGGCGACAGGACTCGAACCTGCAACCCCCGGTTTTGGAGACCGGTGCGCTACCAATTGCGCCACGCCCCTGAGTTGCGCCGCAATTGTACCCCCGGGTCAGCCGGAGTTCGCGAGCGCCTCGAAGATCGCAAACACCGAGAGCGCCAGCAGGGAGACCGCGCAGACGGCGGTGACGTACGCGAGCACGCGCCGGCGGTCGCGTGCGAGGTCGCGGTCGAGGCCGAAAAACGCGGTCGCGACGTAGAACGTGCCGCACCCGAACGCGGCGAAGCCGGTCAGCCCCGCGAGCAGCGTCGCGACGACCGACACGGCGTAGCTGAAGGCGAAGACGGCGACCACTGCGAGCCCGCAGGTGGCCGCCCCGAGCGCGACGAAGGCACGGCCGAGCGACACCGCTCGTAGGATCGCAAGGCATGCCCCTGGCCGCCCTCTTCAGCGCCATTACCCTCGCCTTCGTGGGGATCGCCATCTGGACGGCGCAGGCCCACAAGTGGGCGATTGCCGCCGCAGCGGCCGCGCTGGCGGCCTGGATGGCCACGCTCGCGTGGTCGGCAGTGAGGAAAACCCGCTCTTAGCGCGTATTCTCTCCGCGTGGCGGGGGCCGAGGACACGCAGGCACTCTGGCGCCGGTTCAAGCAGTCGAACGACCAGGGACTGCGCGATCGGCTGATCCTGACGTATGCGCCGCTCGTGAAGTACGTCGCCGGCCGGCTCGGCTCCGGGCTGCCCGCGCACGTCGACGAAGGCGACCTCATCTCGTACGGGCTGCTCGGGCTGATCAGCGCGATCGAGCGCTACGACCCCGACCGCGACATCAAGTTCGAGACGTACGCGATCGTGCGGATCAAGGGCGCGATCATCGACGAGCTGCGCGCGCTCGACTGGGTGCCGCGCTCCGTCCGCTCGCGGGCGCGCGAGATCGAGCGCGCGATCGCCGAGCTCGAGTCGAAGCTCGGCCGCGCGCCGACCGACGAGGAGATCGCAACCAAGATCGGGATCACCGAGGAGGAGCTCGAGGAGTCGCTCACCGACATCTCCCGCTCCTCGATCGCCGCGCTCGACGAGCTGTGGTCGGTGTCGGGCGAGGGCGACCAGGTGTCGCTGCTCGACACGATCGAGGACACCGAGGCGCCGAGCCCGGCCGAGGCGCTCGACGAGACCGACGTCCGCGAGACCCTCGCCGACGCGATCGCGCGCCTGCCCGAGCGCGAGAAGCTCGTGATCACGCTCTACTACTACGAGGAGCTGACCCTCCGCGAGATCGGCGAGGTGCTCGGCGTCACCGAGTCCCGCGTCTCGCAACTGCACACGAAAGCCGTGCTCAGGCTGCGGTCGCGCCTGTCCGGCGCTCGCATCCCGGCGTAGGATTCGTCGCACCAACATCCTGCTCCGAGGAGGTCCGCATTCCATGCCCATTGAGGCCGGGAAGATCCGCAACGTCGCCGTCGTCGGTCACCGCGGGACGGGCAAGACCTCGCTGGTCGAGGCCATGCTCTTCCAGGCGGGAAAGACGAACCGGCTCGGGGCGATCGAGCAGGGGACCACGGTTGCGGACTTCGAGGAGGACGAGCACCGGCGGCAGATGTCGATCTCCGCGTCGCTCGTGAACCTCGCGTGGCAGGACCGGAAGATCAACCTGATCGACACGCCGGGCGACTCCGGCTTCCAGGCCGACACGGTGGCGACGCTGCGCGTGGTCGAGGGCGCGCTCGTCGTCGTGTCCGGCGTGATGGGGGTCGAGGTGAACACCGGCCGCGTGTGGGGCCGGGCCGAGGAGCTCGGGCTGTCGCGCGTCGTGTTCGTGAACATGCTCGACCGCGAGCGCGCCGACTTCTACCGCGTGCTCGGCTCGCTGCAGGAGCAGCTGTCCGACCGCTGCATCGCGATCCAGCTGCCGATCGGCGCGGAGCACGAGCTCAGCGGCGTCGTCGACCTGCTGCACAACTGCGCGTACATGGACCCGAGCGGCGCCCGCGAAGGCGACCCGGTCCCGATCCCCGAAGCGATGGCCGCCGCGGCGGAGGAGTACCGCACGAAGCTGCTCGACGCCGTCGTCGAGACCGACGAGGCGCTGATGGAGCGCTACCTCGGCGGCGAGGAGATTCCCGCGGCCGACATCGCCGCGGCGCTGAAGAACGCGGTCACGCGCGACGAGATCTATCCGGTCGCCTGCGGCGTCGCCACGAAGAACCTCGGCACGCACTCGCTGCTCGACCTGATCGTGGAAGGCGTCCCGTCGCCGGCGAAGAAAGGCTCGCCGATCGACACCGACGCCAACGTCGCCGCGTTCGTCTTCAAGACCGTCGCGGACCCGTTCGCAGGCCGGATCTCCGTCTTCCGCGTGTACGCCGGCGAGGTGAAGGCCGACACGACGCTCGTCAACCACCGCGACCACTCGAAGGAGCGGCTGGGGACGCTGATGCTCATGCAGGGCAAGGACCACGAGAAGTGCGACGGCTTCGGCGCCGGCGACATCGGCGCCGTGGCGAAGCTGAAGGACGTGCAGACCGGCGACGTGCTCGTCGACGCCGAGCACGACCTCGAGCCGCCCGCGATCGGCTTCCCCGACCCGGTGATGAGCTTCGCCGTCACCGCGAAGACGAAGGGCGACGAGGACAAGGTCGCGCAGGCGCTTCGCCGTCTCGCCGAGGAAGACCCGACGCTGCGGCTGCGGCGCGACCAGCAAACCGGCGAGGAGCTGCTCTCCGGGATGAGCCAGATCCACGTCGAGGTCGCCGTCGAGCGCGCGAAGCGCCGCTTCGGCGTCGAGATGGAGCTGCACCAGCCGCGCGTGCCGTACGTCGAGACGATCAAGTCGAAGGCGCGTGCGCAAGGGCGCTACAAGAAGCAGACCGGCGGCCGCGGGCAGTTCGGCGACTGCCACATCGAGATCGAGCCGATCGAGACCGGCACCGGCTACGAGTTCGTCGACAAGATCGTCGGCGGCGTCATCCCGCAAGGCTTCCGGCCTGCGGTCGACAAGGGCATCCAGGAGGCGCTGCTGCACGGGGAGCTCGCGGGCGCGCCGGTGCAAGGCGTGCGCGTGACGCTCGTCGACGGCTCGTACCACAACGTCGACTCGTCGGAGATGGCGTTCAAGATCGCCGGCTCGATGGCCTTCCGCACCGCGTACGAGAAGGCGCAGCCGACGCTGCTCGAGCCGATCATGGAGATCGAGGTCACCGTCCCCGACGAGGCGGTCGGCGCGATCAACGGCGATCTCAACTCTCGGCGCGGCCGTCTGCACGGCATGGAGCCGAAGGGCGGCATGACGACGATCAAGGCCGAGGTGCCGATGGCCGAGGTGCTCACCTACAACCAGGCACTGACGTCGCTCACCGGCGGTCGCGGCGAGTACCACATGCAGTTCCTGCGCTACGAGGAAGTGCCGGCTCACATCGCCCAGAAGCTGATCGAGTCGGCCAAGAAGGAGCGGGAGGCCGTACCCGCCTGAGAGAAACGCGGGCCCGGCACCGCAGTGCCGGGGCCGCTCAGATATAGACCCGCGGGCGGCCGGATCCCTGCACGGTTTGGATCGGCCGCGAGGGTGGAACAACGCCGCCGAGTGACCGCTCCTGCGGCTCCTAGACGTGCTGTGCCCGAACGCAGGGACGGCGCGGCGCGCCTCTACGTCGAGTACCGCGAGCGGATCTACCGCTTCTGCCTGTCGCGGCTGCGCTCGCGCGAAGAAGCCGAGGACGCCGTCCAGAACGTGTTCCTCCGCGTGCACACCGCGCTCGATCGCGGCGTCGTGCCGGAGTACGAGGCCGCGTGGCTCTACAAGATCGCGCACAACGTCTGCTTGTCGCGCATCGACCACAACGTGCGGCACGGCGCGGAGGAGCTGCACTCGTTCGACGACGAGGACGTGCAGGTCGCCGCGCCCGAGGTGAGCCGTGACGAGCTCGCCGGCCTCAACGAGGCGCTCGAGGCGATGCCGCACAACCTGCGGACCGCGCTGCTGCTGCGGGAGTGGCAGGGCCTGAGCTACGCGGAGATCGCCGAGGCGATGGGGCTGTCGGTCTCCGCGGTCGAGACGCTGATCTTCCGTGGCCGGCGGCACCTCGCTGCCGCACTCGAGCAGGGCACGCCGACACCGCGCAAGAAGGTCGTCGCCCGCGTCGCCGACCTGCTGGGGCTCGGCTGGCTCCGCAACGTCGTCTTCGGCGCCGGCGGCGCGGCGAAGCTCGCGGCCGGGGCGGCGCTGCTCTCGCTCGCGGGGGGTGGCGCCGCGGTCGCGATCACCGACGCCCATTCGCGCCCGGCGCCTGCAAAGCCCACGCCCACGGCGCTCGTCGTGTCGCACACGCCCGCGATTCCCGCGACCAGTCGCACCGGGCATAACTCGACGCGGGTGTCTGACACCAGAGGTGTCAGACACCAGGTCAGCCGTGTCGTCGTACCGCCGACGCCACGGACGACGACCACAACCGCTGCTGTGGCTCCTGCGCCCGCGGCGGCGCCTGCGCCGACGGTCGTGACCGAGCCGGCACCCGCGGCGCCCGCGCCGTCGCAGCCGCCCGCGACGACCGCGGCGGCGAAGGTCCAGCCCGTCCCGTCCGTCCCGTCCGTCCCGACCGCGAGCACGCCGGTGCCGACGGCGAGCGTGCCTTCCGTGACGGTGCCGACCGCGTCAGTGCCGTCGGTCTCGGTGCCGACCGTCAGCGTTCCGGCGGTCAGCGTGCCGGCGGTCTCCGTCCCGGTCACCCTCCCATAGGAGGTCGTGCCCGGGCGCCAGCGCGAGCCCGGGCGGGCGCGCCGGCAGGTCGCGATACTCGTCGGCCGTCATCGGCACGCATTTCTCGCAGCCGATGTCGCCGCATTCGCAGGCAAACGGCAGTTGTCGCTTCTCCGACCCCACGCAGATAGAGACCGCCGGCCGCCCGGAACCTTGCACGCGATTGCGAAAGTGCTGCAAACCGCTACTCTCGGCAGACGATGACCAGGGTCACGAAGGTCACCGTCGAGCGGTCGTGCGCGATCTGCGAGCGGACGCTGCTGATGGGGGAGCGGTCGGTTCGCTTCTCGCCTGACGGCGGGACGGACTACGTCGACGTGTGCCCGCTCTGCGCCGAGGCGGCGATCGAGAACGGCTGGGTACGCGAGGGCGCGCCGACGACGCCGATGCTCGCCAGCGAGGGCCGCCGGCGGCGCCGTGGGTGGATCTCCGCGCTGATGGGGACGAAGCCGCGAACGGTCGAGGAGACCGTCGCCGAGCCGATCCTGCGCCGCCTCTCCGAGCGCGAGCTGCTGATGGTCGAAGCCTCCGACGTCTTCAACGCGTCGCAGTACCGGCGGACGATCGGCGGGATCGGGCGCTCGCTCGGCGAGCCGACCGTGTCGGTGGTCGTCCTCTCCGGCGTGAACGCCGAGGTCGTGGTCACCGTCGCATGGGAGATCAGCTGGTACCAGTACCGCGTCGCGCCCGACTCGGACAACCCGGTGCGGCTCGAGGGTCGCGGGCACGACCCGGCCGAGCTCGACGCGCTCTTCACGGAATGGAACGCGCACGTGGAAGACGACGGGCGCGTCGTGCCGGACATCGCGCGCCTGTAATTCGGCGTCAGACGACCCTGTTAAGGTCGCGGCGATGACAGTGGTCGCGACGCTCGCGGGTCGTCTGAGCTCTGTCAGGGCCGGGCACGCGACCGCCGTCGTCGCGCTGTCCGCGACCGTCGCGGCAGCCGCGATCATCGTCGTCGCGCAGCCGATCGGCTCGCCGTGGTGGACGTACGCGGACGCGGACGCAAGCTACTCCGCCGCGTCGCTGAACCTGCTGCGTGGGACGTCGATCCGCTACCTCGACCACCCGGGGCTGCCGATGGAGGAGCTGGGTGCGGTCGTGTTCGGCGCCGAGCACGCGGTGCAGCGCGCGACGGGCAACCACCTCACGACGAACGCCTTCGTCGACCAGCGCATGCTCGACCTCGGGCACGCGAAGACGACGTGGCGGACGCTGGCGATCATCTTCTACTTCCTCGGCGCGCTGCTCTCGTGCGTACTGCCGGCCCGCTACTTCCGAGACTGGCTGTACGGGCTCGCCGGCGGGCTGCTGTGGCTCGGGGCGCCGGGGCTCGTCGCCATGTCGATCCAGTTCAGGCCCGACGTCGCGCTCGCCGCGCTGCTCGTCGCGGTCACCTACCTGCTCGGGCGCGCGGCCGAGACGCGCTCGGCTGCGCTGTACGGGTGGGCGCTCTTCGGGCTGGGCTTCACGATGATGGTGAAGCTGCACGCGACCGGCATGCTCGCGGCGGTCGCGATCCTGGCGATCGCACGGCCGCCGCAGGGCAACTGGGCGGCCGATCTGCGAGCGCGCCTGTCCGCATTCGCGCGCCGGCGTCGCGTGCCGATCGGCGTGGTGGCCTTCCTCTGGATCCTGCTCGCCGCGTATCTCAACCGCGGCTTCCGCGGGTACTCGTTCTCGCGCACGCAGATGCTTGCGATCGCGATCCCCGTCGCGGTGCTCGTCGCGTATGGGGCGGCGGTAAGGATGGCTCGCGGGAACCCCCGTCTGCGGCGCGTCTTCGATCCGTTCTTCGCGTTCCTCGGGTGCGCGCTGCTCGCCGGGCTCGTCGTGCCGATCACCTTCGACGTCCCCGACGGGCTGACGTCCCTGATCCACATCAAGGAGGGGCTGCTCGGCGGCGGCATCAACACCGGCGTGCCCCTGTTCGGGGCGCCCCTGCATCCGCTGATCGAGCCGCCGCTCCGTTCGGCGCTCGTCGTGTTCGTGCTCGCCGGGATCGGCGCCGTCGTCGGGCTCCGCCGCCGCGACCCGGTGCCGGTTGCATGGTTCGCGGGTGCCGCGATCCTCGGCGTGATGGCCCAGGCGCGGTTGGCGACGCTGCACTACTTCGCGCCCGCGTACGTGGTCTCGATGTTCGGCGCGCTCTGGCTCGTGCGCGCGGTCGGAGCGCGGCTCGTGGCTGCCGCCGCCCTTGCCGTCCTCGTGGCGTACGTGGTCGTCCCGCAGTTCCAGGACCGATCCGCGCCCGGCGAGCGGAGGGCACGTGTCGCCGAGGTGTTCGGTCCGCAGATGCACTACGTCGAGTCGCTGCTCCATCCTGGGCAGGTCGCGCTCGCGCCGCCGACGTGGCCGAGTGGCAGCGACTGGTACTCGTACGTCGTCCAGCCGGTCGTCAACTACACGCCGCCGTACCCGTACACGTTCGTCGAGGCGGACTCGCGCGGCGCGGACGAGGCGGCCGAGGCCGGCCTTCACCTCGCGTACTACACCGGGCCGGGGATCCCGGCGACGTCCGGCGTCACGACGATGCGCATCGGGGACATCGGGACGTTCCGCGTGAAGGTCCTGACGCCGAAGGTCGTCCGTCTCCTGACCCTCTTACACTGACATCGTGATCTACTGCGTCGTCCCCCGCGAGCTCGAAGGCGAGCTGTACGAGAAGCTCGTCGACTACTACAAGGACAACCCGAACGTGACGGTCATCGTCGACCGCCGCGACGGGCCCAACCGCCGCCAGGGCGAACCGCCGGCCGAGCTCAAGGAGCGTCGCGTCACCCGCGACCGCCGCCGCGCCCGCGTCCCAGGCACCTTCCCGGACACCGACGCGCCCGGGTAGAACGGGTGTCCGACACCGATGGTGTCTGACACCGCTTTGCGTCTCTAGCTTCGAAATACGTGTCCCACACGCTTGCGCGTGTCAGACACCCGACCAGCTAGCCTGGCCGCCATGGCTACCACGACCTTCGACTCTCTCAATCCCGCGACCGGCGAGCGGATCGAGTCCTTCCCGCGCTCGAGCGCGGCGGATGTCGACCGCGCCGTCGCAACCGCACGCGCCGCCTGGGAGGACTGGCGGCTGGTGCCGGCTCCGGAGCGCGGCAACATCCTCTTCCGCTTCGCGCAGCTGCTCGAGCAGCACAAGCCCGAGCTGTCCGACCTGATGACCCGCGAGATGGGCAAGGTCAAGGCCGAGGCCGGCGGCGACGTCCAGGAAGCGATCGACATGGCGTACTACATGGGCGGCGAAGGACGCCGGCTGTTCGGCCAGACCACGCCGTCGGAGCTTCGCGAGAAGTTCATGATGAGCGTGCGGATGCCAGTCGGCGTCGTCGGTGCGATCACGCCGTGGAACTTCCCGATCGCGATCCCCGCCTGGAAGCTGACACCCGCGCTCGTGTGCGGCAACACCGTCGTGCTGAAGCCCGCGGAGGACACGCCGCTGCTCGCGCAGCGCTTCGTCGACCTGCTGCACGACGCCGGCCTGCCCGAAGGCGTGGTCACGGTCGTGCACGGATTCGGCGAGGAGGCGGGCGAGGCGCTCGTGCGCCACCCCGACGTGCCGATCATCAGCTTCACCGGCTCGCGCGAGACGGGCATTGCCGTGACGAAGGCTGCCGCCGACCGCCTGAAGCACGTGCACCTCGAGCTCGGCGGCAAGAACGCGATCATCGTCATG
>Ga0070741_10018515_pt1 | contig 11268 bp, 9 predicted proteins | sample Coa_R1_4_FD_66440 | JGI IMG/M metagenome (GOLD analysis project Ga0070741, IMG submission 66440) | Surface soil microbial communities from Centralia Pennsylvania, which are recovering from an underground coalmine fire - Coalmine... | ecosystem: Environmental > Terrestrial > Soil > Unclassified ...
GCAAAGGAGCGACGTCGAATCGGTCGCCGTTCTGAGCTACGAGCCGGGCATCGTCGACACGGACATGCAGACACGCGCCCGCGCGACCGCGCACGAGCAATTTCCATGGGTCGATCTCTTCGTCGACTTTGCCAAGCGGGGTGTGCTCGTGCCGCCCGACGCGCCGGCGGCGGAGATCGTCCACTTCCTCGAAAGCGAGCCCGATCGAAGCTTCAGCGAGCGGCGGCTGGGCGTCGAGCGCTCACAGAGTCAGGGATCGGGGTAGGCCGGCCGACGAATCGAACTGTTTCAACCAGATGTTTCAGGCGCGGAACGGCTCCCGAGGTCGCGCCGGTTTGAGGCCTGATGCCGCCGATCGGGGACGACGCGAGGGGTATTTTTCTTGCACCGTCCGGCCGCCTGCAATCATCCTGGAACGTGCGAGGTGCCCATGCGGAGCGTATGGCTGAACGAGCTCACGTCGGACGACGTCGAGGACTACCTGAAGAAAAACGACACGATCATCGTGCCGATCGGCGCGACCGAAACGCATGGCCCTCATCTGCCGCTCGGCACCGATACGTTCGAGGCGATGGATTATTCCGAGGGGATTGCGCGCAAGGCGGGCGTGCTCGTGACGCCGCCAATCTGGTTCGGCGATTCGCCGCACCACATGGGACGGCCGGGAACGATCTCGCTGCGATCGCAAACGGTCATCGAGCTGTTGAAGGACGTCTACCGATCGCTCGTCCATCATGGGTTCCGGCGGATCGTCACGTTCAACGGCCATCGGCTGGCGAACCTGCCGGTCATCCAGATCGCCGCGAAGCAGGTCAAGGAAGACCATCCGCACGTGCTCTTCGCGGTTTTCGATCCGGTCCAGATCGCGTCCGACACGCACCGGCGGATCCGGACCTCGCCGGGTGTCGGCATCCACGCCTGCGAGTTCGAGACGTCGCACATGCTTTTCAAGCATCCCGACCTCGTGCACCCGGAGAACTTCGAGTTGAGCCGGGGCAGATACATCGATTCGCCGCTCGTGCCGGAGGATCACCTGGCGGGGGGCGATCGCGTGCTGTGGATTTACACGTGGCGCGATCAGCTGGCGGCGGCGCCGCGCGGTCATCACGGCGATCCCACGGCGGCGACCGTCGAGAAGGGCCGCGCGCTGTGGGATGCGGTCGTGACGAACGGCGCGGCGTTCATCGAGGCGATGCGATCGTTCGACGGCGCGCGTCACGGCGAGGCGGCACCGCACGCGTAAGGCCCAGCGCCGTGTGCGCGAGCGTGATGGGGATCCGTATCGCCTCGATCGGTCAGCTCTGCGATGGCGATACGCAACCGCGATTGCCGACCCGACCGGTGCACATCAGCTTCTCGACATGCCGATGCTTCGCTCTCCTCGAGTTTGTCGGGTTCGAGTACGGTCGATGACGCGAGCGGCCGCTAGGCCCTCGCGCGCGCGTCCTGCCGATCGTGACCGAGCTGCTTCACGAGCTTGTTGTAGAGCCCGAGAATGAGCAGCGTCGGCGCCCACTGGCCGACGAACAGGCTCGCGTGCTGCTTGCCCATCATCTGCAGCGTGACGGATGTGGAGATTGCGCCCACGGCGGCCCAGAGAAACGTATCTGACGGCAGCTTCGCGGTCTGTTCCTCGATTGCGCGCGCCACCGTGCCTTCCGAATGCTCCTGCCGCTCCATCGATGCAATGGCCATGGGACCTCCTCAGTTTCGAATGAATGGAATTGTGTTGGGGTGAATGGAATCGATTGACGCCGGCGGTAGTGCAATTCGATCGCCATCTGGCGGTCACTGCGGCGTCTGCTCTGCTGAGCGCTTCAGCGTTCGCGACGGCAAGAGCGTTGCACCAGGGTGCGGCGAGGAACACGTCATGGCTGTTGCCGATCGGATTTCGCTCGCGAGAACCATCAGCCCCGCGCAGCACGCGGTGCTCGACTACGGCGTTGCGGCAATGTTTCTGAGCCTCGCGGCTCGCTATCGCGGGCGCCACGCGGCCGCATCGATGCTGGCCTTCGCCAATGGCGCGATGGTGCTCGGCATGTCGCTCTTCACCGACTATCCAGGCGGCGTGTGGCGGCGAATCAGCTTCAAGACGCACGGGACGCTCGATCTCGTGCAGGCGGCGCTGACCGGATTCGGGCCGGTGCTGCTCGGGTTCGCGGACGAGCCCGAGGCGCGGGCCTTCTACGCGCAGGCGGCGAGCGAGCTCGGGGTCGTGGCGACGACCGACTGGAACGGCATGACCCGCGCGGCGTAGAACGCCGATTTACGATCCGTGCGCGCGCCGGCGGCAGACGCGATCGCGCAACCGGTCGAATCGTGGATCGCCGGCGAGCGGATCGAATTCGGGATTCCTGAGCACGTAGGGCAGATCCGGATCGTGATCGCCCGCCGCACGGTCGAGCCACTCGATCGCGGCATCCATGTTCCGCGCGATGGCGTGCATGGTGGCGATCCGGGTCGGAGGAACTCTCGGGCGCGCCGCCTCCTGTGTCATGAACCGCGCGCTCGACGCCGCGAAGCGGACGACGGCGTCCGACGCAGAGAGCGCGAGCAGACCTCGCGTGTGCTCGCCGTCAAGCAGCGCGACGGCATCGTCCCTCGCGGCGTCCGGATTTCCGCGTGCCACGTCGATTGAGAACTTCGCCAGCAGCACCTCCTGGCGCCAGTCGCCGAGCGGCGTCCCCCGCGGAGGCCCAAACCGCAGAGCACCCGCAAGTTTGTCGAGCGCGGTCGGGTACCGCCGCGCCCGGTAATAGATCGAAGCGGCGTCGAACAAAATCAGATCGCAGGAAGGGCTGATCGTTTCGGCGTCGGCGATCGCGTCGATTGCGGCGCGATCGTCGCCCTCCGCCGACAGCAGACGCGCGAGTGAGACCAGCGCGCTCGAGGATCGCGGCGCGAGCCGAAGCGCCTCGGCGAGGTCGGCTCTCGCGCCGCGCCAGTCCCAGTCGTGCAGCAAACGCACGGTCCCGAGAACCTGGCGCGAGTCGGGGGCATTCTCCAGCGCAACCGCTTGCAGCGCGGCGTTCTTGGATTCGGCCAGCGCGCGCTCGGGCGGCAGCTCCCGGCGGCCGGCCAGCTCGAGGTAGGCGTCGGCGAGCGCGTAGTGCGCTTCGGCGAAACGCGCATCGAGACGGATGGCTTCGCTGAAGTCGTAGACGCTTCTCCGGAGCCCGTCCACATTTTGCGTCGAGTGCACGAGGCCGCGCTCGAATGCCGCTCGCGCGGCTGCCGCGGCATTGGCGCGCGTATGAAACCGCGCGCCGAGCGGTTGCTGGACGGCGAGCGCGATCGCGATCGACGCGAACAGTCCGGCGAGTCGAACCGAGCTGCGCGATCGCGGCGATCGAGCAGGCGCGGCAGGACAATCGATCCGCCGGACGTCGGCGAGAAACCTGTAGCCGCGATGAGGAATCGTCTCGATGAACCGCGGCCGCCGCGCATCGTCATTCAGCGCCCGGCGAACGGTTGCGATGCAGAAGTTCAGGCTGCGATCGAAGTCGACGAAGACCTGATCGTTCCACAGCGCGCGGCGGAGCTCTTCACGAGTGACGATCTCGCCCGCGCGGTGGAGCAACAGCACGAGGACGGTCATCGCCTGGCCCGGCAGGTGAACCCGGCGGCCTCGATCGCGCAGCTCGCCGGCGGCCGCGTCGAGCTCGAAGGTCCCGAAGCCCAGGATGGCCATTGGCGGGGCCCGATCCTATCACTCACTTCGACTCGTAACGAACGGTTCGGCAAGAAGTTCGGCGCTCACTTCGAACTGGCTTGCGGCGCCGCCGCAGCGGCCGTAGCTTCGCCGGCCACAGGAGCTGCCGATGAAGAGTGTTCGAAGGTGGACGGCCGCCGTTTTGTGCGTCGCAGGATCCGGATGCGGCTCGAATGGTTCGACGACAGGCCCGACGCCGGCGACGATTCAGGTCGCCGGCTCGTACAACATCCACAAGGTCACGGCGTCGGATACCTGCGGCGGGTCGCAGGCTGGTGATGCGTTCGACAATCCCGGCGAGGTGCGCCAGCCGAGCGCGACGACATTCGTCCTGAACGATCACGGCACGAGAGATCTGTCCGGCACGTTGAGCGCCGACGGGACGTTTGCGATCGCGCCGGTGCAGTCGCTGGTCCAGAACACGATTCCCGCAACCGACACGTTCGCGAACGGGCGATTCACGGTGCAGGGTTTTCAGGTTCGCGTCACGACGGACCTGCAATCGAATCCGATCGCGCCGGGCGGGGGCGCATGTCGTGTGGTTGTGGACTGGACCGGCGCGAAACAAGGAGCGCCGAACGTCATCCCGTAGTGAGGAAGGGCCGGCGCTTCATGGCATACTTACGCGAAAAATTTCCGCCAGGCTGAGCGGTTCGCTCGGCTCTTCGCGCGTCAAGGAATGTGGCGCACTGGTGGGCGAGCGCCAAGGAGCACGCATGTCGACGACGCGCCGGTTCGGGGCGGCAAGCCCTGTTCTTCGCTTGTTTCTCGTGTTTTTCCTGGTCCCGCTGTTTGTCGTTTCGGGGTTGGTCGCGGCCGCACGTTCCGCGGGCGCTCCTGCCGATGAGTTCTACACGGCGATTCGGGCGAACGACCTCGGCGCGATCCAGTCGCTCACGGAGCGCGGCGTGGCCGGCGTGAAGGATCGTCGCGCGATCACCCCGCTCATGTATGCCGCGGCCGTCGGCTCGGTCGAGGCGATGCGTGTCCTCCTGGACGCGGGCGCCGACGTCAATGCGAGGAACGACGTGAATTCGACGGCGCTGATGTGGTCGGCGACGGAGTTGCCGAAGGTGCGGCTGCTTCTCGATCGCGGCGCCGACCTCAACGCGGTGTCCGACAAGGGGCGCAGCGCGCTGATGGTCGCCGCGATGACCGACGGCTCCGCGGAAATCGTGCGCCTGTTGATCGCTCGCGGCGCGGACGTGAAAATCGCGGATCGTTTCAAGAGCACGGCGCTTCATGCCGCCGTCATCGGCAACGATATGGCGACCATCCGGCAAATCGTCGACGCCGGTGTCGATATCAACGCCGCCGACGGCGCCGAGTACACGCCGCTCATGGGTGCGGCGCAGCGTGGAAATCTGGAGGCGGTGCGCCTGCTGCTCGCCAAAGGCGCTCGCGTAAACGCCGTTTCGGGCGTGGGCGACATCGCGACGCACACGAACAGTCAGGTCAAGAACGGCCAGCTCGGGTTCGGCCATTTCACGGCGCTGCTGCTCGCGTCGCCGTGGGGGCCGCCCGAGGTTCTCGCGACGCTGCTCGACGCGGGCGCCGACGTGAACGCCAAAGACATCCGCGGCCTCACGCCTCTCATGCTCGCGGTGGCGTGCGATCACGCGAACGCGGATTCGGTCCGGCTGCTCCTGGCCCGCGGCGCCGACGTCGGCGCGAGAAGCCTGCTCGGCGAGACGGTGATGGACTGGGCGCTCAAGTTCGGACGCACGCCGATTGCCGCCGCCCTCGAGCGCGCCGGCGCCGTCGCGACCGATCGGCCGCCGGTGCAATCCGGTGACGCGTCGCCGATCGAGCTCAGGCCCGCGCTCGCGCGCAGCGTCGGACTGCTCGAGCGCACGAGCGCGGACTACGGCAACCGCGGCGGCTGCGTCGCGTGCCACGCTCAGAACATGATGGACGTGGTCGCGCACTCGGTTCGCGGCGCGGGCCTGCCGATAGACGAGGCGCTCGCGGCGACGCGGCAGAAGTTGACGAAGGCGCGGTACGTATTCGAGTCGTCGACCTTGCTCGAGCGGATCGACGTGCCGGGAACGCCGGATGTGCCGCTCTACTCCCTCGACGCGCTCGCGAGCGCCGGCGCGGCGCCCGACTGGGCGACCGACGCGATGATCGCGAACGTGGCCGCCCAGCAGCAGCGCGACGGCCGCTGGCACGCCGGCGGCATCGCGCGTCCGCCGATTCAGGACGGCGACATCTTCCGCACCGCGCTCGGAATCCGTGCGTTGAAGACCTACGCCGCGCCCGGCCGCGCCGACATGCCAGCACGGCTTGCGAAAGCGCTCGAGTGGCTGCGTGCGGCGGCCCCGACGACCGCCGAGGATCGGAACCTGCAACTGCTCGGCCTGGTCTGGGGCGGAGCCGATTCGCGCGAACTGAGCGATCTCGCCGCGGCCATCGCGGCAAAGCAGAATGCCGACGGCGGATGGTCTCAGCGCGACGAGCTCGCGAGCGACGCGTACGCGACCGGACAGAGCCTGTTCGCCCTGGCGGCCGTCCACCGGATCGACGCCGCGTTCCGCCGCGGCGTTCAGTTCCTGCTCTCGACGCAGCGCGCCGACGGCTCGTGGTACGTCGCGAGCCGATCGCCGAAGTTCCAGCCGTTCTTCGAAAGCGGTTTTCCGTACGGCCACGATCAGTGGATCTCGTCGGCAGCGACGGGATGGGCGGCGGCGGCGCTCGGCCGCGCCGTGGCATCGGCCTCCGCGACGGCCAACGGCGCGCCGCGCTGACGATTCAGACGATCGTCAATTCGCGCCGGGACGCCGCTCGATCATTTGTACGCCGCGGCCTGAATGGCATATAGCTCGGCGTACTGCCCCCGGCGCGCCATCAGTTCGTCGTGCGTTCCCGATTCGACCAGCCGCGCACCGTCCAGCACGACAATCAAATCCGCCATGCGGACGGTCGAGAAGCGATGGGAGACGAGGATCGTGATCCGTCCGACCCGATTGCCGCTTCGCGCGGCGGCCGCGTAGCGCTCGAAGAGCGCGTGCTCGGTCTCGGCATCCAGCGCCGCGGTCGGTTCGTCCATCACCAGCAGCAGCGGGTCGTCGCGCATGAAGCCGCGCGCCAGCGCGAGCTTCTGCCATTGCCCGAAGGACAGCTCGGCGCCGTCGGGCCATGTCGGCCCGAGCTGCGTGTCGAGGCCGGACGGCAGCCGCGCGATGACGTCGGCAGCGCCAGCGCGCTCGACGGCGGTCGTCACCGCGGCCAGGTCGTCGCGCCGCGGCACGTCGCCGAGCCCGATGCTGTGCCGCGCATGGAATTCGAAGCGGAAGAAGTCCTGGAACGCGCCGGCGAGGCGCGCGCGCCACTGGTCCGCGGGAATGCGTGCGAGCACCGTGTCGTCGACGAGAATCGATCCCGATGTCGGCTCGTACATTTTCGCGAGCAGCTTCACCAGCGTCGTTTTTCCGGCGCCGTTCTCGCCGACGATCGCCACGACCGCGCCGGCCGGGAGCTCGATCGAGACCGTGTCGAGGACGACCTTTGATGTGCCCGGATAGACAAACGACACGCGGTCGAACCGGATGCCGCGCCTGATCACGTCTGGCGCCGGCTGGTCTTCGGCCGCGGCCACAGCCGCCGCATAGTCCTCGAGCCACGCCAGCCGCCGCGAGCCGTCCATCCAGAATCCGCGGAGAAACCCGATCTCGCCGACCGTCGCGCCGATGTATGCGGACAAGCGCGCACCGGCGGCGAGCACCAGCAGGACCGCCGCCGCGGGCGCCTGGATTCCGTATGACACGAAGATGACCGCGGCGATGTACGCGGCGCCGAAAATCGCCCACGTGAGCGCGTACCAGAACGCCGATTCCCGGCGCACCGCGGCGACCGGCTGATAGCCGCGTTCCCAGGCGGCGCGGCGGTCGACCGCGAGCCGCTCCGCGATTCCGGTGACGCGAACATCCTTGCCCGCGGCCGCCGTCGTGGCGACGGTGAAGAGATGGCGCGCCAGCCGGTTCGGCTGTGCCGCACGTTCCTGCGCCCCGCGTTCGACCGCCGGCCGCCACGTCGAGGTGAGAACGGTCGGCGCCGCGAACACCGCCAGCAGCGCGAGGGCCGGATGCACGGAGACGAGCAGCGCGATGGTCACCCCCAGCCGCAGCATCCATCCGAGCGTCGAGAAGAGCGACATGTACATGTGATCGAGGACGAAGACCTGATTGCGCAGCATCGACAATCGATCGAGGTAATCGGGACGCTCCTGATGCGCGAGCGTCGCGATCGACGCCTGGAGATGCGCGACGTGCGCTTCGAGCGCGATGGTCACCTTGTCGCGGAAACGGCGCTGCACGCGGGTGCTGATCACGCGAAGAAACCAGGTCGCGGCCGCCGACAGCGCCAGGCCCGCCGCCGCGGCGCGAATGACGCCGGGCCGCTGCTCGAGGACACCTTTTCCGAGCAGCATCAACCAGAGCGCCAGAAGAGCGTCGGGCAGCGCGGCGAGCTGCGACAGGAGGAAGGCCGCGCCCATCAGCCGCGGTTCGTGGCGATATCCCAGTTTGCACAATCGCCACATCGACGACAGCGCCGGCGGGAACGGCACGTCCATCCGGCCGCTCCCGCGCGGATCAGGAGAGGACGTCATACGTCGCGCCTTCTTCCTCGCCCTCGGTGAAGCGCTGCGCCTGCAAGTCGAACATCGTGCGATAGCGTCCGTGCAGGGCCATCAGCTCGTCGTGGGTCCCGAGCTCGATGACGCGGCCGTGCTCCAGCACACAGATGCGATCGGCGTGGCGGACGGTCGAGAAGCGATGCGAGATCAGAATCGTCGTGCAGTGGCGCGCCGCCGCCAGCAGCCGTTCGAAAATCTCCGATTCGCCTCTCACGTCGAGCTGCGCGGTCGGTTCGTCGAGAAGGACGACCCCTGCGCCGAGACGGACCGCAGCGAGGACGCGCGCCAGCGCCACCCGCTGCCATTGGCCGCCGGACAGATCGGTGCCGCCGTCGTACCCGCGCGCCAGGATCGTGTCGAGTCCGGCGAGGCGCGCGGCGCCCGCCGATTCGAGCGCCGCGCGAATGACGTCGTCCGGCGCGCCGCCCGGCGCCACGTTGTCGCGCAGCGGGAGCTCGAGGCGCATGAAGTCCTGGAACACGGCTGTGATCCGGCGGCGCCACGCCGCCAGATCGAGATCGCGAATGTCGACGCCGTCGACTTCAATCGCTCCCGACTGCGGATCGTACAGACGGCACAGCAGCTTCGCGATGGTCGTCTTGCCTGCGCCGTTCTGCCCGACGATGGCGAGCGACGATCCTGCGGGAATCGTCAGCTCGAAGTGATCCAGCACGCGCGCCGGCGGCGACGCCCCCGGCTGCGCGGATCCAGTCGGATATCCGAACCCCACATCCCGGAAACGGATCTCGCGCGCCGGCATCGACGACGCCGCTCGATTGCCTGTGCGGAGCACCCCAGCCGCGCGCATCGCCGGTTCGAGCCGCAGCACGGCGGCGACCGGCGCCGCCGCCGTATCGAGCGCCCAGCTGAAACCGCCGAACGCGATCATCGATACGCCGATCGCGCTCTGGACGAACACGACCGCGGCCGCGAGGCTGATCCGTCCTGACGCGACGGCATTCGCGATCGACCAGAAGACGATCAGATTCGTGCAGACGACGACCAGCAAGCTCCAGACGACCGGCCGTTCGCGCAGGCGAGTCGCTGCGTACTGCAGTTCGTGCAGCCGCGTGCGCCGGGCCACGAACCGGTCGAGCGTCCAGCGCGCAAGGCCGAACAGCCGCATCTCCTTGCTGGCCGGCGGATCCACCGCGAGGCGGTACGCGTACTCCGCGTCACGCTGCGCCGCGCGCACTTCGGTCGTGTTGCGATCGCGCCAGATGGCGCTCTCGCGAAGCAGCCAGTGGGTGGCGAGCCACCCGCCGCCCAGCACGATCGGCGCCCACCACGCGTAGGCGGCGAGAACCGCCGCCGACGCCAGTCCGCCGACCATTTCGACCATCCCGTTCGCGATGAAGTCCATCGAAATGGACAGCGGCGGCCCCGTCATGCCGAGATCGAAGTCGCGGGCGACGACCAAATCGTCCGCCAGGGTCGGGTCTTCGAGATGGGCGATACCCGGCGGACGCAGGCAGGCTTCCGTCAGCCGGTCGTAGAGCCACGCAGCGGCGCGGTCACCGAGGTTGGCGCTGAGCGCCTGGTGAATCGGGCTCAGAACCTGAAGGAGGACGAAGACGACGCCGACGAACGCGAGCGGCCGCGCGAGCGGCGCGCCGCGTTGCACGGCGCCGACGAGAATGCCCATCGCAATCGCGAAGGCGGCGGGCAGAACGCCGCGCGACACGAGCACGGCCCACCACGCAGCCGCGAGTGCCGCGTCGGCTCGCGCCAGGACCGCGAAGAGTTTCCATTCCTTCCGCTCGCGCCAGCGCCGGAGCACGGCGCATTCTGCCCCAGAAGCACCAGTGCCCGCGAGCGCGGCGCGCCGGCTACGCGCGAACGGTTATTTGTACCACTCGGCGACACCGCCGTGCCTCGAACAGGCCCCGCGATGTTGCTTTGCGTACGAGTACGTTCCGTCCTTGCACTTCGCGGTCGCGTTCTCGGGCGCGTTGGCGGCCGATGCCGTCGGCGCTTTCGCCGGCGTCTGGGCGCTCGGCGGCGAAGCGGTCTTCGGTGCTGGAGCCGGCGGCGGCGGAGTGGGCGGCGCCGCGTTCGATCCGGCAGCCGCGGGCGACGAGCCGCCAAACCACGTCTTCACGCCTCCATGCTGCGAGCAGGCGCCGCGCTCGGTCTTCGCGCGCGTGTAGGTGCCGTCGGTGCACTGGCCGGTGGCATCTTTCGGCGCAGCGGCGGTCGACGCGGCCGTGCTCCTGGGGGCCGCCGACGTTTTCGGCGCCGCGGGCGCGGGCGGCGCCGCGGTCGCTCCGGCCGCGCCCCACCACGTCTTGACGCCGTCGTGTTTCGAGCAGGCCCCTCGCTCGGTCTTCGCGGTCGAGTACGTCCCGTCGTTGCACTGCGCGGTCGCGTTCTTCGGCGCCGACGCCGGCTTCTGCGCGAAGAGCGGCGCCCCCCACGCAACCGCACCGGCGAGGATCGCCGCGGAGACGATTCGTCTCATGGTCATCTGTGACCTCCGACAAGAAGGTACAACGGTCCGTCGTCGCGGAGAAGCTCAACGGGGCTTGGCTGGTGGATTTTCGATCGCGAACGCGACGATCGAATCGTCGAGACGCTCCTCCGTGATCTTCGCGTGGCCTCCGGCCGCGACGACGACGAACTGGCGGCCATTCGCGCCCGATTGATACGTCATCGGCGTGGCGTGTCCATTCGCCGGCAGCCGTCCCTTCCACAATTCACGTCCGGTGTCGATGTCGAATACGCGGAGGAACGGATCGATTGTGCCAGCGATGAACACGAGGCCGCCGGCTGTCGTGATCGGACCGCCGAGGCTGACCGATCCCAGTCCTTCCGCGGCGCCGAACATCGTGCCGAGCGGCACCTGCCAGCGGATCGTGCCGGCCGCGAGATCGACGGCGGCCAGCGTCCCCCACGGCGGCGGCGCACACGGCAGTCCCGA
>Ga0070741_10018516_pt1 | contig 11266 bp, 12 predicted proteins | sample Coa_R1_4_FD_66440 | JGI IMG/M metagenome (GOLD analysis project Ga0070741, IMG submission 66440) | Surface soil microbial communities from Centralia Pennsylvania, which are recovering from an underground coalmine fire - Coalmine... | ecosystem: Environmental > Terrestrial > Soil > Unclassified ...
CGGGATGGTCCACGAACCGGGTCTCAGGGCGGGGCGGGAGACACGGCTGGCGGGGTGGTTTCCGGGCTGCGACCTGGTGATCTACGGGCACACGCACCTGCCCGAGCTCGTGTCGTTCGGGGGTCTGCAGCTCCTCAATCCCGGCAGTCCGACAGAGCGGCGGCGAGCGCCGACGCACACGATGGCGACGATCACCGTCTCGAAAGGACACCTTCGGGATTATCCCTCTGATGCCGTCCGATGCCCCTGTCAGGATGTGCATTGTGAGCTATTTCTTCTTCCCTGACTTCGGCTTCTCCTCAGGGTTTGCGGCCTTCTTCGCGTGGTCGATCACGTCCGGGTGGAAGAGGGCTTTTGCGAGTTCTTCGCTCGTCATCTCGTGCGCTTTCTTCTTCCGTCTAGGCATCTAGGAGACCTCCATGACCCCAAGACCGAAACCCGTCAAAGGCGAAATGAACCTGGTCAAGCTGATCGAGCAGTTCCGCTCTGAGGATGCCTGCCGTGAGCGGTTGGCAGAGCTTCGCTGGCCTGACGGCGTGGAGTGCCCGCGCTGCAAGACGAAGAAGGTCACGCCGTACGCGAAGCGCCAGCAGTACGACTGCCGCGAGTGCGACTACAGGTTCAGCGTGACGAGCGGGACGATCTTCGCGGACTCCAAGCTGCCGCTGTGGAAGTGGTTCCTGGCCTGCTACCTGATCTGCGAGTCGAAGAAGGGCATCAGCGCGAACCAGCTCAAGCGGACGCTGAGCGTGACCTACAAGACCGCCTGGTACCTCTGTCACCGCATCCGTGACGCGATGGGCGACGGCACCGAGTCGCCGCTTCGCGGGATCATCGAGGCGGACGAGACCTGGCATGGCGGCAAGCGCCGGAACGTCGGCAGCGGCCCGTACAGCGCCGGGAACAAGGTCACGGTCGTCGGCGCGGTCGAGCGCGACGGAGAGATTCGCCTGCGGTTGGTGGGGGGCAGGGACCGGGCCACCCTCGCCAAGTTCCTGGACGAGGTTGTCGCCCAGGACGCTGAAGCCTTGTATACCGATTCTTGGGCGGGGTACGTCGGCAAGGGGATGGAGCGCCACGCCGACAAGCACGAAGCGGTCGACCATTCCGCCTACCAGTGGGTACGCGGCGACATTCACACCAACACGGTCGAGTCCGTGTGGAGCCTGTTCAAGCGGTCTGTGATCGGCTCGTACCATCAGATCAGCGTCAAGCACCTTCCGGCGTATCTGGACGAGCTTGAGTGGCGCTTCAACAACCGCGAGAACCCGTACCTGTTCCGCGACACCATGACCAAGCTCGTCCAGACCGACCCCCTCACGTACAAGAAACTGGTCAAGGCTGCGTAACCTGTCTGCGATTCAGCCGCCACTCGCGCATCCGCTGAAGGCGTGTCAGCAGGCTCGGGTTTTCTTCTTTGACAATTGCTCTGACATAGGCGGAATTAGTTGAGTGCTCGTGTTCTCCCATCGGAGTCCACTGGTCGATCAGGCGTAGGTATTCGGCGCAGACGTTTGCGGCGTTATCGGAGCGGTCATGGATCGCGATCTGGATGACAACTGCAGCAACTGTGCCGCCAAAGAAACAGCCGTAGACCAAGACGCCGTGAGACCCGGACAACCACGCGCCCAACCCAGCGCCGCCGACCGCCGCACCTACTGACTGAATCCAGCCGATCGGAGTCCGCCGTCGCATTCGTTCCAATGCCACGCCGACTTCAAGCATCTCGCGAGGTTTGAGGTCCTTGAGTGGTCGCACCCAGCCGGCAGACATTCCGAGTGCCGCTTGAGAGCGCTGCACAAATTGCGGCTTTGAAGCTTGGTGAGCTGCCTTGCTGGTGGGCTGAACTTCCGAGGGACTCACGACTCTTCGCTCGCCTCGGTTCCGACGGGCGTCGGAAGCGCATCAGGCGGCAGGGGCGATCCCATGACTTCTTCCCAAAGCCCAACGGCCGCGACCGACATGTGGAGCTCGTTCCCGCAGTTCGTACACCACACCAAGAAGACAGGTACTCCGAAGCCACTGATCTGGCCATGTCGCTGGAGGATGACCGGGAAAGGATCCACCGCCCAAGCTGCGATCCGGCAGTAGGGACAAGGCGGCGGCACTTGGCCCCACTTCTCGTTAAGGAATTGCAGGATCCGTTGTTGGATCTGGATCTGCTGTTCGTCCAACGGAGGCGTGCTCGCCTCCCCTTGCTCTGGTTCCTCTGGGTCTTGCTCTGAAACCTGCTGTTCTTCTTCCATGCCCCGGAGTCTGACTCATAACTCGGACAGGGCAACAGGGGGATAAACCCGGACACCTTGACACGAACATCTGTTCGCTGTAACCTGACGAACACATGTTCGCTCGAGTGCTTATCCTCCTGTTGCTCGGCTCGCTCGTCGTCGCGATCGCGGCGCGGCAATCGAGCGGTGCCGGGCATCCGCAGACGGTGATCGTGCGGCCCGGCGACACGCTCTGGAGCATCGCTGTCGCGCACTACGCCGGCGACCCGCGCGAGGGGGTCTGGAAGATCCAGCACCGCAACCACCTCGCGGGCGACACCATCGAGCCCGGAGAGCGACTCGTGCTGCCCGCGGACTAGAAAGCTCCGGCCTTGCTCGCCCGCGTCGGGGCGTACCGCAGCCAGACGTAGTCCTCGTTCTGGTCGAAGTTCATCGCCACTTCGTCTTCCCGGTCCATGCGGACGAACCCTGCCGAGCGATAACACGCGAATGCAGCTCTGTTCGCCCGCACCGTCCTCGCAAGGACGACCTCGAAGCCCCTTCGGGTTGCCTCGTTCGCGAGCAGTGAGGCAAACGTGCGCCCGACGCCCTGCCGCCGGCGCTCGGGCGCGACGATGACGCGCCCGACCTCGGCCTCCCGCTCGGCGTGGTCTTCCCAGACGTAGCCGTACGCACAGAGCTCGTCGCCGAGCAGTCCGACGCACGGGACAATCCCCGGCTGCGCGTGCCAGGTCGCGAGCAGGTCCGGACCGACACGCAGGAAAGGCGTTTCCGCCCAGCCCAGCGCGTCCTCGGCGGATTCGACCCACCCGAGGACGGTCTCCGCGTGCTCGGAACGAAAGTCAGCGAGCCGAAGCTCTGTTTCGTTCACGCGTCGCTCCCGGCCGCGGCCATACTTGTCGCGTGGATCTCGACCTCGTGTTCCTCGGCACGTCCGGGTCGATGCCGACCTCGTTTCGCGGCGCGCCGTCGCTGCTCGTCCGCCGCGGCGGCGAGCGCCTGCTCTTCGACTGCGGTGAAGGCACGCAACGGCAGCTCCTCGTCTCGTCGATCGGACTGGTCGACCTGCGCGAAGTGTTCCTAACTCACTATCACGCGGATCACTACCTCGGCCTCCCGGGCATGCTCAAGACCTTCGCGCTGCGCGGCCGAGAGGAGCCGATCACGATCTACGGCCCCGCAGGCCTGACGGCGCTCTTCTCCGACCTCCGGCGCATCTTCGGCAGGCTCACGTACGAGTACACCCTGGTCGAGGTGCGCCCGGGAGACCGGATGACGCGGGACGGCTACGTGCTCGAGGTCTTCCCGGTGCTCCACGGACGTTTCGCGGTGGGCTACACGCTGCTCGAGTCCGAGAGGCCGGGTCGATTCGACGTGTCGACGGCGGACGCGCTCGGCATCCCGTCCGGACCCGAGCGAGGCCGGCTCCAGCACGGCGAAGCCGTGACGCTCGGGGACGGCAGCGTCATCGAGCCCGCGCAGGTGCTCGGACCGCCGCGCCGAGGGCGGAAGGTGTCGATCACGGGTGACACGGCACCATCCTCGGACGTCGTCGAGGCAGTCAGGAACGCCGACGTGCTCGTCCACGAGGCGACGTTTCTCGAGGACGAACAGGTGCGCGCACGCGAGACGCTGCACTCGACCGCCCTCGACGCGGCGGCTGCAGCGCGTGAGGCGGACGCCGGCCTGCTCGCGCTCACGCATCTCTCGAATCGCTATCTGGGACGCGACGCGGCCCGCGAGGCCCGCACGGTGTTCCCTGCGACTGTCGTCCCGAAGGACTTCGATACGATCGAGGTCGGGTTCGAGGAGCGCGGCGGGCCCAGGCTGGTGAAGGGCGGCGCGCTGCACCGGCGCGAGCAAGACCCCGCGCCGGTCGAAGAAGCAGTGTCTGTCGGCGAGGAGGGAGCTGCGTGACCGAGATGGTTCAAGTAGCCCTGGCGGAGGACATCGCCGAGGCCGAGGAGATCCAGGAGATCCTGCGGTTGGCCGGCATCGACTCCGAGCTCGAGACCGCGGTCGAGCACCATCCGACCGCCACGGAGAACGCGCCCCAGAAGGTTCTCGTCCCCGAGTCGTCGCTCGAAGAAGCGCTGCATGCGATCGAGGCGATGACCGACCCGGACGAGATGTCGGCCGACTGACTGCCGGAGCCCGGGGAGCGCTGAACCGGCGCCGAACCGCCCGCGAACCTCGCGTGGCCAGAATCGTCACACTTTGGCCGCGAAAAGTTGCATTCGAGGCACACACCGGCGCGCCGCGGGCCGATATCGTCGAAGTCGAGGGTGGAGGGTGGTGCCCCACCCCTCAGAGGGGCGGGGGTGCGGTGAGGCGGCCATGACGGACATGTCCAACGTTCGCGGCAATGTCGACTTCGGCGCGCGGGCCGCGACGTACGACCGGATCCGGGCCGTTGACGCGAACTGGTGGAACGCGTTCGACCTCGTCGTCCGCGAGGCGGATCTGCGCGGGCGGCGCGTCCTCGACCTCGGTTGCGGCACAGGGCGGTTCGCGGCGGCCCTCGTGGAGCGTGACATCGCGCGCGTCTGGGGCGTCGACGCTTCGCCGGAGATGCTCGCGGTCGCCCGCGAGAAGCTCCCGGCCAGTATCGGCCTGAAGCAGGGTCGCGCCGAGGATCTGCCGTTCCGCGACGGCTGGTTCGATCGAGCCGTGATGTGGCTCGTCGTGCACCTCGTCGACCGGCCGGCCTCGTTCCGCGAGGTTGCCCGCGTGCTCGCGCCGGACGGACGCCTCGCGGTCGTCTCGTTCGCGACCGAGCACTTCCACCGCTTCTGGCTGAACGAGTTCTTCCCGGCGATCGAGACCATCGACCTCGCGCGCTTCCCCGCCGAGGACGCGCTCGCCACGGAGCTCCGCGAGGCCGGCTTTCCGCAGGTCCGGCTGCACCGGCTCACGCAGCACGCGGCGATCAGCCGCGAGGCCGCGCTCGAGCGGATCCACGGGCGGCACATCTCGACCTTCGACCTGCTCGACGAGAAGGAGATCGCAGCCGGAACGGCCAGAGCCGAGCGCGAGCTTCCCGAGCGCGTCGAGTACGACCAGGAATGGTTGATCGCAGTCGCCGCGAAGGACGCGGCCTCATGAGACGCCTGCTCGGAGTCGCGCTGCTCTGCACACTCGTCGTCGCGGCGATGACCAACGCCGCGCCCGCCGCGACGCGCACCTACTCGAGCGGGCAGCTTCACGCAGCGATCGTCCCCGCCCAGATCGTCACCCGGGCGATCGACGTGCCGGACAGCGGCCCCGTCTCGTTCCTCGCGGTCGGCGTTCGGATCGCCGACCCGCACGACTCGGATCTCTCGCTCAGCCTCGTCAGCCCAGCCGGGGCTGTCCTGCCCCTCAGCACCCGCGAGGGCGGCACCGGCGCCGACTTTGGCTCGGGCGCGCGTGGATGCGGCGGCAACCTGACCTGGTTCGAGGAGTACGGCGACGCCATCTCGACAGTGTCCGCGCCCTTCGACACCGAGGTTCGCCCGGAACGGTCGTTCACCACCCTGTACGGCGGGCAGGCGCGGGGATCCTGGTCGCTTCGGATCGCGGACGAGGCCGGAGGCTCAACGGGCACGCTGCTCTGCTGGCAGCTCCAGCTGAGCCGGAACGTCGTCTCGCACTTCCGCGCGGCGGCCGACGGGGTCTCGGCGGACCTTTCCTACCGCGAGAGCAACGGCCGCTTCGGGAGCCTCACGCTCGTCGTGCGCCGCCACGGTGTCCTGACGCTCGCCGCGCCGATGTCGCGCTTCGCGTGCCCGAACTGCAGCGTCTCGGGGTACGACGCGCTCTTCGCCCACCCGCTCACGATTCGCGACCTCGACGGCGACGGCGAGCCCGAGATCCTGGTCGATCTCTACACCGGAGGCGCACACTGCTGCTACTGGACGGCGATCCTCCACTACGACGGGCACACCTACCGCGGCAACGCGGTGCTCTGGGGCGACCCGGGCTACGAGCTCCGCGACCTCGACCGTGACGGCAAGCCGGAGCTGATCACGAACGACGACCGCTTCGCCTACGTGTTCGCCGCCTACGTCTTCTCCGTCCTGCCGATCCAGGTCGACCGCTACGACCACGGCCGCATCCTCGACGTGACGGCCGAGTACCCCTGGCTCATTCGCCGCGATGCCGCGTCGATCTGGCGCGAGTACCTCAGCGACCGCGGACAGAAGGACGTCGACGTCCGCGGCCTGCTCGCCGGCTGGCTCGCCGACGAATACCGGCTGGGCCGCGGGGAGGAAGGCTGGGCGCAGATCGAGGCCGCCTACCACCGCGGCGAACTCAGCGCCCCTCGGGTCGACTCGCTCTGGCCTTCGGGACGGAAGTACTTTGCCGCGCTTCGCAGCTTCCTGGTCAAGACCGGCTACGCCGGTACGTCCGACGCGGCCCGCTAGACTCGAGCCGACACGAACCCCTTTAACCCGGTCCCGAGAGGCCGGAAAGGAGTCGAATGAGTGCTGCCCATGCGCCCGCCGGTGAGCGGGTGCTCCTAGACGCAGAAGCGCTCCAGCGCACCCTCCACCGCATCGCCCACGAGATCATCGAGGGCAACGAGCGCCTCGACGACGTCGCGCTGATCGGCATCCACACGCGCGGTGTCTTCGTCGCCCAGCGGCTGCGGCGGCTGATCGAGGAGTTCACCGGGACGACGGTCGCGCTCGGCACCGTCGACATCACCTTCTACCGCGACGACGTCCAGGTGCGCGGCCGCGAGGCGCCGCTGCACCCACAGCCGCTCGTGCGCTCGACGCGGATCGACTTTCCGCTCGAGGGCCAGACCTGCGTGCTCGTCGACGACGTCCTCTACACGGGCCGCACGATCCGCGCCGCAATCGAGGCGCTCTTCGACTACGGCCGGCCCGCGCGTGTCCAGCTCGCCGTCATCTGTGACCGCGGCCACCGAGAGCTTCCGATCCGTCCCGACTACGTCGGCAAGAACCTGCCGACGGCCCGCAGCGAGCGCATCCAGGTGCAGCTCGTCGAGGTGGACGAGGTCGACCAGGTTCTGCTCATCCCCGCTCCCGAGGAGGAGAGTGCATGACCACGAACGCCTTTCTTCGCCCGGCCAGGCGGCACCTGCTCTCGATCGACGACCTGGTGCGCGAGGACATCGAGCGGCTGCTCGCCACTGCCCGCAGCTTCGAGAGCGCGCTCGAGCGCGAGATGAAGAAGCTGCCGACGCTGCGCGGTCGCACCGTCGTGAACCTCTTCTTCGAGTCGTCGACGCGGACGTCGTCGAGCTTCGAGCTCGCCGCCAAGCGGCTGTCCGCCGACGTGATGACCATCAGGGCGGCCGGGTCGTCCGTCGACAAGGGCGAGTCCCTCAAGGACACGGCGCTGACGCTCAACGCGTACGACCCGGACGTGATCGTCATCCGCCACGAGGCGATCGGCGCGCCGCAGCTCGTCGCCGACGTGACGGGCGCCCACGTCGTCAACGCCGGAGACGGCAAGCACCAGCACCCGACGCAGGCGCTGCTCGACCTGTACACGATCCAGCAGGAGTTCGGCCGCATCGAGGGCCTGCACGTCGCGATCGTCGGAGACGTGCTCCACTCGCGCGTCGCGCGCTCGAACATCCAGGCGCTCGTCATGTGCGGCGCGCGCGTGACTCTGGTCGGGCCGCCCACGCTGATCCCGCGCGGGATCGAGGCGATGGGCTGCGAGTCGACCGCGGACATCGGCGCGATCGTCGAGGCCGACGTCGTCTACGTCCTGCGCATGCAGCGCGAGCGGATGCTCGAGGGCGCGAACTACGTGCCGAGCCTGCGCGAGTACACGGCGCTCTGGGGAGTGACGCCGGAGCGGCTGCGGCCCGGCCAGAAGGTGATGCACCCCGGCCCGATGAACCGCGGCGTCGAGATCGACCCGCGCGTCGCCGATTCGCCGGACGCGCTGATCGAGGCCCAGGTGCGCTCGGGCCTCGTCACGAGGATGGCGGTGCTCTACGACCTGCTCACCCACGGCCCCGTCGTCGTCCCCACCGCAGCCGCGATGGAGGTGGCGTGATGCTCTTCTCCCGCAACGGCTACTACGACAGCCGCGTCATCGAAGGAGCGCGCGTCATCGACCCGGTCGAGGGGATCGACGCGGCGCTGACGGTCACGGTCGAAAACGGGGTGATCACGCGGCTCGAACCTGCGTCGGCACGGCCTGGCTTCGTGCTCGCGCCGGCCTTCGTCGACCCGCACGTGCACCTGCGCACGCCCGGACGCGAGGACGAGGAGACGATCGCCTCCGGCACCGGGGCCGCCGCGGCCGGCGGCTACTGCGCGATCCTCGCGATCCCGAACACGGAACCGGTCGTCGACTCGGCGGCGGTGCTCGCGTCGCTCGTCGAGAAGGCGAAGAACGAGGCGCTCGTGCCGGTCGGGTTCATGGCAGCGATCTCGAAAGGCCAGCAGGGCACCGAGCTGACGGAGATGGGCGAGCTCGCCGAGGCAGGTGCCGCCGGGTTCACGGACGACGGTCGGCCGGTCGTCTCGCCGGGCCTGATGCGGCGGGCGCTGCAGTACAGCCCGGTCGCCGGGCGCCGGATCGCCGTCCACTGCGAGGAGCCGAGCCTGACGCGCGGGGCGCAAATGCACGAGGGCGTCGTCTCGGCCGAGCTCGGCTTCGGCGGCTACCCGTCGGTGGGGGAGAGCGTGATGGTCGAACGCGACCTGTCGCTCGCGGGGTACGAGGGCCAGCCGATCCACCTGATGCACCTCTCCGCCCGCGAGTCCGTCGAGGCGCTTTCGCGCGCTCAGGCGGGCGGCGTGCAGGCGACCGGCGAGGTCACGCCGCACCACCTCTGCCTGACCGACGAGGCAGTCCGCTCGCTCGATGCGAACGTGAAGATGAGCCCGCCGCTACGCTCGTCGGACGACCGGGACGCGCTCGTCGCCGGGCTCCGCGACGGCACGATCTGCGCGGTCGCGACCGACCACGCGCCGCATGCACGGCAGGAGAAAGACGTGCCGTTCGAGGAAGCCCCGTTCGGCGTCACCGGCCTCGAGACGGCGTTCGCCGCCCTGAACACGCACCTCGTCGGTCCCGGGCTGATCTCGCTGCCGACGCTGCTCGAGCGGATGTCGACCGGGCCTGCGCGGGCCTTCGGTTTGGAGCCGCCGCGCATCGCCGTCGGCGCTCCCGCGAACCTCGTCCTGCTCGACACCGAGGCGGCGTGGCGGGTGACCGAAGACGGCTTCCGGTCGCGCTCGGCCAACTCGTGGCTCCTCGGCCAGACCGTGAAAGGCAAGGTGCTGATGACGATCGCCGCCGGCCGGGTGGTGCACGAGTGAGCGCCGCGCTGATCCTCGAGGACGGCGAGGCCTTTCCCGGCCGGTCGGTGGGCGCCGAGGGAGTCGCCTTCGGCGAGGCGGTCTTCGCGACCGCGATGACCGGCTACCAGGAGCTCGTCACCGACCCCAGCTACGCGGAGCAGATCCTTTGCTTCACCGCGCCCATGGTCGGCAATTACGGCGTCGCGGAGACCCGGCGCGAGTCGGAGCGCATCCACGTCCGCGGCGCCGTCATGCGGGAGGCGCGCGGCCCGGAGTGGACGAGCTGGCTGAAGGCGAACGGCGTCGTCGCGCTCACCGGCGTCGACACGCGCTCGCTCGTCCTGCACCTGCGGGACACCGGCTCTCAGCGCGCGGCGATCGCGACCGGCGAGGTCGACACCGAGGAGATCGGTGCCCGGCCCTCGATGACCGGGCGCTCGCTCGCCGCCGGCGTCTCGACCGCCGAGCCGTACCGCTTCTGCAACGGCGGCGGTCCCGACGTGGCGGTCGTCGACTACGGGGTCAAGCGCTCGATTCTCCGGCGGCTCGAACGCGCCGGCGCGGCCGTCACCGTCTATCCGCACGACGTCGACGCGGACACGCTGGCCGAGCACGACGCCGTGCTGCTCTCGAACGGGCCCGGCGATCCCGCGCCGCTCGAGGACGAGATAGCAACAGTCTGTCACTTGGTTGGACAGGTGCCCGTGTTCGGGATCTGCCTCGGGCACCAGCTGCTCGCGCTCGCGACCGGGCACGAGACGTTCAAGCTCCCGTTCGGGCACCGCGGCGCGAACCATCCGGTCGTCGACCGGCGCACGGGCCGCGTCCTGGTCACGAGCCAGAACCACGGGTTCGCCGTGAAGGCGGGCGAAGGCCGCGAGGCCACGCACGTGTCGCTCTACGACGGCACCGTCGAGGGTCTCGACTACCCGGAGCTCCGCGCCCGCTCGGTGCAGTTCCATCCCGAGGCCGGTCCGGGCCCGCACGACGCATGGCCGCTGCTCGAGACCTGGGTGGAGGAGCTCGCGCATGCCTAGGCGCACGGACATCAAGTCGATCCTGCTGATCGGCTCCGGCCCGATCGTGATCGGCCAGGCGTGCGAGTTCGACTACGCCGGCTGCCAGGCGCTCAAGGTGCTGCGCGAGGACGGCTTCCGGACGATCGTCGTCAACTCGAACCCGGCCACGATCATGACCGACCCCGGCTTCGCCGACCGCACGTATCTGGAGCCGCTCGACCTCGAGGGCGTCGCCGCCGTGATCGAGCGCGAGCAGCCGGACGCAATGCTGCCGACGATGGGCGGGCAGACTGCGCTCAACCTCGCCCGCTCGCTCGCGGAGGAGCGGATCCTGGAGATGTTCGGCGTCGAGCTGATCGGCGCGCCGCTCGACGTGATCCAGCGCGCCGAGGACCGCGAGCTCTTCCGCGACGCCGTGATCGGCGCCGGGCTCGCCGTCCCCGAGTCGCGCATCGTCACCGCTCTCGACCAGCTCGAAGGCGTGCGCTTGCCGGCGGTGATCCGGCCGGCCTTCACGCTGGGCGGTCACGGCGGCGGGTTCGTCAACACGCGGGACGAGCTCGTGCGCCAGGTCGAGCGCGGGCTCGACGAAAGCCCGATCGGCCAGGTGCTGGTCGAGGAGTCCGTCCGCGGCTGGGACGAGTTCGAGCTCGAGGTCGTCCGCGACGCGAACGACAACGTGGTGATCGTCTGCTCGATCGAGAACCTCGACCCGATGGGCGTCCACACCGGCGACTCGGTG
>Ga0070741_10018517_pt1 | contig 11266 bp, 9 predicted proteins | sample Coa_R1_4_FD_66440 | JGI IMG/M metagenome (GOLD analysis project Ga0070741, IMG submission 66440) | Surface soil microbial communities from Centralia Pennsylvania, which are recovering from an underground coalmine fire - Coalmine... | ecosystem: Environmental > Terrestrial > Soil > Unclassified ...
TCCCTTCGAACAGGGCGGGTCCCGTTTGGATTGATTTTTTGCTGCGATGCGATCTGGAAGGCATGAGGAGGGACATCCCTGGCGATTGCCCTGCCGCCTGTGATGACCTGGCCCGACGCTGCAACGTCTGGGTAGGGGCAATCCCTTGCGGTTGCCCTGCTACTGGGGTACGGGAATCTTGCCCTTCCCTTGTTACAGGACACAGCCATCTGGATGATGGGCGGTCAATGGAGGGACAGGCAATAAATTGGACGGGATCAATCCCGTCGCCACCGTATTTCCGCTATTTCGGGAAAGACATTCAATGGGTGGACGGACAATCCCTCGCGGTTGCCCTGGCCGCCTGCGATGACCTAGTCCTAGCCATACGTCTGTCCATGCCATCGAACAGGGCGGGTCCCGTTGCGAGGGGGAGGGCGAGGTTCCCGTGGCCGCAGCAGGGCAACCGCAAGGGATTGCCCCTGCCCAGACGTTGTGCATAAATCATAAGAAATGCGTATTGTATCGAAATATCAATACGTTTATAATCACGGCACACCGAGAAATATGGGAAGGTTGAAGGGGATATGGGCGAATCGCACTATGATCCAGATATTCATCACAGACGTTCGACCCGTCTGTCGAAGTATCATTATGCCTCGAAGCGGGCCTATTTCGTCACGATTTGCACACAGGGACGTGTCCCATGTTTGGAACAGCCAGCGTTGCGCACCATTCTGGAGGAGACCTGGCACGCCTTACCCGAACGGTTTGCGGGGCTGATCCTGGATGAATACGTCATGATGCCTGATCATGTTCATTTCATCGTTCGGCTGAGCGCCAGCACCAAGCATGTGACCCTGGGTCAGGTCGTGGGGGCCTACAAATCGTTAACCAGCGTCAAATGGCTCAAACATATTGAGATGACCGGTCTGAACGAACAAGGCAAATTCTGGCAAAGAAACTATATGGAACGTGTCATTGGCGATGAAGACGAATTAGCACGCATCCGTGCATACATCCGTAATAATCCATTGAGGGCCGCCTTGAAAAAAAATGGTCCTGAGAACCTGACGGATTGACAGGATGGATGGGTAGAGGCAATGCCTCGCGCTTGTCCTGTGGCGGATGGCACGATGATGGGTTGGCGCTTGCCCTGTGACGGTGCCCACGATGTTGGGGAACGGCTGGGGCGTATGGGTAGGGGCAATCCCTCGCGGTTGCCCTGCTTGCCCTGGTAGGCAATAAATTGGATGGGATAAATCTCGTCGCCACCGCGTTGTGGATGGTTTTTTTACGGTTTTTTGGGCTACAAAGGGGGTTTTTCTATGAAGGATGCTGTTTCTGGGCGGACGTTGCAGGAGATGAAGGAGTATTATCGGGCGCGGGCCGGGGAGTATGATGAGTGGTTTTATCGGCAGGGGCGGTATGATCGCGGGTCTGAGACCAATGCGCGCTGGTTTGCGGAGGCGGACGAGGTTTTTGCTGCGCTGGATGCCTGCTCCCTGACGGGCGATGTGCTTGAGCTTGCGCCGGGTACGGGGATCTGGACCGAACGGCTTGTACGCACGGCAGCTACCGTTACCGCTGTCGATGCTTCGCCCGAGATGATCGAGATCAACCGGGCGAAAGTCGCTGCTGACCGCGTCACCTATGTGCTTGCCGACCTCTTTGCCTGGCAGCCTGAGCGCGTCTATGATGCCGCCTTCTTCGGTTTCTGGCTCTCCCACGTTCCCCTGGAGCGGCTCGACAGTTTTTTACGCGCCGTTGCCGCAATGCTGCGTCCGGGAGGCAAGATATTCTTTGTCGAAAATCGCAGAGAACCCACCAGCACAGCTATTGATCACCAGTTACCCGAGCAGGGCAGCCAGATCATGGTGCGCACATTAAATAATGGGCAGAACTTCCAGATCGTCAAAAACTTCTATGACCCCGACGATCTCGCCGCCCGCTACACCCGCGCCGGCCTGGATATCGCCATAAAGCAGACGGCAACCTATTTCCTCTACGGGTATGGGATGCGTCAATAATATCCCCCCGTCGGATACCCATCGTCAGATATCCGCCATCGGATGTACGCGTCGTAGGGACCCGCTGAAGCGGGTCCCTACGACGCGTACATCCCCTCACCCCGCACCACCACAGCACGGGAACCTCGCCCTCCCCTCGCTACAGGAACCGCCTCGTTCGATGGTATGGGTAGGGGCAATCCCTGGTGGTTGCCCTGCTACGGATACGGGAACCTCGCCCTCCCCTCGCTACAGGACACATCCATCTGGATGATGGGCGGTCAATCGGCAGGCACACAATAAATTGGACGCGATCAATCTCGTCGCCACCGTTTTTTTGATGATGCGGGGTGTTTGGGGAAGGACGGCGCTGTAGCTCCCCGCTTCATCGAGGGAGACGAGATTGATCGCGTCGGTACGAAATTTGCGGAAATTCGGGGGTAGGGGCAATCCCTCGCGGTTGCCCTGGGCAGGGACAAGCCCTGCCCCTACCTACCGTTGCCCGACGCTGCGGTCGATCTTGCCCTGGTTGTTGAGCAGGATGGCGCGGGCGCGCGATTTTTTGGTGATGTTTTCAGGGTCGGCGAAACGAAGGGCGACGACGGTGAGTCCTCCATCGGGAGGGCCGGGGCTGGCGACTTTGGGCGGCGGGGCGGTCTGGCCGATGGCGCCGCGCACCCTGCCACGTCGGAGTAGTGCGAGAATGGCTCCCAGTATCAGGCCAACTGCCGCTCCTATGATGATCGTGACCGGCTCGGGCAATGTCGGGAGCGCGAAGCTGGCCGCGAAGGTTAGCCCGCCCAGGATCAGGCCGGTAATGATGGCGAAGGTGACGACCAGCAGCGGATTCGGTCCCGAACGCTGCGTTTGCAGAAAGAACTCGCTGCGCGTCCGGCTCGGTCCGTGTTCACGGAACTGCCCGCTTCCCACCAGGCCGCGCGGCAGTTGATAGACCTCTTCATCACCGAAGCCTTCTTTGCGCAGTTTGGTGGCTGCCGTTTCCGCCTGACTTTCATCTGGAAAAACCGCCAGCAGGTCGTATTCGGCTGGTTGTTGTTGTTGTCGTTGCATAGGGATAGCTCCTGCTATAGGATTAGTGACATCGAATCCACCTTATTATACACCGCCCACACTCATCAAACATCCGTAGGGACCCGCTTTAGCGCGTCCGGCGCGATTTATCGCCTTCCCCTCGTCCCCACCGTTCCCCGATTGAAATGTTTAGCGGCGTTGCAGCGATTCCAGGACAGCGGCGATCTCGTGGCGGACGCGGTCGTTGTGCGCGATCTCGGCATGCACTTTTTCCCAGCCGTGCATGATCGTGGTGTGGTCACGGCCCCCCAGTTCCGCGCCGATCTGGATCAATGACGCGTTTGTCTCCTCGCGCATCAGATACATCGCCACCTGGCGGGGCCAGACGATGTCACGATCTCGCTGCTTGCCGCGCAGCAGGTCGGAGGCGATATTATAATAGCGACTGACCCCTTCCAGCACCTCGGCCACGGTCAGGGTCGAGGCCGGTTTCTTTTCATTATAGAGATGTGCCAGCGCCTCCGCCGCCAGGGCCACCGTCAGTGGCGCATCGTGGAGCGTGGCATAAGCAATTACGCGGTTGAGCGCCCCTTCCAGCTCGCGCACGCTGCTGCATTCCGGGCGCGCTACGTAGTCGATCACGGCAGAGGGAATGGTGAAGTGGAGCGACTCGGCCTTAGAGCGCAGGATCGCCAGTCGATGTTCGTACACCGGCGGCTGCACATCCGCCAGCAGCCCCCATTCGAAGCGTGAGCGCAGGCGGTCTTGTAAGCTGTGGATCGCCTTAGGTGGTCGGTCGCTGGTGACAACGATCTGCTTATTAGCATTATGCAGCGTATTAAAGGTATGAAAAAACTCTTCTTCCGTCGATTCTTTGCCGGCGATAAACTGAATATCGTCAACGAGCAGGATATCGATCTGGCGATACTTGGCGCGGAACTCCTCCGTCTTCTGGAAGCGGATCGCGTTGATAATCTCGTTGGTAAATTTTTCGGAGGTCACGTAAAGCACGTTTAAGCCCGTCGTCTCGCCGACGTGCCCGATGGCGTGGAGCAGATGCGTCTTGCCCAGGCCAACGCCGCCATAGAAGAAAAGCGGATTGTAGATCTGGCCTGGATTTTCCGCCACGGCCAGCGCGGCGGCGTGGGCTAACTGGTTTGATTTGCCCACAATGAAGGTGTTGAAGGTGTAGCGCGAGTTGAGCAATGTTTCAGGCAGCAGCGGCGAGCCTATGGGCAGTGGTTGCTGATAATGTTGCTCGTCCGGCTGTTCCTGGGCTAGCGGCTGCGGGTCATCGCCGGGGAAAGCGGCTTGCTCTGAGCTGCGATGCACATTTGGCAGGGGGAACAGGGTGCCCATAGAATTCATCGCGGCAGAGGCGGCATCGGCCAGATGGCGCACGCGCTGCGATGCGGAGGAGCGCGCCCGCGCGATGCGATAGGGCCGCTTGCTGGTCGGCAGAATATTGCTCTCTGGCACCTCGTTGTTCTGTTCAGGGGTCTCTTTCTCGATGATAAATTGCACCTCGATGGGGCCGCCGGTAACCTCCGTTAAAATAGAACGGATAGTATCGATAAAGCGGTTTTCCAGGTGGGCTTTAGCAAATGTCGTGGGGACACACACGGTAAGGACCCCATCCTGGTATGAGGTGGCCGTGGTACCCTGGAACCAGGTGGTATAAACAGCGCGGTTGACCTTTGTTTTCAACCGTTCTAGAGCTGTTTGCCAGATTTGTTTTGCATTCACGCGTCATCACCCTTCTGGGGATACTTTACTCGTAATGTCAGCTTATCAGCATAGCATTGTATCAAGAAAATAAAAACAGCCCCCGAATATGCTTTAGACTGAGCGGATCGTAATGGTACCATTAAAGTTAAATGCTGTAAAGCCCTCAATTTGTACCAGATTGAGAGCTAGTTCATAGGCTTTTTTTCCTTTTTAGACTATAATGAGCGCAAAGATTATTGCGAAGCGGGCATAGTAGTTAAACGTCGTGATCGTTTATGACTTTGATGGCCCGGCAGGTATATCCTATGCTAAGGAGCTTTTTATGCTTATAGATCAGAGCTTATCTTCCCTGGTGCGGCGGCAGGATGCACGATGGATAAAATCTGGCGAATTTTCTCTTTTATCGGCAAAACATACCTGGTTGCGCGCGCCGGGTGTTATTTTGATAGCGAGTATGCTGCTTCTCATCACTACCGCCTGTTCTGGTTTGAATATCGTTAATGGAGGAACTGCCACGCCGGGGCCGGTAAGCACGTCCAGCATCCACTGGTGCGGAAAGCCGCTGGCGATCTTTCGGGACGAGGCCGCGCCCACAGCTCCAACGCCGGGCGCAACCCCAACGCCGGCCACCTCGTTGAACCCCGCCGATGGCGTGCCTAAGACGATTACTGACTGGAAGGTTGTAAAAGCAAATCTTGGATTCACCGTCTTTCTGCCGGCAACGTTGCCCGCGGGCACCTGCCTGACGAGCGCAGCCAGCACGTTGCGCGACCCTATCATTGGTAGCAACTTTACCATTGGCTATCTGCTCCCCAATCACGATGCCATCAGCCTGTCAGAAGCCCCGTTGCGCTCACAGAAAAACGCGGCTTTCCAGTGCAGCGTCTCCGTCAATGCTCCTGGCGTCAGCGGCGCTCCAACGCCGACCACGACCGCCGGGCAAGATCCCGTGCAGCTCTGTACAGGCGGTCGGGATATGACGGACATCGTCTTTTCGGCGCGGGGGAGCACCAGTAATTTACAGAAGTTCTTTCTTGCCATGCAGCCCAACATCAATTGGCTGCCAGCATCGTAGGGACCCGCTTTAGCGCGTCCTCGGGCGATTTATCGCCTACCCAACTCAAGGTATATAGCCGGATGATCGCACTGATTGAGAGGGACTCATGAACACCGTTTGTCCTCGCTGTCACACACTTTTAGAGGCTGGCACGCGTTTTTGCACGAATTGCGGGTCCGTGGTGGATGTGCAGGCCCAGTCTTCGCCACCTTCATGGGCGTCCGCTAATCCTGGCGGTGCCGCTTATCAACAACAATCCTGGGGAGCGGCGGGCGCGTCCCCGCTGGATTCGCTGGGCTTCGCCTCGCAGAATGCCTCCATAGGGCAGGGCCTGAACAATGATGCCGTACTGAAAAAGGCCCTTCTGGCGGTTGTCGGGCTGATTATAGGAACGCTGGCTCTGCTCTTCTTTCTCGGCGTGCTGGCTGTGCTAGTGCCACAGTTACGTTGCGTTTTTTTAATCGCTATCGCTTTTGTACTCTTGATCCCCTGGATCATCTATGTGAACATTCGTCGCTATATTCGTCGTACTATAGGTACAATTGGTCGTATCGGGTGGTTTTTTTAAACGGACCTATCGACGCTCAACATTCGCTTCTGGTATAATGACAAAAGTTTTGTAATCGCATGTAAGAAGCATGCGTACAAGCGGGAGGACGATATATGGATAATAAGTGTCCCTATTGTGGGGCGGATACAAGGCAGGGAGACAACTTCTGTTTAAATTGCGGCAATCGCCTGCCCTCGGTGCTGCCCCCTCAGCAGGCGCAGCCGGGCATGGGAGATGCCACCCTGGCTGTGGAAGAGGATTGGGCGGCGGGCGCAGTGCCGGGCGCGGCTCCTGCTCATGCCTGGTCCGACGCGGCAGCGCCGACGGTTGCCGATTCAAAGGCTGAAGCCACTTCCTATCAGACCGAGGCCGCCGTCTCTACCATGCAGGCAACAATTGACAAAATTGAGCAACCCGCGCACGTCGTCCTGCGGTCGGAAAGCGGAGAGGCGTTGCAGGAGTATCCTCTGGATAAACTCGAAATGTCTATAGGGCGCGCCCCTAATAGCGATATATTGTTATCGAAAGATAAGCTCACGTCACGTCGTCACGCGACGATCCATTATGAAAACGGTCAGTATGTGTTACGTGATGAGCGCAGCGCCAACGGAACGTTTGTCAATGGGCAGCAGCTCGATGAAATGAAGCCGTACGTGTTGCAGGATGGAGACCAGGTTGGCATTGGCGAGCATGAGCTGATTTTCAGCACTTCCGGCGCTTCCTCGCCTGCCGTAGAGGATCTGCCTACGATTTCCGTACCCCCGGAACTGACCTATCGCACAAATAGCGATGAGAATATGACGGCGGCAGCATCAGCAGATGATTTTGGCACGAAAGAAAGCATGGAAGTGGAACCACAGGAACAGCCCGCCGACGAAGTCGAGCAGGTAAGTAACACCCCCGAGCCGGTCGCACCGGTTATACCGGTGACGCCCCCCGAGGAAGTCATACCGTCAACGCCCGAGCCGGTCGAGAGTGTTAGCCAGACGCCTCCTCCCAGCTATACGGATGAGAATGTGAACTTATCGCATCTCACCGGCGTCTCTGCCCCGCCGCTGCCTGATATGACCGCCCTGATGGCGGCTCTGGCCACGCTGGAAGGGCAGGTAACGTCGCTCCAGGAGCAACTCAATACCACCCAGGATAATTTGCGCAACTACGAATCCGGCATCGCCAGCACGACCAGCCAGTTGCGTACAGGGCTGCGTCGCGTCTCTGAGCGAATGGATAACACCATCGCCGATGTTGCTCGCAGCCGGGAGGCGCTGGCCTGGGCCGAGCTGCTGCAATTGATGGAGGACGTCATGAATAATCCGCGCGACATCGAATATGTCACCAAGCTTGCTCGTAAAGCGCGCGAACTCAATAAGGTCTTCCAACTGCATCAGAATGTGCTCAACACTATGGCCGAATGCAACAGCCTGTTGCGCAGCATGATTGGCGAATAAAGGTAGGGGCAGGGCTTGCCCCTGCCCTGAACCAGAACCATTACCTGGCAGGGCAGATGTGGGCCTGGGCAATGATGCAAACCTGGGCAGATGTGGGCCTGGGCAGGGGCAAGCCCTGCCCCTACAGATCGTTTTCCCATTGGATAATGGCATGCAAAAACAAACGGATACCGGTACCGAACACAATCCTCTGGATCTTTCCTCACAGCATAATCCCACCCGCGTTGACGCTGTGGTGATAGGGGCGGGCCTGGGAGGGTTGCTGAGCGCGGCACAGCTCTTGCAGCGCGGGAAGCGCGTTGTGGTGCTGGAACGGCTGCCACATTGCGGGGGACGCTTTACCGCGAAAACATTTCAGGGGGTGCAGGTCAGTACCGGTGCGGTCCACATGGTTCCTTTCGGCAGCAGCGGCGTGCTGGCGCACATGTTACGTCGTCTGCACATCCCGCACCGTTTTTTTGACGCCGACGTCTTTGGTTCATTTCATGTCGGTGGCAAGCAATATCGCTCGCGCGGCCTCTTAGGCGTCTACAAATTTCTAGGGCCGCGCCAGTTCTTCTGGTTTGCCCGCATTGGCTATTTAATGTTCCTGCGTCCCCTGCCCCGGCGCGAAAGTGACCTTCCCTTTAATCTCTGGCTTGAGCGTCATATCAATGTGGAGCGCAACCCTCGTCTGGTCGCTTTTTTTGAGCGCATAGCCCGCTTCGCCCTCAGTCTCGAACTGAGCCAGGTCAGCGCCGCCGAAGTTGTGCGCACCACGAAAAATATGTTGCGTTACGGCGCGCCCGCCATCGTGCAGGGCGGCTGCGGCGAGCTGACGCGCCATCTGGAGCAGCACATTCTTGCGCAGCAGGGCGAGATCCGCCTCTCCTGCGAGGTCCTTGAGCTGCTGTACCAGGATGGGCACATCAATGGAGTGCGCGTGCGCACCCGGCAGGATCAGCAGGAAGCGATCATCTCTGCCCCGCTGGTGGTGAGCGATATCGGGCCGCGAGCCACCGACGCGCTGCTGCACAACCGCCGCGTCACGCAGGCTGAGGTGCTCAAGCAGCAATGTCAGACGGAAGAAACGTTCCACGAGGCAGTAGGATTGAAAGTGCATGTATTGAGCGATATTTCTCTCATACCGCATAAAGGCATTATGTATTGCCTGGACACGCAGCGCATTGCCGGCATCGTGCAGCCAACCAATAGCGATCCGCGCCTTGCGCCCGAGGGCAAACATCTATTGATTAGCCACCAGGTTATTCAAAGCAACAAGATCGAGGAGGAGCGGGAACTAGCTCTGGCCGATTTACGTATGCTCTTTGGCGAGGCGTTTGACACACACTGTCGCGTGCTTACGATGGGCACGTATCGCGGCGAATGGCCCGTAAATCGCATCGCTCAGGGAGAGGATGCCAGCCCGCAAACGCCTATCCAGGGTCTCTACCTGGTTGGTGACGCCGTCAAGCCATCGGGCTATCTCATGGTCGAAGGTGTGGCTCAGAGCGTGAATCGCTTTATGGATCTGCTCGATGACCTTGACCGGGAGCAAGCTGCGTCGCGTGCGAGCCATGCGCGCAACGAACAGCGACCGCCGTCGCGTTTGAACGCTTTGCGCTGGTTATGGCACGCCCCCGGCAACGCTGGCAAATATTGAGAGGGGAAAGCTATGCTATTCGTAGAGGCGAATATTCAGAAGGGGTTTTTATGACTGTGCATACCACCGGCGCGCCCTACTACCTGGTGACGGGGGGAACGCCATTATACGGCGAGGTAACGATTAGCGGAGCCAAGAATGCCGTCTCTAAGATGATCATGGCTTCCCTGCTAACGACCGAACCCTGTGTATTGCGCAATGTGCCGCTGCTTGGCGATCTTGATCTGACGGTAAAACTGTGCCGGGGATTGGGGTCCGAAGCTCAACTGGACGATCATGTGCTCTCGATTCGCTCTCCGCGTATTACCAACACCACCGTCCTGAGCGAAGTCGGCGGCCTGAACCGGATCAGCGTGATGGCGATAGGACCGTTGCTGCACCGCTGCGGCGAGGCGACGATCCCCAAGCCTGGCGGCGACCGCATCGGACCGCGCCCGGTCAACTTTCATATCAACGGGCTACGGCTAATGGGGGCGAAGATTGTGGAGGAGAATGATCACTATCGTTGCTCCACACTGAAGAGGCTTCAGGGCACAACCATCAAGCTCCCTTTTCCCAGCGTGATGGCGACCGAGAACTTTCTGATTACAGCCTCCCTGGCGCGCGGGGTGACGGTGATTGAGAATGCCGCGCTGGAACCGGAGATCATCGACCTCATCAAGCTGTTGCAGAAGATGGGGGCGATCATCGAGATCAAGGTTGACCGGCGCATCGTCGTGGAGGGCGTGGATACCCTGCGCGGAGCCAGCCATACCCTGCTCAGCGACCGTAACGAGGCGGTTTCGCTGGCTGTCGCGGCCTATCTGACGAAGGGCAATGTCTACCTGCGCCGCGCTCAGCAGGATACCCTGCTCACCTTCTTGAATACGCTCTCTAAAATGGGGCTTTGTTTTGAGGTCGATGATGAGGGCATTCGCTTTATCAGCGTAGACAGGCCGCCCCCGGCCATCGCGCTGGAGACCGACGTCCACCCCGGCTTTATGACCGACTGGCAACAGCCCTTCACCATTTTATTGACGCAGGCCGATGGGATGTCGGTGGTGCATGAGACAATCTACGAAGATCGTTTTGGCTATACCAGCGCCCTCCAGGGGATGGGGGCGCATATTGGCCTCTATCCTAAATGTCTGGGGGAGGTGCCATGCCGTTTCCGCGAAAAGCAATACATGCATAGCTGCGTGGTGCGCGGCCCCACACCGTTAAAAGGGACCCAACTTTATATCCCCGATATTCGCGCTGGCTGCTCCTATATCCTCGCCGCTCTCTGTGCCGCGGGCACCTCTAAAGTCTACGGAATCGAGCATATCGAGCGCGGCTATGAGCATCTGGATATGAAATTGCGCAGTCTGGGCGCGAAAATTGAGCGAAGGAACGGAGAAGATCAATGACGATGAATACAGAACGCTGTTTGATGGCAATCCACGCCCACCCCGATGATGAATGCTTCCACGGGGGCACCTGGCTCCGCTACCGCCGCGAGGGCGTGAAGACGGTGCTGGTGACATGTACGATGGGTGAGGAGGGAGAGATACACGATCCCGACCTGGACCCGGTTGAGGCTCAGCCGCGCCTGGCGGAGATTCGCGAACGCGAACTGCGCTGCTCCGCCCAGCAGCTTGAGATTAGCGAGCTGGTCCTGCTACGCTACCGCGATTCCGGCATGGCCGGTACCCCATCCAATCAGCGCCCGGACGCTTTCACCAACACCGATTTCGAGAAGGCGTTAGCGCGTGTCGTCGCGCTGGTGCGCCAGCATCATCCCCAGGTACTGATTAGCTATGACGAAAACGGCGGCTACGGACATCCCGACCATATCATGGC